>Ga0209648_10000729_pt1 | contig 25764 bp, 24 predicted proteins | sample GraSoi2013_115cm_FD_185830 | JGI IMG/M metagenome (GOLD analysis project Ga0209648, IMG submission 185830) | Grasslands soil microbial communities from the Angelo Coastal Reserve, California, USA - Sample 9_17_2013_115cm (SPAdes) (version 2) | ecosystem: Environmental > Terrestrial > Soil >... | reverse complement strand
GCACAAGTACACTGACGCTGGCCGCGAGCAGCACGGCGACCACCGGAACTTCCACCGTGACCATCACCGGGACCTCCGGTACCCTGAGTCACACGACGACGGTTAGTCTGACCGTGAATGCCCCAGCCGCACCGACCCTCACAGCGACTCCCTCTTCACTGTCGTTCACCGCTCAGCAAGGCGGTGCGGCCCCCGCGTCTCAGAACATATCCGTGGGCAGCAGCGTATCGGGGTTGACGTACACCACGACCACCCCCGGAGGCTCCACGTGGTTGACCGCTACTCCTGCGGTCGGTAACACACCGGGAACAGTGAGCGTCTCGGTGAATCCAACCGGTTTGGCTGCCGGGACTTATACTGGTACAGTCACCATCACGTCCTCAGGTGCCACAGGGAGCCCGAAGACAATCAGCATCAACTTAGTCGTAAGCGCTGGCACGGGCAATTCGCTTATAACGGTGACACCCCGTTCACTGCAGTTCGATTATCAGAACGGCGGCTCCATACCACCGCCACAAGTGCTGACAATTACCAGTACGGGTTCGCCACTCTCGTACACGGCTTCGTCTTCTGATGTTTCCTGGCTTACGGCAAGTCCGACTGGCGGAACCACCCCTGCTACGATCATGGTTGCAGTGAATCCAGTCGGGATGTCTGCGGGAAGCTACTCCGGCCTGATCCAGGTGATCGCGCCGGGGACCACGGGCAGCATTGTTCCGGTAACTCTCGATGTGACACAGAATTTGTCCAATACGACGACGAGCAGTTCGTCCTATCCAGCTATCATCGTGGACGCGAATAATAACATCAACATCGTATGGCAGGACAGCACGTCCGGCATTTTGTTCAGCCGCTCCGTCAACGGCGGCACGACCTTCTCAACGCCGAAGCCCATACCGGGCAGCGTGGGTGCATCATTCCAACCGCAGATGATCGTGGATGGGAGCGGCAGCATTGATATTGTTTGGGCTGGTGCAGGCGCCACGGAAGTCTTGTTCAGCCGCTCTACAGATGGAGTCAACTTTTCCGCAACTCCAAAAATCGTAGCTCAAAATCTGGGAGGCGTCATAAATTCGGCGCCGCAGATTGATCTCGACACGAACGGTGGAACTGACATCGTCTGGGGCCGGACCGACGAATATTTCAGCCGCTCCACCGACGCGGGGGCCACCTTTTCTACTCCCGTCAAACTCTCTACCGCTTTGGGAAATATCAGCGCTTCGCGGATCGTTGCGAGTTCCACCGGTAATCTCTACGTTGTGTGGACGGACGAGCAGAACCGCACGACAAACGGTAGTTGCAACGAGTTCTTCAGTCGATCCTTGGACAAGGGCGTCACGTTTTCTGCCCCAGCAGCTATTTACAGCGGGGGCTGTTCGCACGACAACATGCAGACTGCCGTGGACCCCAGCGGCACGCTCTTGTTCTTCTGGTCGGACGATATCCCTTTCAAAGACGTTCTTTTTAGCCGTTCCGTTGATTTCGGCAGCACCTTCATGTCGCCAATCAACCTGGCACAGAGCGCTGCTACTTCCCTTCAGGGAGCGATAGAAAATAAGAGTGGCAATATCGACGTCGTGTGGGCCGGGGACCCCAGCGCTGCCGAGGGAATATTCTTCAGCCGCTCACTTGACGGTGGAGTTAGTTTCGCCTCTCAAAAGCTTCTTAGTGTCCCCGGTCCTGCAGGAACTCTGCCGCCCGCCTCTCCGCAGGTTTTGGTGGATGCAAACGACAACATCAACGTGATATGGCAACAAGGGACCGCTGGCACTAACACTTTTGATGTTTTCTTCACCCGTTCAACCGATGGGGGGGGCACGTTCCAAACCATAAAGAAAGTATCGGCTACCTCATCACTCCAATGTGCTCCCGCTACTCCTTGCGGGAACGCACGGTTTGCGTTGGATGCCGTCGGCGACAGTAACGTTGCTTGGGTAGATCATGCCGCAACTGCCCAGAACTCTAATATCGATTTCAGTCGCGTCGTACTTTCTCAGCCGCTTAGCGATTTTGGTATCAGCATTTCCCCGGCATCTCCAAGTGTGGTGCAGGGCGGGACGGTCAGCTATACCATCGCCTTGACCGCCACCGGCGTTTTCAACCAGGCGGTCACCCTCAGTTGCAGTGGTTTGCCGACCGGCGTGACGTGTGCAACGCCCACTCCTGCAGCGATTACACCACCGGGATCGGCAACAGTGAACGTAACCGTTGCGAACACAATCGCTCCAGGTACGTATTCATTCAATATAAACGGAACCAGCGGGGCCACGACTCACAACCAGTCGGTACAAGTACAAGTAGTTCTAGAAAGCTTGACTCTTTCCGCCTCGTCCGGCTCGGCGAGCATTGCAGCCGGAAGTTCCGCAAATTTCACGATAACCGCCGCTTCCACTAGCGGAGTCACCGGCACGGTGGCGCTCTCTTGCACAGGCGCCCCGTCGGGCGTTGGTTGCAACTTTGCCCCGGTTCAGGTTACGGTGCCGGCGAACGGGAACGCCACGACTACTCTAACCGTGAACGTTACTTCCAAGCCGTCCTTGGGATCGTTCCACAAATTCCCCAATGGGCCGCTGCCGTTACAAAGGATCATGGTGTGGTGGTTTATTGCGGCATTGTTGCTGATGTCCGCAAGGATGGTAGCGTCTTCCCGTCGCGGATACGCGACTCTCCCATTTTTGGCTCGGAGGGTTGCGATCATGCTATTGACCGTTATCCTTTCCGGGGGATTGATCTCATGTAACGGACTCATTGAACCCAAGACTAACACCAATACTCCGCCCGTTTCGTTCACCCTGACTATACAGGCACAGAATCAATCTGGATCGGTCAAAGCCAGCATCCCGATCCAAATCACCGTGCCGTAGAGAACTCCACCGGCGACGTCGGGCGCGATTCAGCATTCCACACCGATCACGGTCACAGTGCAATGACTCAGTCTCCACAGTGACGATCACAATTAAGTGCCAACGGGAATTAAACGATGGGATGGCTTGACTGAACAGGGAAACCTTGATCATTATCGCGGCCACTCCTACAGTGGGATGCCGACTCAGCATGTGCCGCAAAGAGCTGACAGATGAGGAGAAATCGCTGCCTCACTCTTTCATTCGCCCGGGCTGCTTTGGTAGTTCTTATCGGCTGCGAAGGCGGCTCGGCGCCCCCGCCTCCTCCACCGCCGGACTTCGGTCAGCCACTCTGCTTAGTTGCGTGTCGCCCGATGGTTCCGAGCCGGACGCGAAGCTAGAAACCCTACCCATGGAGTGCATGATCATCAGCGGGCGCGGCGCCGATTCCCGCAAGCCGAACGGTAAGCGTGGATCGAGTTTCGGACGCTATCTGGCAAACAGCAGGCTCTGTGAGTGTGAGAATTCCGACAGTGCGGGGGTGAAGGGGGCTTCACCCTGCTACAGACGTAACAAAAGTGTGGGTGGCAAGGTGGAAAGAAGATGTGCTTGGCTTGGAACATTGACGCTGATTTTGAAAAAGAGCATTGGGATCTCGATCATGCTGATGAAGTCAAACTGGTGGAAAGCGGGCACTTGCGCGCGATCCTGCGCGTGAAAAATCATTTCCAGAACTCCACGTTCGTGCGCGACATCACGATTACTGCGGGCTCTCCGCGCGTGGACGTGAACATGACAGCCGACTGGCACGAGAAGCACATTCTGCTGAAAGTGGCGGTGCCCTCGAGCGGGCACAGCGAGAAAGCCACGTTTGAAATTCCCTATGGTTCGATTGAACGCCCGACGACGCGCAATACCCCTGCGGAAAAGGCGAAATTCGAAGTGCCGGCACTGCATTGGGCGGATCTCTCCGATGCCACTCACGGCGTCAGCCTCTTGAACGATTGCAAGTACGGCTACGACGCGAAAGGCAACGTCCTGCGGCTCTCGCTGCTGCGCTCGCCGGAATGGCCGGATCCGCATGCCGACGAAGGACGACATGAGTTCACGTATTCGCTCTATGCGCACGGCGGAAGCTGGCGCGATGCGTTGACAGTGCGGCGCGGATATGAACTCAACTATCCGCTGCTTGTGAGGCAACTTGACAGGCACAAAGGAGAACTCAAGAACGAATATTCTTTCTTGGAGGTTCAGCCGGGAAATGTCGTCTTGACGGCCACGAAAAAGGCGGAGGATGATGGCGCGCTCATCCTTAGGTTTTATGAGTGGGCAGGGAAAGAAACAGACGTGAAGTTGCGGCTTCCGGGCGGCGCTGAAAGAGCCTCGGAAACCGATCTCATGGAGAAACCTTTGGCGGAACTGTCTGTTCAAGACGGCGCTGTGACTGTTCACACAAAGCCTTACGAGATCAAGACAGTTCGAATCCGGTTCGCAAGGAAATCTTCTCCACAGACGGCGCGGAGCCGATGAGAGTGAACACCAATCTTGCAAAAGCCACCGTCGTCGGCGCATTGGGCGGGTTACTGTTCGGCTTCGACACGGCCGTCATCTCCGGCACTACGCACGCGCTTACCATCGTCTATGGCTCACGCCCGCAGCTCTGGGCCTTACCGTTTCGATCGCTCTGTGGGGCACGGTTCTCGGAGCGATGTCGGCTGGTGTGATCGGCCAGCGACTGGGAGGCCGTGAGACCCTGCGAGTCCTCGCGGTCTTCTATGTTCTCTCCGCGTTGGGATGTGCGCTGGCCTTCAACTGGCCTATCCTGGTTTTTGCGCGATTTCTGGGAGGACTCGGCATCGGAGGCTCCTCGGTGCTTGGCCCGGTGTACATTGCCGAGATCGCACCAGGAAAATGGCGCGGACGACTCGTAGGCCTCTTTCAAATCAACATCGTCATCGGCATTCTTCTTGCCTATTTTTCGAATTACCGAATTGCACGGCTGGGACTAGGGGCAAACGATTGGCGCTGGATGTTCGGAGTTGCGGCGGTGCCTGCTGTGCTGTTCTTGAATCCTTCTTTTCGGTATTCCCCGCAGCCCGCGTTGGCTTGCTACCCAAAACCGCGTGGAGGAAGCACGCTCGGTTCTGCAGTTGATTGGATCATCCGATCCCGATGGCGAGCTGAATGAAATCGTCGACTCCATCCATCTCCAACGCGCCCAGAAAACCGAGCCGCTGTTCTCGCGTAGATTACTATTGGTATATTTAATCAGCTATTCAACATCAACGCCATTCTTTACTACCTGCGTGACATTTTCTCAGCCGCTGGATTCAGCAAAGTGTCCGGTGAACTCGGACCAGTCGCCGTCGGCGCCATGAACCTGTGCGCCACCCTGCTGGCCATGACCGTGATCGACAAACTTGGCCGCAAGACGCTCTTGCTGATCGGGTCGGCCAGCCTGGTCGCGTGTCTGTCCGGCCTTGCCGCCATATTTCTAACGCATGCTCACCAGAATTACTTGCTTTGGCTGCTGGTAGCGTATATCGCATTTTTCGCGATCTCGCAGGGCGCGGTGATTTGGGTTTATATCGGTGAAGTTTTCCCCAATCGCGTGCGCACCAAGGGGCAAAGCCTGGGAAGCTCATCTCACTGGGTTATGAATGCAGTGATTTCTTGGATTTTTCCGGTACTGTTTGCATTTTCTCACGGCGTTCCCTTTCTCTTCTTTGCCGCCATGATGGTGTTGCAATTCTTTGTCGTCCTGTTCTTCTACCCGGAAACCAAAGGGGCCACGCTGGAACAGCTGCAACAACGCCTGGGCATTGAGTGACGTTTTCCATGATTGAGCTGTGGATCAGGAGATGGAGCGTGTTTTCAGCGGTGATGCTGGCTGCGGTTGGCCGCGAACGAGGGGTCTGAGAAGTTGAACGCGACTTCCCCATTGACGCTCGGTGTAGATATTGGCGGAACGAAAGTGGCGGCGGGACTCGTGGATGCAGGGGGCGTGATCGTTTTTCAGACGCGTGTTCCGATGTCGACGCAGGAAAGCGCCGAAGACGGCTTCGCCGCAGTCGAATCTGCGATCAAAGGCGTCTTCGCGGCACAGCCGGACGCTCAGTCTGCAATCACTGGAATTGACATTTGTGCGCCTGGCCCGCTTGATCCGTTGACCGGCGTCATTCTCAATCCCCCAAACGTGCCCTGGTGGCGGAACTTCCCGCTCGCCGCAAAGGTGCAACGGGTCTTCAATCTTACCGCGCGTGTGGACAACGATGGGAACGCCGCAGCGCTAGCAGAGGCTATCTGGGGCGCCGGGGCAGGTTTTCGCAACGTGTTTTACGTTAGGCACAGGAATTGGAACTGGGATTGTGTTTGATCAGAGAGTCTACACGGCCGCACGGGGAGCGCTGCCGAGGGTGGGCACGTCACGATCGATTGTCGCGGCCCTGTGTGTGGGTGCGGAAAGCGGGGCTGCATCGAAGCGCTCTGCTCTGGGCCAGCTATCGCGCGCCGCGCACGTGAACGGCTCACTGAAGCCGGTGATGGGACGTCGAAGATGCTCACGCTGGCTGGCGGCAACCTCAATAAGATTCACGCTGAAACGGTCGGCGAAGCGTATCATCAAGGCGATTTGCTAGCGCCTGAGGTGTTGGAAGCTACGGCGGATCTGCTCACGGTGTGGCTGGAGAGTGTGATTGACCTGCTAGAACCGGACGTGGTCGTGTTTGGTGGAGGCGTGGCGAAACTATTGACCGCATTTTTCGGGCACATCCGCGAAGTGTTGCCGCTCTGGTGCATCAATCGACGCTGCATAGAGATTCCACTGTTGCTAGCGAAATACGGCTCCGACGCGGGGATTGCCGGAGCTGCGGCTTTGTGCTGCATTTGAATCGGATGTCTTTTAGCAGCTACATGCCCTGTGGTTCGCCAATACTCTGGTCGACTTTGAAATCAATGACTTAACCGCCCTCCCGCCACTGTTCTGTTATAACTCCAAGCCATGTTTCAATTTAAGAAAGTAGCTCATTCCTATTCATCGGCAGGCCTCGCAACGAAGGTTGGCAGAACCTATAGAAGTAATGGATCTTTTGGAATCCTCAGCAAAAAGAACACACCCGCTTTTCGCGTAACCAGCGCTAACTTTAAGAATTCTCGGCGCGAAATGCACTCTTTGTTTTCAGTGATTTAAGCCGCACGCGATTGTGCACGGTAGGTCAAATCGAGCGCTATCTTGCACGGTTCATGCACGGTCGCTGTTCCGATCGCTGGAACTGCAACCGCGAAATGCAGTAGAATCAAGGTGATAGTTCATGTCGGGGCGTAGCGCAGCCTGGTAGCGCGCCTGCCTTGGGCGCAGGAGGTCTCCGGTTCAAATCCGGACGCCCCGACCACTCTCTTCCTTGTATCAATCAACAGGAAAGCAGCCAATCCTCCCGTGAGTTTGTTGAGGTTTGCTCCGTTCGCTTAGCCACCGAGTGGGGCGCCCGAGAATCCCAGTCAAAGAAAACGATTCAACAGTTCTCCTGATCGCGCTTCTTTCCGTAACGATATGCCAGCGCAACGCCAAGGGTCATGAATCCGGCCGGCGGGAGAACCAGGACGATAACGGCTTTGCTGATGGCCTTTTGTCCATCCTTGGAGGCAGCAACCGCTGAACTGTAGCACATGGCGCACCCCTGGCTGAACGCAGGCGCGGCCCATAAGCAGAACAGTAAGACGAAAATTGCCAGGCGGGCTTTCATTTCACTCCAAGCTCAAGAATACGCCGAGCATCCGGAAAGAAGAAGATAGTCATCAAGATAAGGCAAGCGACCACCGAACACATGGTAAGCCACTTCATCCTCGATACTTCATATTTTAGATGCATGAAGTAGCCGATAATCAACGCGGCCTTGATCAGCGACAGGCCCATCAATATGGTCAGCATCTTTAGAGGCTGCATGTTTTGGTAGGTCAGGTAAACTTCGATGGCAGTCATCAACAGCAAGGCGCCCCAAACGTAAAAGAAAAGCGATTTGCTGTGATGGCGTTGCTGTTCGGCGGCGCGTTCAGCGAGAGCTACTTGAGTGGAATCCATATCTCTCCTGCTCCTAAATCCTGGCCGACATCAGATAGACCAATGGAAAAATGAACATCCAGACGAGGTCGACAAAGTGCCAGTACAAACCGGCAACTTCCACGTCGGATGAATCGTAGATCTTGGGCTTCAGCCACAGGATGATGGAGATCACGACGGCCGCGATTAACAGCACATGAGCGCCATAGTGGAAGGGGCTGTAGGCCGGCGTTAGCAGCCACGCCGCCAGCCAAAGGACCAGCAGAACGGGAATGAACTTGCGCCGCAGGGCGACAACGCCGAGATAAATCACGCCCAGGGTCACGTGCAGCATGTGCATTCCGGTGAGAGTAAAGAATGTGGATGCGAATTGCGGCACCCCTTTGGACACATTGGCAAATTCGCTGGCCGCGTCCTGTCCGGGCACGGCGGGGAACATCGAGAGCGTCAGCCCCTCCGCGATCAGCTTGGTCCACTCGCGGCCGTGAAGAACGATGAATCCGGTGCCACACAGCATGGTGGCAAGCAACCACAGTGTTTGCGCCTTAGCATTGCGGTCCACTGATGCTCTGACGGCTAGGACCATGGTCAGCGAGCTGGTGAGCAGGAACGCCGTCATGATGGTGGCGTTGACGATGCTTTCCGAATGAAACGGTGTGGGCCAGCCTGCGGTGGAAATCCGCCCGTAGCTATAAGCGTAAAGCAGCGCGCCAAACGTCAGCGAGTCGGAGAGCAGGAACAGCCACATCCCGATTTTCTTCGAGTACGTGCCGAACAGCGACGGTTCGTAAACCGACGGGATGTCGTGCACTGCGGAATCAGCCATGCGTTCGGCCTCCTGGTCAGAATCGTTCTGCTAACGAGCAAACTCCAGCAAGCACAAAATGTAAACCCACAACGCAGCCATGAAATGCCAATACCAAGCGGTCACGTCAATCACAATGCTGCGCCTGGCCGACGCCCTGCGAAACAGAGCAGCGATGCTGGCCACTAAGAGCGCGAGAACGCCGCCCATCAAATGGACGGCGTGCGTTCCCGTCAACAAATAAACAAACGAACTGCTGGCCGTAGAGGAGACGTAAAAACCGGACGCGCCAAGCTGTTTCCAGGCCGTCCACTGCCCGAACAGGAACAACAGTCCAAGGACAAGCGTCATGCCGAGCCAAGGCATCTTGTTCTGCTCGGTGGAAGAAACCTCCGAAGCCGTCCCACCGGAAACAAGAGCAGCTTCCCCTCGAAACTGCCGGCGAGCCAGTTCCATGCCCAAGCTGCTGAGAAGTAATACAACGGTGTTCACCAGCAGAAGTGCCGGAAGCTTTACCGGAATCCAGTCTTTGACAAGCAGATTCGTCTGCGGATCAAGCGTCGGCAGTCCTTGACGCACGATATATGCGCTGGTGAACGACACGAACAGCATGAGGATCGGAGTCACCGCGACGATCAGCCCAAGCCGCGCGCGGCGCAGCCGCGTAGTGTAGTTTGGGCTTCCGGAACCGTCATCTCCGCGACCGCCAAGAACTGGCGGTAAAATGCCGCCACCGCCCAGCGAGATTCTGGGATCGTCGACCGTCGTCGTAGTGGTGAAGCTGGCCATGGCGAGTTAGTGTGCCGGCTCAATTTCCGGATCGGACTGCATAACAAAATCCCGAGGCGCCCCTGGCACGCTGTATTCATAAGGTCCGTTGTGAACCACGGGAGTTTTCCCGCTGAAATTGTCATGTGGCGGCGGCGTTGCGGTAGTCCATTCCAAGGTTGTCGCTTCCCACGGATTGTCGCTGGCCTTTTTCCCTTTCCACATGCTCCAGAATAGATTGAACAGGAAGATGAACTGGCTGGCGATGGTGATGAACGCGGCGATGGAAATGAACCTCTGCAGCGGAAGCAACTTCAGAATGTAGGCCACTTCCGTGGATTGCGAGTAGCGCCGCAACCCCGCGGCCATGCCGTAGTAATGCATGGGCATGAAAATCGCGTACGCTCCGATGAATGTAAGCCAGAAATGCAGCTTGGCCAGCGGTTCGTTCATCATTTTCCCAAACATTTTCGGAAACCAATAATAGGTCGCGGCAAAAATTCCGAAGATCGAAGCCACGCCCATAATCAAATGGAAATGCGCGATCACGAAATACGTCTCGTGCAGGTAGATGTCCAGTACCGGCTGCGCCAGAAACGGCCCGCTGATTCCTCCGGTTACAAACAGAGAGACAAAACCGATGGCGAACAACATGGGCGAATGGAACCGAATGCGCCCGCGCCAGAGCGTCCCTAGCCAGTTAAACGTCTTGATCGCCGATGGTACGCCAATGCCCATGGTCATGATCGAAAACGCAAACGCTGTGTAGGGGCTCATGCCACTCATGAACATGTGATGGCCCCACACCATGAATCCGAGGAACCCGATCGACAGCATGGCGTACACCATGGCCTTGTACCCAAAAATCGGTTTGCGTGAGAACACCGACAGCAGCTGTGAGCACAGTCCCATCGCCGGCAAGATCGCGATGTACACCTCGGGATGGCCAAAGAACCAGAACAGGTGTTGCCACAAAAGCGGCGAGCCGCCTTTGTGCCCGGTAAGCTGGCCGTTAACTGTAACCAACGGAACAAAAAAGCTGGTGCCGAGATTCCGGTCCATCAACAGCAGGATGCCCGCAGAGAGCAGCACGCCAAACGCCAGCAGCCCGAGAATAGCGGTGATAAACCAAGCCCAGACCGTGAGCGGCATGCGCATCATGGTCATGCCTTTGGCGCGCATGTCGAGCGTCGTGGTGATGAAGTTCAGCGCGCCCATCAGCGCGCCAATGCAAAATATCGCGATGCTGGTAATCCATAGGTCGGCGCCCAATCCCTCACCGGGACCGGCGGATTGCAACGCGCTAAGCGGCGCATAGCCGGTCCAACCATGAAGCGGCGCGCCGCCAGTGACAAAAAAAGCCGCGAGCAAAACAATAAAACCGAGGAAGGTGGTCCAAAACGAGAGCATGTTCAGCACCGGGAACGCCATGTCCGGCGCGCCAATCTGAATCGGCAGGAAGTAATTGCCGAACCCACCCTGCGGTGCCGTGGTCAGCACGAAAAAAACCATGATCGTGCCGTGCATGGTCAGGAGACTCAGGTAAGTCTCCGGCTTGATTTCGCCAAAGAACGGCAGTGTTGCCGTCGGCCAGATCAAGTGGATGCGCATCAGCAGCGACAGAAACATGCCAACAAACACCGCGGCCAGCGCCAGAAAGTAATACTGAAGGCCGATGACTTTATGGTCCAGACTGAAAATCCATTTGCGGATGAAACCCTGCGGTGCTTCGTGCGCGTGAGCTGCCTGCATAGCTGATTCATGCGTAGACATGGTTATTGTTTCTCCGCCTCCCGTGCCGCCAACCATTTATCGAACTCTTCCTGACTGACAACCTTCAGGATGCCGTGCATTTTGTAGTGCCCGAGCCCGCAGAGCTCGGCGCAAGCAATCTCATATTCTCCCGTTTGAATCGGTGTGAAATGCATGTGGATGGCCAGGCCGGGGACGGCGTCCTGCTTGAACCGCATCTGCGGGACAAAGAAGCTGTGGATGACATCGTGAGCGCGAAGGATCACCTCGACTTCGCGATTCACCGGCACCACCATAACTCCACTCACCACATCGTCTTTGGAGGCCGGATCTTTCGCATCGAGGCCGAGTGCCGCTTCCCCGCCAGCAGAAGCATCTTCCAGTTCCGGTTTCGTCAACCCGAATTTTCCATCCGGCCCTGGATAGCGGAAATACCAGGCGAACTGCATCCCCGTCACTTCCACCTGCACCGCGCCTGGTTTCGCCGAATCGAAACGCTCGGACGCCCAGATCGACCGACTCATCAGGTTCATCCCGACAAATAGAAAGACTGTGAGCACGGTCCATAGAACCTCAAGCGTGGCGTTGCCGTGCGAGTATTCTGCTCCCTTCGAAGACGTTCCACCTTCGCGGTATTTCCAGGCAAACCATCCCAGCGCAAGTTGCGCGGCCACGAAGACCGGCCCCATCAGGATAAAGGAAACGGTGAAGTGATGATCGATTCCCGCGGCTGCGGCGGAGGCCCCCACTGGCAACCACCACCACTTCGCCACGAAAAAGTACGTGCTTACCAGCGTGATCAGCCAGATGATGATCAGCAGAACCAGGCCCATCGAGCGTGACCTCCCGATTTGGATTCCCGGCCTTCCCCACCAAGGCCCTGTTTGAAATTCCCAAAACAAGAAGTGGAGATATGAATCGGGGCGAATATATCACAGCTTCTTCTGAGCGCAAGCAGGTTCTTGCATCTATCATTTTGAGTTGATAGACATTCCTTTTAAAAAGCGCTCTAAATCTTTTTCAGGCGGCGCTGTAAAGACGCATTGACGAATTTTTTTGTTTTGAGTAATATCCGTTTCGTTTCTTGGGGGGTCCGGTGAAATGTTGAGGGCCTCGCAATGCTTTCGTATCAACCTTCTCAAATCCGGCGGGCCTCGGACGCTCTCAGCGCTCGCGTCCCCTCTCTATAGTATTCCCAGTTCCTCTCAACAACTTCTCGCGTCCCCGGTGCCATCGCCTTCCATCATCGCCGGCAGGTCGGATTCATTTCTGAAACAATCTGTCATTCGGTACCAATTCATTTTCGGCCGTTGCCAATTCGCGGTCGATGGAGCCATAACGTAGAGGGGGAACGGGCGGCGCTCTTGAGAGCCGCCACTAATTTTCGAGGACCAGCACTCCAGGAGGCAACGCATGGCGGGCCCGGAAACTGATTCGGCCAAACTAAAGCCGGAAGCGGCGAAGACATCCGCTGCCGGTGGCGGAGATGCAACCAAGTATGTTGGTACGCCCGCCGTCGGTACGTCCAAAGCTGCCGCCGCTGGCGGTTTGGCAACCGTCGGTCCCGAGCCAAGTGAACTCAACCAGAAGAGGCGGCGGCTCGTATGGGTTTCCGTCACCGGGTTCCTCGGCGCCTGGTTCATCGCCTTCTTCAAGTTTTTTCTTCCCCGCACGCTCTTTGAACCACCCACCATCTTCAAGATTGGCTACCCCTCGGACTACGCTTTGGGCGTGGATACCAAGTGGCAGCAGAAGTACCGCATCTGGGTGGACCGCACGCCGAGTCGTGTGTTCGTCATTTACGCCCGCTGCACCCATTTGGGCTGCACACCCGATTGGAAAGCCAGCGAGAACAAGTTCAAGTGCCCGTGCCACGGCAGCGGCTACGACAGCGAAGGTGTCAACTTCGAAGGGCCCGCGCCGCGGCCCATGGATCGCGCGCATGTGGAATTCGCTCCCGACGGCCAAATCATTGTGGACACATCCCGGCTCTACCAATGGCCCAAGGGACAGCCGAGCAAATTCGATGATCCAGGGGCATTTTTGTCGACGTAACCATGCACCGGCTGTTGGGGCGGGATTTGTTTACACTGAGTTTGACTAAGGACCCCGCCTGCTTCTCGGGCTAAATGAAGGGATCGTTAAGCCACCGAAAAACGGAGCTCAGCAATGCCTGAAGAGAACAAGGGAAACGGAAAAAATGGCAAACCGGATGGCCTGCTAGGGCGCATCAAGTCGGGCGTCAAGGAGGACCTCGAGTCCCTCAAGACGGACCTGCCGGCAAAAGCGAAAGAACAGGTCGAACTGCTGAAGAAGCCCACCAAGACCCAGCTTTTCCTCTCCATCTTCCGCCACAAGCACGACGACACGCCGCGCAACCGCGCCCTGGGCGTGCTCTCCAACGTTTTCCTGCATTTGCATCCCGCCAAGATTAATCGTGACGCCGTGCGGTACAGCTACACCTGGGGCATGGGCGGCATCACTTTCTATTTGTTCATTGTGCTCACGCTCACTGGCGTGATGCTGATGTTTTACTACCACCCCAGTAAAGTGCAGGCCTTCCGCGACGTGCTCTATCTCGAACACGACGTGCCCTTCGGCAAACTATTGCGCAACATGCATCGCTGGGCCGCCCACTTGATGGTCATCGCCGTCGAGCTGCACATGTTCCGCGTGTTTCTCACCGGCTCGTACAAAAAGCCGCGCGAGTTCAATTGGAACGTTGGCGTCATCCTTCTCGTGCTGACCTTGCTGCTCTCCTTCACCGGCTACCTGCTTCCCGACGATCAGCTCGGCTTCTGGGCCGTCACCGTGGGCACCAACATGGCCCGCGCCACTCCCCTGCTCGGTCACGAAGGCCCCTTCGGCTCGCAGTTAGGCATGACTCCCTACAACGATGTTCGCTTCGGCCTGCTCGGCGGCTCCATCGTCGACGCCAACGCGCTTCTTCGTTCCTACATCTGGCACTGCATCGGCATTCCCATCATCGCTTCCATCTTCATGATCCTGCACTTCTGGCGCGTGCGTAAGGATGGCGGCATCTCCGGCCCCGCCCCCGTGGTTCTCGACTCCGAAGTGAAGGAGGCGAAGAAGTAGCCATGGATTGGAAACAACTCTGGGAAATCCTCTCCGCCGCGGACAACGTTCCGATCATCGCGATGATCCCGCTGCTCGCCTTCTATATTTACCTGGCCTGGAAACAAGCGCATGCCAATGACGTCTTGATCGAGCAACTCGCGGGCGATGCAACCCTAGCCAAGACGCACCACCGCAAGGCCTGGCCTTTCAAGCCCGGCTGGGCCAGAGAAGTTCACGTCTGGCCGTTTCTTCTGCGCATCGAATTCCTCGCCGCCATCATCGTCACCATCATCCTCATGATCTGGTCCATCACCCTGAACGCGCCGCTCGAAGAACCCGCCAACCCCAACCTCACCATGAACCCCGCCAAAGCTCCGTGGTATTTCCTCGGCTTGCAGGAAATGCTCGTTTACTTCGATCCCTGGATCGCCGGCGTAGTCATGCCAACGCTGATTATCTTTGGCCTCATGGTGATTCCCTATATTGATACCAACCCGCTCGGCGCCGGCTACTACACCTGGAAGCAGCGCAAATTCGCCATCGGAACATTTCTCTTCGGCTTCATCATCCTGTGGGTTTCCATGATTTTCATCGGCACCTTCATTCGCGGCCCGGGATGGCAGTGGTTCTGGCCGGGACAGACCTGGGACCACAACCGCCTCATTTATGAAGTCAACATCGACTTGCCCGATTTTTTGAATAAATATCTACTACCAAGCCCGATGCACATCACGTCCAACTGGGGCAAAGGCATCTTCGGAGCAGCGGTAGTCGGCGGCTTCTTCGCTGTTGGCGGCCTGCTGGTGCACGCCTTCTTCCGCCGCCACAACGCCAAAGACTACAAGCGTATGAGCCTGTTGCAGTATTCGATCATGATGACGTTTTTCCTGACCATGATCGGCTTGCCGATCAAGATGCTATTGCGGTTGCTCTTCCACATTAAATACGTGTGGATTACGCCTTGGTTTAACGTTTAGGAGCGAACTGGTGCCTGAAAAGCCCATTCCCGAAAACGACCCGGTAGTCAGCAAGTCGCTCGCCCCGCATTACGTCATCTCCATGGTCATCCTCATGGCCACGTTCTTTTGGGCCATGTGGGACGAGGATTTTGGTCAGCGGCCCTGGAAAACCTTCCAGCACGAATGGAAGGACCGCTACTCAACATTCCTGAAGAACGCCCGCTCGCAGTCCAGCGACTCGCAGAAAGAAGTCGAAAGCAGCCCCGATTATCAGAAGCTGAAGCAAGACTACGAGGCCGCCAGCCAGGCCGCCGCTCCCCGTATCAAGGAAATCAACGAAAAGCTCCACGATCTGAGCGCCGATATCCTGGCTGTCCAGAACGTCTTCACCGACCGCCGCGCCTATGTCGGCGCCTCAACCTATGATATCGAGACGGAGACAAGCCCTTCTGCAAAGCAACGCAAGCAAAGGAGCTTGGACGAATACAAGAAAGAAAGCATTGCCGTTGTAATGCCCGACGGTAAGACACGGCAATTTAAGGATTACGACGATCTCGAAACGACTTATAACGATCTGAAAAACGAACGTACCCAGTTGAGCGCCGAACTCGGCGACCTCATCAAGCCCGTCAGCGAAAAAAAACAGTTGATGGATTCCTACCTCTCCGATCACATGGTGAACCTTACGCCCTCTCAGCTCGTGAACTTGCAGAACGGCGTGGAAGCCTGGACGCCGAAAATTCGCCAGATTAATGTCAACGAGCACAGCGCCAATCTCGAAAGAGAGGATAGTGCCAATATTGTCGATCGCTGTGAGTCCTGCCACATGGGCATTCGCGAGCCGGTGAAACTCACCGCCGCTTCCATGGCATTGCAAGGCAAAAAGCCGGACGAATATGCGCGCGCCTTCACCAGCCATCCGGAACCCGACCTTTTGAAAATTCACGATCCCGAAAAATACGGCTGCTCGCCCTGCCACCAGGGCAATGGCCGCGCCACCACTAGCGTCGAGAAAGCCCACGGCAATTACGAACACTGGCTCTGGCCTCTTTTCTCCCCGGGAAACTACGAGTCTGGCTGTCAGATCTGCCACTCCGCAGATATGGTCGTCATCAGCAACGACATCGGCTGGACGCTCACCGAAGGCAAGGATCTCTTCCGCCAGCGCGGCTGCACGGGGTGCCATCGTTACGAGGGCTACGACAAAGAGCCCGAGGACCTGCTCTCCATCGCGCAGCAGATCAAGCAACTCGATCAAGAGAAGAAGGACAATTTCAAACAAGCCGGCGACCTGATGAAGCAAGCCGACAAGGCCGAATCCAACGATGAGGCCAATCGCCTAAACGATCGCGCCGTCGCTCTCAAGGTAACCAATAGCAAGCTTGACCTGCGCATCGTCCAGCTTGACCGCTCCACCAAGAGCCTGCTGCAAGACATGAAAAAGGTCGGCCCCAATCTCAAGGACATCCGCCTCAAGTTAAACAAGAACTGGATCCCAGTTTGGCTCAAAAAACCCAGCGACTTCCGCGCCACTACCAAAATGCCGAATTTCCGCCTGAACGACGATCAAATCAAAACTATCTCCGCCTACATCTGGCAGTCGGCGCTCACGGATCAATTGCCCAAGCACAAGCCCGGCAACGCCACTCATGGCAAAGAGCTTTTCGAAACGCGCGGCTGCCTCGCCTGTCACTCCATCGGTGAAGGCGATCAAGTTCAGGGCGGAACCTTCGCTGCAAATCTCACGCGCGTGGGTGAGAAAGCCAACTACGACTATCTCGTCCGTTGGGTCCACAACGCGCGGGAACGCACACGCCCCTATTGCCCTTACGAGAAGAAGGACATCGGTCCCGAAGACTATAAAAAGAAGGGTTTGCCGTACGTCTTCGACTTGGAACATAGCCAGTGCCCGAACGACGGCCACGAACTCCAAGTTCAGAACATGACCGTGATGCCCAGCCTGCGCCTCTCCCCGCAGGACGCCGAAGACATCGCCAGCTATCTCATCACTCTGAAAAAGCAGGAGCCTTCCTCCTACGCTGACGCCTCGTTCATGGACGATGCGAATTTGAGGGCGGAAGGCAAAAAGTGGGTTCGCCACTTCGGTTGCTTCGGATGCCACGAAATTTCCGGCCTTGAAGATGAAGGCCGCATCGGTACCGAGCTGACCACCGAAGGCAGCAAACCAATCGAGCGGTTGGATTTCGCGTTGCTCACGGAAGTCGCCCAGCGCGGCGGCCACGAACCGATCACCGACCCCGGCGATCTATCGCGTCTCCCCGAAGGCCCCGCCAAGCAGCCGTGGTACGACCAAAAAGGTTTCTTCGAACACAAGCTCGCCGAGCCCAACATCTGGGATCAGGGCAAGGAAAAGCCCGAAACCGAAAAATTGCGCATGCCCAACCTGCACCTCACCAAGGAACAGATTCGTGCGCTCACCACTTTCCTCTTGGGCAGCCAGGAGAATCCTCTTCCCCCCAGCTATCAGTATCGCCCGCTGGATTACCGCCGCGACATTCAGGAAGGCTGGTGGGTCGTCAAGAAATATAACTGTATGGGCTGCCACCAGCTTATTCCTGGCCAGAAGACTTCGCTCATGGGCATGGCCCGCTACCAGGACGCTCAGGAGCAGCTCCCTCCCAAGCTCCTCACCGAGGGCGCTCGCGTCGATCCCGAGTGGTTGCTGCGCTTCCTGAAAAACCCGGCGCTGAACGATAAGCACAATAATCGCAACGGCGTGCGCTCTTACCTACAGGTCCGCATGCCCACGTTCTCCTTCTCCGAAAACGAGCTCGGTAAATTGGTGCGCTTTTTCCAGGCCCTTTCGCGCCAACCTTTCCCATATATTCCGGAAGAAATTCCCGTGCTCACCACCAAGGAAACCGAAATGGCGCGCAGCCTCTTCAGTAGTACCGCCGCTCCCTGCCTCAAGTGCCACGCCACGGGCGACCCGGCCCACGATCGCTTCGCAACCGCCCCAAATTTCCTGCAAGCCCACGGACGCTTGAAGCCCGATTGGGTGGAACGTTGGATTATCGACCCACAAGCCATTAGCCCGGGCACTTCCATGCCTTCCGGCCTCTTCAAGCGCGAAAACGGCCACTGGGTCTTCTCCGGTCCGACGCCCGCTTCTTTCCGTGGCTACGACAAAGATCACACTAAGCTGCTGGTCGATTACATCCTCCAGCTCACGCCGGAAGAGCAGCGCCGCGTTGGCGCGGCCATGGGCCGTTCCAGCGCCGCATCTGGCAATTCGTCGTCCAGTACAAAATCTTCTGGCAACGCTGGCCGTGGTTCGCCCGAATAAATTATTATTTGTTTTGAGCAATCAAATTCAAGAGAGGTACGTCGAAAATATGAAAACGAAAACTTCAATTGCAGTTTGGGGCTTGGCCGCTTCGTTCGGCCTTGTCCTCGTTGCAGGATGCGGCAAAAAGGAAGGCACCGAACCTGCGGCGACTCCCGCCGCCTCGGCGCCTGCTGCGGCCCCGGCTACTCCCATTGATCCCGCCACGGCAGCCAGTATCAGCGGCACCGTGAAATTTGAAGGCGAAGCTCCTAAGGCCGCCAAGATTGACATGAGCCAGGATCCCGCCTGCAAAGGCACCAACACGGCCGAGAACGTGATGGCCAGCGGCGGCCACCTCGCCAATGTTTTTGTCTATGTCAAGGAAGGCTTGGGCAATCGCACCTTCGACGTCCCCAAGGAAGCCATCGCCCTCGATCAAAGCGGCTGCAAATACCATCCCCACGTGTTGGGCGTAATCGCCAATCAAACCATCAAGATCGTCAACAGCGATCCGACCACCCACAACATTCATCCCACTCCCAAGGACAACCGCGAGTGGAACGAGTCTCAGCCTCCTTCGGCTGCCCCGCTCGAAAAAACTTTCGCCCGCGAAGAAATCATGCTTCCGGTGAAGTGCAACCAGCATCCTTGGATGCGCATGTTCGTCAACGTAACCAAGAGCCCCTTCTTCGACGTCACCCGTCCCGATGGCAAGTTTGAGATCAGAGGGCTACCCCCTGGTGACTACACCATCGCTTTCGTCCACGAAAAGCTCGGCGAACAAGACGTAAAAGTAACGCTCGCCGCCAAAGACGCCAAAACGGTGGACGCCACCTTCAAGCCCTAAGGCAAGGCGCGCGGCCGCAAGTGTCATTCTGAGCGCATCCGATCAGGATGCACGAAGAATCTCAACTGTAGTGTGGCAAGCTCACGTGATTGGGGTCGTCGGGCCACGACAGCAACGATTACGCGCGGGACCGCCAATGAGCAACCGTTTTTCCGGTCCCCCTGAAAACTGAGGACTGATCACTGTGCTCACTAACAACCGCCTTTTCGAGGAGGTCCATTGCGTCCCGTGATGCTCCTGATTTCCATCTTGCTCGGCCTCATCCCTCTCGCGGGGATCGGTTGGATCTTCGTCTCCGGCACCATCACCACTGTGGACGGTCTATTCGAGAGCCTCATCATGCTGAGCATCTCCGGGGTTTTCTTCCTGAACGTTTTCTGGGAATGTCGCGACCGCGGCCTCTTCGGAAAAACCAAAGCAGAGCCCGCCAAGCAACCGCCCTCCTCCGAAGAAAGCTAATTGGAGTGCGGCAACTCGCTGCCGCTTTTCCGACCGCCAAAGCCAACAAAACATGCCCACGCCACCATCTTCCCCAGAAACTTCCGCCCACGCCGAACTTCCCTTCGATCCCTCTGCGGAGAAGCCTTCCTCCTCCCCGCACCACAAAATGTCTCCCCGCAATCGTGCCCTCGTCTTCGTCACCGCCTGGCTGATCGTCTTGATGCCGTTCCTCTTCTGGTGGAACACCTGGTTCGGCCGCCGGCTCCCCGACAGACAAATCACCGAATACCTTCAGGACGAAAAGCATCCGCGCCACATCCAACACGCCCTCGTGCAACTCGGTGAGCGTATGAGCCACCATGATCCCGCCGCCATGCGCTGGTATCCGGAACTAATCCGTCTGGCTTCGCATCCCGTCGAAGAAGTCCGCAACACGGACGCCTGGGTGATGGGCCAGGACACTTCCGTCCCCGCTTTCCACGAAGCGCTCCTGAAAATGCTCCGGGATCAATCCCCGATGGTCCGCGGCAACGCCGCACTTTCGCTCGTCCGCTTCGGCGACGCGAGCGGCCGTCCCCACATCGTCGCCCTCCTTCAGCCTGCTAGAATCGTTGCCCCCGCCGCTGGCCGCATCACCGACGCCGATAAAGTGGGAACCGCGATCCACCAAGGTGGCCTGGTTGCAAAACTTCAGGATGGCCAGCAATCCATTGAAGTCCGCTCCCCAATCAGCGGACGTATCCGCACCCTTTCCGTATCCCCAGGCGCAAACGTCGCCGCCGGCGCCGAAATCGTCACCGTCGACCCTGGCGACGAGCAAGTCTGGGAAGCTCTCCGCGCCCTCTACCTTATTGGCCAGCCCGATGATCTCCCCCCCATCCGTCCCTACGAACGCGAACTACCCGAAATCTCCGACCGTGTCCGCCAGCAAGCCCTCCTCACCGAAAGATCCATCCGCGAACGCGCCACAGCTCGTCCCTGACTCATCTGGACCTACAGAAACAGAAAGGGGAGGCCACAACGAATGGCGCTCCCCTTTAATGAATGGGATAATTTCCGTCGGTTAGCTTATTAGTGGCTGTGACCCTTGGCCTTGTGTTTGCCCTTGGTCTCGCCCTTGTGCTTGCCCTTGTTCTTGTCGTTGTCAGGAAGCGGATCCTTGTCCTTATCCTTCTTGTTCGTCGCTTGAACCGCGTCCGCGCGGTTGTCCCCGCGCGCCGCGCCGCCCTTATTCGAGTGGCTCTTCTGCGCTACCGCAGGGACCGCGAGCAACGAGAAAGCAAGTATTCCTAGGCAGAGTTTCTTCAACGTCATGAAGTCCTCCTGAAGCCGGTGCCAGTCGTCACAATTCGACACACGGGTTCCTGGTTAACGAGTGCAATCTCCCCTCCAAGGTGTAAACCTTTCCTGATCAATGACTTATGTGTATTTAGGGCTCTTCTCCTGGCCTCGGCTAAGTTTCAAAAAGTACCGAAACCACGCATTTTCTACCGACTCGCCACCCACGGCGCACCACTCGACGAACTTGCCGTGATACATTTCGCCTTCGCGGTATTGCCGGCCAGGGAGGGCGACCGATGCAAAGACGCGCATTCATGAACGTTACCGCCAGCGCTGCGGCAGCATTGGCTCTCAAGCCCTTGGCGCTTGCCGCCACGCACGATCAGAAAACCCCGGTCGTCTATCCCGATCCGGCAGTCGAAGTGATCGACCCGCGTTTCGCCAAATACAAAGTCGGCAACGCCGCGGTCGAACGCTTGTACATCGGCACGCGCTGGTCGGAAGGCCCTGTGTGGTTTGGCGACGGCCGCTATCTTCTCTGGAGCGACATTCCCAACAACCGCATCCTGCGCTGGCTTGAGGACACCGGAGAAGTCAGCGTTTTCCGCAGTCCCTCGAACTACAGCAACGGCAATTACCGCGACCGCCAGGGCAGGTTGCTCACTTGCGAGCACGATTCGCGCCGGCTAACGCGCACCGAATACGATGGCACCATCACCGTCCTGATGGACTCATTTCAGGGCAAAAAACTCAACGCGCCGAACGATCTTGCAGTGCATTCCGACGGCGCTATCTGGTTTACCGATCCGGGCTACGGCATCATGTCCAATTACGAAGGCCACAAAGCTACCTTCGAGCTGCCTGCCGTCGTGTACCGCCTCGATCCGAAAACGCGCGAAGCCACCGTCGTCGCCAGCGATATGGATAAGCCCAACGGCATTTGCTTCTCGCTCGACGAAAAAAAGCTCTACATCGTGGATACCGGCGCCCCGCGCCATCCCGGCGACCCCCATCCCATTCGAGTCTACGACGTCGTCGATGGCGTACGGCTCAAGAATGGCCGCTTGTTTGCCGACATGTCGCCCGGCTCCTCCGATGGCATCCGTTGCGATACCGATGGCAACGTTTGGTCCGCCGCCGGATGGGCCGGTGAAGGCTTCAACGGCGTGCACGTCTTCGCTCCAGACGGCACGCTCATCGGCAAGATTCATCTTCCCGAAACGTGCGCCAACCTCTGTTTCGGCGGCGCCAAAAAAAACCGCCTCTTCATGGCCGCCAGCCAGTCTCTCTACTCCGTCTACGTCGACGCCCAAGGCGCCCAGTTGCCTTGACAACTACTCTGATTTCTAGTTTTCATCGAACTCCCTGAATTTTCGCGCCGCGTCCGCCTGCTGGTTTCCCTCACTGAAAGGGCGCTCCTCGATCGCCAAGTGGACGACGAAAAGAAAAAAGCCTATACTTCGCGCCAGTTTCCATCCGGCAGTTTCAAACTAGGAGAAAGCATGGCGCGACGCCAATTTCTAGCTCAGTTGTTGGGTTTGCCCTTTCTTTCCGTGGGCGCGCAGGCTGCCGAGGAGCCAAAAAAGAAAGCTCTCAAGATCATGATGAAGAGTGCCTGGGGCTCCGACGACCCCACCAAGGCCGCGTTTCCTTTTCATCACGGACTCGCGCTCGCGGAAGCCGGCCACGAGGTCCAGATTTTCCTTCTCGGCGAAGCCACCTCGTTGATGCGCAAAGTCACTGCCAACGCCGTCGTGCCTGTTGGCTGGCCGCCGCTCAGCGAAGCGTTCGAAAAAATCATGGCCAAACACATTCCCGTCTTTGCTTGAGGAGCCTGTAGCCGGGCCCGTGGGGTCACGGAAGCAGATGTCACGCAATGGGGAGCAAAATTCGGAAGTCCCGCAATTTTCGTGGGCTTGGTGGAGTGGGCCGACCGCGTCATCACCGAGTGAACTCTGCACTGGTTCCGTCCGACTGCAACGTGCCCGTGGGCGCTTCCCGTTCTGGGCTATAATTGGCCGTCGCAATGAAGGAGATGACTGCCAACGCGCCAACCATACAAACAGAAAAACGGAGGGGTGTCCGCTTTCCTGTCGTTGTTCCCGTAGAGGCGAAGTGGCAGGAGGCGAGCGGCAAGAGCGTAAAAGAAGCGGCTCACGCTGTAGAGGTTAACGCTCTAGGGGGCCTGCTGGAGATGAAGGCTTACCCTAGCGTTGGCAGCCAGCTTGAGTTGACCAACCTCCTTTCGGGCGAGGCATTTCGGGCGCGTGTTGTAGGCACCCGGCGGTCCACGGAAGGACGTATGCTCGGCGTGGCGGTTGAGCTTCTGATTCCGAGTGAAACTTTTTGGGGCGTCAATTTCCGGCTGAAGAAAACTAGCGCTGAGCTCGCCAAACTCCACCACCTCATGCAGTCAGGCAGCAACCTTGACCCCCGCATACTAAGGGAGTTTCGCGACGCCGTGGATTATGTCCGCAAGACGGCCTGGGCTGCCGAAGAGTGGCAGGAGCGCCAACTGCAGAAGCGCGACCCGCAAACCGTGCTCCCGCTCATTACCGCTGAACGCATTCGCCGCGCCACTCAGCTCAGCGACGCCATATCTGACGATTTAGCGGCTCACGAAGTGAGCAGCGAAACCACCGGAATGGCTGAGCTCTTCCGGTCGCTAGGGCGCCTACACCAGAATCTGGCGGACTTATTCAAGGATCGCGAATCGTAACCGTCGCTGGTCGAAGCATCATCTTGCTAATCCATCCGCAGGAATCCTTTGTGGGGGCGCAGCATGCTGCGTCCTCCGGGCTTCTCTTGCCTTTGTGGTACAGCCATTCCTGGCTGTGCTCTCTTCCCTACGTAGCGGCGGGCTTCAGCCCGCCGTTGCTGTAGTGGCGCACCTTGCTGCACCGTTCAAATTCGTTGAGTCGATGCCAGTAGAAGCGTATGCTGCGGAAGCCAGAAGTGCAGGCCGAAAAGAATTCCAATCAGCTGGATTACACACCTTTTCGTTGTACCAGTAGAGACCAGCAGAAGAGGAAGATATGCGGCGGTGGATCCTTTTGGGAATTCTTGTAGTTGTTGCGAGTTGGGGAGGCTGGGCACTGTTTCAACGCCATCGCGAAGCTGTGTGGTTGGCGGCTTATAAGCATGCAACTCAGGCGTTTTACCAGGAGGACTACGCAACGGCGGAAAAGATTTTCACGGATATCCTTCCGGACGCCGAGAAGTGGTATCCAAAAGATTACCGTTTAGCTGGCCTGCTGAGCATGCTCGGAACATCCTATCGCGTAGAACATAAATATGAGCAAGCAGAACCTCTACTCAAACGAGCTCTGCAAGTCTACATGACGATTTCACCACCAGATCCGATTGACACGGAACGCACGGAAATTAATTTAGCTAGCATCTATCTGGAGCGGGAAGACTATGTATCCGCGGAGCGATATTTTTCAGACGCACTCTCACTTTCCGAAAGAACGCCAGGCGGGCCCAGGTACGAGCGCGGCAACGCCCTGCTTAATCTCGGCTCTATCCGTCTGAGCCAGGGGCGTTACCTGGAGGCGGAGCAATTACTGAACCGCTCCGTAGAAGGGTTATCAGCTGACCCTTCGCCGTGGGTACAGCACGATCTTGCCAGTGCAATATACCGCCTGGGCGGCGTCTACGTTATGGAGAATCGGTATCGCGAGGCAGAGCAGCAATATCTGAAAGCGCTGGAAATCCAAGAAAAGGTATTTGGGCCAAACAGCCAGGAAGTCGGTTTTACCCTCCATGGTTTAGGGCAGGCCTATCAAGCGTTGGGGGATGCCTCGAAAGCGACAGAGTATCTGAATCGCGCGCAAGGAATTGCTGAACGATCCTCTGCGCAAGGCGATGATTCCCGCGCAGGGATATTAGTCGATCTCGGTGAAGCGGCGCAAAATGGGGGAAAATATGCGCAAGCCGAATCTTTATACAAGCAGGCAATCGACGCTTATGAAAAAACTGTTGGACCCGAGCGTCTCGGCCTAGCCCGGGGGCTTGTTTATCTAGGGTGTTTATATCGCGACGAGGAGCAGTTTGATATCACCAGAGCCAACCCGCTTCTTGAGAGAGCGCTGGCCATCCGTGAGAAGGCTTTAGGACCAGATCATCCAAGTACCGCGAGCACGCTGAGCGAACTGTCCTTGCTGGACTTTTATGAACACAAGTTCGGAGAAGCGGAGCGTTTTGCCGAACGAGCGCTTCCAATCCAAGAAAAAGCTTATGGGCTCGAGAATCTTGAAGTCTCTACAACTCTGAACCGCCTGGGCTTGGCGCAGCGCGACCTGAAAAAGTTCATTCAGGCGGAAACCTCATTGAAGAGAGCGCTTACGATTCGGGAGAAGAATCTTCCGTCCAATCATCTATGGATCGCAGTAAGTCTCGAAAATCTAGCTTCGGTCTATTTGGCGCAGGGCGAATATGGAAAAGCGGCACCGCTAATCGAGCGAGCCCGCGCGATTCGTTCGCATTCTTCGGCCAGCTAGGGCCCCATCGCGGGTGGCCCTCGATAAGAGCGAAGGCGTTGTCAAGAGACACTTCTTCTCTTCGGTGCATTGAGCACCGCGTTGTTGCCAGAGAAGGTTGAGGACCGAAGCTCTGGAAACTCTCACGGTGAATCAACTCTCGG
>Ga0209648_10000728_pt1 | contig 25782 bp, 19 predicted proteins | sample GraSoi2013_115cm_FD_185830 | JGI IMG/M metagenome (GOLD analysis project Ga0209648, IMG submission 185830) | Grasslands soil microbial communities from the Angelo Coastal Reserve, California, USA - Sample 9_17_2013_115cm (SPAdes) (version 2) | ecosystem: Environmental > Terrestrial > Soil >... | reverse complement strand
CGCCCACCACGATCATGGCCTTGGGAATCACCGGCATCTTCAGGATTTGATCGCTGTTGATGATGGTGGTGTTGTTGAAAGGGACCAGGGGAGAGACGGCGGGTTTTGTGCCGGTGGCGATAACGACGTTGTCCGCTTCAAACTCGGTTTGTCCGCGCGAACTCGTCACTTGCATGTGGTGAGGATCGAGAAAGCTGGCGGTTCCCGTCACGACTTCGATGCCGTTGCGGGAGAGTTGGGCGCGGATCACGTCGATCTCTGTCTTGATGACGTTGAGCGCGCGAAAGGAGAGATCGGCCATGGTGATCTGTTCCTTCACGCGATAGTTGACGCCGTAGATGCTTTGATACTGATACCCGGAAAGATGCAGGACGGCTTCGCGGATGGTCTTGCTGGGAATCGTGCCGGTATTGATCGCCGTACCGCCGATCACTTCCAGCTTTTCAATAAGCGCGGCGCGCTTGCCGAATTTCGCCGCTTGGATCGCGGCTCGCTGGCCTCCCGGCCCGGAACCGATAACGATGAGATCATACTTTTCCATGGTTTGCGGCGGGAGTATATCACCGTTGCAATCGCGGAGTCCTTGTTGACGCGCGCCTGGCGCTCTGCCATCATTTTGGAAATTTGTTTGTGTTGCAACTGAGGAGAAAACGATCGGCTTGCGGGTATCCATTCTGGCGTCGGGCAGCTCGGGCAATATCACGTTGCTCGAGACCGAGCGGACCCGACTCCTCATTGACGCCGGACTGGGCAAGCGCGAAACGCTGGCGCGGCTCGCGGCGGTCGAGCGAACCGTCGAGCATATCGACGGCATCCTTATCACCCACGAACACACCGACCACTGCAATGGACTCCCGCAGATGCTGGGCTTGTGGAAAGCGCCGCTCTATGTCACCGAGCCGACGATGGAGGCGATGCAGCGGATTCTTCCCGAAACCTTCGGCAAGCGGCTCAACTGCGTTGAAACCATCCAGCCCGGACAGCATTTCACTGTCGGGGATATCGACGTACACGCTTTCGCGATTCCGCACGACGCCGCTGATCCGATCGGATTCACGTTTCGTTCGAATGGCGCGAAAATGGCCATGGTCACCGACCTCGGCTACATGCCCGAACTGGTCAAAGTGCACCTTCGCGGCGCCGATTGTCTGGTGCTCGAATCGAATCACGACTTGGACATGCTAAAAGTTGGCCCCTATCCGTGGGTGGTGAAGCAGCGCGTTCTGAGCCGCACCGGCCATCTTTCCAATCATGCCGTCAGCGAATATCTTTGCGACGCCGACGGCTTCGACGCTGTCGCGCGCTACCTTGTGCTCGCCCACGTTTCGCAGGAGAACAACAACCCCGATCTCGTCAGACTTTCCGCTGAGGAAGCGTTGAAGCGCCGGCCTGCGGAGTGCGCCTTTACCGGGGAACTCCTCGTCGCTTCCCAGCACGTCCCCCTAAAATCCCTCGATTTGTAGTGTTCTACCCAGGAGATTTCGAAGAGTAGCCTAAGTGCAACTTCTCAGGGAGGACTGGGAAGGACCCGCTACATCGACTTCTTAGGTGTTGCACCATAGGAGGTGGACCTTATTCTTGCGTTTATCTCGCCGGAGCTTCTTTCTCCGAGCTCGCTCCAACATTCGATTCAGCCGGGCCTCCATTTTCCTGATCCGTTGCGTTGGAGTTAGGCAGAGATTCTCAATGAGGTCGTACAGATCGACTCCTGCTCTCTTCGCGATGTCTAGGCCGCTGCCGCGAGGGGGGTGTTCAATGGCCTTCAATAGGATTTCACGCTGTTCCCGGGTTATGGTATCGCCCATACCGAAATGCTTTCACATCGTCGAAAATTCTTCAATTCTCAACTTCGTACCATCCGTCGCGGCAGTACGTCCTGCTCCCGAGATGGACTTGCACTCAGTCATTCTCGGCTAGGTGGTGAATCTCTCTCGTTGTAATAGCCTTCATCATTTTTTGGAATATAGCCTCCTGAGATTTCATTCGCTTTTTTGGCGTCGTTCCTCTAAACTTAGTTTGTCTTGGTAGAGGTGCGGAGGCCATGAGTAGCCGGGCAGGCAGTTCCGAGCAGCTTCGGATGCCCGCGCAAAAGGGGCTCTTCTTTCGACCGGCAAGGTCCAAGGAAGCTTTTGTTGTCCGCCGAAATCGCCGCGGTGGCTGAAACCACGGTGGTTGGGGAACAGGTCCAAGACCTGTTCACTGTCGTCCGTACATTCGGATGAAGCGCTATCGAGAGGCGGCAGCCCGATTCGTATCCTCGCGGTTCCTTCCTTTCGTTGCGCTCATCCAGAAATGCTTGATTCGAATGAATCTTTTCGAACTGACGCGCGCGCTTGTGGACATCGAGTCGACCACCAACCACGAGAAAAATGTGGGCGACTACCTCTTCGCGCATTTGTCCGCGCTGACCGCGCGCCACAACGGCCACCTCGAGCGTATCCCCGCTGAGCCCAACCGCGACAATATCTTCGCTTCCTGGGGCGAGCCGGTGGTCACACTCTCCACGCACATGGATACGGTTCCGCCGTTCTTTGGTTCGCGCGAGGATGGCGAATTCATCTGGGGCCGCGGATCGTGCGATGCGAAGGGAATTATCGCGGCGATGATCGCGGCGGCGGAAAAACTGCTGGCCGCCGGTACGCGCAATCTGGGGCTGCTCTTTGTTGTTGGAGAAGAACGCAACAGCGCGGGAGCAAGAGCCGCGGCCGCAACTCCGCGCGGCTCGCGCTTCCTCATCAATGGGGAACCCACTGAAAATCGTCTCGCTCTCGGCTCGAAAGGCGCGCTGCGCTACGAAATCACGGCCCGCGGAAAACTGGCGCACTCCGCCTATCCCGAGCTCGGCCATTCCGCGATCCACACGCTGCTTGACGTGCTACACGACATTCGCCAGATTCCGCTGCCGCACGACGCGCTGCTCGGCGACAGCACGCTGAATATCGGCACCATTGACGGCGGCCGCGCCCCGAACGTGGTCGCCGATCAGGCCGAAGCGGAAATCATGTTTCGCACAGTGGGGGATCCCGCAAGGACCCGCGAAGCCGTCTCGGCCGTTGCCGCCGGCCGCGCGGAAGCGCGCGAGGTCTTCTACACGCCGTCGCTGCAATTGACGAAACTCGATGGATTGCCCACGACGGTCGTGGCCTTCACGACGGACATTCCCAGTTTCGAAGGGACCTGGGGGCAACCCTTCCTCATTGGCCCCGGCAGCATTCACGTGGCACACACCGCGGAGGAGCGCATCTCCAAAAAGGAATTGTCCGAAGCGGTGGACATCTACGCGCGCATGGCGGGGCAACTTCTTGCGACCGGACGGAGCGGCGCATGAGCCTCGGCCTGGCCATTGTCGGTTGCGGAAAGATGGGCCGCCTCATCGAGCAGCTTGCGTCGGCACATGGATTTGAGGTGCGCGCGAAATTCGATGGCCGCAACAACGCTCACGCCCAGGCGCTTTCGCACGAAACGCTGCGCGGCGTGGACGTGGCGGTTGATTTCACGGCGCCACACGCGGCGCCGGAAAATATCCGCCGCCTTGCGGTGCTGGGCATTAACGCCGTCGTGGGCACCACAGGGTGGCTCGATCAGCTTCCGTCCGCGCGCGAAGCGGTTGAGCAAGGCAAGACGGGACTGGTGTGGGCGGCGAATTTTTCCGTGGGAGTGAATCTTTTTGTTCAGGCCGTGGCCCATGCGGCGGCGCTCTTTGCCAAACATTCCGAATACGAAGCATGGGGATGGGAGATTCATCACTCCCAGAAAAAGGACGCGCCTTCGGGGACGCTCAAGAAACTTGCCGAAGAAATGCGCGCGGCGGGTTACGAGCGACCTGTCAGCCTTAGCGCCAGTCGCGCCGGCGCGAATCCCGGCACGCATGAAATCGGCTTTGATTCGGCTGGGGACACGATCACTCTGCGGCACACCGCGCGAAACAGGGAAGGGTTTGCACGCGGCGCTCTGCAAGCCGCGCGGTGGATCGCTGGGAAGAAAGGTTTCTTTGAATTTAAGGAGATCCTTGGCGAGTTGGGTTGATGGATTTCAAGAGAAGCGGCTTGACGGCCACCGAGTTTGAATTTGGGCAGTAAGACGTCTGAATAGAAAAGGAGAAACACCATGTTTACGGGCACCGGCACTGCGCTTGTCACTCCGTTTCGCGGCGATCGATCGCTGGACGAAGCAACGCTGCAGGCTTTAGTCAAGCGGCAGATTGACGCGGGGATCGACTTTCTCGTGCCGTGCGGCACAACAGGCGAAAGCCCGACGCTGACGCACGAAGAGCATCTTCACGTCGTGCAAATCGCAGTTGAGCTTGCTAAGGGAAGAGTCCCCGTCCTTGCGGGCGCGGGCGGGTACAACACTGCGGAAGTTATCGCGCTCTCGCGCGAGCTTGCGGAGCTTGGCGCGGACGGCATTCTTTCCGTCACACCGTATTACAACAAGCCGACGCAGGAAGGACTCTTCCAGCACTATCGCGCCATTGCCGAAGCGGTGTCACTGCCGATTATTCTTTACAGCGTGCAGGGCCGCACCGGTGTCAACATCGAGCCCGGCACGGTGAAGCGCCTCGCCGAAATCGAAAACATCGTGGGCATCAAGGAAGCATCAGGCAACGTTTCGCAGATGGCTGCGATTCTGAACGGCGTGCCGGACGAATTTATCGTGCTCTCCGGCGACGACGCCATCACGCTCCCCGTCATTTCACTTGGCGGCCGCGGCGTCATCTCCGTCGTCTCCAACGAAATCCCGGCGGAAATGTCGCAATTGACGCGGCTCGCTCTTCAGGGTGACTTTCCCGGCGCGCGCGCGCTTCACCGGCGCTTTCATTCGCTCATGGAAATAAACTTTGTGGAATCCAATCCCATCCCGGTGAAGGCGGCGATGGCGGAAATGGGCCTGCTCGAGCCGGTATGGCGCTTGCCACTGGTGGCGCCGAAAGCAGAGAATTGCGCGCGCATCCGGGCCGTGCTCGAAGCGCTCGGGCTTGTCAGCCGCCCGGCGGCCGTGCCCACGGTCGAGAGGGTTCATGCTGCCTTCGCAAATTGAGCATCTGTTTGACGAAGCTCCGGCTCACTACGAAGAAGAACATCAATGGCTGTTCCGCGATTTCAAAGCCGCGCTGAATCGAGGCGAGATTCGCGCCGCGGAGCCGGATGCCTCCGCGAAATCCGGATGGCGGGCGAACGCCTGGGTGAAAAAGGGAATCCTGCTTGGGTTTCGAATGGGCGCCATCGCGGATATGTCGATCGACGCCGCGAAGCAGCCGTTTTTCGATAAGTCCACTTATCCTGTTCGAGCGTTCACTTCTTCGGACGGCGTGCGCATCGTTCCCGGCGGCTCCAGCATTCGCGATGGCAGTTACATCGGGCGCGGGGTGATTTGCATGCCGCCGATGTTCGTCAATGTTGGTGCTTACGTCGGCGAAGGCACGATGATCGATTCGCATGCGCTCGTTGGGAGTTGCGCGCAGATAGGGCGCAACTGCCACATCTCCGCGGGATCGCAAATCGGCGGCGTTCTTGAGCCTGTCGGCGCACTGCCGGTGATTATCGAAGACGAAGTCCTGGTCGGTGGAAATTCCGGCGTCTATGAAGGAACGGTTGTAAAGCGCCGCGCGGTTCTTGGGACGGGGACGATCCTCAATCGTTCCATCCCGGTTTACGATCTGGTGCGCGACAAGGTCTACACAGCTAACGAGACTGAGCCGCTCATCATTCCCGAAGAAGCCATCGTGGTTCCCGGTTCACGCGCGGTGTCGCATCCCTCGGGCGCAAAATGGGGACTCTCGCTGCAAGCCGCGGTCATCGTCAAGTACCGCGACGCGAAGACGGAAGCGCGCGTGCAGCTCGAAGACCTCTTGCGTTAGCGTTTCACTGCGTCAGCACTTTTTCAAAAAACTGCAGCGCTCGCGGATCGTTGGATTGCCCCAGCCAGAACATGGCCTGTTTTCGCACGGCGGGATTCCGATTCGTCTGCGCCACTTCGATCAATTTGGGCACGCCTTCGTCCTTGGGCAGTTGGCTTAGCGCAAAGACGGCTTTTTTTTTCACATCCGTGTCCGGGTCGTTTTCGATTGCTCCTGTGATGGTGCCCACGGCTTTCTTTCCGGCTTTTTGCGCCAGCCAGAAAAGCGCCTGGCCGCGCACGTGCGAGCTCGCGTCGTCGCGCGCCATGCGGATCATCTCATCCAGGGCTGCCGCTTCATGGCTCACGGAAAGCGCAAACGCTACGTGAGCGCGCACGTCCGAACTTGGATCGGTTTTCGCCATGTGCTGCAAAGCAAGCAATCCAGCGGCGCCCCGGGCCGCTCCCATCCAGAAGGCTGTCTGTCTCCGTAGCTCCTCGCGTTGTTCCGGCATTACAAATGATTCGAGTGCGCGGTCGGCCGACGCGTCGGCGTGCAAGGCGATGGCCGTCAACGCTCCGTTGCCGATTCCGCGATCCCTGCGATCTTCGAAATTCGAGCCCCGAGCGTAAGTTGCGAGCAGCGCCACGCTATCTGTAGCCTTGACTTCCGTCAGCCAAATGAAGGGCAGCCCTCCCGCATCCATCGTGCAGTCGTCTGACGCAACGCGAATCTTTACGACGTGCTTCGCTTCCAGACGATAGAGCACGACGAGTTGCCGCGAGCCTTCCAGTTTAAGGTTTCCGTCAGCGTGTGATGTGCCGCTTGCTTCGCTGTTTTCCCTTTCCAACCGGCAGCTCCCGCAATTTCCATCATTCCAGTTCTTGTTGCAGCAGACGCCACGCTCTCCTGCAACCTCATCGACGCGGTAGCCGACCCATTCCGATTTTTCCGCCATTGCTGCGATCCCGCGGAAAGTCGCATCGAGACTTGTGCCGGCTGCGCGCGTCTCCAGCCTCGCATTTTCAATGCGCGGCGCTTCGGCCGCCTGCACAGCGGCCGGGCTTGTTTGCGCCAAAGGAGCCGTGGCCCCGCCCTTCGCAAGTTGCACGGCGGCACTGCCAATGCCTGCCACGATCATCGTGAGCCCAAGTACTCTTCGCAGCGCTGCAACAGTCCGTTCTTCTCGCATAGTTCCTCCTTACTTTTGCAGAAGTTCCATCAGGTAGTCGGTGCCTTCCTTGGAATGCATCAACGTCAATTTGGACACCGCTGTTTTCTTAAGTTCCGGGTCCTTCTCGCTTCGCGCGACGGCCACCAGCGCTTTTGCGTTCCCTTGAAGGAAATACGCGTTCAGTACTTCCGCTTTGACCGAGTGGTCCGTTTCCTTACTGTAGATTTCTTGCAGCGCCTTTCCCGAATCGTCCGAATGGATTAGGCCAAGGTTTCGAATCGCCGCCCGGCGCAATTCCGCATCTTTTTCTCCTTGCGCGGCCTGCACGAGTCGCCCCGAGTCGCCCGCCAGAAAAAAGGCCTGCAGGATTTCGCGCCGGACGTCCGGCGAAGTCTCCGTCTTGTACAACTGCTCCAGCTCGCTCGTTCCGTGAACCAGCCCGAGCTGCCGGATCGCTTCGCGGCGCAGCGACTCGTCCTTCTCGCTCTTCGCCGCGGCGAAGAGGCGCTCGTGGTCGCCGCCGATCATGTAACTGCGGAGAATGGCGTGCTTCACCGAAGCATCGCCGCTTGATGCGTAAACGTCGGCCAGCGTCTTCCGCGCTTCGGCACCCCCGAAGAGTCCCAGATATTCGACCGCCTTCCGCTGCAATTCCGGATTGCTCTGTCCTCGCGCGATATTGCCAAGGATTTCGCGTGCCTGCGGCGACCCGCTTTGTGCCAACACAAAGAGCGCCTTCGATTTTTCTCTCGGGGAGCCCGAACCGTTGATCACTTTCTCGAGCAGGGGCATCGCGCGTTCGGAGTCGCTGTTCATCAATCCTTGGATCGCCAGCATTTTCAATTCTTCGTCGCTCTGGTCCGCCGGCTTTACAGGTTGGCCGGTCGACTGTTTCACCTCGATCTCCAGCGCGCCGGCATCTTTTTGCCAGCGGCTCTGCGGAAAGCGCCGCTTCAGGTCCGCGATGGTGGCCAGTGCCGTGTCCCTCCTGCCCAGGCGGTTCTCCGCGTACGCCTTCCAGTAGAGCGCTGCATCTGTCTGCGGACCGTTCATCTCCGCCAGTTGCTGGAATTTCTCCGCAGCCCGGTCGTAGCGATCCTCATCCAAGTCTTCGCGGCCGTCGTCGTACAATTCCTGCAGCCGTTCGATTTTGTCCTGCGCCCGCTCGCGCGCTTCCTGTGCCCGCTCGCGTTTTTCGTCTTCTCTCTCTTTTGCTTCTTGCTCGCGTTCGCGCCGTTCCTGTTCTTTGTCCCGGGCCTCCTGCGGGTCCTGCAGAGGATCCGCAAATTGCACGGGAATTGCCTTGAGTCCGCGCGCGCGTGTGACGGCCGGCGCCAGCAGCAGCGCAGCAATTGCGATCCAGGCAATGCTTTTCTTTCCGACTGAATTGTCGAAGGTCATACTTTGTTCCTCTCTCTTTTGGCAGATTCGTTGTGCGCCGGCGCAGGCTCCCTGGCCTCCTGCCGTTGCTGGAGTTCCTTGTTGACCACACGAACTTTGAACAAAATCCCACGCCCCTCGATCTTTTTCTGGATCGCTTCGAGTTGTGCCGGGGTGACCTCATCGGGGCTGTGGGCCACGTCCAGCAGCACGCGCTCCAGTTCGTCCAGCACGTTGGCAAGTCCCGCATCTCCCTCTTGCAGGGCGGTCTGCCGGTACAACCGGTTTTCTTGCAACAAATCTTCCGCGCGCCGCTGCTCGGCCGAAATGTTCACTTCTTTCTGCTTTGGGTCGATCGGCGCCGCATTCGAAAGCTCCACCAGCATCCTCTCGGAGTGGCCCAGGTGTTCGCCCACGGCGACCACCAGCACGCGTTCGCGAACCTGTTCCTTGCTCGCCACGTTGTCACTCGTGTTGACTCGCTTTGTGATCCGCCCGGCAACAAACGCGGCGACAATCAGCGCCACAGCCGCGCCTGCCGCCACGAGCCGCCTTGGTTCCATCCACACCTGCCACCAGCGTCCCGGTTTCTCCCTCAGTTGCGGCGCAATCTCCCGCCACACCCGCCGCCCGTAATCTGCTCCCGGATCCGGAACAGGAAGCGTATCCAGCGCCGCGAGCACGGCTTCGATTCGTTCCAGCTCTCCACGGCACTCTTCACAAGCCGCCAGATGCTCGGAAATTACCGCTCGCTTTACGGCAACTCCCTCGCGATATGCAATCAACTCTTCTTCCGTCAAGTGGTTCATGATTCCGTTCCCATGGCGCGTGCCTGCGCCTTTGTTTCCACAAAGGGCTGCAGCGCGCGCCGCAGTTTCTGCACGGCTCGAAAGACGGTGTTCTTCGTGGCGTTCGAACTGGATTTCAAGACCGCCGCGATTTCCTCGATCCCGCAGCCTTCCCAATGCCGCATCACGAAAGCAGTTCGCTCCGCCTCGGTAAGCGCGGCCAGCGCCTGTTCCATCTGTTTTCGCAGCTCGATGCTCTGCGTCAGCCGTTCTGGCGTCGGGGCGTCATCTTTGATGCGATTCAATGGATCGTTTTCCATCCCGTCCCGGTCTTCCACTCTCGGCGCTTCCCGCCGCGCTTCTTCCTTCTGCCGCTGGCGCATGCGGTCAATGGCATAGTTGGCCGCGATTCGGTAGACCCATGTCCCGAAATTCGATCGTGCCGCGAACTGCCCCAGCTTCTGATACCCGCGCAAAAATGCCTCCTGGACCACCTCTTCTGCATCGTGCCGGTTTCCGGTCATGCGGTAGGCCAGCCGGAAAATGCTGTTGCTATGCCGTTCAACCAGAACGCGATAAGCATCGCGATCACCGGCGAGCGTGCGCTCCACGGCGACGGCGTCGCTCTCGGCGATGGCCTGGGCGCTTTCGACGCTCTGTGGCATCCGAATCATTAGACAGGATTCGAGGCTTGCGGTTAGGCCGGGCTTAGGCCCTTATCCTTCAACAACATAGCTCTTCATGTCTCAGCCAAGGTTGCTACGGAAAGGAGGGTATAGCAGGTGCCTCAAGCGTGTTGAAAGACTCCGCGACTGAGTCAGGCAAGGCATCGCACTTTAGCGCACCCTGGAATCTTTGCTTCGTTACCTCTTTACTTCATTTTTTCACTCATACCGCAACGCTACGATCGGGTCCACGCGCATCGCCCGTCGCGCCGGGATGTAACACGCAGCCATTGCAACACCCATCAGCAGGAGTGCCACGCCCGCAAACGTTGCCGGGTCAGTCGGCATCACTCCATAGAGTTTGCTCGAAAGCACTCTTGACGCAGCGGCTGCGCCCGCCAGTCCCACGCCGATTCCAACGAGCGTCAATCGCAGTCCCTGTCCAAGCACCATTCTCAACATGTCAGGCCGCCCAGCGCCCAGCGCCACGCGGATTCCTATTTCGCGAGTGCGCCGCGCCACGGAGTACGCGATCACGCCATACAGCCCGATGCTCGCCAGCAGTACTGCCAGCATGCTGAATAAACTTAACAATGACGTGAGCGATTTCTCGCCCCGCAGCGATTCCTCAATCTGGGCCGCTTGCGTGCTCATGCCTGCCAGCGGAAGGTTGGGGTCGATCGCTTGCGATGTGCGACGCAACGCAGCGATTGCAATTGCGGGGTCCCCCGTAGTGCGAAGTTCCATGGTGACTTGGCCAAGCAAGTCCGCGGGTGCTTGCTGGAGCGGAATGTATATGCCTGGACTCGCATCCGGCCCGCGCATGCTGAAGGATCGAACATCCTGGACAATTCCCACGACCTCTGCTTGCTGGTTGCCGTTTTCTCCCACGAATTCGATCTGCTCGCCGATCGGTCGAGTGTTGGGGAATGCTGCGCGGTTTTTGGCTTCGCTGATGATTGCCACCTTGGTTGCTCCGGCTCCGTCGCCCGCGTCGAAATCACGGCCAAAAACCAGTGGGATTCCCATCGTCGCAAAAAATTGTGGTGCCACCGGGTTGCAATGTACCTGGATACTTTCTTCCGGCCGCATGCCGCTTCTCGGATTTGCGATTTTTCGCCCCCATCCCCCGCCACTCAGGAGCCCGAATCTGGAAAACGAAGCGGACAGCTCGCCGGGCGCAGCCCCGATCTGTTCTTGTAGCCTCGAATACAGGTTGAGTTCTCTAGCGCCTTCGTAACCCCCCAACGTCGGGTAAAGCGACACCAGCAGGATGTGATCCGGTTGGAAGCCTGGATTTACGCGGTTCAATTTTTCGAGGGTCCGGACCATCAATCCTGCTCCGACCAGCAGCGCCGCGCACAGCGCGACCTGTGCCACCACAAGGCCTTTGCCAAGTCCTGCGCGAGTCTCACTGCCCGGCTCGACTCCCGGAGCCGCCTTGAGCGCTGGTCCCGGGTCGACTCGAGTTGCCCCGAACGCAGGTGCGATACCGAAAACGAATCCAGTCAGAATCGACACCCCAGCCGTGAACAGCATCACCCGGCCATCGGGGCGAAGGTCCAGACTCGCAGGGTCGATTCCAGTGATCGCGAACCGCAAGAGCAGGTTCGTCATCCAGCCCGCTAGCAGGAAACCCAGCCCGCCTCCCGCCACTGCCAGTAGCAGGCTTTCCGTAAGAAGTTGACGTGTTAGCCGCATCCCGCCAGCGCCCAGCGCCAGTCTCAGTGCGATCTCTCTTTTCCGGTTAATCGCGCGCCCCAGCAATAGATTCGTCACGTTCGCACATGCAATCAGGTGAACCAGCCCCACAGCCATCATCAAAATATTCAGTTCATTGGGCAGCTCGTCAGGCAGGTCGAAGAATCCTCTGGCCCCGGAAACAACCTCAATTCTTCTGTTCTCCAGCGGCTGTTCGTATTGGGGAATCGCCCGCGCTTCCAGCTTTTGCGCTGCGTACTCCCGGTCCAAAACGCTCAGTTCCGCAGCAGCTTGTTTACTCCGGACCTCCGGCTTCAGCCGCCCCATGATTCCAACGGACAAGTGGTCGCTCAGCCGCACTTGCGGCCAGTACGCCATGGGCATCCAGATATCGACGGAATCGCCCAACTCAATCCCGCGAAATAAAGGCGGCGCCACTCCTACGACCCGGAAGGGAATATTCTTGAGAATGATGTTCTTCCCTACCACGCTCGGATCCAGCGCGAATTTTCTTTTCCAGTACTCGTAGCTGATGACCACTGTCGCCGGCTGTCCTGATTGATCCTCCTGCTCCGTAAACTCCCGACCAAGAATCGGGTGCACTCCCAAAACGGAATAGAAACTCGCGGAGACACATTGTCCCCAGACAAAGTCTGTCTGGCCATTGAAGCTGGCAAGGAACCGCGTCGTGTCGAACGCAAAGACTCCTGAAAAAGATTGGCTGCGGCCGCGAATTTCCTCGAACTCTCTGTAAGCAAATTCACTGCCTGATCCTTCCAGGCTAATGATTCTCGGAAACACAAGCTGTTGGGGATCCTTGACCGGCAACTCTCTCAGCCGCACGGCATTGACAAAGCTAAAAATCGCCGTGTTCGCGCCAATCCCCAGCGCCAGCGTCAGCACTGCCACCGCCGTAAACCCCGGCTTTTTGCTTAGCATGCGCAGGCCGTATCGCACGTCCTCCACAAACTCTTCCACCCGCCGCCAGCCCCACGTGTCTCGTGCCACCTCCTTCACCAATTCCACGTTCCCGAATTCCCGCCGCGCCGCACGTTTTGCCTCATCCACAGCCTCGCCCCTTCCCGTGCGCTCCCGCGCAGCCATCTCCAGATGGCTCTGCACTTCCTCTTCAATCTCCGTTTCCCGCTTCTTCCGCCGCCAGAAACTCACGGGCCACCTCTGCATTTCCTTACTTCCTTACTTCCTTATTTCCTTGCGTCCTTATTACTCTTCCGGCTGCAGCACCCCCGCGATCGCATCGGAAAGCTGCGCCCATTTCGAACGTTCCTTGCTCAGTTGTTTCTTTCCTGAGGCCGTCAGCCGGTAAAACTTTGCCCGCTGCTTGTTTTCGGAGATCCTCCAGTCCGCTGCAATCCATTTCTGCTTTTCCAGCCGGTGCAGCGCCGGATACAGCGAACCGGTATCCACCTGCAGCAGTTCGCCGGAGCGGTTCCGGATCGCCACGCTGATCCCGTAGCCATGCTGCGCTCCCCATTGCAACGTTTGCAGAATCAGCAGGTCCAGCGTCCCCTGCAAAAGCTCAATCCGGTTCTGGTACCGCTGTCTCTTCTCGGCCATCTTTTTGCCCCTCAGTCAATCCCTTGCGATCTCAATCGGCTTCTTCAGGCGCTTTTGCCGTGACGACTCCCCGCTTTCGCTCTCCGTAATGACGTCACAACCCCGCCCTTTGTTCCATGCCAGGCTGTCGACATTCTACTCCCAACCTGTAGACACCCTACATCCCTCCCCTTCTGCAAGTCCTGTGCCGCCCGGCATCCTCTTTCAAACCCTTGTGGCCCTGTACTTTAGCCATCAAATCCTTTCCGGCGGAGGGCCGCAACTGGTCGCTTCCGCCATGGCCCATCCCAATTTCGGACACCCTCCTGAACCAGCACCTTCCAGCGAGCGCTTCTCCAGTTGCGGTATCATGGAATTAGGAAACACGGGCAGATACATCGTTTCGCGACTTAGGAGAGGGAATTGATTCCACGCTATACGCGCCACGAGATGGGCCAGGTTTGGAGCGATGCGAACAAGTTCGCCAAGTGGCTGGAAGTCGAGCTTGCCGCCACCGAGACTCTAGCCGAAGCGGGCCAGGTCCCCAGGGATGCCGCTGCCGCGATCCGCGCTCGCGCCAAAATCGATGTCGCGCAAATCCATCAGCTCGAAGCTCGCGTCAAGCACGACGTCATTGCCTTCACCATGGCCGTAGGCGAATCGATCGGCGATCCCGCCGCCGCGCGCTGGCTGCACTACGGCATGACCTCCAATGATGTCGTGGATACCGCGCAAGCTCTCCAAATTCGCGATGCTTCCAGGCTGATCGAGCGCGATTTGGTGATGTTCGGGGAAATTCTCGACCTGCGCGCCCACGAATTCCGCCATACTCCGCAGATCGGCCGCACTCACGGCATTCACGCGGAACCCATCACCTTCGGCTTGAAAATCGCCAATTGGTTTTCGGAAAATCAGCGCAACATCGCGCGCTTCCATGACGCTGCCGCGCAAATGGCTGTCGGCAAAATTTCCGGCGCCGTCGGCAACGCCTCGCATCTGGGCCCGGAAATGGAAGAGCGCATCTGCAAGCGCCTCGGGCTAGGCGTCGCCGCCGTCGCTTCGCAGGTCATTCAGCGCGACCGCCACGCCCAGTATCTCAGCGCCCTCGCGCTCATCGCCGCCACGCTCGAAAAAATCGCCCTCGAAATTCGCCATCTCCAGCGCACCGAAGTCCGCGAAGCCGAGGAACCGTTCAGCGGCGAGCAGCGCGGCAGCTCCGCGATGCCCCACAAGCGCAATCCTGTCGCCTGCGAGCAAATTTGCGGCCTCGCGCGGCTCGTGCGTTCGAACATGCTCGCCGCGTTCGAAAACATCGCCTTGTGGCACGAGCGCGACATCTCCCACAGTTCCGTGGAGCGAATCATTCTTCCCGACTCCACCATTCTGGTGGACTACATGCTCTCGAAAATGACCGCCATCATCGGCCAGATGCGCGTTTTCCCCGCGCGCATGATTCGAAATCTCGAATCCACTCACGGCCTCATTTACTCGGGACAGTTGTTGCAGGATCTGGTGGAGAAGGGCATGCCTCGCGACGATGCCTACAAAGCGGTACAGGAGAACGCCATGGCCGCCTGGGAATCAGATACCAGTTTCCGCGACCGCGTTGCCGGTGATGCACGCATTACGAAGTACCTGGACGCGAAAGCCCTCGCGTACACCTTCGACCTGCAGCGCCAGCTTCGCCATGTGGATGCCATCTTCGACCGCGTCTTCGGCGCCCATCCCCCCGGCGAGAAATCCGCAGCCGGTTCGAGCGGGAGCAATTAAACGCCCCTACGTATCTCTGTATGTTACTGATTATAAAGTATTTACAACCACAACGCGTCTCATTTTGAGACGTGCCGGAGTTCAATGAAGGCTGCAAACTAGTTTGCAATACAAACTAAAAAGCGTCCCGGCTTGCACCGGGACGCTGTTCTGCCTCTTCTAATTCCGGCTTGCGCTGAAATTAGCTGCGGAGGCGGAAATCCGAAACGCGAAACTCGAAAACAGAAATTCGAAAAACGTGAAACTCCCGCTCTCCACTGAAAACTGAATACTGACAACTGACAACCAAAAACAACAAAGTGAAAGCCCCAAACTAAAAACTACTCGACGCGCTGAACGTAACGCGCTTCCGATGTGTCCACTTTAATTCTGTCGCCCTCGTTCACAAACGGCGGCACCTGCACCACCAAGCCGGTCTCCAGTGTCGCGGGTTTCATGACCGCGCTCGCGGTGGCTTTTTGCAGTGTCGGCTCGGTCTGGATCACCTTCATATCCATGGTATCGGGCAAATCCACGCCGATGGCCTTTTCCTCGAAAAATTCCACCTTCACGATGGTGCTGGGAATCAAATAATAGACCGTCTCGCCCAGCTCTTCGCGGCTCATCTGCATCTGCTCGTAATTCTTAGTGTTCATGAAGTGAAAATCGTCGTGCTCGTTGTACAAGTATTCGAATTCGACTTCATCGAGGATAGCGCGGTCCACGAATTCTTCGGCGCGAAACCGGTAATCGATGATCGCGCCGGTGCGCAGGTTTCTCATGCGCGTCTGCATCGATCCGCGTTTGTTGCCGGGCGTGCGGTGATCGACGCTGAAAATGGTGAAAAGCTGGCCCTCGTGCTGGATGACCATGCCGGGGCGAAGTTGTGTCGCTTTGACGCTGCTCATAAGCTCCCTAGAAAGTTTGCTGATTTCGGAAATTCCGGAGGGCCAACTAACGTTCGCCCGTACTTTGCTCGCGGAATGACTCGAGGCACGCAGGAGGGAAATGCATCTCCAGCGCGAAACTACAGTATAAAGGCCCTCATTCGAACCGGTCAATCATCGACTTTTCATAAGAGAGCTTCTAGGGAAGGAAGCCCAGATCGGTCGTCGTGAAATTCTGCAGGTTCGGGAAAATGCCGACGATATCGGTGCTAGCGAGCCCGAACCATTTTGCCAGCGTAGCGCCGTATTGATCCACCGAAGTGGAGGGAATCCACCGGCCATTGGTGGTAGCGTCGTTTGGCCCGTTCAGGGTGAGATCGGGGAACGTGCCGTACATCCCGCCGTTATTCACCGCGCCGCCCTTCACTGCGCCACCCATAATTATCTGGTGACTGCCCCAGGCATGGTCGCTTCCCGCATTCGAGGCGGGTTGCAGTGTGCGGCTGAAATCCGAGAGAGTAAACGTGGTCACTTTGTTCGCCACTAGTAATTCATTCGTGGCATCGAAAAAGGCCTTCATTGCAGGGCTCACTTGGCTAAGAAGATTTTGCTGAATGTTGATCTGGTCGCTGTGCGTGTCAAAGCCGCCCAGCGAGCAGAAAAAGACCTGACGATTCACACCGAGCTGACTCTGCACCGAGATGATTTGTGCGACTTGCTTGAGCTGATTTCCGATGGGAGTCGCCGGGAATACCGTGGTGAACGAGTGCACGCTCTTCAGCGCGTTAGCCAGATACTTGCTCTGTGCGATTGTATTGAAAGTGATATTGCTCGCGGGTTGGACCAGCGAGATGCCCGAGTCCAGCGTCAAGATCTGCTGGAGGGCCAAGAGGCGCGCTTGCCCTTGCGAAGATCCATCGCCGAAATCGAACAACCCCGGAGGAGCGCCGGGGACCATGGCGAAGGGCTGCGTCTGGTTGCCGGTGCAGAAAATGGTTTGGCCGGCGACGGAGAGGATCGGCGGAAACGATGAGTTATAGCAGCCGCTAACGCTCCCGGCCGCCTTAATAACGTCCGCCATGCGGCCCGCCCAGCCAGTGGATGGAACGCCGCTCAATTGGACCGTCTGCCACTGATCCTGTTGGTCAGAATGCGAGAAGAGATTGTCGGGAGCCTGAACAATTCTGTTGATGTAATCGGTCTTGCTGGCGAAGGGTTTTATCAAGGTGCCGACGTTAGCCAGGATGGCGAGATTATTGGAATTGTAAAGAGCGGCAAGTTCCGGTGCGGCGGGGTGCATACCGTAGGCGCCGGGAGCAAGAGTCACGAGCGAACTCTGCGTGAGAGCAAGCCCACCCATCGACGGGTTGCCTCGTGCCGTCTGATAGAGCGAAAAGCGGCTTGTGTCCATCGGCACGATGAGGTTGTTCGAGTCGTTCCCGCCAAACAGAAATATGCACACGAGCGCCTTGTAATCGGTGCACGTTGGTCCCGCCGCCAGCGCGGACATCATGCCGAAGCGGCCAAGGCCGGCGAGCGTGCTCAACGTCGCCGCCGAACAACAACTCAAACGGATGAAATCCCGTCTTGTGTGTGCCATGGCTGTCTCTCCTTCGCGGGCGCGGGCTCTTACTTACCTTTGCACCTGGTATTGCGATGATGAAGCGATCAAGTAAGCGGCCGTCCTCGCCCGGCCCATTGGATCGCTGCTGGGCACCGCGCTCACAGCAGTCAGGATTGCCGCCCTCATCGGCCCGATCATGGTGCCGTGCAAGAGCTGCAGATTCATGGCGTCCACCATGGTTCCCAGATCGCTGTCATTGCCGGCGATGGCTGCATACGCACTGAGGTCAATTTGCGTGCTGTTAGAGAAAGTGGGAGAAAAAAGCACGCTTTCAATATCGTTTACGCGTGTGAGGCTGCTCGCGGAGGTGAAGATCTCGAATTCCGGTCCGGAGAGCGGTGAAGCCGGCGGAGTCATAAAGTCCGCCGCGGGAATGTCGTAGAGCGGCGAGAAGAAGTTGAAGACGCTTCCCGAGTTAAACAGGAACTCGCCACCCATATCCAAACCGAAATAGACGATCGTGTTGTTGGCGTCCGTAGTGCCATGAAAGGCGCGGATGACGTTTGTCAGGAAAAGCACCGGCTCGCGCAAGTGTCCATCCACAGGATTTTCGGTAGCCAGATCGTCGCCCCGCCGCGCTTCCGGATCGAGCAACACGGCCGCAATGAGCGCCTGCATGTCGCCACGGCTGCCGCTGCCGAAAATCGCGCCGTTGGATGGAGATGTAAACGTTCCATTCTTGAATACATTGGCTACGCGCGTTACATACGCGGGGCTGGGATTGCTCGTAACGAGGTGCTGAATCATGCGCCGCGCGACGAAAGGCGGCAGATTCGGATGCATGAAGATGATATCCAGCGCACCCTTGAGATCCTGCTGAGTCGACTGCCCAGCATTGAGTGTCACGCCGAGAATCGTTTTTACGGCCGCGTCGTGATAGGCGTCGCAAGGCACCATGGGGCTGCCGCCGTTGAAATTATAGTTAGGGTACTGGGCACAGTTTGTCGCAGGGGGAACCGGGGCAAACGTCCAACCAGTAAATGCTCGCGCCAGTGCTTGAATGTCAGCCTGCCCATAAGTAGGAACGAAAGCGCCGTTCTGGATCTGTGGCGTGCCGTCGGCATTCAGCAGGTTGGGACCGATGGTGAAAAGCTGCATGAATTCGCGGGCATAGTTTTCGTTGGCGTGTATGCCATTGGCGAGATCCGGTTTGGCATTGTTCACCATGTCCAAATAGCGCCCCATGGCGGGATTGAGCGTGACGTCTTCCATGAGCGTTCGGTAGTTGCCGAATGCGTCGTTCATCAGTACGCGCAGGTAAGGCACATAAAACTCCGGCTGCCCGACTTTGTTGCCGGAGACTACCCAAATCTGGTTCAGGGCAAACATCACGCGCTGCCGCAACTGGTCGGAGCTGGCCTGCGCATCCAGAGCGTTTTGGAAAAATACCGGGAACAGCAGATGAACATCGTTCATTCCCGGCGGGATGTCCGGATAAGTCGAAGCAGTCGCCTGAAATTGCGCCGTAAGGAAACTTTCCATTCCTCCCGTTTCCACGGCGGCACGCTGGGCATCGTTGGGACCAAACGTGCTCTGTTCGAGGAAGCGCACTGCCGCTCGTTGGCTTACCGTCGCGATTGTGAGCGCAAAAGAGTTGGACGGCGCGCCGTTGGTTGCCGGATTGACGACCGTCAGGTTTACGGTGCCCGCGACGGCTGGTGCCGTGCCCGTTGCCGTCAGGTGTGAGCCATCCACAAATGTGGCAGCGAGAAGCGTCGAGCCGAGAAGAACCTGGGCCCCGCTGAAAAACTTACTGCCAATGATGGTTATCGTGAACGGCGCATTGGAACTAACCGTGGACGGGTAGACAAAACTGACCACTGCGATCGGATTCGTCGGTGGTGGTGGCGGTGGCGGTCCCGCGCTGCCGCATCCGCAAACAAACCACACGACCAAAGCCAAGGGAAACGACAAACAGCGACTCGACATGAGTCACCTCTTTTTGCTGCATCCGGGGACCGAAAGAGAGGATCTACCCCGTCCGGCGATGCCCTTCGAGGGATGCCATACCGTCGCACGATATAACCCGTGGAGTCAATTTAGTTGCGCGCCTCACTGGCCGCTCTCGGAGCAGGTGGAGATCAGGAGTCATCTGTTTCAGAAGCCCTGGCGCTCTATGCTAATCGGCATTCCGGAATAATGAACGTGTACCAAACGCCATCCACCTTGTTCCTTGCGGTAGAGTTGCGTTTCCCTCCCGTGCGTCGTAAGGGGAGAGCCATCTTTTCTGAACTTGGCAGCGAAATCCCAATAAAACTCGGCCCACGCCGCGTCCCCGTAAACATGAACGGAAACGTCATGAACCATCAGTTTGCGCTCGGAGAAAGTATCGCCCATCAGGTGTGTGTAGACATTCTGCTTGATTTGCTCGAAACCGTGCTCATGGCCCAACGGGTGGATGAAAGAGACGTCGGGCGAATTCAACCAGACCTCAGCCGCTAGAGCGGTATCTGCACCATCTATGGATTTAGCATATTTTTCGATCAAGCTCCGGATGGCATCACTGTCGGCGGACTTTTCCACTGACGAGCTGTTTCCAAGTGCCTCGCGCTTTTCTCCCGTCGAACGCGCCACCCCCGCTTCCGCCATGGTCTTTTCGATTTCGCCCGCGTCGCGGGGGAGTCGTTCGCTCAGCAGCTTGTGGCCGGATTCGGTGATGAGCACGTCATCCTCGATGCGCACGCCGAGATTTTCTTCCGGGATATAGATTCCCGGCTCAATGGTAATGACCATGCCCGTCTGAAAGGGGACGCAGTGGTCACCGGCATCGTGCACGTTCAAGCCGATATGATGGCCGAGGCCGTGGATGAAATAAGGCCCGAGGGATTTGCCGTGGAGATCTTTTCCGTGCGAGTTGATGTAGTTGTAGGCGATCTTGTGAACGCTCTTGTCGCCCTTGCTGCAGAAGTCCATGCCCGGTTTGAGCTCCCCGAGGGCCGCGTCTTGCGCGCCGAGAACGATGTCGTAAATTTCGCGCTGGCGCGGAGTGAACTTGCCGTTAGCGGGCAGCGTGCGCGTGATATCCGAAGAGTAGCCGGAGAATTGCGCGCCGACGTCCAGAACGACGATGTCGCCGTCTTCAATCTTGCGCGAGAGCTTGTCGTAGTGCAGCACGGTGGAGTTCGGGCCGGCGCCGACAATCGGCGCATAGCCCTCCGCTTCCGAGCCGCCCCAGGCATGGATTTCGACCATCTTCGCGGAAACCTGATATTCGAATAGACCGGGGCGCATCAACTTCATGGCTTCGAAGTGGGCGTCCAGGGACAAATCGATCGCTTCCTTGAGGAAAGCGAGTTCGCCCGGCGACTTGATCTGTCGCAGGGCGCCGATCTGCGCGCGAATGTCTTTCAGCTTGGCCTGCGGCGCAGCGGCTTGCAGCCAATCGACCACCTCTTTTTCGTGCGGGTAGCCGCCGAGTTCCTTTTGATAGGGAAGAATCGTGTAGAAGTTTGGAAATGTCTTCGCAAGATTCTCGACAGTGGAGCGAAAGTCGCTCTCGAACGATTTGACGGCAACAAATCCCGTGCGCGCTTCGATGCCCGCATCCGATGACGACATGCGGAATCCGTTCCATTTTTCCTTCTGCGGATTCTTCGCCGGGAGAAATAGGGTCTCGCGCGAAACGTTCGCGACATCGCCCTTCTGCCCCCCAGGAAGGAGAATCAGCCCGGCGCCTTCTTCGTTGTGGCCGGTGAGGTAGTAGAAATTCTCTTCCTGCTCGAAGACATACGCCTCGGAAACTTCTTCGCGGCCCGTGAAGCCCCAGAGAACCATTGGGCCATCTAGCTGCGCCGCCAGCTTGGCGCGGCGTTCCGCGTAAACGCTATTGGGCTCGCGTTCGCGGCGCTCTTGGGCATGCGCCGCGGCCGCAACACAAGCCAGGCACAGCAATCCCCAGAAAGCCCGGCTAGCTGGATTCAACAGACCACGCGACCGCACCGGCCACTGGCGACCACTCATTCGCGCACCTCGGAACCACCATTTGGTTGCTGCGCCCACAGGGCAAGTGGGTTTGCGGCATGCCGCTTACAGCCCGGAGATTGTAACTGAAACTGGTGCCTTGCCGAAATTGCGACGCAGGCACGCGGAAGGCCACCGGTGCGCATCGGAGCTGAAAACCATCTCGTGGAAGGTCGCCGGCGCGACGTACGCGGTCGTCGCGTTACTGGGATGTCTCGCGGGAGTCGCGGCTGGCGTACTCCGCTAGAAGCAATGTCACCTGGGCGTCGTCACATGAATGGCGCAAGCCCAAGAGCAAACAAATACCATTTTCGCGGCTCGGCGAATCTAATCATACATGCGAATACGAGCCGGATTTATCGCCTTTGCGATCGTCGTTCAATCCATTTTGTTCTTGACGCACCTTTTCATTTACAAGACGTGGACGTTTGCGCCAGCAGGCAGTGAGGCCTCCTCCGCCCCCTGGCTCAAGGTGACGCTAGGAGTGTTGTCGGTCAGCTTTTTGACCGCAACGCTGCTCGCGTTTCGCTACTCCAATCCCGCCGTGCGAACTCTCTATCGGATTGCCGCGGTGTGGCTTGGAATTGTCAGCTTCCTGTTTTTCGCGGCGGGTGCGTCGTGGGCCGTATTTGGCGTGACGCAGCTTGCCAGGATGGATGTGAGCTTCCACAAAATCGTGGAAGTCCTGTACGCGGCCGCCGTGCTGAGCGGATTTACCGGATTGCTGAACGCCGGTTGGACGCGGATCCGGCGGATCACCGTGAAACTCGAAAATTTGCCGGAAACGTGGCGCGGACGAAAAGCGGCGCTCATCAGCGACTTGCACCTTGGGCACGTCCGGAACGGCAGTTTTCTGCGGCGGATCGTAGCGAGTGTGATGCGAGAAAACCCTGACGCGGTTTTCCTGGCCGGCGATTTGTACGACGGGACCGCGATTGACGCGGCAAAGGCCGCTGAGCCTTTGCGCAATCTGCGGGCGCCGCAGGGAACGTATTTTGTCGCGGGAAACCACGAACAATTCGGCGACGATTCCCGCTATCTGCAAGCCGTCAGCAACGCGGGAGTGCGCGTGCTGCACAACGAGAAAGTGGAAGCGGACCAACTGCAGATCGTGGGTGTGCCCTACAATCACGCTTTGCAGGACGAGCATTTCCAATCGGTACTGCGGCAGATCGGTGTGGACCGGAATCGCGCCAGCATCCTGCTGACGCATGCGCCGGACCGGCCACACATCGCGGAGAAGGAAGGGATTTCGCTGCAAGTCTCGGGGCACACGCACGTGGGGCAGTTTTTCCCGTGGACGTGGATGGCGCGGAGGATTTATCGCCAGTTCGTCTACGGGCTCAGCCGGATTGGAAAGATGCTCATCTATACCAGCAGCGGCGCGGGAACCTGGGGACCGCCGCTGCGGCTGGGATCGAGTCCTGAGATTGTATTCTTCCAGTTTGAGTGAAACACAAAATATTGCGCTCGCCGATGACGAACTGGTCGGGCGAATCAGCCGCGAAAAAAATCAATTAACAATTCAGAGACGCGAGCGGGTTCTTCGTGCTGAAGCCAGTGGGTGGCGTTGGCGAAGGTGAAGAGCTCCGCATCCTTGCAATAGCGCAGGCTTTCGTGCGCCATTTCAGCTAGAAGAAACGCGTCGTGCTCGCCCCAGAGAATGCGCGTCGGGATGCGGACCGTCTTGTCCGGAAATTTAGCGCGAATGCGGAAGAGCGCGCGATACCAGTTGATCATGGCGGTGAGGGCGCCCGGCTGCGACCACGCCGTTCGGTACTGGTTGAGATCTTCGGCGGAGAAAGTGCCAGGGCGGCTGGAGCGGAGAAGCGACCTCGCGCCGACAAGAAAATGGAAGGCAGAAAAGAAAGCTTCGGGCAAATAGGGAAGTTGGAAGAAGAAGATGTACCAGCTTCGGAGCATCTGGAGCATGTGCTTCATCATGAAGCGGCGCATCACCGAGGGATGCGGGACGTTAAGGACAACGAGTTTGGCGATGCGCTGCGGATACAAAAGCGCGGTGCTCCAGGCAACGGCGGCGCCCCAATCATGGCCGGCGAGAAAGATTTTTTCCTGGCCGAGCTGGTCGGCGATAGCAATAACGTCGGAAACGAGTTCAGTTAAAGCGTAGGCTGCCACGCCGGAGGGTTTGCTGCTGAGATTGTAGCCGCGCTGGTCGGGGACGATGACGCGCAAACCGGCATCGGCCAGAGGCTCGATTTGCCTGCGCCACCCATACCAGAATTCCGGGAAGCCATGGAGCAGAACGACAACGGGGCCTTCTTTAGGCCCTGCAGCGATGGCATGCAAACGGACGTTCGCGTTCTGGAAGAAGATGGCTTCCACAAGATGGCTCCGGCCGAGCAGTCTACTCTGTCGAAGCGAAAAGGACGATCAGGATCCCGGAGCAGCAGCAGTGGTGGGGGAAGGCGCGGGGGAAGGGGTCAAGCGCTGACGAATGGCGATCAAGAGATAAGCGCTTACGGCGATCTGGAGGGCAACTCCCACGAGAATGGAAAGCGGCGCGGCAAGTTCCGCGTCCACGAACACGCCGAACGGTGTGAACCAGGCGAGACCGGAGTGGAAGAAGAAGGCGGCGATGGTAAAGGCAGTTATGTAGTAAAGGGTCAGGAAAAGCGCGCCTATCACGACCGGGCGTTGAAAAGCCCTCACGGCGCACCACTGCAGAAATAAGACGTCGCGCACAGCAAAGACTAGCAGCACAAAAAGGTATCCTGCCAGTGCGGGAATGGACCAATCTGGAAATGGAATGAATTTCGTGGAGACGGCGGCCTCCAACACGAAGAGAAGAAATGCTGCGACGGCGGATGCGGCCATCCAGGGCCAGGGCGGGCCGTCTTCAGACCAATAGAACCGTACGTCCTGGACCGATTGGCGCAACCACGTTTTCAGGCGCGCGGGTGGCGTGAGCGTTGCGAGTCCAACCGCGTAAAGAATCAGGAAGTTCAGCGCAAGATAACCGGAAGAGACATCGGCAGCGGAAGCAGTTTCAATGCGGTTGGAAGAAGTGGAGTACATGGCGCGTAAGTCGAGAAGGGCGAATACGAACACGTTTACATAGGCAGTGAAGACAACGGCTTGCCAACGAGAAAGAAGCCGAATGTCCTCGCGATCCTTTTTCAGGTTACGGACGAGCATCAGGAGCAGCCAAGCGCCCACGCTCAGGTAAAAAATGATGCTGACAAACAGAGACGGCACCTGAACGCCGAAAAACGGCACATGCGCGAAGCGGGTCATTTCATTGGGAAGTGCTGACCCGGAGTAGAGCGGCAGCAGGCCGATGACCACGGGAATGGCCGTCAAGCCCGGGAAGCGAGAGCCGCCGTTCATCGCGGAGATGAAAGCCGTCGCCGGCCACCCGATCAAGAGAAGAAGAAAAACAAGTTCGGCGGCGCGCGGCCGGTCGGTCATCATCGAAATTGTGAGCGCAGCCATCGACAAGACCACGGCGACCAGGAGCAGCATCGCGTAGGTGACCGCAATCGCCAGGAAAGAGATACCTGCGGCCAAGCCGATGATCAATGTGAACGGCAAGGTACAAGCGACCACGAAGTAGGCCGTCACGGGCGCCCCAAAAACCATGCCGAGCAGCAATTCCGAGGAGCTGAGCCGGGTGGTGCGCAGGAAGTCGAATGTCTTCAAATTGCGCTCGGAAGCAATGGCCTGGCTGCAAGAAGAAAGACACCAGAGACACAACACCAGCGCCTGCGTCGAAACCAAAACTGTGTACAGCGCTAGGCGCGTCTCGCGCGCGTCGGATGCCGAACCCGCATCACTCCCCGGATGGTAGAACATCAGAACGATCAGGGCACACAGGAGAATGGAAACCGCGGCGGTGGTGGCCATTCGCGCAGGCCGCAAATCCGCGCGAACATGACGGATCAGCTCGGGATTGCGCCAGAGAGCATCCACTAAATCACCTCGTTGCGTGAGAGCTTGAGGTAGAGATCTTCGATGGTCTGCTTGACTTCGCCAAAGGAGAGAACGCGGATGCCTTGCGCGATCAATTTTTGGAGCAGAGCGGGGAGCTCCTCATTCGAGCCCGCGAAACGGAAGAGCCCCTGCGAGCCACGTATGGCGATATCCGAAAGCTTGTCGATCGAACGCAGGATTTGCTCGACGGGTGCATCGCCGATCCAACTCAGGCGGACAACGCAGAAGTGTTGAGACTCTTGCGAAGTGATCTCTTCGATTTTGCCGCTGCGCACCATGCTGCCTTTTTCCATCAGCCCGATCGAAGTGCAGAAGCCTTCGAGGTCGGGAAGGATGTGGGAGGAGATGAGAACCGTGGTTCCTTCGGCGCGGAGAGCGAGAAGAAGGTTGCGCAGGTCGGCGCGCGCTTTGGGATCGAGGCCGGAAGCGGGTTCATCGAGCAAGAGCACTTTGGGTTTGTGAATGATGGCGCGAGCGATGCCCAGGCGCTGCTTCATGCCGCGGGAC
>Ga0209648_10000727_pt1 | contig 25792 bp, 27 predicted proteins | sample GraSoi2013_115cm_FD_185830 | JGI IMG/M metagenome (GOLD analysis project Ga0209648, IMG submission 185830) | Grasslands soil microbial communities from the Angelo Coastal Reserve, California, USA - Sample 9_17_2013_115cm (SPAdes) (version 2) | ecosystem: Environmental > Terrestrial > Soil >... | reverse complement strand
ATGGCGAAGGAGCGGCGCCATCGCCGGCCCCGCCGTCAGCGGTCAGGGGTTAGCGCGTAGCGGAGTCTGATTTGCCGGCGGCGCCGGCGGTCTCGGCCTCCTGGGCCTCGACGATTTCGCCTTCGATGTTGATCACGATCTCGTTGCTGACGATGAACTTGCCGTCCAGCACCGCGTCGAACTTCATGTTGAAGTCCTTGCGGTTGATCTGGGTCTCCGCCGCGTAGCCGATGCGGTGACCCATCGCCGGGTCGTTGAACTCGCCGTACTTCACGACGTTCAGGGTCACCGGCTTGGTGACGCCTTTGATGGTGAGGTCGCCGGTCAGCTTGTATTTGTCCTGGCCCGCCGGCTCGATCTTCGTGCTCTTGAAGGTCATGGTCGGGTAGTTGTCGATCTCCAGGAAGTTGGACGATCGAAGGTCCTTGTCGCGCTGCTCGTTGTGCGTCCGGATGCTCGAAGTGTTGATGGTTGCCTCGACCTTCGTCCGCTCTGGGTGGTCGGGATGGATTTCGCCTGTCGCGTTGACCTCAGCGAAGTGGCCTCGCACGGTCATCATGCCGAGATGCTTGGCCGAGAACTCAACCTGCGTATGAAACGGATCGAACTTCCACGTTCCCATTTGAATTACCTCCTCGGGGTTTAGAGCCCAGACCCGCATGCCTGGTCCATCAACCAGCTACCAACCGGTTGGAGACTCCATTTATTTCTACCGTATTCGATGGCCTGCTTGCGGCGGTATAGTTCGCGCCCAGTGAGCGAGCCGATCGCCCCTGGACTCAGCTACAGCTCGAAGGCGCAGGAGCTGTGGGCGCTGGTGATCGAGGGATATGCCAGCTGGGAGATCCGCATGAGCTCCGTGGCCGCAGACGCAGACCTGTCACCGGTCTCGGCGTGGGCCCTTGTCCAGCTCGATCCCGAGACCGCCATCTCACAGAAGGAGCTGGCTGCGCGCCTTCGCTGCAACCCGTCGACGGTCGTCGACCCGACCGACCGCCTGGAGGAAGCGGGGCTCGTCATCCGACGGCCCAAGGCCGCTGACCGGCGAGTCAACGTGCTGATCGTCACCCCGAAGGGGCGCAAGGTCAGGGCGACGCTGATCGACCGCCTTCTCGAGCCGCCTGAGGCTTTTCTCAGGCTGCCGGCAAGGGAAGTCGAGCGCTTTCGCGACGTCATGCAGGAGGCGATCACCGGCGAGCCGTCGCGAGGCCGAGGGCGGCGACGCGCCTCGTAGCCGGCACCCTGGCGCTGGGACTTCTATCTGTGGTCCTCGTCGGATGCCGGACGCCGGGCGCCGCCACGGCCACCGCCACCACGACCGCCGCCGGCGCCGCGCCGATGGACTGTCCCGCGGGCAAGCCTCAGCGCACGGGACTGAGCAACTTCGGGGCGTACATAGGGACGTGGCAGGCGAGTCACCGCCAGGTCCCGCAGTCGACTTCTTACTACACCACGGCGACCGTGCCAGGCCGCGTCACGGTTTGGTGCAGCGCCGACGGATATGTGGTCGCCGAGGAGATTCATCTGACGTTTCACGTCCCCGCCGGCGGAGCGTTTCAGATTGCGCTGACCGAGCTGCCGGCCGACTCGACCAAGGTCTACGACCATCTGCATGCCGGGTGCCGCTCGCTCCAGTACCGATCGTCGCGATTGGCCGAGCAGCTGGGCGACGACGATGGCGATGGGCTGGCCGACATCAGGTTTCATGGCGACGGTCCGAACTACAGCGCTGCCTCGATTTCCCTGGTCAGGATCGACCTTGGCCGAAAAGTTGGGCGCTGACACCGGCGCATGCGCGTGACGAGAGCCGACTGGCCGCTTGGCGCCGTCGAGCTGAAGGTCCTCGACCTCGATCGCGAAGTCACCTTCTATGAATGGTTCGGCCTGCACCGGATCGGTGGCGACGACCAGCACGCCGTCTTCGGAGCGGACGACGTGCCGATTCTTCGCCTGACGGCGCTGCCCGGAGGAAATGAGCGGCCGAGGCACACGGCGGGTCTCTACCATTTCGCCATCCTGCTGCCCAGCGAGGGAGAGCTGGGCGGCTTTCTTGGGCGCACCCTCGAAGAGAGGCTCCCGCTCACCGGAACGGCCGACCACTTCGTCAGCCAGGCTCTCTACTACGACGACCCTGAGGGGAACGGCATCGAGGTCTACGCGGACCGGTCTCGCTCAGAGTGGCAGTACCCGAACGGCAGGCTCAACATCGGGACCGACCACCTCGATTTCGAGCGTCTGCTCCGCAACGCATCATCATCCAAGAAGAAGTTCTCGGAGGCGACCGTGCTTGGGCACATCCACCTCAACGTCGGCGACCTGGACGCCACCCAGGCCTTCTATGAGTCGCTCGGGATGGAGCTGATGGCCGAGGCCGGCAACGTGATGAGGTTTTTGAGCTGGGAGGGCTACCACCATCATCTCGGGATCAACCTCCTGGAAGGCCGCGGGGCCGCCCCGGTCGCGCCGGACGTCCGCGGGCTCCGGAGCTTCGAGATCCGCCGGCTCGACCCGCCGCGTACCGACCCGAACGGGATCCAGGTCACGCCGCCGGCCTGAAGAACCGCTGGCGGTTCGTCGGGTAACCCACGGATCGTCCAAACCCTCTGTCGTTGAAAAATCGTCGTGTAGGCTATGGAGCCGCATGTCCGACGTCCTCTTGATCCTCGCCATCGCCATCGAGCTTGCCTTCTCACTCCTGGCGATCCGCACCATCGTCAGCTGGGTCCACCAGCCCGACCGGCGCCACCTCAGCCTGGCCCTGGCCCTGGGCTCGCTGGCCGTCCTGATCCTGGTGTCGCCCGGGTTCGGCGGCACCGGCGTCGGGACCCAGGTGGTGACCGACCTCGGGGGTGTCCTCTTCCTGGTCTCGGGTTATGGCCTGGTCATGTTCCGGGACTCATTCTTCCCGCATAGCTCCTTCTGGAAATGGGTTTTGGTCGGGTTGATCGTCGTGGTAGGAGGCCTTGGCATTGCGCTCCAGCTGCCGGCTAACCCGGACAGCCAGCACTCGCCCGCGCAGACACTCGTCCTCGTCGCGCTGATCGGGGTGTGGGCCTACTGCATCCTCGAGCCGACCGTGACGTTCTGGCTCGCGGCGCGCGGCAGGCCCGCGGTCGAGAAGGCCCGACTGCGGGCGATCAGCACGGGCTACGCCGGCCTGCTGCTGGTCGTGGTCTTCGGCACCATCGCCGGTTCCCTCAACGGCGCGCTTACAGTGACCGTCGACCTGCTCGCGCTGGCCATCGTGCCGGTGCTCTACGTCGCCTTCTTCCCTCCCGCCTGGCTGCGGCGGATCTGGCGGCAACCCGAAGAGGACGAGTTCCGCCGCGCGCTCCATGGCCTTCTCCTCTACAGCCCGGACCGTGCGGCGCTTGCGGACAGGGCGCTCAGCTGGGCGGAGCGGCTGGTTGGCGGTGAGGCGGCCTGCGTGGTCGACTCGGACGGCTCGATCCTCGCCGCGCGCGGGATGACGCCTGCCGACGCCGCTGCGTTGACCGGGCGGTCCGACGTGCTGAAGCCGCGAGCGGACAGGCACGCGCCGTGGCAGTCGGGCTCGACGGTGGTCGCTCCGCTCGACCTCAGCCAGGGCTGGGGTGCGATCGTGATCGTTTCGGGACGGCTCAGCCCGATGTTCGGAGACGACGAGCTGAGCCGGCTCCGCCAGTACGCCGCGAGCATCACGGCCGGCCTCGACCGCGTGCTGATGAACTCCAAGATCGCGGCGCTCGAGCGCGCGAAGACCGATTTCTTGAACATCGCCTCGCACGAGCTGCGCGGCCCGATGACCGTGATCAAGGGTTACCTCACGATGCTGGAGGCCGGCGCTCTCGGCGACCTCGCGCCCAAGGCGCGCTCGGTCCTTCCTCTTTTGATCTCGAAGTCGGACGAGGTCAACTGGATGATCGAGCAGATGATCGAGGCCTCGCGTCTCGAAGAGGGGCGCCTGGCACTACGCCGTCGACGCATGGACATCGTCGAGCTCACCGATTCCACCATCGACGGCGTGAAGATGCTGATGAGCGGCCACGAGCTGAAGGTCGACGTACCTGTTGAGCCCATCGAGGCGAACGTCGATCCAGACCGCTTCCAGATGGTCGTGCGCAACCTGCTGAGCAACGCGGCTAAATACTCGCCGGCGGGCACCGACATCGTGGTCGACGTGCGGCGCGACGCCGAAAGGGCCATCGTTTCGGTGCGCGACCAGGGAGCCGGCATCGCGAAAGAGGACCAGGCGACGCTGTTCACCAGGTTTGGCCGGATCGAGACGCCGGCCCATGTCCAGGGCACGGGACTCGGCCTCTGGCTGTCGCGCGAGATCGCCCGCATGCATGAAGGCGACCTCACCGTCGATTCGCGGCCCGGCGCCGGAAGCAATTTCACCTTCACGGTGCCCGTCAGCCAGTAACCTCATTCGCGGTGATCCCTGACGCGGAGGCGCGTTTTGAGCCGCGCTTGCCTCTCAACCTCGCGCTGACCTTCCATCTACTCGGAGCCGGTTCGTGGCGTCGTGGTGACGGCGGCGACTTCTGGCATGCGACCCGCACGCCCGCGGGCGCGGCGACGATGCAGATCAGCCGGCGTGAAGGTCTTGTCGACGTGAAGGCGTGGGGGCCGGGCGCGCGGTGGGCGGTCGAACACGCACCTGTGCTCTGCGGCGAGCACGATGACGACTCGGCCTTCGTGCCGGCGCATCCGCTCATCGCGCGGCTGCACCGGCAAACGCCCGGTATGCGCATGCCTCGGACGCAGGCAGTCTTCGAGGCTCTCGTGCCGACCGTGCTCGCGCAGCTGGTTGCCGGCGTCGAGGCGCGGTCTTCGTATCACCGGTTGGTTGCTGCCTTCGGCGAGCGAGCCCCAGGTCCGGTGGACCTGATGCTGCCGCCATCCCCCCAGGTCCTCGCCCGAACGCCCTACTGGAGCTTCCACCGTTTCGGCGTCGAGCGGAAGCGGGCCGAGGTGATCATGCGCGCGGCGCGCAGCGCGAACCGCCTGGAAGAGATCGTGTCGATGGACATCGAAAGCGCGTACCGCAGGCTGCAGGCATTTCCGGGCATCGGGCGGTGGACGGCGGCGAAGGTGGCGTCAGTGGCGTTGGGCGACGCGGATGCAGTTCCCGTCGGCGACTATCACATCCCTCACATCGTCGGCTACGCGCTCGAAGGGACGCCGCGCTCGACCGACGAGCGCATGCTCGAGCTGCTCGAGCCCTACCGGGGCCATCGTGGCCGGGTGATCAGGCTGCTGATGCTGGCCGGCATCAGCGAACCGAAGTACGGACCGCACCGACCCTTGAGAAACATCGAAAAGAACTGACGCTTAGGACTCGTGCGGATAGGCGCTGAAGGAGACCATCCACCGGTCGTCGGGGTGGCCCGGTTTTGATGCCGGGTTGCTGGCCAACAAACCGATCCCTCAAGGCCGTAGCTTTGCCGCCGTCGGGCCGGTAGAGCATCGGACTCATGATCCGTAGGTCGATGGTGCGAATTCAACCCGGCCCATGGCTCTGGTTACAGTGATCCGATGACCACCGTCAAAGCCAATGAGGTCGCCCTGGGCATCGAGTCCTTCGGTGACGACGACGCACCACTGGTCCTGCTCGCGGGCGGGACGACGATGCTCTCCTGGCCCGACGCGCTCTGCGAGCGCCTCGCCGCCGGCGGGCGACGCGTGGTGCGCTACGACCTGCGCGATAGCGGCGAGTCGACGACGGTGGACCCGGAGGCGCCCGCCTACACCCTGCGCGACCTCGCCGCCGACGCGGCTGCCCTTGCCGACGCGCTCGGCGGCGGGCCCACGCACCTCGCGGGGATCGGCGTCGGCGGGATGGTCGCCCAGGTGGCCGCGCTCGACCATCCGGGCGCCTTCTCGGCGCTCACCCTGGCCAGCACCCGCGCGGTCGCGCCCGGCCCGCCCGACGATGACCTCCCCGACCATGACCAGGCGACAATGAGCCGGCTGTTCGCGCATTCGATGCCCGACTGGACCGACCGCGAGGCGGTGGCGGAGTTCGCCGCCGCCGGCGCGAAGATCCTCGGCGACGACCCAGTCGCCGCGCGTGCGATCGCCGCGCGCATCTGGGACCGCACGCCCGGCACAGCACCTCCGGTCCAGATGGCAAACCAGATGGGCATGGTGTTCTCCAAGCTCGACTGCAACCCCCGCTGGCGCGAGCGCCTGCCCGAGATCCAAGTCCCCACGCTCGTCGTCCACGGCCGCCGCGACCCGTTCTTCCCGGTCGGCAACGGCGAGGCGATCGCGCGCGTGATCCCCGGGGCGCGGCTGCTCGTCCTCGCGGAGGCCGCCACTTCTATCCCCGATGCGGCGGCCGGCGAGGTCGCCGAGGCGATGCTCGCGCTCGGGTAGAGGACGAAGCGGGGGCTGATTAGGCGTCTTTGGATCCAAAAACGTGGAATTTCGCCGTCAGGCGTCGAGCGTCGCCAGCTCCTCCTCGACCAGCTCGACCAGCTCGCTCATGCCTTTGCTGTCGAAGATCAGGCGCGCACCCGCCTCGCGGTACAGCTCCGGCAGCGGCTTCGTGGCGCCAAGCGCGAGCGCGGCCCGGTACTTGCGCACCGCCTCTCCCCGGTTGGACAGGCTGTTGCGCCAGACCTGCAGCGCGCCCAGCTGAGCGATTCCGTACTCGATGTAGTAGAAGGGGTACTCGAAGAAGTGCGGCTGAAAGTACCAGCGCGCGATGCGCTCGGGGTCAAGTCCGCTCCAGTCGACCGTATCGCCCTCGAATCGCCGCCTCAGCTCGAGCCACTTCTGGTCGCGCGCGTCCGCGTCGCGACCTTCGGGTGTCGTGTACATCCACTGCTGGAACGCATCCACCGACGCGCAGTGCGTGAAGAAGTGGACGGCCCGCTCGAGTAGCGATCGCCGCGAGCGCGGCGCGTCGGACTCCGAGTAGTAGCCGCCATGCTTGCCGTCGATGTAGGGAGCAGCGAGCAGTTCCATCGACATCGAGGCGACCTCAGCCATCTCGGCGCCGGGATGCCGCTGGAAGAGAAGAGGCAGCTCGGCCGCCTCGAACACATGGAACGAGTGACCCGACTCGTGGAGCAGCGTCCGCACGTCCTCGTCCACGTCGACCGCGTTCATGAAGATCAGCGGCATCTTGCGTACCGGCAGCGAGTCGCAGTAACCTCCGGGCGCCTTTCCCTTCCGGTTGTCGAGGTCCAGCAGGCCCGCCTTCGCCATGCGTTCGAAGTAGCCGCGGAAGTCACCCTCGACATGGCCGAAGATTTCGCCGGCGCGGGAGATGAACTCGTCGATCGACTGGTACGGCTTGAGGGGGGCCCGGCCCTTGGGGTCGACCCATGTGTCCCACGGCCGCAGCCGGTCGAGCCCCATGTGCGCTCGCCGCTGTTCGAGCAGCCGCTTGATCGCGGGCTTGACCGCCACCTCGACCGCCTCATGGAAGCGGAAGCAGTCGTCGGGCGTGTAGTCGAAGCGATTCTTCTCGAGGTGCGCGTAGTCGCGAAAGTTCTTGAACCCGGCGTTCTTCGCCACCTGCTGGCGAAGGTCGTACATGCGGTCGAAGAAGCCTGCCAGCGTGTCGCGCTGCTCGATGAATGGCTTGAACATCGAGCGAAACGCGCGCTCCCGAACGCCCCGGTCGTTGTCCTCGAGGAGTGGAAACATCTGCTGAGGAGTCTTTTCGACGCCGTCCCAGTCGACGGTCATCGCGCCGATCACCTTCGCCCAGCCGGCGGAGAGCCTGGCGAGCTGGGTGAAGAGCGGGACGTTGGCCTCGCTGAAGAGCTCCATCTGGTTGCGGAACCGCCGCACCGTGGTTTCGAGCCCCGGCCGGACGTAGCCGAGCTCGACGAGGCGGCGCTGGAGCTTCGCACGCTGCTCGTCGGCCCTGGGATCGATCTCACTTCCAAACCTCAGGTGCGCCGCTTCGGCCGCGCCGTCAGCTGTATTGCACGAGTAGGCGAAATTCGCGAGAGCCGCCGCTTCGGACAGCAGCGACTCGAATCGGGACCAATCGACGAGCCAGGCCTCGACGTTGGTTCGGTCCAGCGGTCGACCGACCAGCTCTTCGTAATATGGCGCGACATCGTCCCAGGTCGCGTCCTGGAACGCCTCGGCGGATTCAGGCAGCGCGATCAACGGCACACCCCGCCACATGCTACAGAGGGTCGTTAAGTGAAATCTTCATCGCTGCCGTTGCCCTCGAACATTCGAGGCGCGGTCGAGACGGCCCTCGGCGGGCGCTCGATCACCGAGGAGCTGGCCTGGATGAGCTGGGCCGGCACCGTGTGGCGAATGACCGGCGACGGTCGCTCCGTCTTCGTCAAACGCGCCGCCGACCTGGTCCCGGAGCGGAACCGCCTCGCCTGGCTCGTCGGGCGATGGCCGGTGCCCGAGGTCGCGGGGTTCTTCCACGAGTCAGGCGACGACTGGCTCGTCACGCGCGAAGTGTTCGGCGTCCCGATGTCTCACCCCTCGCTGGGATGGGAGCCCGTGCGGGTCGCCAACAAGCTTGGGGAGATCCTTCGCCATCTGCACTCCACCGACGCGGCCGGCTGCCCGTTTGGAATCGACAAGCGCGGCCACGTCCTGATCCACGGCGACTTCTGCCTGCCCAACGTCCTCGTGCGCGACGGCGAGCTGAGCGGGCTCGTCGACGTCGGCGGGGCGGGCCTGGGCAACCCGGAAGATGACCTCGCGGCGGGCGTGTGGACGCTGCGGTACAACTACGGGCAGGGCCTGGCCCGGACCTTTCTCGACGCTTACGGGTGGCCTCCCATGACGGACGTGGCGATCGAGAAGCTGCGCCGCAAGTACGGCCGCTAGTCAGGCAGGACGGTATCCACGGCGCGCCAGCAATACCAGGCCGCGACCGTCCGGTAAGGGCGGAATTTCTCTCCCTCGGCCACCAGCGCCTTTGGCGTCGGCAGGATCTTCTTCCGGTGCGCCGCCGCCCAACCCTTGCGCACGCCGTAGTCCGCCACGGGCCAGATGTCGAGGCGCTGGAGCTGAAACATCATGAACATCTGCGCCGTCCAGGGACCTATGCCGCGCACCTGGACCAGTCGCGCCTCGAGGTCCTCATCGGACAATGACTCGACGTCGTCGAGGGGAACGGTCCCATCCAGCACCTTCTTCGCGAGGTCGGCGACGGCGGCCGCCTTCGACCCGCTGAGCCCCGCGCTTCGCATCGCGCCTTCCGGCAGCGCCAGCACACCGCCCGGCGAGAGGCCGTCCGCGAAGAGCTTGAGGAAGCGGCCATGGATGGCGGTGGCCGCAGCCCCTGCGAGCTGCTGGTACATGATCGACCGCACCAGCGCCGCGAAGCTGTCGTCGCTCGGCGGGCGAAAGCTCATCGGGCCGACGCGCTTGATGAGAGCCGCCATGACCGGGTCACGCCGCGCGACAAGACGCGTGCCCTTGCGAATGTCGTCGACCGTCGCGCGAACGGGCGGCTGGAACTTGGTCTTCAGGCGAATTCGGACATGAACCGGGCGAAGTCCTCGCGCGACATCCGCAGCTCGTCCTCGCCCAGGTCCTTGAGTGGCCGCTGCGGGATGTGCTCGGTCGTCGCGAAGTCGTCCATCGTGGTGTCGACGTAGAGAAGTCCGGTCACGAGGTGGCCCTCTGCGCGCGCCTCCTCGATCACCTGGATCGCGGCACGCCGGTCCTTCGGGTCGTGGTCCTCGCCGAGCTTCTTGAGCAATATGTGCGAACCGTCGTGCAGCTGCACGTCGCGCACGGTGCCCGGCTCGTAGTCGACGTGGACCTCTTCGAAGAACGGGATGAACGAGACGTCGGCGATCGACTCCTCATGGTCCTTCACCCAGCTGTAGCTCTTGGTCGACCCGTCGTGGTCGTTGAAGGTGACGCAGGGCGAGATGATGTCGAGGATCGCCGTACCCCGATGCGCGATCGCGGCCTTGATCAAAGGAACGACCTGCTTCCCATCACCGCTGAACGACCGGGCGACGAACGAGCAGCCGAGCGCGAGGGCGACCGCGCACGGGTCGATCGGCTGAAACGTGTTGACGGCGCCCTTCTTCTGCACCGAGCCAAGGTCTGCTGTCGCGGAGAACTGGCCCTTGGTCAGGCCGTAGGTGCCGTTGTCTTCGATGATGTACGTGCAGTCCACGTTGCGCCGGATCAGGTGCATGAACTGGCCGAGCCCGATCGAGGCGGTGTCGCCGTCGCCGGATACGCCGAGCATGATCAGCTGACGGTTGGCAAGGTGGGCGCCGGTGGTAAGCGCCGGCATCCTGCCGTGGACGCCGTTGAAGCCGTGCGCGGTCTCGACGAAGTAAGCCGGCGTCTTCGACGAGCAGCCGATGCCGGACATCTTCGCGAGCAGGTGGGGCTCGACGCCCAGCTCGTGCAGGGCCTTGATCATGTGGTTGGTGATCGAGTTGTGCCCGCAGCCCGCGCAAAGCGTGGTCGCGGCGCCTTTGTACGCGTCGCGCGGCAGGCCGACCCGGTTCATCGTGGTGCTCATGCGGGCACTGCCTCCAGCTGGGCAAGGGGTTCGGTGATCGCGACGGCGGGGATCGGCTGTCCGTTGTAGTGGCGGATCGAGCGGAGGCGGTCGACCAGGTTGGGCGGAAGGGCGAGGCGAATCAAGTCGTACAGCTGGCCGTCGCGGTTCTGCTCGACGACGTAGACCCGCTCGTGGCGCGAGACAAAAGCGGCCACGTCGTCCGAGAGGGGCAGCGCCCGCACGCGGAGGTAGTCGACCGCCTTGCCGGCCTCGGCTAGCGTCTGGCGTGCCTCCACGATCGCGGCGTGACTCGAACCGAACGCGATCAGGCCTACGGGGTTGCCGCTCTCTTCGACGACCGGCGCGGGAAGCGCGTGGCGCGCCGTCTCGAGCTTGCGCGCAAGCCGATCCATGTTTCGCGCGTACGCGTCAGCGCCCTCGGTGTAGCGGGCCATCTCGTCGTGGCCCGAGCCTCGGGTGAAGTAGCCGGCTGCCGGGTGATCTGTCCCCGGCAGCGTGCGGTAGGTCACGCCGTCGCCGTCCACGTCGCGGTAGCGCGCCCACTCGCCGGCCAGCCGCTCGAGGTCGTCCTTCGAGAGGACCTTGCCGCGGTCGAAGCTCTTCTCGGGGTACTTGAACTCGGGCGTCATCCAGAGGTTCATGCCCAGGTCGAGGTCGGAGAGGACGAAGACCGGGGTCTGGAACCGGTCGGCGTAATCGAACGCGTCGCGCGCGAACTCGTAGCACTCCTCGACCGAGCCGGGCAGGAGGACGAGGTGCTTGGTGTCGCCGTGGGAGAGCGTGTAGACGAAACCCAGGTCAGCCTGCGATGTGCGCGTCGGCAGGCCGGTCGACGGACCGATGCGCTGGATGTCGAAGATCACGACCGGCACCTCGGCGTAATAACCGAGGCCGGAGAACTCGGCCATCAGGGAGATGCCCGGCCCGGAGGTCGAGGTCATCGCGCGAGCGCCCGCCCATCCCGCGCCGATCGCCATGCCGACGGCAGCCAGCTCATCCTCGGCCTGGACGACCGAGATGTTCTTCTCGCCGCTCGCCGGGCCCAGGCGGAACCGGTCGGCGTAGGCGATCAGGTACTCGCACAGCGAGGAGGAGGGGGTGATGGGATACCACGCAACGACGGTGACGCCGCCCATCATCGCGCCCAGCGCCGCCGCCTGGTTGCCCTCCACGAGCACCTTGCCGTCGACCACGCCGGTCCTGGGCTCGAGGCGGTAAGGGTCCTTCTTGGAGAAGTTGTCCTGCCAGTAGTCGTAGCCGACCTTGATCGCGTCGAGGTTGACCGGCACGGCCTTCGGCTTGGTCAGGAACTGACGCTTCACGCCGTGGTCGAGCGCCTCCCAGGGGATGCCCAGCAGGCCGCCCACGACGCCTACGTAGATCATGTTCGCCAGCTGCTTGCGCAGCGTGTCGCTCTGGATCTTGGCCTTGGCCAGCTTGGAGAACGGAACCGGGTAGTACGTGACGTCGGTCCGAGCGTCGGCGGTGGCGAAGGCCTCCTCGTGGATCACCGCCCCGCCTGGGCGGACGGTCTTAAGGTCCTCGCGCCAGGTCGCGACGTTGAACGCGACCAGGATGTCGACCTTGTCCGACCGCGCCATGTGGCCCTCCGGCGTGATGCGCAGCTGGTACCAGGTCGGCAGCCCCTCGATGTTGGAGGGAAAGACGTTCTTTGGCGCCACCGGGATCCCCATGTGGAAGATGGCCCGGGTCAGCACCAGGTTGGCGGTCTGGCTGCCTGAACCGTTGACGGTGGCCGCCTGGATGGTGAGGTCGTTGACGATGGGTTCGGTCACTGGGATGGCGGATTAAGGATTCTACGCGTCTGCAGCAGCGGGTCTTACTCCCTTACATTCCTCGGCGTGAAGGTCGCGACCCCGAAAGAGCTCGTCCACGACGAGCATCGTGTTGCCCTGGTCCCGGACACCGCGACCAAGCTCATCGCCGTCAAGCTCGACGTGAGCGTCCAGGCCGGCGCCGGGGCGGGTGCGTACATCCCCGACGACGCCTACGAGAAGGCGGGCGTACGGGTGGTGACGCACGGCGCCGACCTCGTCAAGGACGCCGACGTCGTGCTGAAGGTGCAGGCTCCCATGCCGAGCGAGGTGGAGCTGCTGCGCCAGGGATCCTTCCTGATCAGCTTCCTGCAGCCCGCGACGCAGGGCGAGATCGTCAAGGCCCTCGCTCGCCGGGGAGTGACCGCCTTCAGCCTCGAGCTCCTGCCGCGAATCTCCCGCGCCCAGTCGATGGACGCGCTGTCCTCACAGGCCTCGGCCGCCGGCTACAAAGCCGTCTTGATGGCGGCCGAACGGCTCGGTAAGTTCTTTCCGATGATGATGACCGCGGCCGGGACGGTCGCCCCGGCGCGGGTGCTGGTGATGGGCGCCGGCGTGGCCGGGCTGCAGGCGATCGCCACCGCGCGCCGGCTGGGCGCGGTCGTCTCCGCCTATGACGTTCGGCCGGCGGTCAAGGAGGAGGTGCAGTCGCTCGGCGGCACCTTTATCGAGCTGGCGCTGGAGACACAGGAGGGTGAGGGCGGCTACGCGCGGGAGCAGTCCGAGGAGTTCCTCCGCAAGCAGCGCGAGCTGATTGGCGAGCACGTGGCCAAATCCGACGTCGTCATCACGACGGCGGCGGTGCCAGGGCGACGCGCCCCGCTGCTTGTGACCGGGGACATGGTGAAGGGCATGCGTGCGGGCTCGGTCATCGTCGACCTCGCCGCCGAGACGGGTGGCAACGTCGAGCTGACCGAGGTGGGGAAGGACGTGGACGTGAACGGCGTGACGATCATCGGCACTCGCAACGTGCCTTCGACGATGCCGCTGGCGACGAGCCAGCTGTACGCGCGAAACGTGGCCAACCTGCTGCTCCACCTGGTGAAGGACGGCGCGATCAACCTCGATTTCACGGACGAGATCACCAAGGGCGCGTGCGTGACCCACGACGGGGAGATCGTCAACGAGCGCGCCAAGCAGATGGTGAGCGCGGCTTGAACAACGAGCTGCTCAACGAGCTGACGTTCTTCGTGCTCGCGATCTTTGTCGGGTTCGAGGTCATCTCGAAGGTGCCCACCATCCTGCACACCCCGTTGATGTCGGGCACCAACGCGATCCACGGCATCATCCTGGTCGGCGCGCTCGTCATCGCGGCCGGCGCCAGGAGCCCGGTGGAGGTCCTCCTCGGCCTGGTTGCCGTGGCCCTGGCCACTACCAACGTCGTCGGTGGCTTCGTCGTGACCGACCGCATGCTCGAGATGTTCAAGGGCCGCCAGCCTGGGAAGCCCGCCAATCCGGTCGAGGCGAAGAAGTGAACATCATCATCTCGCTCGCATACCTGGTCGCGGCCGTCCTCTTCATCCTCGGCCTGAGTCAGCTCAGCTCACCGAAGAGCGCGCGCAACGGCAACTTCACCGCGGCCGCCGGCATGGTGATCGCGCTCGGCGCGACGGTCCCGCTCCTCCACTTCACGACCGTGGGCGCCGTGATCGTCGCGATCGGAATCGTCATCGGCGTGGCCATCGGGACGGTTGGCGCGCGAATCGTCCACATGACCGCGATCCCGCAGATGGTCGCGCTGTTCAACGGAGTGGGCGGCGGCGCGGCTGCGCTGGTGGCGGTCGCGGAGCTCCTCCACTTTGGCGTCCACCCGCCTCTCAGTGAGGTTCTGCCCAGCGTCCTCAGCATCGTGATCGGATCGATCTCGTTCGCGGGGAGCATGGTCGCCTTCGCGAAGCTTCAGGAGCTGATGACCGGGACGCCGATCACGTACCCGGGGCAGCAGGTGGTCAATGGTCTGCTTGCGGCAGCGATCATCGGCTTCGCGATCGCGGTGCTCGCCATCGCGTCGATCCCGTTCTCATTCATCGCCCTCATGGTGCTGGCGCTGATCCTGGGCGTGGCGTTCGTGCTGCCGATCGGTGGCGCGGACATGCCGGTCGTGATCTCGCTGCTGAATGCGTGCACGGGCCTCGCGGTGGCGGCGAGCGGGTTCACCCTCAACAACTTCGCGCTGATCGTCGCGGGCACGCTCGTGGGCGCGTCCGGAAGCCTGCTCACGAAGCTGATGAGCGACGCGATGGGTCGCTCGCTGGCCAATGTCCTGTTCGGCGCTTTCGGCCAGGTCCGGACCGCCGCCACCGCCGCCGCGGGCGCGGCCGGCCGCAGCGTTCGCTCAGCCTCGGCGGAGGACCTGGGCACCCTGCTCGCCTACTCGCAGCGCGTGATCATCGTCCCGGGCTACGGGCTGGCAGTGGCGCAGGCGCAGCACGCGGCGCGCGAGCTGGCCGACGTGCTCGAGAAGCGTGGGGTGGAGGTGGAGTACGCGATCCATCCTGTGGCGGGTCGAATGCCCGGCCACATGAACGTGCTGTTGGCCGAGGCCAACGTGCCGTACGAGCAACTGAAGGAGATGGACCAGGTCAACGACGACTTCAAGAACGCGGACGTCGCGCTGATCGTCGGCGCCAACGACGTGGTCAACCCGGCGGCCCGCAGCACGCCGGGAAGCCCGATCTACGGGATGCCGATCCTCAACGCCGACCAGGCCAAGAACGTGATCTTCATGAAGAGGTCGATGCGGCCGGGGTTTGCCGGGATCGACAACGAGCTGATGTACGACCCCAAGACGGTGATGTTCTTCGGCGACGCGAAAGACTCCCTGACGAAGCTGGTGAGCGCCGTCAAAGCCGCCTGACCTCCTCGACCGGCCATTCGGGCCCAAATGGTCGGATCCGATGGTCTGGAAAGGGCCATTTGGGCCCAAATGGTCGAATCACGAGGAGGCCCGCCTCCCCTGCGAAATAAGACGAGGCTCCTGACCAAGCGGTAGGAGCCTCGCGCCGCGAAGAGGGTGTGGTGGACGAAATGCTATTCCCGGGGCCTACAAAGTGTTAGTGGGCCACCCACAAATAAGCTCCGCCGGCGTTGTAGCTCATGCGTCTCTCTCCTTGACGGCGCGCGCGAGGTCTTTGGTGTCGAAGGGATGGGACAACCGAAGGACGAAATGCTGCAATCCGGCGTCCAGGTATTGATTCAGCAGCTTCGGGGTCAGGGCGGGAACGTTGGCCGTGCGCTCGATCTCGCCGGGTTCGCGGCCGAGCTTGCGGCACCACTCGTCGAGCACGGCCGACTTGTGAGCGAACTGGTCGGGCGATCCGAGGACGTTCCACATCTGGGCGTGCTCGGCGACCATCCGGAGCATGACCTGCTCGCCCGCGCCGGCGATCAGGATGGGCATCGGGCCCGCGGGGCCCGGCTTCAGCTTTCCGATCCTGCTCTTGATCCGCGGCACAGCCTCGCGGAAGAGCCGGACACGGTCGCGTGCTTCGCCGAACTCGAAGCCGTACTCAGCGTAGTCGCGCTGGAACCACCCCGCGCCCAGACCCAGAACCAGGCGGCCGCCTGAGAGCTGGTCGACCGTCGCGGCGATGCTCGCCAACACATCGGGGTTGCGATAGCCGACGCAGGTGACCATCGGCCCGATCTGGGGCGCCTTCGTCTCGATGGCGGCCGCCGCGAGGAGCGACCAGCACTCGAAGTGGTTGCCGTTCGGGTTGCCGTAGAGCGGAAAGAAGTGGTCCCAGAACCAGATGCTGTCGACCCCGAGGTCGTCGGCGCGGCGCCACGCGTCGCGCAGCTCCTGGATCGTGCACTGCTGCGGGTGGATCGTGACGCCGACCTTGAAACGGCGCGTTGCCATGCCTGTGAGATTATCGACAGTCCATGGCTGAGGAATTGGTCCCCGCCCCGGTCGATCCAAAGACCGCGGGCCGGGATTTCTGGAAGCGATATCACGAATTTCGCCGCATCCGGCACAGCGAGCTGCGGCCGGATGATCCGCTCGAGCCCGACGAGGTGGTCGAAGCTCAGATGAAGAAGCCGAACCCGTTCGACTTCAACTTCTACTTCGAGATCTCGGAGAGCGGGGTGATGCTGAGCTTCTTCGACGGCGAGACGGTCACACCCGCGAATCCCGAGTACACGACCAACAAGCACCTCTTCTGGGCGAACGCATACGTGCGACCCGCCCGCCGGCGCCAGGGAATCGGCGCGACGTGGCTGCCGGTCATGGACAAGCTCATGGCCGCCCACGGCTGCACCGTCGCGGGATTCCACGCCGACCAGGATGCGGGTCACGGTTTTCTCAAATGGCTCGGCGCGGAATCGAAGCTCACCGAGATCGAGAGCCGGCTCAAGCTGTCCGAGGTCGACTGGGCGATGCTCCGCGGTTGGGTAGAAGACGGTCAGCGGCGATCGCCACAGACGAAGCTGATGCTGTACGACGGCGGCCTGCCAGAGGCGATGTGGGCCGAGTTCGCCGTCCAGAGGTCGACATTGCTGAACACCATCCCGTTCGAGGGGCTCGACGTGGGCAAGATCGTCGTCACGCCCGAGCGAATCAAGGAGTGGTACGCGCATTCCGCCCTGGCGAAAGAGGTCGTTCACGATGCGATGACCCGGGAACCCGATGGGGTCATCTCAGGCATGACCGACGTCACGTGGGCGCCGCACCGACGCACGCTGATCTATCAGCAGTTCACCGGCGTGCTCCCCTCGGCGCGCGGCCGAGGCATCGGGAAGTGGATCAAGGCGGCGATGCTGCTGCACGTTCATGAGCTCTATCCCGACGCGGAGTGGGTCGTCACGGACAACGCGCAATCGAACGGCCCGATGCTGAAGATCAACCGCACGATGGGATTCAAGGCATACCGCACCGGGGTCGAGTACCAGATGACCCGCGAGCAGCTGGCCGCGCGTATCTAGGCCTGGCGGCTCCTCTGCACGCTGCGGACCAGCAGGATCACGCCGACGATGATCAGGAGCGCCGGCAGCGCGCCCTTGCCGACCGGGCCGAAGTAGTCGCGGCCGCTGATTCCCAGGATCGACTCGAACAGGACGAAGCCGATCAGGAAGATCATCGCGCCGATGGCCAGCAAGGTCCGGCCGGTGCGCAGCGCGTTCTGGTCGCGGTCGCGCAGCGCCTGCAGGTACATTCCCAGGCCGATACCGAACGGAATCACCAGCGACCACCCGTAAGCCCACAACGGCCAGTCGCCCGAGCTGTTCGTGTACGCGAGCACGACGCCGAGCATCGTGACGATGCCTCCGGGGATGGTCGCCACGGCGCCGACGCTGACGAACCCGACAACCATCAGGGTGAGGCCGGGGATGATTATGAACAGCGGCCAGCCGTTCTCGGTCAGGTCGACCCCCGACATGACGACCACCAAAGCGAACAGTCCGACCACGACAAGCACGATGCCGAGCGCAGCGCTCGACCCGCCGCGACGCGGCTTGGCGGGGTAAGGGACCGCAGTCACGTACGGAGGCGGTGGGGCCGCCGGCGATTCGGCGATAGTGCTCGCCTCCGTGGGCTCGATTTCTACGGTCGGCTCGGGCGCCGCCGGCTCCGGGGTGGCGCCGGGCGGCTCGGCAGGTGCGGCTGGAGGAGCCGGCGAGGTCTCCTCGGTCGAGCTTGCTTCGACGCCCTTGTCCGCAGACCAGATGTCCGTGCCGCCTGACAGCAGGTCCGGCGTGACGTGCACCATGTCGTCTTTGGCCGCTGCGTCGTCGGTCGACTCGTCGCCGGCGGGGCCGGGGGTGGACGAGGCGGTCGTCTTTCCGGTCGTGGCGCGCTTGCGCTTGCTCATCGGACGAAAAGCTTAACCGCCCTTCCTGCGAGCGAACGCGGGGTTTACCGGCCCGTGTCCATGGCCGACCTCGATCGAATTCGCGATCGCCTCGGTGATGAAAGCCTTGGCCCGGCGGGCCGCCTCGAGCGGCTCGACGCCCCGCGCCAGCCAGGCCGCGATCGCGGCCGAGAAGACGCAGCCGCTGCCGTGCGTGTTGGTGGTCGCGATGCGCTCGGCACGGAGGTCGACCGCCTGCGCGCCGTCGAAGAAGACGTCGGTTACGTCGTCGGCGTGGCCGCCCTTGACCACGGCCGCGCGCGCGCCCAACGCGACCAGCTCGCGGGCGGCCGCCCGCCGGTCGTCGAGGCTTCGGATCTGGCGCCCGAGAAGCACCTCCGCCTCGGGGATGTTGGGGGTGATGACAGCGGCCAGCGGGACCAGCTGCCGGCGCAGCGCGTCGACTGCGTCGTCGCGCAGCAGCCTCGCGCCCCCCTTGGCGACCATCACAGGGTCGACGACAAGCCTGGTGAGGTGATGGTGTGTCACGGCCTCGGCGACGGTGGCGATGATCGCCGCGCTGGACAGCATGCCGGTCTTCGCCGCCTGGACTCCGATGTCCTCGACGACGACGGCGATCTGCTCCCGAATCAGGGAGGTAGGCAGCTCGAGGATCTCGGTCACGCCGATCGTGTTTTGCGCGGTGATCGCGGTGATCGCCGACGTGCCATGCACGCCAAGGGCGGCGAAAGTCTTCAGGTCGGCCTGGATGCCGGCCCCGCCGCCCGAATCGGATCCAGCGATCGTCAGGGCAACCGGGAGCTTCACGCCGGCCGCCACCGCAGTCCGGCCCAGTAGAACGCCGCGGCGACGCCCACGCTGACGAGGCCAGAGACGTCGGCACCGTGTAGTCCCGTGATCAGACCGTTGTTGAAGAAAGACGTCGTGGCGGCGACGTTGCCGAAAAGGTTGGCGTAGTTGACGAACACCAGGCTCGTGGCGGTGCCGGCGAGCCAGGCGCCCAGTGCAAGGCCAGGTCGAGCCTTGCCCTCGAAGATGAAGAAGCTCAGCAGCACGACCGCCGCCCACGCCGGCGCCCACAGGTAGGTGAGGATCAGGAAGTCCTCATAGGCGACGTGGAAATCGGTGACCAGCACCGCGTACGTGGCGAGCGCGGTGCCGAGGAGCCCACACCCGAGCGCTGTCTGCCAGCGCTTCAGGTTGATCCCCATCGCAAGCGTGACCAGGCCGGCGGTGTAGACGTCGAGGTAGTTCGCCCAGATCTCGCCGACGACGATGAAAACAAAGAACGGCACGGCAACCCAGCCCGGCGCATGCGCGCTGATCACCGCGAGCACGCCTTGCGAGGCGGCCAGCTTCGCGTCGATCGTCGGCAACAGAAGACCGAAAAGACCAAGCAGGACCATCGGCGCCGCGATCCCCACGACAGGCCACAGAGTCACCGCCCGCGTCGGCGTCGTCGTGGGCAGATAGCGCGAGTAGTCGCTGGCAAACGGGTACCAGGACGCGACCAGTGCGAAGCAGGTCATGAAGCCGAGGACCAGGGCGCCCAGGTAATCGGCGCCCGATGTCGTCGGGCCCTGCGTCCAGTGGAATTGCGGCGCGAGAATCACAAAGATCGCTGCCGACAGCAACGCAAACGTGACCGCGCCGTAAGTCTCGAGCACCTTGATCGTCTGATGGCCGAAGATCGCAACGGCGACGCTGACCGCGGCTATCAAGAGGACAAGGAGAAAGGTTAGCCAGCGATTGCCACCGCCGAACAGCTGCGCGCCTGCCTGGGCTGCGATCACACAATCGACGGCGAACCATCCAACCGCCAGGAACAGCGTCAGGCCCGCGCCGAGATACGAGCCGCGCACGCCGAAGATGCGCCGCGTGAAGAAGATCTGCGGCAGGCCTGTCCGCGGACCGGTGTTGCTGAGCAGCCCGAGGATGAGCGCCGCGGCGATCGTGCCGAGGACGGTCGCGGCCATGCCGTCCCACACGCCGAGCCCGTAGTAGGTCGTGAGCAGGCTTGCGGTGAAAAGGCTCGCGTAGTTGACGAACGCGCCGGCCCAGAGGAAGGCGAGCTCTCGTGGAGCGCCATGACGCTCGCGCTCGGCAATCGCATCGATCCCATGTGTCTCGACCTTGCCGAATGCGTCGGCCGGTCGAGCGGCTATGTCGCTCATCGGTCTCCCTCCGCTGGCATTACCCAGTTCAGGTTCATGCGGTCGGCGCCAGGGCGCCCTCTCAGCCCGTTTTTCGCGAACGAGCTCCCGTGGGATCGATGTTAGCTACGTCTGGCGCCAGGGCGCGGGCAGCAGGTGGCCAAGGATCCGGTACACCTCCGGGTTCAAAGCCAGGCCGACGTGGCTGCCGTGCACCTCGATCGCATTGATGTCGGGTCGCAGGCACGCCTTCCAGCTCACGACACCGTCCGACCTCGAATAGATCGAAGTCGTGGGCACGCGCGGCGCGGCGCGAAGGTCACGCATGAAGCGCATCTCCACCGATGCCGGATGCCGGTACCTCACGACGTTGTAGAGATGCGCCGCGTGCACCCCGGCCATCGTCAACGGGTGCACGTCGAACGGATCGTTCAGCGGCGAGCCGAGAGTGATCACCTGCTCGACAAGGTCGGGTTTGCGATGCGAGAGAACCTTGGCGAGCACGCCGCCCCGGCTGTGTCCGACGAGCGAGACGCGCGCCCCGCTCTTTCGATGCATCGCGAGCAGCGCGTCGACAAGCGGCTTGAGCATGACCTCGGAGAACCTGACGTTGAAAGCCACGCCCGCGAGGCGTGGCTTGTAGCCGATGCGGCGCAGCCAGTCGTACTGCGTGCGCAGAGTCCAGTCGCCGGCGAGAAAGCCCGGAATCAGCAGGACGGGCTTGCTCAAGCCCGGCCGAATGTCATCTCCGCGAAAGACGGGGTCGCGAATCAGGCGCAGGAACTCGAGATAGATGCGCCCCTCGAGCCACATCGGCGGGATCGGGTCCCAGCGTCCCATGTGGCGGAGCTGCGGAAGGATCGACGCAGATACCTTCAGCCGCCCTGGGCGCTTGCTATGTGGGGGTTCTGAGACGGTGGCCACTCTGTTTGCTCGGGCGTTGCTCCGTTGACTAGACCGCGGCGGCGCTCGCGATTCTATATGGGCTCCAGGCCTCCAGCGCCTCCATGAAGAGAGTCGGTGTTTCCATCATCGGCACATGGCCCACGCCTTCGAGAATCTTCAGCTCCCAATCGGGACGCCGGCGGCCCAGCTCGATCGCGGCGGACACCGGGATCAATCGGTCGAGGCTTCCGTGAATGACGAGAGTCGGCGCGCGGACCGCGGCGACACGGGACCAGAATCGCGGGTCGGCCATTCGAAAACCGATCGACCGCGAGGCCTGGACGAAGGCGCGGGTGTTCTGCCGTCCGAGATGTGCCCGCTCCTTGGTCAGCTGGACGTGGGCCTCGACCATTTCGGGATCGACGCGCGAGGGATCGGCGAAAACGAGCGCGAGCGTGCGCTGGACCAGGCCCTCGGGCCCGAGTGCGCGCGACCGGCGATCGAGCAGAGTCTCCACCAGTCCCGGGATCGACATCGCCGCCACCACGCCCACCACCGCAGGCTCGAAGCGGCGAATGTACGGGCCGGGTATGGCGGGATCGACGAGGACGCATGCCCTCACCGAGTCGGGGTGAGCCGCCGACTCGAGGATCGCGATGTGGCCGCCCATCGAGTTGCCGATCAAGATCGCGGGCTCACCCGCGACTCTGGCGACGAACTCGTGGACCAGCTCCGCGTTGGCGCCGAGGGTGGCGGCGCGCCCGAAGAGCGGTGTCTGGCCGAAGCCCGCGAGGTCGAGGGCGAGCGCTCGATGGCTCTCCGCGATCTGCGGTCCGACCGCCATCCAGTTCAACGCGCTGCCGCCAAGGCCGTGGACCATGACCACCGGCCGGCCGGAGCCGCCGAAGTCTATGTAATGGACGGGGCCGTCGAGGTCGGCGACTTTATGCCGCACTGCGTCATGAGATGCTACGCCAGGATTCCCGCCGCGAGACGCATCAGCACATCGGCCACCGCCCCGGGTGAGCGCCGCCCGTCCTTGTGCAAGCGGTCGAACACTGCGAACGAGGCCAGGGCGCCGATCACGTCCTCGGCCTCCTTGATCGAACAGCCCGGCCTCAAGGCGTCTGCCACCGCGAGTCTCTCGGCGAGCCTGCGATCGAGCTCCAGCCCGCCGGCCTCCGCGGTGGGGAGGTGGCGGTAGAGCGAGGGGTCGGCGGCCCACGAGGTGCACGCGTCGAGCAGCCGTTGGTACAGAGCGTCGCGGGGAGGATCCGCCGGGTCCGATTCCGCCGTCCTCGGTGCCTGGGGCGCGAGGGCCCGGAGCAGGCCGGCCTTGCTGCCGAAGCGGTTGTAGATCGTGAGGCGGGAGACGCCGGCCCGGCGCGCGATTGCGCCGACGCTTGGCGAGCCGGCCGGCGTGTCCGCGACGGCCTGGCGTCCGGCCTCGAGGATGGCCTGGCTCGTCCGGTCGACGGCAGCCTGGCGCCGTCCCAGGCGGTACGCCCGGTTCATTAGGAGTAATTTAACAGACTATCTGTTAATTGATTTCAGGAAGGCCTGTGCGCCGGCTGAGCAGCGGCGAGCGTTCGACCACCTACCATCGCACGCTGTGAGGTTGTGGGACCCTCTCGCGATTCGCGAGTTCTCGGCGCTGATACGCGACCCGGTCTTTCGCGGCCGGGGTGTGCCGCCGGGCGACGCTCGTCCGGTTCTCCTCATCCCGGGGTTTCTGGCCGGCGACTGGACCCTGCGCGTGATGGACGCCTGGCTCAAGCGGATCGGCTACCGGACCTACCTGTCGGGGATCCTGCTCAACGTCCAACACTCGGAGCGCATGCTGTCCGGCCTTCGCCGCAAGCTGACCGAGATCCAGAAGGAGACCGGGACGCGCGTGAGCCTTATCGGGCACAGCCGCGGCGGACTGCTTGCGAAGGTCCTTGCGCAGCGGAGGCCGCAGAGCATCGAGCAGGTCATCGCGTTGGGCGCTCCCCTGGCGGACTGGACCGACCTCGCCGCGGTCACCCACCGCGCGGTTGGCGTGGTGACGACCGCCAACCAGCTCGTCTACGGCCGGCGACTCAACCCCGAAGGCCGATTCACGTACGACCTCAAGCTGCCGCCGGCGGTGCCCACGACTTCGATCTACACCAAGACCGATGACGTCGTGAACTATCGATCGTGCCTGCGCCCTGACATTCCCGCGATGCCGGTGTGGGGCACACACAACGGCCTTGTGGTCAACCCGGAGGTGTACAGGCTCGTCGGCCGGCTGCTCGCCAGGCCGCGGCGCACATGACGTGATCGCACTCGCAGTCGGGATGGCGCTTGCGGCTGCCGCCTTCCACGGCACCTGGAACGTGTTGATCAAAGTCAGCGGCGACCCGATCGTCACCTTTCGGCGCGTAACCCTGATGACTGCTGTCGTGGCGACAGTCACTTTGCTGGCGGCATGGGTGAGTCTGGGCCGCGCTCGCCTCGATCCCGCGGCGGTCGGGCTCAGCCTGCTGTCCTCGCTGCTCGAGACCGCCTATCTGTGGCTGCTCTCTACCGCTTATCGCCGCGGCGACGTATCGGCCGTGTATCCGATCGCCCGCGGCTCGGCGCCACTGCTGAGCGTGATCGTCGGGTTGGTGATTCTCGGCGAACGACTCACGTCACCTCAGCTCGTTGGCGTGGGGCTGTTGCTGGTGGGAATCCTTGCCGTGACGCTTTCCCAGGCCAGCGGCCGCGCGACGGTCCCCGCGCTCCTGACCGGCGTGGCGATCGCCGCTTACACGTCGATCGATCGGGTTGGCGTTCGGCTTTCCACACCGTGGCTCTACGGATGGCTCATCTTCACGTTGATGGCGCTCGAGCTGCCGCTTTCGCTGTGGATCGCTTCGGTGAAGGGTTGGTACCGGCCGCCGCGGGACGCGCGCGATCCGACCTGGCGCCAGGCGACCCTGATCGGCGCGTTCATGTGGGCGGGGTACTTCCTCGTCCTGTGGGCGCTGAGCATCGCCCCGCTGGCGGTCGTGGCGCCGGTCCGCGAAACCGCCGTGGTCGCAGTCGCCGTCTGGGGCGTATGGCGCTTGCGCGAGCGGCAGCGGTCCGCCATGAAGCTTTCGGGCGCCGTGGCCACCCTCGCAGGCGTTGCGCTGCTGGCCCTGTAGGGACGGTCGTCCGGCCAGGGCGGTGGTAAGGTAAATCCGTCCCCGGGAGGCGGGTGATGTTCGCCGCGGTCGGATCTTCTCGAAAGGACCGTGCGTTCGTGGATTGCTTTCGAGAAGAGGAGTTTGTCGATGCCGACAGGGACCATAAAAAAGCTGGTCTCGGACCGCGGGTTCGGCTTCATCGCCGCCGAGGACGGGAAGGAGTACTTCTTCCACCGCACCGGTCTTGACTCGAGCGTCAACTTCGACTCGCTCGCGGGTGGCGAACGTGTGAGCTTCGAGATCGAGGCGAGCCAGAAGGGTCCGCGAGCCAACCGGATCAAGCTCGCCTGACCAACAGCCTTTCTTGCGGCCGGTCGCGTGTGCGGCCGGCTTTTTCTTTTGGCTCGTGAATATGCTGCGCGCGTGAAGACCTTCGACCTGACCCCGCAGGGCGGCTATTCGCTTCGCGAGAGCGCCGGCTTCATCGACGCTTGGCACGAGGCGCCTTCCGAAGGCGGCAAGACCGAAGGGCACCTCCACCTGGCGTTCCTCACCGACAGCGACTGGTCTCCCACCGGCGTTTGCCTGACGCAGGACGCGTCAGGTCGCGTGCACGGAACGGTTTACGGCGACGCGCCAGTCGAAGACGTGACTGATCAGACGGCGCGCATCCTGAGCCTCGACGTCGATGGGCGCGCGTGGCCCGACGTGGGGAAGCGCGACCCGGTCGTCGGCCGGCTGCAGCGGATGTTTCCTGGATTCCGTCCGGTCAACTGGTCCAACGCGTACGAGGCGGCGGCCTGGTCGCTCATCTCGACCCGTATCTCGATGCGCCAGGGTCAGGGCATCAAGGAGCGCCTGTGCCGCGAGATAGGCGCGTCGATCGACATCCACGGCCACCGGCTGTTCTGCTTTCCCGGGCCCGAAGCGTTAACGCTGCTGAAGTCGTTCAAGGGCCTGTTCGGACGCAAGGTCGAATACCTGAACACGCTCGGCCGCGTGGCGCTCGCCGGAGACCTGGACACCGAGACGTTGCGCTCGATGTCGCAGGAAGATGCACTTGCGGCTCTGCGGCGCCTGCCCGGGATCGGCGAGTTCGGTTCGCAATTGATCCGGCTGCGCGCGCTCAGCGCCGTCGACGAGCTGCCGACACGCGAGCCTCGCTTGATGTCCGCGATTCGCGATGCGTACATGCTTCGCGAGGAGCCGGACGCGGCGCGCCTCGAAGCAATCGGAGAGGCGTGGCGACCCTATCGAATGTGGGTCGCCGTGTGCTTCCGGCGGTCGATGGCCGGCGGCGCGGGGATGATGCACTCGCGAGCCGCCGGCTAGCGAATCGATTTCGCCTCGTTGGATGGTCGGCTCAAAGGGTCAACGCAACACCTCATGAAAAGCAGGCAAGGTTGCCTGGAGGAAGGAGGTGTCCGTGAAGCGAGGAAAGTACAGGCCGCGACAGAGGCCCTTGACAGAGCCCGAGGTAGCGGAGTTGTGGAGG
>Ga0209648_10000726_pt1 | contig 25798 bp, 22 predicted proteins | sample GraSoi2013_115cm_FD_185830 | JGI IMG/M metagenome (GOLD analysis project Ga0209648, IMG submission 185830) | Grasslands soil microbial communities from the Angelo Coastal Reserve, California, USA - Sample 9_17_2013_115cm (SPAdes) (version 2) | ecosystem: Environmental > Terrestrial > Soil >... | reverse complement strand
CAAGGAGACAGCGAATCCACGAATCGGACCGGTTCCGAAAAGGAAAAGGAAGAAGGCGGAAACGACGGTGGTTACGTGGGTGTCGATGATGGTAAGGAAGGCTTTGTCAAAGCCCGCATCGACCGCGGCAGCGGAAGATTTGCCGTTGCGAATTTCCTCGCGGATACGTTCAAACACAAGAACGTTGGAATCCACGCCCATACCGATGGTCAGGATGACGCCAGCGATGCCCGGCAACGTCAGCACGGCGCCGAAGAGGGCCAGCACAGCAAGCAGGATGACGAGGTTCAGGATCAGGGCCAACACCGCGTTGCCGCCAGAGAGCCGGTAGTAGACGAGCATAAAGAGCATCACGACGACGAGGCTGAGAATGGAAGCCTGGACGCCGTGGCGAATGGAGTCGGCGCCGAGAGACGGCCCAACGGTGCGCTCCTCGAGATACTTGACGGAGGCAGGCAGAGCACCGGCGCGGAGGACGAGTGCGAGATCATGGGCACTTTGCTGGCTGAAGTTTCCTTCAATCAAACCGGAATCATCAATGCGGCCGTTAATCACCGGGGCGGAATAGACGCGATGCTCCAAAACAATAGCCATCTGGCGGCCCTTGTTTTGCTCGGTGAAGGGCCCAAAGCGCCGCGCGGCCTCCGGAGAGAGCGTGAAATTCACCTGCCACATGCCGGGGTTAGTGGTGTTGCGATTCTCCACAGCGCTGCGCAGGTCGCGGCCGGTGACAACGGGCGCGCGGCTCAACACATACCAGCTTTCGCCGGTATCGACTCCGCCTGTTGCGTTGCGTGTCTCCGAGCGGCCGGGAACGAGTTCCGTGCCCGAAGGTAAAACCCCCCCGTGACGGCTGAGAGCTTCTGCCTGAGAAGAGTATACAACCGGATCTTCGACTAATCTCAGTTCCAATTGGCCGCCAGCTTGGATGACTGCCCTGGCGCGAGTGGGATCGCCCTCGCCGGGGAGCTGTACGAGAATTTCGTTGGCGTTGCGCCCGCCCCGGAGCTGAATGGTCGGTTCCGTGAGGCCCAAGGCGTTGATGCGCCGCTCGATGGTCTCGAGCGACTGAGTCATGGTGGTTTCCTGGATTTGGGCAATGGCGCTGGGCCGAAGGGTCAAGGTATAACCAGAGGGATCACCGGCTGCGGGGGCCAGGTCCCAAACGTTGCTGTATTGCGTGCTGATTATGTCGCGGAATTGGGAAAGCTGGGCGGGATCGATGTTGCGCAAGAGAATGTGGGTGTCATCGACGCGGCGCACTTCATCGTAGTGAATGTTTTTTGTGCGCAGCAGGGTCGTCAAGCGATCGACCGTGGTGTCCGTCTCCTGTGCGATAGCCTCCTGCACCTGGACCTGGAGGATAAGGTGCGTGCCGCCCTGGAGGTCGAGGCCTAGCTTGATTTGCCTGGAGAAGTTATCTTTTACCTGCGCGAGCGAGGTGGGGAACACCGGGTAGCCGATAAGGAAATAGATGCAGAACAGAACGACGATGAGGATGAACAGCGCTTTCCACTTCAGATTGGGATTCATGGTCAGGAAGTAAGACGTGCAATCCGGCGAAGGGTGGGCTTATTTTGCATCTTCCGATGCCTCCACCTGAGCAATCGCCGCACGCGAGATGCGAATTTTAACCTGCGGTTCGCTGGAGATTTTCAGAATGACCGAATCGCCGTCGATACCGTTAACGGTGCCGTAGATGCCGCCGTTGGTGATGATCTTATCGCCGGCCTTCAGGGCGGAGAGCATTTCCTGGACTTTCTTGCGCTGGCGCTGCTGGGGCATGATCACCATGAAATACATGATGGCAAACATAAGGCCGAGCGGAATGAGGAAGCCGCCAAAACCGGCGCCGCCAGAAGCTTGAAATACGATTGCTGCCATCATCGTGTGTTGAACCAGTCCTCAGTTCTTAGTTCTCAGTCTTAGCCGACCGATACGCCTTCCAGCAGGTGGAAGATAGAAGCACCGCGCCGTGGGCAAATTACCCGCGCTCCTGCTCAACGTACGTCCTTTCGGTTCGCTTTGGTGCCCTGCGGACGGCGCGCGCTTCCCAGAAGCCGGCCTTCAGGCCGGTCCTGCAGCGTAGCGCGCATGCATCTCAGATGAGAAATTCGCTAGGTTCCCAAACTCGATAGCCTCCCGGATTTGGCGCATTATGTCAAGGTAAAAGTGTACATTGTGGTGGGTGGCGAGAATGGCCGCGGTGAGTTCTCCGGCAGCGAATAAATGACGAAGATAGGCGCGGGAGTAGCGGCGGCAAACGGAGCAAGAGCACTTTGGATCGACGGGGCGCTGATCCAGCGCGTAGCGTTTGTTCTTGATGAGCACGCGGCCTTCGCTGGTGTATAGGCAGGCGTGACGAGCGGCACGCGTCGGGAGGACGCAATCCATCATGTCGATTCCGAGCGCGACGAAATCGGCGATTTGTTCGGGGCGGCCGACGCCCATGAGATAGCGCGGACGGTCCTTGGGCAATAACGCCGTGACTTCGGCGGTCATCTCGCAAGTCATCTCATGCGGTTCGCCGACGGCAAGACCGCCGATGGCGTAGCCTGGAAAATTTAAATCGAGAAGCTGGCGCGCGCTCTCCCGCCGCAAGTCCGCAAACGTCGCGCCCTGCACGATACCGAATTGCCATTGGGGAAGATCGCCGTTGCGAGCTGCTTGTTCGAGGAAATAAGCGCGAGCGCGCCGCGCCCAGGCAGTGGTGCGCTTAAGGGCAGCTTCCGCTTTTTCGCGCGGCGCAGGCGTCTCGATGCATTCGTCAAGGACCATTGCGATGTCCGACGCCAGCGCGAGCTGAATCTCGGCGGCTTTTTCAGGGGTGAGAAGATGCTCCGACCCGTCGAGATGAGAGCGGAAGCGCACGCCTTCGTCGGTCATTTTTCGCAGTTCAGAGAGGCTGAAGACCTGATAGCCGCCGGAATCCGTGAGGATGGCATGCGGCCAGGACATGAAGTGATGCAAGCCGCCCAGTTTGCGGACCAATTCGTGGCCGGGACGAAGATAAAGGTGATAGGTATTCGCGAGGATGATTTCCGCGCCGAGTTCCTCGAGGGCTTCGTTGCGCAGGCCTTTTACGGCGGCTTGCGTGCCGACTGGCAGGAAGAACGGCGATTGGACCACGCCATGAGGAGTGGTGAGGCAGCCGCGGCGCGCTCCGGACGGATCGGTTTTCGCAATTTCGAACGAAAAGTTCACTCTCGCAGTGTATCAGGAGAAAACCCATGCAACGGTGGTACCCAGCAATGTGAAAAACAAGAAGACGCTTACAGCTATGCCGGCGGATTTTGACATCGGAAGTTTTTTCGGGTCCATGGAATGGAAACCGATCGCAGACATTACCGAATCCTTATACGAAGGCATGCCAGTGGTCGTCTTCTATCGGGCGGAAGACGTAAGAGAACATGTGGCGCTTTGCGAGACGTTTTTTGGAATAGCTGTCGAGGGTGAAGGTTCGGTTCTTGATAGTTAGTTCGAAGGGTTTACCGATGGGCTAGTGGAATCACGAATTTCAGCGCTGTGTGAGTCGGGGAGAACCCCACAACTTTCACGTCTTTCAACCCGGCTTTTCGGCCAGCGGCGAGAACGTCGTTTTCGGTGATTTGCTTCTGACCTTTGAGATAGACAATCCAGAGGGCGGCTGCGCCTTGCAGTGCTTTCGAGATTTTTGACAAAGCGCCAAGATCCTCCTTCGATTGCGCTGCAAAAAAGACGCATTCCGAATCAGCGGCTAATTTACCTTTGGTCAGGGATTTCGTGAGCGTATCCAGTTCCTCGAGAAATTCGGCGTCGAAGCTGCCCAGCAAAGAAACTTTTGCGCCGGGCTTTACCCCGAGCTTTTCGATGCGCGACTTTGGATGGAGGATCTTGCCCAGCCACTTTTCCGCGGACGCGCCAAGATGCAAAACCGCGAGCCCTTGCGCTGTTTGCAAACGCAGTTCGCCGTCCACTGCTTTCGCCGATTTGATCGTGGAGAAGGGAATTTTTACTCTGAATCCGCCGCGGAACAGAATCTCGCTCGTTTCGAGCAAGGCCTTCCCTTCTGACTGCTGCTTGCCAAACTGAATCTTGCACGTCGCTTCTTTTCCCATCAGCGATCCCCTGTCTCACCGGCCAAATTGTTGCTGAACTGTCACTCTTCCGCAGCGCCCAATCATCCTTGGCGACAGCCACAATAGTAAGCTATGAGGTTCCATGGCAACGGCAACTACAAATACGGTGGACTGGAAGCTGATCTGGGCGCAGCGCGGGTTCCGCTATTTCTTTTTCGCCATGTTCGTGTCGCTCTTTGGCAGCGGGATGAACTTTGCGGGCGTGAGCTGGTACATCATGGCCGCGACGCATTCGACTGTGAAGGTCAGCGGCCAAGTGATTGTCATGACGCTGCCGGGACTCTTTGTGCCGTTTCTCGGCGGCGTGCTGATCGATCAGTTTGACCGGCGCTACCTCGGAGTATTGCTCGATCTCACGCGGGGCTTTTTCGTTCTCGCCACCGCGTACATCGCGTGGCGCGGCCATCTGCAACTTTGGCATCTCTACGCGATGACGTTGATCACCGGCACGGGCTCGGCGATGTACTGGGCCACGGTGAACGCGCTGGTGCAGGAAGTGATTCCGCCGAGCCAATTCACGGGAGCGAACGCCGCGGTGCTGGTCGGCGTGCAGAGCGGGATGCTCATCGCGGGCGCCTGCGTCGGATTTCTCTACAACAGCGCGGGAATCCAGGGGATTCTGGCCATCGATGGCGCAACGTATTTTGTCTCGGCCTACTGCCTGTATCGTGTGCGCCATGGGTACAGTTCGCCGCGCGAGAGCCAGAAATATCCGCGAGAATATAACGAAGCCACCGAAGCGACAGCCGAGGCGCTCGAAACCGGAGAAAATCCGGAAGTCGCAGGAGCAGGACTTTCGCTGGCCGTTTATGCTGATATGAAGGAAGGCTTCGGCTATCTGAAGCAGCAGCCGCTGGTGCGTGCCCTGGGCATCACGCATTCCATCATGATGGCCGGCGTGGTGAGCGCGAACGTCGTTCTCGTGGCGCTGGCAAACGACATTCTGCGCTCCGGCCCGCGCGGGCTGGGCTTTTTGGAGGCGGGCTGGGCCACCGGCGCGATTATCGGAGGACTGATTGCAAGCCAGCTTGCGCAAGCGCTGCGCATGCCGCTCTATGTTGCGGCGTGCGCCGTACTCGCGGCAGGGCATTTGGCGACTCCGTTCGTCGCGTTTCTCGCCGGCGCGGTGACTATGCAAATATTGTTTGGATTCTGCCGCGCGCTTGGCGGCGTGGTGGCGCAATCCTCGTTGATGGCTATTGTGCCCAGACATTTTATGGGCCGGACACAGTCTGCAATGGCCATTTTGACGACGGTCGTGCAGCTTTTTATGAGTTTTGCGCTGGGATGGGTGGCGCAGGGAGCCGGCCTGATCGTGGCGTATGCGCTGCTGGCCTTGCTCTACGCGGGAGGAACCGTCTCCGCCATCCGCGCGCGTCAGCTCTTGAGATAGACAGAGTGACCGCGCATTGCCGCCGGTTCGATTTATTCTCAAGAAGGCTTGGACACCGCGGCCACGGGCGAAGGAAGTACTTTCCCGCCGAGCAGGTCCACAGCCGCTTGATAGAGCTTGGCCCGCAACAGGTAGCGTTCGTTGGCGCGTGTGATATAGCGCACAGCGATCTCGACGCCGCCAATCACCGGCTTCACATTGATCGCCGGAGCCGCAGAAAGCGCGCTCATATCACGCGAACGCGCCGCGCTTTGCCACTCCCTTTCGGCCTGTTTGGCACTGTCCGCCGTGGCTTCGGCAACCTTTTTCTGAATCGCGTCGATGATGGGATAGGGATCCTGCCCAGTGGGAAGAACAAGCTGGAGTTCGTCCCAGAGCCACTGGCCGGAAGTGGAAAAATTAAAGTAGTGGCCTTCGATGGCAAAACTATTGGTGAACGTCACGCGGCGTCCGGTGGGATGGCCGGAGTCGGTCCAGTTGCCCGTTTCAAGCAACACGGTATGAAACATACCTAGCTCGACGACTTCGCCGCTGACGCCGTTGATTTCCACCCAGTCGCCTAGCCGGATTCCGTTTTTGCCCATCAGCACAAACCATCCGATGAAGCCCACGATGAAATCCTTCAACGCCACCGTAAGGCCCGCGCCCGCGAGACCCAGGAACGTGCCGAGCTGACTCGGCGGACCAAAGATCACCAGCAAAATAAACATCACCGCGGTCACTTGCAGTCCCACGCGCGTCACTGTGCGCAACGTTTCGATTTGTCTGCGGTCCAAGTGTGTCTTGCCCAGCAAACCCTCAACCCAGCTATCGAAGAAAACCCCTACAAGAGCGATGACCAGGATGATCAGCACTCCCAGCAAGGCCCGATGCATTACGCCCCGCTGCCGGAGGGCTACCAGATCGTTCCACTGGGAATACACCGCGGCGAGTTGCTTCTCGTAGTCGGCGCGCCTGTCAAAATTGACGAGATCCTTTTGATCCGAAACAATCTTCTGCATGCCCGCTAGCGCTGCCGCGGACTCTTCGTGACTGCGGTCTTTTCGTGAAGGCGCGGCCGGCACGCCAACCGCTGTTTTTGCGTGTGCCGCCAGATCCGGTGAGGCCTGCTTGGCGGCCTGAATCCGCTGCTCCAGAGCGTCATGCTTTGCAGCCAACTCCGCAGCCGCTGCCAGGGCCGCTTGCTTAGCCTTTGCGAGCAGCTCTTGTTTTTGTCTTAACGCTGACCATTGATTGAAACGGTGAATCAACCCAAACTGCTCTGGCATCTCGGATGGGTATGCCGGGACAGCCTTATCCACTTCATTAGAAACTGCTTCATGTTCCTGCTCAATCTGCTCGATGCGCCCCTTGGCGTCGCCACCTGCGCGCTTCAGATCCTGGGCCGCGTCATCTACTTCATCTTCATCGGACTCGATTTGCGCCTTAACTTCGTCCAGCCTGTCCGCCAACGCCTCCTTCCTGCTCCCGCTGGCCTTGGCCACCTCCGCCGTTAGCTGGGCTGCAAGCGCCTGATCCGCCTTCTGGAGTGATTGCGCCTTCTCCAGCCTCGCTTGGAATTCTTTTGCCTCCGCGCTCAAGACGGGAGGATGTGCCTCAACGTCGCGCCGGACGCTCTCGTAGGCCAGATCCAATTCGTGATCCGCTAAGCGGATCGCTTCCCTGGACAACGCTTGCTCTTCAGGATTGTCGGCGAGTTTCACCAGTTTCTGTGCGTTCCGCAGCGGCGACTGGTCTACCAGCGGCGCCTGTGCGGCGGCCGCCGACTTCCCTTTGCCTTCCGTAGGAAAGACGGTCGGAGATTCCGTGGTGCGGATTAGTCCATAGACGGTGGCGCCCAAGAGCAGCACCAGAAGGATTGCCGTGATTTTTTGCGTACTTTTCATCGCTAAGGAACCCAAGTCTCATTCTAATATGCATTTCGGCTACGCGAAATACACGTCTTCGGACTAACTCATTCGCAATTGGAGATTAGTTTGGATTGCCGGCATTGCTGGCCTTGGGCTAGGCTGAATTAGAGGGGCTCTCATGGGTTCGCGGTTGCCTAAATTCGTTTTTGTCTTGCTCGCCGTGGGAGCGGCAATCTATTTTTCTTCCCTTTACGCACAACTGCCTGAAGTGATGGCCTCGCACTTCAACGCCCGTGGCACGCCGAACGGCTGGCAGACAAAATCCGCGTTTTTCAGCGTGTTGATCAGCGTAAGCGTTCTTGCGGCCGTGGTCGGATTCGGTATCCCGCGCCTCATTACGTTGCTGCCGCCGGAGTTCGTTAATCTCCCCAATAAGCGCTACTGGCTGGCTTCCGAACGACGTGCCGAGACGATGGATTTCTTGAACGGCTATTTTGCCTGGTTCGGCTGCGCCCTTTTCGCGGTCATCCTTATCATCATCAATTTCGCGGTGCAGGCCAATTTCCATCCCGAGCGCCCGCCCGACGCCACGCCCATGTGGTTCGTCCTGGCCGGCTTTATGGCGTTCGCCATCGTGGGAACCGTTCGCGTATTCAAACGCTTCGGCCCGCCCCCAGCAGAAAGTAGTTCTTCACAAAAATAAAAACGCCCCCGCAATTTTCAGGGGCGTTCTGACTTAATGCGTTCAGATTTTTTCTAAAGGTAATCGCGGGACGGGCCTTCGAGGAAGGCGCGCAGTTTGCGGGAACGCGAAGGATGGCGCAGCTTGCGCAGCGCCTTCGCTTCGATCTGGCGGATGCGTTCGCGGGTGACGGCAAACGACTGGCCGACTTCTTCGAGCGTGTGCTCGCTGCCATCGTCCAGGCCGAAGCGCATCTTGATGACTTTTTCCTCGCGCGGCGTCAGCGTCTTCAGCACCGAGGACGTTTGTTCCTTCAAGTTCAAGTTGATGACCGCATCGGACGGTGAAACAACGGCCTTGTCCTCGATGAAATCGCCGAGATGTGAGTCTTCTTCTTCGCCGATCGGCGTCTCGAGAGAAATCGGCTCTTGAGCGATCTTCAGGATCTTGCGCACCTTGGACACTGGAATGTCCATGCGCTTGGCGATTTCTTCGCTGGTCGGCTCGCGTCCGAGTTCCTGCACAAGCTGGCGGCTGGTGCGCACCAGTTTGTTGATCGTCTCGATCATGTGCACCGGGATGCGGATGGTGCGCGCCTGATCGGCGATGGCGCGCGTGATGGCCTGCCGGATCCACCACGTCGCATACGTCGAAAACTTGTAGCCGCGGCGCCACTCGAACTTGTCCACTGCCTTCATCAGGCCGATGTTGCCTTCCTGAATCAGGTCGAGAAACTGCAATCCGCGGTTGGTATATTTTTTCGCGATCGAAACGACCAACCGAAGGTTGGCTTCGATTAGCTCTTTCTTGGCTTGCTCGGCTTCTGCTTCTCCGCGGTGAATGAACGTCAGCGTGCGCTTCAGCTCGGTGAGCCCGACTTCGCTGGCTTCCTCGATGTCTTTTAGTTCGGTACGGCGCGTGCGCAGTTCCTTGCGTGCCTCCGCCGCGACGTCGCCTTTGGCCACGTCGGCACGGCGCTCCAGGCGTCCGGCTTCGCGTTCCAGGGATTGCAGGCGCTCGACCGTACCGCGCATTTTGTCAATCAGGCGCTTTTTCTCGAAGGGATTGAAATCGATGTCGCGGATGGCAACGGAAATCTGCACGCGCGTGCGCGCAACGTCCCACTTCGCGCGGATGTATGACCTTTTCTTGGACTTCAATGTTTTATCGAACTTGGCGGCCTGCTTCAGCGCGGTTTCATACAACTTCGCGATCTTGTCGATGTACTTGAGGGTCTGCTTGGTCTTGTTGGCGATCTTTTCTTCGGTCAGCTCTTCGTCGTCAAACTGGACGATTTCCTTGATGGACCGCACGCCCTTGCGAAGATCGTCGCCAACTGCGATCAGTTCTTTGATAACGATCGGCGAGCGCGTGATGGACTTCATCACCACCAGTTGCCCGCGCTCGATGCGCTTGGCGATGGTCACTTCGCCTTCGCGGGTCAGCAACGGCACCGTGCCCATCTCGCGCAGATACATGCGCACGGGATCGTTTGTCTTTTCCAGTGAACCTGGTGTCAGGTCGAGATCGCTGCTGCCTTCATCGGAGTGCGCGTCGTCCTTGGCGACCGCCTCGTGATCGCCGGCCTCCGTGGACACTTCCACCGCGCGTGCGGCCTTCGCCGACGCCTGGTCTTCGTAAATCTCGATGCCGTTCCGCTCGAAGGTAGTGAGCAGATCGTCGATTTCTTCCGAGGAGTGGACTTCTGCCGGAAGCGAATCGTTTACTTCGTCGTAGAGCAGGTAACCGCGCTCTTTGCCCACGGCAATGAGCTGGCGCACCGCATCATATTTTTCTTCAAGGCCTGCTGCTGCCACAAATTCCTCCTACTGCTTGACCGCAATCCCGAAAATCCCCGGGCATACCGGGGAGCATCTTCATTCGCAGAGACACGCGCAGGCATGGCGCGAATGCGCAGACCACAAGGATACTGCGCCAGAGAAAATCGCTCGTTTTTTGGTTTGAAAACCTTTGCACCGCGCCGCTTGCCCGCTGCTGGCTCCGTGCGGTGCCCGCTTCCCGCACTTTTGGAGCCGCCGCCCTGCCTCTAGGTACATCTAAATAGATGCGTTTAACGATAAATACGTTACCCGCAAAACCCTATTACGCTACACGTTTAAGTGTAGCGCCGTCAACGTTTTAATTCGCGGATTTGTGTGGAAAACCGCATGGCCAAGGATTACCCTCACCTCCAATTTAGGGAGGGGTTCGACGTGGCATCGGCGTTCTCACATGCGGTGGCGGCCCTTGGAATCGGGGCCTGCTTCTATCGCCCAGGCACGCCAAAAAGAGTTTGGGTCATCGGCGCGTTCTGTTCCGTGATTCCCGATCTTGACGTGCTCGGGTTCCGTTTCGGCATTCATTACAGTGACTTCTGGGGCCACCGCGGATTCACCCACTCACTTCTTTTCGCCGCCTTTTTTCGAGCGTTGTAATGCTCATAGGATTTCGGCGAAGAGTGCCCGGCCTCAGTCGGCTCTCCGTATGGGTGTATTTCTTCATTGCTACCGCAAGCCACGGTTTCTTGGACGCTATGACGGACGGCGGCCTGGGAGTCGCCTTCTTCTCCCCCTGTGATAATCAGCGTTACTTTCTTCCTTGGAGGCCGATTCACGTTTCACCGATCGGCGCGGGGCGATTCTTCACCCATCGCGGCCTTGAAGTTCTTCAGAGCGAACTCCTCTGGATTTGGCTGCCGGCCACCCTTCTTGCGACTTCGGCCTGGCTCCTTCGGCGTCGTGACTTTGGTGCTGATGCTTGACTGGGAAAAGTCTTCACCGCGCTGCGGCGAGCCGGCGCATCAATTCCTGTTTTTTCTCTAGCAATCCACGAAGTTCCGGGGCTGCCGGGTTCGCCTCGATGCTGCGCTGCACGTCGGCAAGTTCCCGTTCCGCTTGCCGGTGCTGCAGTGCTTCGATGCAACTCATGGCTTCTTCCCAGGTCGGGGCGCTGGCCTCTTCAAACAGAATCTCGAAGAGCAGGCGCCGGTCTCGGTCTTCCAAGAGGCTTGCCACTTCCGTGGCCTGCACCGGTTGTCCGGAAAGGTTGGCGATAACCAGCCCGGCGAAAATTTTTTCTGTCTCGAGGCCGTGGTACAGGCGCGCATTCTGCAAATGTTGCGCAAGCTCCAGGCGGAATCCTTGCGCTTCGGCGAGCATGCGAATCAGCCGGCGTTCGGCCGGCTTGGCCGCGCGTCCCAGGAGTTCGGGCTGGGTCTTCACTTCGCTGCGGCGCTCGGTGGCCGCTTTGCCCAAGGCTGCGCGCAGCACGGGTTCGTCCACGCGAAGCTGCTGGGCAATGCGCGTGGCCCACTCTGAACGCAGAATGCGATTTGGAATTTTCTGCACATAAGGCAAAAGAAAATTCACCGCGCGCAGCTTTCCTTCTCCGGTTGTCAAATCCATGTGCCGCGCGCGCGCAATCAAGTAGTCCACATAGGGCGGAGCTTCTTTCAGCAGCTTGAGGTATTCGTCTTTTCCACGTTCGCGGATGAACAAATCCGGATCGGCCTTTTTACTGCCGACCGGCGGCAGCGCGAGCACACGCACTTCGAAATCGCGCTCCAGCAAAAGAGACAAAGAGCGTTCTGTGGCGGACTGCCCCGCGGCATCCGGGTCGTAGTTCACTACGACACGCTTGGTGAAGCGCCCGAGCAACTTGATTTGCGCTTCCGCAAGGCTGGTGCCGCAGCTGGCCACCACGTTGCTGATGCCCGCGCGCGCAACGGCGATTGCGTCCATGTAGCCTTCGACAAGGATCACGTAATCGTCGTGGCGGATTCCTTCTTTCGCACGGTCTAGGTGATAGAGCAGGTTGCTTTTCGAATAGATTGGCGTCTCGGGAGAGTTGAGATATTTCGGCTGATCGTCACCCAAAGCGCGAGCTCCGAACGCAACGATCTTTCCCGATTCGTTCGAGATGGGGAAAGTGATGCGGCGCCGGAAGCGGTCGAACAGCCGTCCGCCGCTTTGATCGCGAGACACTAGGCCCGATTCAACCAACAGCTTTTCTGGATATTTTGGTCTGAGAAAGCGCAGCAGTGTGTCGCCGCCGCTCGGCGCGTAGCCTATTCCGAAGCGCGCGATCGTGTCCTTTTCTAATCCGCGATCCTCGAGATACCCCCACGCAGCTTTTCCCTCTGGAGTGCCTTCGAGCTGCGTGACGAAAAATGTTTGCGCCTCGCGGTGCATCTCGACCAGCAGGGTTCGCTGTTGATTCTCTTTTCGTTCTTCCGGCGATCGCTCCCTTTGCCGCGGAATCGCAATCCCGCATTTCTCCGCGACAACCTTCACGGCCTCAGGAAATTCACACTTCTCCATGTCCATGACGAAGTTGTAGACGTCACCGCCCTTGCCGCACCCGAAGCAGTAGAAAATCTGCTTGATCGGGGAAACTGTGAATGATGGAGTCTTTTCTTGATGGAACGGACAAAGCCCGCTGAAATCCTTGCCAGTTTTCTTCAGACGGACGTATTCGCCCACCACGCGAACGATGTCCGCCTGCTGTTTGACCTTCTCCGCAAATGATCCGGCCTCGGCCATCACGTACCTTTGAGAATTGAAGTATAGTACAGCCATACTCTGAGAGGCTGCGGCGGACGACCCTCAGAGCCAACGCGAGGATAAAATGTTCTGCCGTGGTCTGTTTGCACTTTTCTTGTCCCTTGGCATCATTTCTTCTCCCCGAGAAAAACAACCGCAACAAGCAAGGGCCCTGTACCCCGTATCCCTGATTTCTCCTGGACAGGTCTCTTATCCAACCACGCCGGCCCGAGCGGGTTTTGTTCTGGATGTATCCGACGACCCAAACGGAGAGAGTGAAGGCGACGACATGATCTTGAAGGTACTTAGGAACTCACGCTCCGAGCAACCCCTGGCGCAATTAAAGTTTGCCTCGACCTACGGCTTCTTCGATCTGACTTTGGTGGATGTGACTGGCGATGGCATAGAAGCGTTCTTCTTAGTTACCGGCGAGAATCTAGGAACAAACGTTCGTCAAGAGAGACTCACGGTTTGGACTAGATCTGGAAAATCCTTCAGAAAGTTATTGAGGGTGCCGGTGTCCGCCTATTGTGGGATGTTCTGCCATTGGGAGTACGAACGCCAGTTTGTGGATGTTAATGAAGATGGGATTATTGATCTTCGATTGGTCCTCAAGGTTGAACCCGGCAAACACGCAGATCGCTCTCTCATACCAAAGGAGACTGTCCGCGAATATACCTATGACAAACAAGCCCAGAAGTTGGTGCGATTCAAGATTAAGTGACGCTCACCGTTTCGCGTAGTCGTTTTTGTAGACTGCGCCGCCCTTCATCACGAATTTTACATGCTCTAAGATGGTCACGTCTTTCGTGGGATCGCCATCCACGGCGATAACGTCTGCCCACCGACCTTGCTCAAGGGAACCGACAAGGTACTTCGGGCCAAGCAAATCGGAAGCGTTGATGGTCGCAGTCTGAATCGCCGCGAGAGGCGTCATTCCGAGTTTCACGTACACATGAAACTCACCCGCGTTGAGTCCATGCGGATACACCGCGGCATCCGTGCCGAACGCCACCTTCACACCGGCATCGAATGCTTTCTTTACGTTCTTCTGCATCGCCGCGGCGACATCGCGCATTTTTTGCTTCGAATATTCGGGCACGTCACTCTGCTCCAGATGCGCCATCATGTATTCGCCAAGAAACAGCGTCGGCACGAGATAGGTTCCATTTTTCTTCAGCGTGGCGACGGCCGCATCGTCCATCAAGTGGCCATGCTCGATCGAATCGACGCCTGCTTCCGAAGCCCAGCGCACGCCTTCGGCTCCGTGAGCATGTGCCGCCACTTTGCGCCCCAGCCGGTGCGCGTCCGCCACAATCGCTTTCATTTCTTCGAGGGTGTATTGCGAAGCGTTCGGATCATCGCCCTTCGAAAGCACGCCGCCTGTGGCGCAAATCTTGATCACGTCCGCGCCGTACTTGATGACTTCGCGAACCTTATGCTGCACGCCATCGATGCCGTCCGCCACTCCGTCTCCCTGAAAATGAAATGCGGGCGGCAGCAAGTTCTCATCGCAGTGCCCTCCAGTGATTCCCAGCGCCGGGCCCGATGCGATGATGCGTGGCCCAATCACGTCGCCATCATTGATGGCATCGCGCAGAGCGATGTCCGCATAGTCTTTCGCGCCGACGTTGCGCACTGTGGTGAAGCCCGCTTCAAGTGTGCGTCTTGCGTTCCGCGCGCCGTGCAGGGCTTCCCTCGCCGTGGAAATCGAGAGCCCCTGATATCCCAGCGAGTTCAAGTCAAAGGTTAAATGCGTATGCATGTCGATCAAACCGGGCAGCAGCGTAGCGTTCGGGAGATCAATCGTCGTGTCCCCGGCAGCCGCCGCGATTTCGCTGGACGCCGCAATCCGTGCAATCTTGTCGCCTTCGACCACGATGGCCTGGTTTGCGCGCAACTCGCCCGTGCGCACGTTGAGCACGTGACCGGCGTGAATTATCGTCCTCTTCGCCGCTGGCGCCTGCGCGCTGGCCGTGACTGCCACCCCCACGAGCGCAGCCAGTATCACTGCCATGACCATTGCCGGCCGGCTGATTCCCCGCCAGACTTTTTCACGCAACGCTAAGTTCTTCAAAAGCTTCATCCAGGCACCTCGTTGTGAATTGGCTATCGGAACGCGGCGAGTATAGCAAAGCAGCGTGATCTGCATCTGCCCAGAAGCAGAATCCGGACGTCATTCTCTTTCCAGTCTCTATTTTCTGATTTCCATTTCTATCTCTGCAGCTCTACGACGGTAATGGCCTTTCCTCCGTGCTCTTCCGTCTCAAACGAATGTTTTTCAACCAAAGGATGCGCGGCCAGGAATTGGCCAATCCCTTTGCGGAGCGCGCCCGTTCCGTGCCCGTGAATGATCCTGACTCGCGCCTTGTGCGCCAGCGCGGCGTCGTCCAGAAATTTGTCCAGACGATCCGTAGCTTCCTCCACGGTCATACCGATCACGTTGATTTCGTCGGAAGGGCCGGCTTCCCCGCGCTGCGAAGTTACCGTCACACTCTGTAATTTGGCGGCAGGCGAACTCGCTTTCGCCGCGGCTGCCCCTCCTTCCACGCCGGTAATTTCGTCCAGCGCCACTTTCATCCAGAGCGGCCCGGCTTCGATTTCCGCGGACGATCCATCGATGCGCCGCAACACGACCGGCTTGCTGAATCCGCGAACGCGAATCCTCGCGCCGGGCTGCAACCGGTCCGGGCTGACTGCCTCCATCAAAGCAGCGTGCAAGCCGAGATCGGATTGCGATTCCGAGATGGTCTGTACGACCGCGGCATTCAGCTCGTCACGCGCCGCGCCGCGGGCATCCTGCATCTTTCGCCGTGACGTTTTCTCCAACTGCGCGCGCAGCTCCCGTTCTTTCACCGCTTCGACGACGCGCGCCACATTTTCATCAAAGCGCTTTTGCATCTCCGCGAACTGCGCTTCTAGTTCCTTGATGCGCTTCTGCTGCCGTTCCACCCACTCGGTGCGCAGTTTTTTGCGTTCTTCTTCCAGCGCATGCCGCTCTTCTACCATTTGTTTCTGCATGCGATCCAACTCGTCGCGGCTGCGGTGCAAATAAGCGATCAGGTCGGCGGCTTCGCGAGATTCCGGAGTCAGCAACGACCCGGCGCGTTCGATAATTCCGGTGGCAATTCCAAGCCGCTTCGCGATGGCAATGCCGCTCGAGCCCCCCGGCACCCCCACCATCAACCGGTAGGTGGGTCGCAAATTCACGTCGTCGAATTCCACGGCGGCGTTCACCACGCCCGGCGTAGTCGAGGCGTACGTCTTCAGCCGGTCGTGATGCGTAGTCGCCAGCACGACGCAGTTCTTTGCGCGGAATTCGTCGAGCAGAGCCACGGCAAGCGCCGCGCCTTCTTCTGGCGCAGTTCCCGTGCCCATCTCATCCACCAGCACGAGTGAATGCGGCGTAGCATCCTCCAGCATGCTCTTCAAGTTCAACATATGTGCTGAGAACGTGGACAAATCCGCGGCAATGGATTGTTCGTCGCCGATATCCACCAACACGCTGTCGAACAACGGCAGGACTGCCCGCTGCGCGGCCACCGGAATTCCGGACTGCGCCGCCAGCGCCGTCATTCCCGTCGTCTTCAGGGCCACGGTCTTGCCGCCGGTGTTTGGTCCACTGATCACCAGCACGCGTTCTTCACCGCCAAGTGTCAACGTCATTGGAACAATGGCGCGATTTTCCTTGCGGAGCTTATCCTCCAACACAGGATGGCGCGCGCCTTCCAAACGTAGTTCATTTGTTGCGGAGAATTCCGGTATGGCGGCGTCGAAGTCTCGCGCGAATCGCGCCCGGGCAAACATGCTGTCGAGCTCCGCAATCGTCGCGGCGGCTGTCAGGAGCGGTCCGCGAATTACCTGAAGCTTTTCTGTGAGCTCGCGCAAAATCCGCGCGATTTCCGCGGCTTCGTCTTCAGCGAGCTGGACAAGCTGGTTGTTGGCCTCGACGGTTTCGAACGGCTCCATGAAAACCGTTTGCCCGGTCGCGCTCGCTCCGTGCACAACGCCCGGGAGATTCCGCCGATGCTCGGCCCGCACGGGAATCACGAAACGGTCGTTCCTAAGCGTAACGTAGTCTTCCCCAGCTTCCGCATTCCGCGACCGCAAAATTTGCTTGAGACTCCTCTGGATTGTGTCGCGTGTCTCCGTGATGTTCGCGCGAATGCGCCGCAGCGCGGCGGACGCATCGTCGCTGATCTCGCCGTTCGGCAGCACGCAGCGGCGGATCGCTGCGTGCATATCCCGAAAGTCGCCAAGCGAGGCAGCCCGCGCCGCCATTAGGGGAAATTTCACAGATTCTTCGCGAAACTGCTGCCGCAGCCATCCCACTGTTTCCAGCAACGACGCCGCATCCAGAAATTCGCCCGGTTCAAGCGCCATGCCGGGGCCCTCGATGCGCTCGATCCAGCCTTGCGGATCGGCCAACGCGCCAAATCCCAGCTCGCGTCCTGCGCGCAGCCACTCGCCTGCTTCGCGAATCAACGCAAACGCTGATTCCAGTGCGGCGCGTTCCGTCGTCGGCTCAAGCGAACTGGCGGTTCGCCGCCCAGGCGCGCACGTCGTCCTCAACCGCAGCAATTCCCGCAGCTTGTCAAACTCTAAAACGTCTTGCGCAGTCCGTGGCACGGTCAGCTCTGCTTCAACTTGGCGCTCAGGTGATTTGCCACGTCGCCGGGAGTGGTCGCCACATAGACCAGCCGTCCGTTGGCCTCGCCCCACGGCGCCGGATGTCCCAATTCCACTTGGCGCACGCGATCCAGTACCGGCTCCCAGAAATCTCCGAGCACCGCGAATGGCTTCGCCGTCATGACCGACTTGTTCAGCATTTCCCAAACCGCCGCCAGCTCCACGAGCGTCCCCGTCCCGCCTTTGCAGGCCACAAACGCATCCGCGCGGCGGATCAACTCAAACAGTCTTTCTTCCCAGGTTTTCATCCGCACTTCTTCGTCAACCCAGGCATTGAGCTTCGCGGTCTTGAAAAATTCCGCGCTTACACCGTACGTTTTTCCGCCGGCTTCCTTCGCTCCGCGTGATACCGCTTCCATCACACCACCGTACCCGCCGCTGCAAACGGAGAAACCGTGCTTCGCCAAGGCTCGCCCCAGCACGCGCGCTTCTTCATAATCTGCAGCTCCTTCACGCGGCCGCGAACTTCCAAACACCGTGATGACTAATTCTTTCCCCATTTGCAATCCTCAATCTCACCGCAGACGTTTGTGTGCCAGCGCTCGTTTCGGCGGCGTTACGTTGAACTCCTCGAGCATGGCCACGCACAACCCGGTCAGAGCCTCCGCTGCTTCGTGACTCTTTCCTCCTTGATTGTTGCTCAAAAACGAAAAGATCAGCCGCCGCCCGCTGGACGTCTCCGCAAAGCCCGAAAGCGTCCTCACGTGCTCGACCGAGCCGGTCTTGGCGTGAATCCGTCCAGCCGCCGGCGTGTTTTTCATGCGATCTTCCAGCGTGCCGTCTGCTCCCGCCACGGGCAGCGACGCATAGTAGGATGCGAACCAGGATTGTTTCTGCGCAAAGCTTAACAAGGCCACAACGGCCCGCGGCGTCACCAAATCGTGCCGCGATAATCCCGACGCGTCCGTTTGAATCACGTCGCCCGGAGCGATTCCGGCCGACGCATAGAAATCCGAGGCAGGTTTTATCATGTCGTCTGGCGTCGTCCACACTCCGCTCTGTCGCGCTACTGTCCGCAGCAGCATTTCCGCGTGCAGGTTCTGGCTGATCTTGTTGATCAGTTTCACCGCATCAACCAGGGGAACGGAAACGTGCTCCGCGAGGACAGCAGGATCACCGCTCGTTTCGGCATGATCGTGGCGCGCTCTCGCAACGCCCGAGACTCTTATCCCGCGTTCCTCGAGCAGCCGCTTCAATGTAGCCGCCGCATGCTGTGCCGGCTCCTCGATGGCCAAAACCAGTTTCCGCGGCGCGCTCCTCGCTGGCAGGCTGCCCTTCACCACGACAAGATTGGAGCCCGGCTCGCGAGTGAGCGTCAGATCTGATTTCGCTTCCGCGGCTGAAGTGGTCACATCATTCTCGACCGTGAAATCCGGTGTCGCAGGAGCTACTGCTGCCTGCACGGGATTCCCGGCTTGTTCGCCGGGCGTAAGCGTCAACGCTACCGTGTTGTCGTCCACCACGATCGCCGAGATCGCCGCGCCGTACTCCCAAACCATGTCGTCGATCTCCCAGCCGTTCGGATAGCGCTCTCGCGGAAAATAACTGTCGTCACCAATCACATCTCCGGAGATTTCCTTGACTCCCTTGGCTACCAGGGCGTCAGCAAGTTCCACGAGCGCCTTTTGCGGCGGCCCGTCAAATTCTTCCTTCAGTTCAAACGGGAATTTTCTGTTCGAAAGGTTCGGATCGCCGCGCCCTGCCAGCACCACATCACCGTTGAGAACTCCGTCGGCCGAAATCGTGCCGTTTGTTTCGAGCGTGGTATGAAACCGATATTCCGGGCCAAGTTTCGTGAGCGCCAGCGCCGTGGTGAACAGTTTCATATTTGATGCCGGCACGAAATACTTGTCCGCGTTCTGCTCGTAAAGCGTGTCGCCGCTCTCGGCATCCACAATCAGCAATCCCCACTCACCCTTGTTCGTGAGCATCGCTCCAAGCAAATCATTTGCGCGCGCAGCGAATCTCGTTGCGGCTTTCCTCGAAGCTGCACTTTGTTTCTTTGCGCCACAGCATAAAGCGCCGGCCTTTTGTTTCGATTGTGCGCGCAGGCCCGGCGCGCCCATCCCGAATGCGCACAAGGCGCTCGCGACCATGGCAGCCGCAAATCGTTCCAGGAATTTCTCAATTATCATTTTTCACTCGCGAAACATTTCGTCCTGGAAAGTATAGTCGAAAGGCAACTCTTTCTGTCTTGCGGGCTTCTTACTTAAAAGAATAAACTTTGCATCATGCCCGTTCCAAGCTCCATGCTTGCACCCAACCCGCGGGCACTCTATGATGACTTAGCCCAGAAAACTACGACGAGGTGATTCGTGCTCAAGCGATTGATTTCATTCCTGATGACATGGGCCCTGGTCGCCCTTCCTCTTTCCGCAAAAGAGGACAAAAAGGAGACCGATCGTCTAGACAATTGCGGCACCGTTCTCAAGGAAATCCTGGACATCCCCGATGATATTCCCCAGGATCTGCTCGACAAAGCCGAATGCGTCATCGTCTTCCCTTCCGTGCTTAAAGCCGCTTTCATTATCGGCGGCAGCTACGGGCGCGGCGCCATGACTTGCCGCACCGGTCAACATTTCACCGGACCGTGGGGCGCCCCCACCATGATGGCCCTCGAAGGCGGCAGCGTTGGCTTTCAGCTTGGCGGACAGGCGACCGACTTCGTGCTTCTGGTCATGAATCCACGCGGCGCCAAGGCAATTCTTCATAGTAAGGTCAAACTCGGGGCAGACGCTTCTGCCGCGGCCGGTCCCAAGGGCCGCGACGCGGAAGCCGCTACCGACGCCACCCTGCGCGCCGAGGTTCTAACCTACTCCCGTGCCCGCGGCTTGTTCGCTGGAATCTCGCTGGAAGGTTCATCCCTCCGGCCCGACAACGGCGGTAACGAGAGGCTCTACAACAAGAAGGTTGAGGCGGAGGGTATAGTTCGCAAAGGTGCTGTCGCCGTTCCGCCATCCGCGCAGGAAATGATCTCCATCCTCAACAAGAAGTCGCCAAAGAATCTGTCTGACCCAGCTTCGCTCAAAGAATAGTTACCTACGGCAGACGCCTTTCCAGACACCCCGGATCTTTCCACCGGGGTGTTCCTTTTTTTGTTACTTGTTTCTCGCCCCATCGTAAGCAAGAGAGAAGATTGTGCTTGACAGTGCCGAATAAGTGACTTATAGTCATGTATGAGGAACAGTCATATGTCCCGTTCAAAACTTTCTCGCAGCGATGTCCGCAAGTCGGCCGCTAAACCGGGCCGCCGCCAGCGTCGCAGCGCTGAAATCCGCGAACGTCTTTTCCGCGCCGCGCTCGATCTTTTCGCCAATAAAGGGTTCCTCGAAGCCACCGTCGAGGATATCACCGAGGCCGCTGACGTTGGCAAAGGCACCTTTTTCAATTACTTCCCGAGCAAGGACCACATTCTTCTGGTGTTCGGAGAGATGCAGCTTAAGAAGTTGGAAACGGCCATCGAGATGGCTCGCCGAACCAACGAACCCATGCCAGAATTCTTGCGTTCGCTCGGCGTCCGCATGACCCAGGAGCCTACGCGCAACCCCGCGATCATCCGGGCGCTTCTTCAGGCCTATCTCTCAACAACTCCAGTGCGAACCGCGATGATTGACTTGCAAAAGCGTGTGCATGCTCTTCATACCCAAATGATTCAGCTCGGACAGGACCGCAGGGAAATCCGCAGCGACCTTCCCGCCGCGGAGATCGCGAACGTTTTTCGCCAAACCATTTTCGGCACGCTTTTGATTTGGTCGCTTTATGGTGATGCCACCTTACATGACCGAATAGAGGCCGCATTCAACCTGTTATGGACAGGCCTGGCGCCGCATAACTCACCGGTGTCACCTGGGGCAGTTCCCCTGTTCACTTGTGGAGATTGACTCCATGAACCGTAAGGGCATCTTCGTCCTGATCCTTGTTGTAGCAATCCTTGGAGCGACGGCAGTCTACGCGACCTGGTTCCGGCGCGACTCCTCGCTGCAAGGCTCCGGGACGGTCGAAGCACGCAACATACGAGTCGGCTCCAAAATTGGCGGCCGCATCGACAAGGTTCTCGTCCGCGAAGGCGATTCCGTTCAAGCGGGCCAAGTCTTGATCACTTTTGACGACAAGGAATTGCGAGCTTCCCTGGAGCAGTCCCGCGCTAACGCCGAAAAAGCCCGGCGCGGATACCGTCCCGAAGAAATCGCAGAAGCTCGCGCTATGGCCGCTCAAGCCAAAGCGGACTTCGAGTTAAAAAGGAACGGCTATCGCCAGGAGGACATCGCAGCCGCCCAAGCCGATCTCGACCGCGCGAATGCCGACGAAATCCGCACGCATCTGGATTTCGACCGCTATGAGGCGCTCGCGAAAAAGGATCTCGTTTCCAAGCAACAGCGCGACACCGCCGAAGCCAATTGGAAAGTCGCCGTGGCCCAGCAACAGAGCGCGCAGCACAAGCTCCATGAGCTCCAGCGCGGCTACCGCCCTGAGGAAATCGCTTCTGCCGAAGCGCACTACCACCAGACACAGGCCAACCTGGAAAAACTCGAACGGGGCAACCGTCGCGAAGACGTCGACCTCGCCAAAGGGGCTTATGACTATGACGAAGCGCGCTTCCGCGAGCGCCAGGTCACCGCCCCCTCGGCGGCCACCGTAGAAGTTCTGGACGTCCGCCCAGGCGACCTAATCGCTCCCAACACGCCGGTCGCGACGCTCCTGGAGAAGGACCAGATTTACGTTCGCATTTACATTCCTGAAACCGAAATCGGCCGCGTGAGGATTGGCCAGCAGGCCGAGGTTCGCGTCGATTCTTTTCCGAAAACCGCTTTCGATGGCGTCGTCGAGCAAATCAACCAGCAGGCCGAGTTTCTGCCGCGCAATGTACAAACCCGCGAAGAACGCGTCCACCAGGTCATTGGCGTAAAAATCCGCATCAATGATCCGGCCGGCCGCGTCCTTGCCGGCATGGCTGCCGATGTGAAGCTGAAAGCGGGAAGCTGAAGCCGTGGCTACCTCACTCCAACCTTCCGCTAGCGCAGCCATCTCTGCGCAAAATCTTGTACGCCGCTTCGGCAACTTCACTGCCGTCAACGACGTCAGCTTCCGCGTTGAGAAGGGCGAAATCTTCGGTTTCCTCGGGCCCAACGGCAGCGGAAAGACCACCGTCATCAAAATGCTCACTGGCCTGTTGCCGCTCAGCAGCGGTTCCGCTTTTGTCGAAGGCTTCGACGTCCGCACGGACTCGGAAGCGGTTCGCGAGCGCATCGGCTACATGTCACAGAATTTCAGCCTCTACTACGATCTGACTGTTACGGAGAACTTGCAGTTCTATGGCCGCATCTACAGCCTGGAGCCCGCGCGGCTCAAACGTCGTATTGATGAAATTGTCCAACTGAACGGCCTCGAGCCCTATCTCCATCGCTTGGCCGCGCAGCTTTCCGGCGGCTGGAAGCAGCGCCTCGCTCTCGGCTGTGCCATGCTGCACGAGCCGACACTCCTGTTCCTCGACGAGCCTACTGCCGGGATCGACCCGGTCGCGCGCCGCCAGCTCTGGGATCTCCTCTTCGAGCTTTCCGGACATGGCATCACTTTTTTCGTCACCACGCACTACATGGACGAAGCCGAGCGCTGCAGTCACGTCGCTTACATCTATTACGGCAAGCTTATCGCCGACGGCACGCCCAATTCGCTCCGCGAACTCCCCGACGTTCAGCCTCCCGGCACCCTGCGCGTGGAAATCACGACGCCGGAAGTCACGCGCGCGCTCCGTTTCGCGCGCCATCTCCCTGGCATCCGCAGCGCCACTATCTTCGGCCAATCCATTCACGCTCTCATCGAAGACCATTTCAATCTCGACGATCTTCGCGAACAGCTCCTGAAGAACGGCATCGCGGTCGGCGAGATTCGTCCTCTTGCTCCCAGTCTCGAAGATGTCTTCGTGGAGCTCACCTACAAGCATCAAGCTCTGCTGGAGGCCGCCCGTGCGTAACTTCTTCCGCGGTTTCGGCGCTGTCTTTTACAAGGAAGTCCTGCACGTCCGGCGCGACCCCGCGACGCTTTTCTTTTCCCTCGTGATTCCGCTGCTGCAAATGGTTGTGCTTGGTTTCGGTATTGACACCAACATCCGGCAGATCAACACCGTCGTCCTCAACGCCGACGGCCGCCGCGAGAGCCGCGAATTAGTGGATCGCCTGAAGAATTCCGACACCTTTCATGTCATTCGCTACGTCGATAACGATCGCGACCTCAACGACGCCATCATTGCCGCCAAGGCCCGCGTCGGCATCAAGATTCCCGTGGATTATTCCGACCGCCTCCTCCACAACATGAGCGCCCAGGTCCTCGTCCTCATCGACGGTTCGGACTCCACCGTCGCCGGCCAGGCTATCAACGTCACCACCGCCATCGGTCTGGACGAATCTCTTCGCCGCGTTCTGCAGGACCGCGCCACCTTCGCCGTGAACATGCGCCCCAAGCTGCTTTTCAACCCCGATTCTCGCTCTCCGAATTTCTTTCTCCCGGGGCTCACCGCAGTGCTTCTGCTCAACGTGACTACTTTTTTGACCGCCTTCTCCATCGTCCGCGAAAAAGAGCGCGGCACCCTGGAACAGCTTTTCGTGACTCCCGTCCGTCCCATGGGCTTGCTTTTCGGCAAGCTCCTTCCGTATCTTGGCATTGGTTTTTCGGAACTCTGCCTGATTCTCACTTTCATGCGCTTCGTCTTTCAGGTTCCCATCCACGGCAATGTTCTGGTTCTTGCGTTCCTTTCTTTCCCTTATCTCTTCGTTTCGCTTTCCATCGGCATCCTCGTTTCCAGCAAAGCCAACTCGCAGTCCGAAGCCATCCAACTCGCCTTCCTCACCTTTCTCCCCAGCATCTTCTTTTCGGGCTACATCTTCCCGCGCGAGACCATGCCCAAGGTCTTCTACGTCATCAGCTATTTCATTCCCGCCAGCTATTACATCAACATCACCCGCGGCATCATCCTGCGTGGCGCTGGTCTCTCTCATCTCTGGCTCGATGGCCTGGCCCTCTACGCCATGGGGTCCATTCTTCTCCTCATTGCCGCCCGCCGTTTCCAGAACAAAGTCATCATGGCGTGAGCTATCGCGACGACTCAAAGTTTTGTTGAAGTGGTGGGGTCGGCCGGTGAGGCACGGACTATGTAGCGCTGCGGTGAGCGCGGACTGCGTCCGAAGGGGTAACAGGTAATGAGTGTCAGCACATCGTCAGACGTAGGCGCTAAGAGAGTTCTATCTTCTGGCGTAACAACGCGAAGGGTGTTGACAGTATAGGTGCGCTCGCGCAAGCGCCTGTGGCGAGCGTCATACCATTCGACTTCGATCGTGTCGCCGAGCGCCAGCCCCTCCAGAGGCTCGAACCAACTGGTGCGGTGGCCGGCGAGTTCCAGATTGCCGGGTTCTCCCAGGGCCGCGCCGCTGAGCAGCCGTGCGGGACCGAAAGCCAGCGTGCGCGGGGTGGCGCCTTCCAAGACAATCTCATCGTAATTCAAGCTTGGAATGCGAAGACGCGCCACCGGATGAGTGTCGGCCCACGGCCATGGCGGACGCGGCTCGCCTCCCCGTGTGGTTGCTTGCCAAGCCCGGCGGATGAGGACGCCAGCGACTGCGGCTTTCGCATGCAGGTACATGGCGCGACCGGTCAGGCTAATACCTGCAACCAGCGTGAGCGCGACGAAATAGCGCAGCGGCTTCAAGGACAGTGGCTTCATGAGAACGCTCCTACTCTGCGAGTCAACCGCCACAGCGCATAACCCAGGAGGAGCAGCGCAACGCCGAGAGCTTCCAGAAAGGCGTCGGCCGTGCCGGTTGCCGGCGCGCCAAAGACTTTGTCCATTTGCATGCCGGCCGGCAACTCCGTGGGCACGGGAACCGTGGCGGACGTGCCGCTGGTGTCGGCCACCGCATCCTCAACGGCGACGAGCGAGGTGAAGCGCGTGACGAGCCGGTAACGGATGGCGTGCGCGATCACCGTGGAACGAATCTCTGCTCGGGAGTCTTCGTCGGAGATGCGCCAGCGGTCCACCAAGTCTTCCACGCGTTGCCGCGCCCAGAGCGTAGTGATGCCGGGATGGAAAGTTGCGGTCGAGGCGTCGAAGGCGAAACTTGCTTCGTAAGGCTGATCGCCCGCGCGACCTGTCAGATGCACGCGGCCGGTCTGACCTCGCGTGATGCGCCCATAGAGGACCAGAGGTTGGCGCAGAAAAAGATCGGGTACCCGCTGCGGGTAGACTTCGGTGACTTGGACTCCTTCGAACGATACCTTCACGTCGGTGAGTACGGGGCTCTCAATCGCGCCAAGGAGGCGCCCCATCTGCTCGCGAATCTCGCCGATATCGGCGATATGGGTGAACGTGCCGCGGCCGAATTGCGCCATTTTGCTGGCAAGGAAGAAATTCGGAGCGCTGCCGATCGCGATCGTGTAGAGGCGCGCACCGCCCAAATGCACGCGCAGTGCGGCGAAAATTTGCTCTTCGTTGCCGAGGTCTCCGTCGGTAAGCAGGATGATGTGACGCAGGTATC
>Ga0209648_10000724_pt1 | contig 25805 bp, 26 predicted proteins | sample GraSoi2013_115cm_FD_185830 | JGI IMG/M metagenome (GOLD analysis project Ga0209648, IMG submission 185830) | Grasslands soil microbial communities from the Angelo Coastal Reserve, California, USA - Sample 9_17_2013_115cm (SPAdes) (version 2) | ecosystem: Environmental > Terrestrial > Soil >... | reverse complement strand
AGAAGCTCGAATCTTCATACCAGTTGACTCACCCTTTCCAAAGCAGTTTCAAGTTTTTGTTTATTGGTCAGGACCGGCTGGAAAAGATCGCCTACCCTCTCGAACCGATCCAGCACATTGCGGATGTTGAATTGCTCCGGCTCCAACCCCTTCACCACTTCCGTCCAATCCAGCGGCGTCGACACGGGAGCGCCCGGATGCGCTCGCAGCACATACGGCGCAGCGATGGTCTTTGCGCTGGAAATCTGCAGGTAATCGAAATAAACCTTGCCCTTCTTGCGCTGCGAGACCGTGCGCGGCGTGGTGAACAGTCCGGGACTCTCGCGGATCGTCAGAATCGACAGAAGCTCCGCGAACGAGCGCACCTGCTCATACGTGTACACCGGATCGAGCGGAATATAGATGTGCATGCCGTCGCCGCCGGTAGTTTTGGGATACCCCGCGAGTCCCAACGCATCCAGCTTCTTCTTGACGATCTGAGCGGCTTCGACGATCTGAGCGTACGGACAGCCTTCGGTGGGGTCGAGATCGATGAGCGCGAAGTCGGGATTCTTCTCCGAACCCAGGCGGCTCATCCACGGATTCTGATCGATGCAGGCCAGGTTCGCCAGATACAGCAGCGTGGCGCGATCGTTGCAAATGATGTAGTGGATCTTGTCCTGATTGTGCTCGGAGAAGATCGGTTCCAGCCGCACCCAGTCCAGCACTTTACCTTCCGCTTCTTTCTGGAAAAAGAAATCGTGATCGATGCCGTTGGGATAGCGCTTGAGGGAGAGCGGGCGATCGCGCAGATGGGGGACGATCAGGCCGGCGATCGCGTCGTAATAGTTGATGAGATCGCGTTTGGCGATGCCTTCGCCGGGATACAGGACTTTGCTCATGTTGGTGAGCTTTAGGCGGCGCCCATCGACCGTGACGGTCATCTCGGCGGGCGGCTTCGCCGGAATCAGCGGCTCGCGCTTGATGAGAGAGGCAGGGGATTCCGCGGGCTCCGGCTCGGGAGTCTCGCGCATGCACTCTTTCGGATCCTTATCCGGACGCAGGCCGATAAAAACCGGGGCGCGCAGCAGACCATCGGGAGTGAACTCGAGAAACTTGATTTCGGCCACCAACTCCGGCTTCACCCAGGTGACGTCGCGCAGCGCTTTCACAGGGCCGATGAACGGATTCTTTTTCGTAATCAGCGGCTCGAGCGCCGAGTAAATGTCCTTCAGCGATCTGTCGTTGAAGCCGGTGCCGACCTGGCCGGCATGCACCAGTTTGCCGTTCCGGTAGAGACCCAGCACAAGCGAGCTGAAATAGTCGCGCTCACCGTGCGTAAATCCGCCGATCACGAACTCCTGGCGCCACTCCACCTTGATCTTGTACCAATCGAGGCTGCGTCGCCCTTCGTACTTGCTGGCGCGGCGCTTGGCGAGGATGCCTTCGAGACCGTGCGCGCGCGCGGCTTCGAGCATCGCTGCGCCATTCGCCACGAAGTGGTCGGAGTACCGGATGTGATCGGTGGGCGTCAGGATTTCCACGAGCAGCCGCTTGCGCTCCTCGAGCGCAACGCCGCGCAGATCGTAGCCATCCAGGTACAGCAGGTCGAACAGGAACAGCGTAACGGGCGTGGAGCGCGCCAGGTGCGCGATGCTGTTGGGATCGCCCACCGAAATGCGCGGCTGGATGAGGCTGAAGCTGGAGCGGCCCTGATCGTCCAGCACCGCGATTTCGCCGTCCAGCACAGCCGTGGATGCCTTCAGATAATGCGGAAGCACGCTCAGCTCGGGATATTGCCGATCGCAGCGCTTCTGGCTGCGCGAGTAGATGCGGAGCTGGTTGTCTTCGACAAAGCAGATGGCGCGGACACCGTCCCATTTCACTTCGTAGAGCCATTGATCGCCGGTGGGCGGGTGGGTGGTTAGCGTGGCGAGCATGGGGGTGATAGTGCGCGGTATGGGAGACTTGATTGCTCCGGCGATCGTGTCTGGTGATTGGTGGCTGGTGGCTGGTGATGCTTGGACCGCGGGGAGGTTTTCGGCGATTTCCTGCTGCGTGCGGCCCGTCGACACGCTGCGGGCGTGGTCTTCAATGTTCCAGCCTGGCTTTGCTTCCGCGTCTTTCTTCTTGATGATCAACCATTCGTTGCCCTTGCCACGATTGCGCATCTTCACCAAGGCGAATTCGCCTCGGAGCTTTTCGCCATGCAGGCGGAACTTCAGGTCGCCGCGCTCGATCTGCGCCGCGGCCGGCGCGTCGCCAAGCAAATCGAAAGCGCCGCGATCCCATAGCATCACGCTGCCACCGCCATATTCGCCTTTCGGAATGTTGCCCTCGAAGCTGCCGTATTCGAGCGGGTGATCCTCGACGTGCACCGCGAGGTTCTTGGACAGCGGCTCGAGGCTCGGGCCTTTTGGTACGGCCCAGGATTTCAGCACGCCGTCGATTTCGAGACGGAAGTCGTAGTGCAGGCGCGTGGCGTCGTGCCGTTGCACGCAGAAATGATTCCCGCCGAGTGAAGCCGGTCCTGAGCCGGGCTTCGGCTCGGGCGTCCGGTCAAACGATCTCTTACTCTCATACGCTTTCATGAGACTCGCGTTCACTCGATCGTACCGCGTAAGGTAATTGGGGAGAGTTGGGTGGTGTCAGGCCACTTGGGCGGGCGCGAAATGGGCCAGGCGCTGCCGCAGAGTCTCATACGCCCGGAACAGCAGCGACTTCAGCGCGGGGATGCTGCAGTCGAGCGCCTCGGCGATCTCGGTGTATTCCAGCCCCTCGTATTTGTGCATCAACACGGCTGCAAGTTGCTTCGGCGGCAGGGTGTCGATGGCCGCGCGAACTTCCCTGGCACGGTGCGCCTGAACCAACAATTCGTCGGCGCAATACCCGGATGACAGGCTGCGAGCAAGAAGCCGAACCAAATAGCAGGGGCAAAATTCTCCTTGACATAGCTACTATACTGTAGTAGCATTAGATACGAAATAGTGGGATGCAAATGACCCAGCCAAAACTAACCAAGCTCGAACTTCAAATCCTGGAAGCCCTCTGGTCTCATGGAAAAGCATCCATTCGGGAGATTCAGGAGGATTTTCCGGAGCCTCGCCCGGCGTACACCACCATCCAGACCACCGTATACCGGCTGGAAGGGAAAAAGGCCGTTCGTCGCGTGCGGAAAATCAGCAATGCCCACATCTTTGAGCCGACGGTGGCCCGGGACGTGACGCGGCACCGGCTGCTCGACGAGATTCTGAGATTCTTCGGAGGGCGAGCGCAACCTATGATGGCGCAGTCAAGCTTCTTGATCGTTTTCTCACTCGCCGACGTTCGCGAGTTGGAGAAAACGATCAAGAAGCTTGACCGGCAACAAGCAGAAAGGACGCGTGAATCGAAATGATCGGTGAATTGACCAACCATCTCTGGCAATCGACGCTGTTCGCGTTCGTAGCAGCACTCCTGACTGTCGCCTTCCGTAAGAACCGTGCCCAAGTTCGCCATTGGCTGTGGCTCAGCGCGTCGTTCAAGTTCCTCGCGCCGTTCGCATTGCTCATGACCCTCGGCAGCCACCTGCAATGGGCGCCGGACGCCCAGAAGACTGCGACGAACATTGCGGCTCCGGGGGTCTCGTTGACGATGATGCAAATCAGCCAGCCTTTTCCCGACACCTTGCCGCTGGCGCCGTCCATGCGAGGCCCTCGCGATTGGACCCTCCTGACGATCCTGGGCGTATGGGCATGTGGATTCGCGAGCGTAGCGCTGATACGATTTCGGGGCTGGCTCCGCATCCGGGCCGCGGTACGCGCCAGCACTCCGATTGACATTCCAGCAACCGTTGAAGTTCGCTCTTCTCCGGGCCTGTTGGAACCGGGCGTGGTCGGATTGCTGCATCCAATTCTGCTCTTGCCCGCGGGCATTGCGGGACGCCTGACGCCGCCTCAACTGGAGGCGGTGCTAGCGCACGAGCTGTGCCACGTCCGCAGACGCGACAACCTGTTCGCTTCGATTCACATGATCGTCGAAGCGATGTTCTGGTTCCATCCCCTGGTGTGGTGGATCGGAGCGAAGTTAGTGGAGGAACGCGAGCGTGCCTGCGACGAAGAAGTGCTGAGCCTGGGCAGCAAGCCGCACGTCTACGCCGAAGGGATCGTGAACGTCTGGAAGCTTTACGCAGAATCGCCACTCGTGTGCGTGTCCGGGGTAACCGGGTCCAGTCTCAAAAAAAGAATCGAGGCAATCATGACGAACCGCATTGTGCTCAGACTAACCTTCGCAAAGAAAATAGCGCTGACTGTCACCGGAATCGCGGCTCTGTCCGTGCCGATTGCAGTTGGCGTCATGAATGCGCCCCTCATCCGGGCCCAATCTGCCGCTGCGGCTACGCCGAAATTCGAAGCGTCGTCAATCAGGCCCTGTAGCGACGAGCCCGGCCACATGAGAGGCGGCGGATACTCATCATCTGCCGGAAGGCTGAACACGGGGTGTATGGCTTTGGTAGATGCCGAGAACCTGGGCCTGATACAGCGCGCGTACGTCAGGTTCGCAGATGGTCGTCCCCATTGGCCTGGCATTGTCCCGATCACGGGAGGCCCGGCCTGGATCCATTCCGAGCTCTACCATATCGACGCCAGAGCGAAGGGTAATCCAAATGCGGAAATGATGCAAGGACCCATGTTGCAGGCCCTTCTCGAAGACCGGTTTAAGCTGAAGATCCATCGCGAAACGAGAACGGTACCGGTGTATGCGCTGACCGTAGCTCAGGGCGGCTCGAGATTGAAGCCGTTTACGGAAGGAAGTTGCATCCCCATGCCATTGACGGTTCCGCACCCAGCGCTCGCGCCGGGCCAAGAGTACTGTAAGGTTAGGGTCCGCATGAGACCGGCGGTTGATGCGCAAGGGTCGACTCTCGCCGAGTTTTCCCAATTGCTCGACCTGGTCTTAGACCGTCCGGTCATCGACAAGACTGGGATCGCCGGAAAGTTTGATATCCACCTGGAATTTGCGGCCGACGCGGCCACACCCAAATTCCTGCCTGGTGGCGACCTGGCTCGTTTCGCCGAAGCGGCGTCGAATCGTGCCGGCCCATCGATCTTTACCGCGATACAACAGCTCGGGTTGAAACTCGAGCCGACACAGGGGTCCCGCGACTTTCTCGTCATCGATCACGTGGAGAGGCCCACTGAGAATTGACGGACCCATTGCACAAATGACGAAGGGGGCGCCGCTACGCCACTTGGGCGGGCGCGAAATGGGCCAGGCGCTGCCGCAGAGTCTCATACGCCCGGAACAGCAGCGACTTCAGCGCGGGGATGCTGCAGTCGAGCGCCTCGGCGATCTCGGTGTATTCCAGCCCCTCGTATTTGTGCATCAACACGGCTGCAAGTTGCTTCGGCGGCAGGGTGTCGATGGCCGCGCGAACTTCCCTGGCACGGTGCGCCTGAACCAGCAATTCGTCGGCGCGCGGCGCGCAATCGCGAATCTCGCGCTTGCGTGCGTTGCGGACCTCCTCGTCAAGCCGGACGAGACTGGTTTCCCGCCGCGTGTCCCGGCGCCAGTTCAGCGCCACGTTGGTGGTAATGCGGAACAGCCAGGTTGTGAACTTCGCATCCGGCTGATAATTCGCGCGCGAGCGATATACGCGAACGAAGACATCCTGGGCCAACTCCTCCGCAATGGCGTGGTTTCGCACAATGCGGTACAAGTGATTCACTACTGGCGTGCGATGCCGCTCCAGCAGCAGGTCGAAGCTGGATCGGTCGCCGGCGCCGGCCTTTAACATCAGCACCGTATCGGGATCGAGCGTAAACTCAGCCACCATACTCATTCCAACGTTCATGGGATTAATGTCGTTACTGCCTGGTTGTAAGGATTGGTAAACTTCCTAGCTTTGGCTCTGATGCTCCGGAAACACCGCGTAACCTTGCGGGGGCGGAAACAGCTCATACAGGAGATTCAGCCGCTTGCGCAGATGGCGGCTGGCCAACTGCCGGGGCCCGGTCTCCACATCAATGTCGCAGCAAATCCCATGCAGGTAGAGCGTCAGCGTGTCGATGAACGACTGGCGGGCGTACTCGCGGAACAGCTTGGTTTCCTTGCGGACATTGTTTTGACGGCGCAGCAGCGCCTGTTTCATGTGCCAGCTTTCTTCATCCACTTCGCCGTGAACTCCAGTATTCAACTCTTCCCGCAACAGCGCCGAGTAGCGCGTGTGGGCCTCTTCAGACCACAGGTTGCCGGCCAGCGAGGCGAGCACATGGTAGAAGCGGTAATGATACTCGGAAACGTCCTGTTCCTTGAGCGCGAATAGAAGCACTTCTTCGTTGTCGAAGCGAACCTGCGTGACCCAGGACAGCCGGTTCTCCGGCGGCTTTTCCGTGCAAACGAATTCGTCCTTGGGGACATTGCCCTTGTCTTTGCCGTCTGCCCGTTCCAGGTAGGGCACCAACATGATGGAAACCTTCGGCAGCAAACTGGAGATCGCGGGCGGCAAGGACGCGATGGGTTCTTCCAGGTATTCCTTGAGATCCTCTTCGCTCAGCGGCACTGAGGCGCAGAAATACGAGAACGTATTACTGAGCGGGATCATCTCGCCGCGAAAGCGCTCGGCGAACTGGCCCACACTCAGTTTGGAAAGATCGGGTTGCGCAGCCATCTGGTAGGATATTTCAGTCTTCATTTTATCACGGCGGCCAGGAAGTCGTCGCTAAAGCGGCGGCAGGCGATTCGCGGCGATAAAAAGCTCACAGATTCTTGATGCGGATATTCCGCACTTCGATCTTCATCGCAGGCCCGCGATGAACCTGGATGCCGATCAGCCCATCCATCTTGCGATTGGCCGTATCGTCATCGAGGACCATGCTCATTAACCGGCCGTTCCACATCTGAATCAGCGTGTTGCCGCGCGCGATGATGTGCACGTCGTTCCAGCCGTCGCCTTTGATCAGAGCCTTCAATTCCGCGTCGTCGCCCAATGACGAGACCAGCGCCGGTTTCTTGCCTTCGCCAACGTAGGTGAACTGCCCGCGCAACGCTACAAAACCGCGTCCACGCTCCTCGTAAACCTGGCCAGTGTAGCGCTGTTCTCCATCGATGTCCGCCTGGTAGCCTTTCATGGCCCACTTGATATCGGGAAGTTCAATGCTGCGGTACTGGATGCCGCTGTTGAATCCTGTAAGGCGATATTCGAGCTTCAATTCGAAATTCGCCGGACTCCCGCCGCGCCAGATCAGGAACGTGTTCTGCTTGGGCTGCTTTTCCGCGGTTGTCTCGCCGACGAGCGCTCCGCCTTCGATGCGCCAGAACTGCGGATCGCCATCCCAGCCGTTCATTGTCTTGCCGTCGAAGATGGAACGAAATCCGGTCTCTTCGATGGGTGGAATTGTGGGGCCGGGGTTGCGCGCGCCACTCCGCGCGGGGCTGCTGCGAGGATTCTGAGGAGCGCCTGGCTGGGCAGAGATCGCGGCCGCCAGAATCATCGTCAACGCCAATCGAAGCAGCATGTTGCCTCCCAGAGTCATCCTGATTGGACTTCCGGTTCAACGCCCGGAGTATACTCTACTGTAACGCGATATCGCAGAGGTACTTAGTCTGGGATCGGGTTTGCCCCCGTTGTTGGCGTAGAAGCCTGTGTCCGGTTCGGACATGACATTTGGTTGGGCCGCCGGGATTTGAACCGGACCGCCCTTGGGCGCGGCGTCATCACTTTCCGCGCGGACCGCCCCGGCAGAAACGGATGCCGCAAGGACGATCCCGCGTCCTTGGGGGAATTCTCACGATTTCTGTGGTATACATAAATACGTATATCCTTGCCGGAGGAGGGCGCGCTGAAACCGGTTCGATGGGTCGGATCGTCGAGGAGAGATCTGAAGATGTTCCCAAGACCAGTACAACGCGACGTAGGCCAAGCCCTTTATGCGGCGCAGTGCGGCGAAGAATATCCTTCGGTCAAAGCCCTCAAAGGGTTCGGCGGGCTCGCTGTGCTTGAGATCATCGCGCCGTAGGAAGGCGACACGTACCGGTCCGTCTATACAGTCCGATTCCACGATGCGATCTATGTACTGCACGCCTTTCAGAAAAAGTCGAAGAAAGGCATCGCCACACCTCAAAAAGAACTTGAACTCATTAAACAGCGGCTCACCGCGGCAGAAAGGGACTACAGAGAAAGGCACAATCGAAATGAGGAAGACTAGCAAGATTCGGATCAAAGCAGGCAGCGGCAACGTCTTTCGAGACTTGGGTTTCCCCAACCCCGAACGTGAGGAGATTAAGGCCCGCCTCACGCTGCAAATCTACCGGCTGATCAAAGACCGTGGACTCACCCAGGCGGCAGCGGGAGAGATCCTTGGCATCAAGCAGCCGCATGTTTCGGGTTTGATGCGCGGGCAGTCCGGGAACTTTTCTGTCGAGCGTCTGATGGATTTTCTCACCGCCCTTGGCCAGGATGTCGAGATCACTGTAAAGCCAACGCGCGGGCAGCACGGCGAAGTGCATCTCGTTCTCGTGTGACCGGGTTCAGCAGGTGATGCGGGATTGGTTCGGGGGGGTTGCGCCATAGAGTAACGCGGGGCTCTGCGACTGGGTGAGGTTAGTTGGTCGGGCCGCCGGGATTTGAACCCGGGACCTCTTGCACCCCAAGCAAGCGCGCTAGCCAGGCTGCGCCACGGCCCGAAGTACCCATTCTAGCGCACCGTTCGAGCATCGCATCATCTGCTATATTTCAGTCATGAACGACGACCTCTCCCGCCGCGACTTCATGAAAACTTCCGCGGGCGCCGTAGCCATCGCCGCGCCCGGCATTCTCCGCGCGCAAAACGCCAACGGCGCCGTCCACATCGGATGGATCGGCGTGGGCTCGCGCGGCTACTACCTGATGGATCGCCTCTACGCCGGCAGCGGCCCGAACGTTGAGGTGACCGCCGTTTGCGACACCTACACGGGCAACCTCGCGCGCGCGAAGGATCGCGTTCAGACCATGGGCAAGAACACGCCCAAGACTTATGAAGATTACTTGCAGTTGCTGCAGGACCCGTCGATCGACGCCGTGGTCATCTCCACGCCCGAGCACCTGCACTATCCCATGTTCATGGCCGCGCTGAAAGCCAAGAAGAACATCTACGTCGAAAAACCTCTGGCGCACACCATCGAGCAGGGCGAAGAGATGCTGCAGGCGTCGGAAAAATCGGGCCGCGTCATCCAGGTCGGCACGCAGAACCGCAGCAATTCGCTCTACCAGCAAGCCAAGGAAATGGTCGAGCAGGGGATGATCGGCGACATCCACTACGTGCGCGCGTTCTGGTATCGCAATTCGCTGGAGGACAATCCCGCCTGGCGCTACAAGATTCCGGAGGACGCAAGTCCGCAGAACAGCGATTGGGCGAAATTTCTGGGACCGGCGCCCAAACGCGAATGGGACCCGCACCGCTACTATCAGTGGCGGCTCTATTGGGATTACTCCGGCGGAATCTCAACCGATCTGCTGGTCCACCAGACCGACATCACCAACTTTGTTTGCGGCAAGGTGGTGCCGACCTCGTGCATGGCTTCCGGCGGCATCTATCGCTGGACCGGCGGCGCCGACGATCGCGATACGCCCGATACGTTCAGCGCGATCTACGAGTACCCGGACAAGTTTCACATCAACTATAGCTGCTACTTCGGCAACGACCACTACGGCTACGGCGAGAACTTCATGGGGAACGAAGGCACCATCGAAGTGCTGAACCGCCAGATCCTGAATTACTATCCCGAGAAATTCGGCAACAAGCCGCCGGCGCGCGTGGCCGCCCGCAAGGAGATGCACGTCGAACTGCCGCAGAACGACAACAAAGCCGTGGAGACGCACCTGAAGAACTGGGTCGAAGCGATGCAAGGCAAAGCCAAGGTGATCGCCCCGCCGCGCATCGGCCAGCAGGCCGCGATTTCCGGGCACATGGCGACGCTGTCCTTCCGCAACAACAAGAAGATCGTCTGGGACGACAAGGCGCGCAAGTATCACTTTGTTTGAACGCCCGCCGAATTTCCTGCCGCGCCCCGCAATCTGGTATACCTGATTGCTAATGCTGATACTCGCAGCCATTCTGACCATCTTCGTTTATGGCATGATCGCCGCCATGCTGGGCACGATCCTGCCCGACCTCGCCGCTCGTTTCCATCTCACGCCCAAGCAAAACGGCACCATCGCCTTCTGCCAGGCGCTGGGACTGATCATCGCCTCGGTCTCGGTCGGACCGCTGATCGACAACCAGGGCAAGAAGGTCGGGATGCTGCTCGGACTTGCCCTCATCACGCTGGCGCTGGTGCTGCTTCCACGATCGAGTGGCTACGGCAGCATTGCCTCGTATTTGTTCCTGCTGGGGATCGGTGGCGGGATCATCGTCACGGCGGCGAACGCGCTGGTCAGCGATGTCACTCCCGAGCGTCGCGGCACCACGCTCAACCTGCTCAACCTGTTCTTTGGACTGGGCGGCCTGGCGACGCCGTTCATCTCCGCGAACTTGCTCGGAAGAAACGCAGTGCGATTGTGTTATCTCGTGGCCGGGCTGACGGGCGCGACGCTAATCGTGAACATCGCTACAGCCATGCCGCCCCCGGCCGGCGAGGCGAGCTTCGCCCTTGCGCAAGCCGGCGACGTCGTGGGCCGTCCGGCGCTGTGGCTGCTGGCGCTGTTCCTGTTTCTCTATGTGGCTTGTGAAGTGGGCGTGTGGAACTGGCTGGTGCAACATCTGATCGCGCAAGGCATTCCGGAATCGCGCGCGCTGAACGTGCTCTCGCTCGGCTTTGCCTTGGGTTTGCTCATCGGACGCGTCGGCGTCTCTCAAGTCTTGATCTCGGTGTCGGCAATGACGGTAACGCTGGCCGCGGCAATCCTGATGGTGATTACAACTTATCTCATGCTGCACGCCAAGACTGCGAAAGGCGCGTGGATACTGGTGTTTCTCGCCGGTGTCGCGATGGCGCCGGTGTTCCCGACCACGCTGGCGATTGTGGGCGACACGTTTCCGCGCATGACGGCAACGGCTATGGGAATTGTGATCACGTCCGGCTGGATCGGCTTAGCGGTGAGTTCGCGGGTGATCGGCTCCATCGCAGGCGGCGATTCGAAGCGCCTGAAGAAAGCGCTCCTGGTTCTCCCCGCGATGGCCGCGCTAATGATCGCAGTAAACTTGGCGCTCCACGCAGCCAAATAAAAAAGGAAGAAGACGGGTCGCTGTTGAGGACGGATCGGTTCAGCGCCTGCCGGTGCCCAGGTCGTCCGAATACCCGGCCCTCAGGCGAGACCACTGGGCGGTGGGACGCCCATCGGTACGGAAATTTTGCTTGCCTTTAAACCTTTGTGGCCAGCCGGTCGGCGAGTCCTCCCACATCTCCTGCCGCCCGTAGACGGTCAAGTCGAGCAACCGGTAGCTGTTATCCATCGCCTCGACGCCGCGTATCGTCGTCCAGTAAGTCTCGAAGACATTGGATCCTTGTCGCAGGTAGCAAACGATGTGCATCATGCCCACCCGGCGTCCAACCAAGAGGGTGTCGAGCGAGTTCTGGGCCGAGTACCAAGGCATCTCCCAGCCCATGAAGTCGCGGTACCGGGCGCTCTCTTCGTACGGACCTTGGCAAAACACGGCGTAGGTGACGTCGCGAGAATGAATATAAGACAGCTCGCGGACCTGCGATGTAACCCAAGTGCACCCCTCGCACTGCTCCGGCGCGGGGTGGCCGGTGTTCCACATGAAGTAGTAGGCGATGAGCATCCGGCGTTCCTCAAACGCGTCCAATAGTGTCACCGCGCCACGTTCGCCAATGAGCGGTGTGGCGCCGTCCACCTCGACCATGGGGAGCCGCCGGCGGGCGGCTGCAATGGCGTCGCCTTCTCTTGTGTGAGCCTTCTCTCGAACCCGCAATGCGTCCAACTCGGCCTGGAAAGTGCCCCGATCAACCACCGCAGGTGCTGAAGGTTCATCTCTCATGAAGTCTGTCATCGTTCTCTCCGCCTGGGGCGCTGTTTTCATTTTCCTGAAGTCGTGCTCGACCTCACTCGCTCCAGTCATATGCTTCGTCATCGTCTTTCCTTTCCGCAAGGACTTCCGAGCGTCGACACGAGTGTCGACGCGGCACGCATGAGTGCGTACGCTACGCGCTCGCACCGGTTTGCGGTGAAGTGGTCGCCCCTCTTTAGCTCGCTTTCACCTCTGCCTCGCGCCTTCGGGAGGCGGCTCCTTCAGGGTCGGTTATTATATCGATCCACTTCGGGTCAGGCGAGGCCTCGGCGTCGTAGTTGTCGTGCCAGTTCCACCACTTGTACGGCGGGGTCTGGGGGTAACCCTCTGGCGAGTCCTCCCAAGTCTCCTGACGGCCGAGGGGCGTGATGTCGAGGTAGCTCCAGGTGCTCCCCATCGCCTCGTCGCCGCGGTTGTTGATGAAGTAGGTGCGGTACACCTTGTCGCCGTCGCGGAAGAACACGTTGTGGCCGTGCCATTGATCAACGCCGAAGTCCTTGTCGAAGCTGTCAGTCATGGTGTACCAGGGCATCTCCCAGTCCATCCGCGCCTTCAGCCGTGCGATGTCCGCCTGCGGCGCGCGTGAGGCGTAGGCGAGGGTGGTGCCGCGGGCGTTCAGATGCGCCAGGTGCGCGACCTGATCGGCCCCCAGGGAGCAGCCGCGGCAGGCGTGCTCGGGCCAGCCGAACACCCCGGGCTCGAAGAAGGCGCGATAGACGATCAACTGTCTGCGGCCCTCGAACAAGTCGAGCAGGCTAACCTTACCCTTGGGCCCGTTGAACTCGTACTTCTTCTCCACCGCCATCCAAGGCATCCGTCGACGCTCGGCGGCCAGCGCATCACGGGAGCGGGTGAAGGCCTTCTCCTTCACCAGGAGTTGCTGGCGCGCAGCCTCCCATTCCTGCTGCGAGACGATCGGGGGTATGTTCATCGCGAGATGCCCATTCCCGTGTTCCTTGTCTCTCTTCATGCTTGTTGCCATCCTATTTCTCCTTTGTTTTCTGAAACAGACCGAGACGATTCGCCCTGAAAAACTTTCTGAACTTGCCGATGCACACCGCCAGAATTCCTCCCGTGGATCCGGCTCCGGCGACGATTACTGCTGTGCTTGCGATGCATGCTGGGCACATATGTCCCTCCTGTGAACTTCTAATTTGTATCTTTCCGAGGCGCTTTTGGAAGATGCACGTCGGCGCTCACATCATTGCTGTATCGTTTGGCCCAACGGCACATACTCCGGAGTGGCGCATGATGAATCCGTGGATTCCAGATTGCGCAGAACTCTGGTAAGCATGCGCTGGGAATGACACCTACCGGTTGTGCGTCAGCCGATCGTAAATGAATCCACCTGCGCCGCCAGCCAGCGCGCCAATACCAGCGCCCTTACCGCCGCCGGCCAACGCTCCGATCGCCGCGCCGACTCCCGCGCTGCCTGCCACGATCGCCACTGACTTCTTGCCCGAGCGGTGATGATGATATCGCACTTCACGCACTTCCGTCGTCGTGTAAGCCCGCTGCGGCCCTTCGTACCGGCGCACGACAACCGGCCGATGAATCACCTGGACGTACCGTCCCTGCGGATAATATTCCGTTGTCTGATAGGCGCCGGAAGCGTAGGTCCCGGAAGTCCCGCCGCTCTGATAACCCGAGCCGTAGTCGACGCACGGATTCTGCGAAGTGTACGCAGAATTTCCGTTCGCGTAAGTTGGATTTCCGTTGGCGTCGTAGCCCGACGGCTGCGTGTAATTTGCCGGCTGCGCGTAGTTCGCCGGTTGGGAATAATTCGCCGTCTGCGCGTTCACCGGCTGTGCGTTCGACGGCTGCGCATTCGCCGGTTGCGTGTACGCCGATTGATTCACCGGGCTGCTCGCGTGTTCGGCGCGTGTCCAGCCAATGGCGGCGACCACCGCCAGAATGACAAAGGCTCCTGCCATCAATCCGTTTCGTAACATCTGCTTACCTCCCCGTCTTGAAACTCGTCCTCCACCACCACAGGAGGTGCCGCCCGAAGTGAGTGCGATTTTGATGCCAAATGGCAACCAATTTGCCTTGAAGAAGTTACGTCCGCAACGTTGGAGGAAAATACTATGGTTTCCGACCTGGAGTCAGTAAGAGTTACACACCGCCAGTTCCAATTGAGCAAAAAGCACATGTTGTTCGCCGCGGGTGTGGTCGTGCTGCTGTTCGTGCTGGGGCTCGGTCTGTGGATGATGGCGAGCGCGACCAGCTTGTACCCGGTGAAGGTCAGTGGCAAATACGGTTACATCAACAAGTCGGGTCAAATCGTGATCCAGCCGCAGTTCGATCGCGCCGAGCCGTTCAGCGAAGGTTACGCGCCAGTGATGGTGGGGAACCGCTGGGGCTACATCGATAAAGCGGGCAAAATGATTGTCGCGCCGCAATACGACATGGCGGATCCGTATTCGGACGGCCTCGCGCTGGTGGGCACCGGTCCGCATCTGGGATACATCGATAAGGGCGGCAAGTACGCCATCAATCCGCAGTTCGACGGAGCCGGGCAGTTCGGCGATGGCCGCGCACCGGTGCTGGTGAATGGCCGCTGGGGCTACATCGACAAGAGCGGGAAGATGGTCATCAATCCGCAATTCGACGAAGGCGGCAACATTTCAGACGGCATGGCCGTGGTGCGAATGGCGGACAAGTACGGGTACATCGACAAGTCCGGCAAAGTGGTCATCAATCCGCAGTTTGCTTCGGCCGGCGATTTCCACGACGGCCGCGCGGTGGTGAAGCTGGGCGACAAGTTCGGCTACATCGACAAATCGGGCAAGGTGAAGATCACGCCGCAGTTCGACTCGGCGGGCGATTTCTCGGACGGCCTGGCGCTGGTTGCCATGGCCGGCCGCTACGGCTACATCAACGATTCCGGAAAATTCGCGATCAATCCGCAGTTCGACGAAGGCGGCAATTTCCACGCAGGCTTGGCGCCGGTGTGGATCGGCAATCGGGAAGGTTACATCAACAAGCGTGGGAAGTATGTGTGGAACCCGATGAGCTAGGACCCAACTCTATTTGCGCTTGCCGCGACTCAGATTCGTAACCCTCTTGCCGAGAGGCGGGCCCGGGCCGTCATGCTCCATTTCGATCAACAGGATCGGTAGCCGATCAGCGTCTTGCTCCGCAATCACTTTTTTGGCGTAGGATACCGACGGTGTCCGGTCAGGCAAAAAGCTCTGAAGCCGGTCACTTGGAACGACGATGATCCCCAGATCGATGTCGCCTGTCACGATCTTGGTCTTTAGGTGCAAAATGTCCTTGTAGAGCAACTCGCTCCGAGCAGATACTTGGATCTCAACACCCACGCAGACACGCGTTCCATTCACAATCTTGCATTTCGCCCAATCGACGTCTCCTGACTTCTTGGATTCCCACGTTTTTGTGGCCTGGAAAGTAGCGTCTAACAGTTCTCGTATGGCGGCGGCTCCGTTGAATGATTCGCTGCCCTCCCTCTTCCTCTCAAGCAATCGGATTGTCGTCGCCTCAACGAGGGCCTTTAGTTCTTCCACGAGCGGCTGAAGGCCGAGACGCTGTATCTTGTTTTCAGCTCCGTCGTATGCCTTGACGGATTTTATTTTCGCCATGTAATATCGCAATTCTACCCTAAATCGCTCTGGAATCTTCCATCTGTGACGATATGTAGAGCTAGTGAAGCAAGAGCCGCTGTTCGTCAAAGATGCCAGTTGCGTTTCGCGTCCACTTCCCCTACTCTGGTCTCCAGAGCAAGATCGGATGCGTCAAATTCACTCCACGAAACTTGGGAAACTCTATCAAGCCGATTGCCAGGAGTTGCTGGGGTCCCTCAGACCTGGGAGCGTCCACACTGTATTCGCGGATCCTCCGTTCAACCTCAAGAAGCACTACGGGCGGAACGGTGGCGACGACCTGCCAACCGCAAAATATCTAGCGTGGAGCAAGGAATGGATCGCGGAGTGCGTTCGCGTGCTCGCGCCGGGCGGAGCGCTGTTCATCTACAACCTGCCGAAGTGGCTAATAGAGTACGGCTGTTACCTGAATTCACTGCCCGATATGACATTCAAGCACTGGATCGCCGTCGACAAGGCCCATAGCCTGCCGATCCCGAATCGTCTTTCTCCGAGCCACTATGGGCTGCTTTACTACATCAAGGGATCCAAGCCTCGAGTGTTCAATCGAGATCTCGTCAGAACGCCCGTGCAGAAGTGCCGGCACTGCGGCAAGGACGTCAAGGACTATGGCGGGCACAAGAAGTACCTGAACCCGAAGGGTCTGAACTTGACCGACGTGTGGGACGATGTCCCACCCGTACGCCACCGGAAATACAAGAACAGGCCCGCGAACGAATTGGCTCCGATCATTCTGGAGAGGGTCATCAAGTTAACGACAGAAGTTGGAGACCTGGTCTGTGATCCGTTCGCTGGTGGTGGCGTTACTGCTTACATCGCGGAACGCTTGCGGCGGCGTTGGATCGTCGGCGATCTCAACGACTGCACGGCGATCAAAGAGCGCCTGATCAGTTGGGATCAGGGTAGTCACCCGGAGTGGGAAACCAACAAGAAACGGATCGCGGATGCGCTACCACCCAATGGCCGCGAGACACGCCCACTTCCGCTCCTGGACACACTCAATCCTTAGCGGTGCCACTGTAGAAGCTCAGAGAGTTGCTGCCTTGCTTCAAGATGCGGTAGCGCCGCAGTGCTCCGTACTCCGGCTTGAGCGACACTCTCGAATCGTGCTGGACGATGATCAGCTTGTTTGCGGTTGCTCCCAGCGCCGTGAGCGCGGCTTCGTATTCCTTTTCCACCTCATACGGCGGATCGAGGAATATGATGTCTGCGGTCACGCGCTCCAGTACGGCGATCGACTTGCCTGTATAAACTTCGGCGCGAGACTCTAACCCTAGCGACGCCAGGTTTTCGCGAATCACCGCGACCGCTGCGCGGTTCTTCTCGACGAAGATACATCGGCGGGCGCCGCGGCTCAGTGCCTCGATGCCCACCGCGCCCGTTCCGGCGTAGGCGTCCAGGAAAACGGCGTTTTCGATCACCGGCGCGAGCACGTTGAACAGCGCCTCGCGCAAGCGGTCCGGCGTCGGGCGTGTCGCCAAACCCGGGAGCGTCTTCAACCGGCGGCTGCGAAACTCTCCTGCGATCACGCGCATCAGCCCACCTGCACCAAACCGTAGCGGCGCTGCCAGTGTTGCTGGATGTAGCTCACCGCGCGACGCAGTTCCTCGGCCGACGGCGGGTTCGCAATGAACGCTTGCGCCTCGCTGCGCGCCACCTCCAGCACATCCTGGTCGCGAATGATGTTGCCGATCCGCAGCGCCGGCAGGCCCGACTGCCGCGTGCCGAAAAACTCGCCCGGCCCCCGCAGCTTCAAATCCATCTCCGCGATGTAGAAGCCGTCGCTCGAATCCACCATGGTGCGGATGCGCTCGCGCCCCGCGTCGTTCAGCCTGCCCGTCACCAGAATGCAATAGCTCTGTTCCGCGCCGCGCCCCACTCGCCCGCGTAGTTGATGCAGTTGCGCCAGCCCAAAACGCTCGGCCTGCTCGATCAGCATCACCGTCGCATTCGCCACATCCACGCCGACTTCGATCACCGTGGTCGAGACCAACATCTTCACTTCACCGCGCCGGAACTGCTCCATTACCGTTTCTTTTTCGTCGGTTTTCAGACGGCCGTGCAGCAGTCCGACGCGCACATCGGGAAACACTCGTCCGGACAGATGCCGATACATTTGCTCGGCTGCCTTCATCGCCAGCGTTTCCGATTCCTCGATCACGGGATAAACCACGTACGCCTGGCGCCCGAGATCGACCTGCTGCTTCAGGAAACTGTAGACGCGCTCGATCGCCTCCTCGGTGACGTGCTTGGTGACGATCGGCTTCCTGCCCGGCGGCATCTCGTCGATCACCGAAACATTCAGGTCGCCGTAGATCGTTAACGCCAGCGTCCGCGGAATCGGCGTTGCGGTCATCACCAAAACGTCGGGATGTTTGCCTTTCGAAACCATTCGCAGACGCTGCATCACGCCGAAGCGATGCTGCTCGTCGACGATCGCGAGTCCCAGGTTTTTCCACTCGACGTCTTCCTCGATCAGCGCATGCGTGCCGATGCCGAGGTGCACCAATCCTTCGGCCATGAGCCGCTTCAGTTGCGTCTTTTCTCTTGGCGTCGAGGAACCGGTCAGCAGCGCGACCACGTAGCCCATCTTCTGAAACAGGTTTTTGAAATAGAGGTAATGCTGGCCGGCCAGAATCTCGGTTGGCGCGAGCACCGCCGCTTGGTACCCATTCTCGATCGCGATGACGGCGGCTTCGGCGGCTACGAGCGTCTTGCCGCTGCCCACGTCGCCTTGCAGCAGCCGGCTCATCGGATGCGGCGCGCGCATGTCCTCGGCGATCTCTTTCAGCACGCGCTTCTGCGCGCCCGTGGGCTTGAAGGGCAGCATGGTTTTGATCTTTTCGCGAACGCGACCCGTCAGCTCGAAGGAGATGCCCGCCTGCGCTTGCGCTTTAGCGCGTTTCAGCGACAACCCGCATTCGAGCCAAAAGAACTCCTCGAAGATCAGGCGCCACTGGGCCGGCGTACGAAAGGCGTTTAACAGCCGCAGGTCGGCGCCTTGTTCGGGAAAGTGGAGCGCGCGGATCGCCGTCCAGCGATCCGGTAGTTTCAAGCTCTCGCGGACTCGCTGCGGCAACGGATCGTCGAGCGGCTCGAGCGACGCAAGAACGCGGTCGAGCAACGAGCGGAAGACCCGTGTGGTAATCTTGCCGGCTGCTTCGTAGATGGGCACGATGCGGCCGGTGTGCAGCGTAGCGTCACCTTCGGAATCGTCGGCGGCGAATATTTCGAACTCCGGGTGCATGATGAGCAAGTCGCCCGTATAGTTGTCGAGTTCGATTTTGCCGTACAGGGCCACACGCTGGCCGGGAGTGAAGCGGTCGGCGAGATATCCGCCGTGGAACCATTTGCCCAGCAGCCGCTCGCGCGAGGCATCCGTGAAAACGGCTTCGAACAGCCCGAGATTGCGCCGCCGGAAACCAGCGAGCTTGGACGATTTCACTTCAGCGATGACAGTGGCCATCTCGCCGGGCGCAAGTTGTGCGATGGTTTTGACGTTGCTGCGGTCTTCGTAACGGAACGGCGCGTATGCGAGCAGGTCCTCCACCGTGAGCAGGCCCTTGGTCTCGAGCATTTCCGCGCGGGCTGGTCCCACGCCTTTTACGAACTGGAGGGGAGTGGAAGGATCCAACGCTCAGTGTACAATGACCGGTAATGAAAACCCTCGCACTTCTGTTCGCAGCAGCGGCTGTCTTTGCCGCCGATCTCCGACTGGGCCTCGTCGGCACCGACACCTCGCACGTCACCGCCTTCACCAAAATCCTGAACGATCCCGCCGCGCCGGATCACGTGCCGGGAGCGCGCGTGGTGGCGGCTTACAAAGGCGGGAGTCCCGATCTGGACGAAAGCCGCAATCGCATCGACAAGTTCACGAAGGAACTTCAGGACAAGTGGCAAGTGAAGATCGTCGCGAGCATCGAAGAGCTGTGCAGCCAGGTGGACGCGGTTGTGCTGACCAGCGTCGACGGGCGCGTGCATCTCACGCAAGCACGACCGATCATCGCGGCGCACAAGCCACTGTTCATCGACAAGCCGCTCGCGTCGACTCTGGAAGACGCTCGCGAGATTGCGCGGCTCGCAAAGGCGGCCGGCGTGCCGTGGTTCAGTTCGTCGAGTTTGCGATTTGGCGGAATCGCGGCGATGCGGAGTCTCGATCTCGCCGGCGCGATGACCTGGGGTCCGGGGCCGCTCGAGCAACATCATCAGCTCGAACTCGCTTGGTATGCCATCCATCCTATTGAAGGACTCTACACGCTGATGGGGCCAGGCTGCGAAGAAGTCACCCGGATCTACACTCCCGAAGCGGATGTCATCGTCGGGCGTTGGAAGGGCGGCCGGATCGGCACGGTGCGCGCTTTGCGCCCGTACAGCGAGTACGGGGTCGTAGTCTATCGGAAGAATCAGAAGAACCAGACGGCGGAAGCTGTCACCAAGCTGCACGACGGCTACGGGCCGTTGCTGCGCGAGATCGTTCAGTTCTTTCAGACTGGCAAGCCGCCTGTTTCGAACGAGGAGACGCTGGAAATTTTTGCCTTTCTGGACGCGGCGCAGCGCAGTAAAGAGTCGGGTGGGAAGCCGATGGCGCTGCGCTAAAGGTGCTAGGTGCCAGGTGTTAGGTGCTAGGAAAAACCTGCATTCGATGAAGGGTTGTGCTGCGTATTCGTGGATATGAGAATAGCAACCTTCATCTTGGTGGGAGTATTAACACCGCTGGCGGCGCAGGAAATCAGGCTGCCGGCGAATTTGGACAAATTGACGGCCAAAGCAGAGGAATCCGTGGATGTGACCTTGGACGGGTCCATGCTGCGGCTGGCGGCGAGGTTCCTTTCCGATCGCGATCACGATCAGGTCAAGGTCAAGAGGCTGATCGGCGGGCTGCAGGGCATCTACGTCCGCAGCTTTACTTTCGCCACGGATGGCGAGTACAGCATGGCGGACGTGGACGCATTGCGCGCGCAGGCGCAGTCGCCCACGTGGTCGCGCATCGTTGGTGTGGTTTCGAAACAGCACGGTGAAAACGTCGACGTGTATTTCAAGAACGCCGGGGACAAGCTGGGAGGCGTCCTCATCATCGCGGCCGAACCAAGAGAACTGACGGTCGTGAACATCGTCGGGACAATCGATCCCGAGGACCTTTCCGACCTTGGCGGCGAGTTCCATATTCCGAAGCTCGAAATCAAGGCTGGCTATCACAGGCGGAGGGACCCTCGATGAGCACACGACTTCTGGTCATCATTCTCGCGCTATCCGTCGCCGCATTGGCCGGCGATCAGGAATTCGATCGCATCGTGCGGGCGATCGAAACGCACTACGGAACCAGGCGCACGCACATTCCGTTCATGGGGCTGGCGAACCTCGCCGTCCAGGTTGCGCGGCCGGCCGGCACGAGCGGGTTTAAGCTGGCGGTCTTCGAAGATCTCAGCTACTCGCCGGAGGACCAAGCGAAACTCGACCGGTTCATGTACGGATTATCCGGCAGCGACCTGCATCCGCTGGTGCGCACGCATTCGCGGCGCGATCGCGAATCGACTTACATTTTTGTGGGCGAGGCCGGGAGGTCCACCAAAGTGCTCATTGCAACCTTTGAGCGCAATGAGGCCACTGTGATCGAGGTCAAGGTGGACATGGACACGCTGCTCAAGTGGATCGATTCGCCGGAGCTGGCGGGCAAGTCATCGCGGGACCGGACGGATTGGTAGTTAGACTCGCCGGCGCTTCGGGCGCGGGATACGAGTTGGCGAAAGAAAATGCCACGGGCGTGTCGCCGTGCGCGCGGCGGAACGCCAGACGGTCGCGCGCTTCTTCGACGCTGGGGATGTGGCCGGCGGGAATCCACCACAGCGCTAGATGTGCTTCCTTCGGCTTTTCGAACCATTGCAGACGATCGCGCAGTGGACCCGCGTGTGCGCTCTTGTACGCGAAATTGCGGAGCGCATCGATGGATTCCCACACGGACAGGTTGACGATGATGAGCGGATCGTCGTAGGCCTGGATAGCAGTCGCGTCGCCTTCGGCCGTTTGCAGACGCCAGACGAATCCGGGGCTGCTGTCGGCCAGCGCGTTGATCACCGGCAACTGATCTACGAAGCTCTTCATGACGGGAGAATCGATCAGCGCGATCATGCGCGCGATGTTGATTTGGGCAAGGTGATGGTGGCTCATTGTGTTGTTTGAGGACGCCCGTTGTCCGGACCTTGATCGACGCCGGGCAGCCAGACGGCGGCGATCTTCCACAGCACGCGCTGCGGGATCACGTGTCCGCCGTTGGTGAAGACTACGAAGGAGAGCCGCTCGTCGGGAAAGCGCGCTACATGCGCCTTAAATCCGGACAACGAGCCGCCGTGGTGCACCGTGCGCTTTCCGCCGCGGACCTGAATGTCCCAACCGAGACCGTAAGCGGAGGAAGTCCGATCGTTGAGCATCACGGCAGTCCACATCTGCTCGCGCGATTCTTTGGTGAGCGGCGCGGAAGTGTACAAAGCGGCGTCCCATTTTGCATAGTCTTCCACGTTCGACAGAAAGGCTCCGCTGGGGCGCACGGCGATGTATTCCAGCGCGCGCCGCAGCTTGCCATTCTGCCATTCATAGCCGTCGGCGCGATTGAGTACGATTTCCTGCCAGGTGGTGGTGCGCGTCGCGATCATGTTCAAGGGTCCGAAGATGCGCTGTTCCAGGAACGCCTGCCAGGGCTGGCCGGACACTCGGCTCAGGATCTCGGCGGCGCTGAAATAGCCGATGTTGGAATAGCGCCATTGCTCGCCGGGAGCAAACAGCACAGCCTGAGGATAAGCGCTGCGAATCACCTGAATGTCGGGTTGCGACTTTAACGCATCGAACGCAGGGCCCTCGCGCACCAGTCCGCTGGTGTGGCTGAGTATGTGACGCAAGGTGATGCCGCTCCAGGCTGGTGGCGCGTCTTCGAGAAACTTTTGCAGGGGGTCGTCCAACCGGACTTTGCCCTCTTGAACCAGAATCATCATCGCGGATGCAAGGAACTGCTTGCTCACCGATCCGATCTTGAACACCGTGTGCGTTGTTACCGGGACGTTGAGTTCGACGTTTGCCAGACCGTAGCCGCCGGAGCGTACGATCTTGCCGTCCTTCATCACGGCCAGCGCAAGGCCTGGAATGTGCTGCTGCGCCATCTCGGACTTGACGATGTCGTCGATTTGGTCGGCGACAAGGAGCGCGGAAAACAAGAGGAAGAGAACTAGCGCTGGTTGCCAACCGGCGCGCAGCTTTACAAGCTGCCCGACAAGGCTCTTGAGAAGCAGGCCAGTGAGGGAAAGGAGGAGCAGGAGGGTTCTGGGCAGCAAAATCATGATTCGATTCCCATTTGAGTCAGCCTGTAGCGTAGCGCGTTGCGGGTCAATCCCAGCATGCGCGCGGCCTGGCTTTTGTTGCCCTTGGCGCGATGCAGCGCTTCGCGGATGATGGAGCGCTCGTACTCGTCGAGCGTGGTGCCTTCGGGCAGGAAGCTACCGGCAGCCGCGGCGCGCGCTTTCGGCGCCGTGTCGAGTTTAATATCGACGGCTTCCAGAACCGCGCCGCTGGCGAGCACCATGCTGCGTTCGAGTACGTTTTCGAGTTCGCGGACATTGCCGGGCCAATCGTATCCCAGCAGCCGCTCGATGGCCGCATCGGAGATCGATTCCACGGGGCTCCCCAGATCCTTGTTCGACTTCTTGACGAAATGCCTGGCCAGGAACGGAATGTCCTCCTTGCGCTCGCGCAGCGCCGGTATGTTGATCGGAAGCACGTTCAGGCGATAGAACAAATCCTCGCGAAAAGTGCCTTGCTCGAGGGCCGCGCGCAAATCGACGTTCGTCGCGGCCAGCACGCGTACGTCGATGTGCCTGACTTTATTGCTACCCAAACGCTCGAATTCGCGTTCTTGCAGGATGCGAAGGAGCTTCACTTGAATATTCGCCGGCACGTCTCCGATTTCATCCAGGAAGACTGTGCCGGTGTCGGCCTGCTCGAATTTACCGGGCTTGCTTGTATTAGCGCCGGTGAACGCACCTTTTTCGTAGCCGAACAGCTCGCTTTCCATGAGGTTTTCGGGGAGCGCGGTGCAATCGATCTTGACGAAGGGTTTTGCGGCGCGGGGCGAGTGATGATGAATCGCGCGCGCGATCAGGTCTTTGCCGACTCCGCTTTCCCCGCACAGCAGCACCGTCGCGCGGGTAGACGCCACGCGCTCGATGGTGGTGAAAATCTCGCGCATGCCGGGGCTGCGCCCGACGATGTTGTCGAATTCGTAACGCTGGCTGAGCTCCGCGCGGAGCTCGCGATTCTCGTCGCGCAGGGTGCGCAGCTCCAGCGCTTTGTTGACGACCGTCATCAGATGATCGAGCGAAAACGGCTTGGGAAGAAAATCGACGGCGCCGGCCTTCATCGCTTCCACCGCTGTTTCCACACTGCTAAACGCCGTCATCACGATCACCGGTTTGTGCGAATCCTGGGCGCGCAGATTCGCGAGAAGCTCCAGCCCGTTCATGCCGGGCAAGCGCAGATCGGTGAGGATGACGTCGGCTTGGTCCACCAGGCGCAGCGCACCTTCCGCGCTCGAGGCCTGCTCCACTTCGAAGCCGGCAGTCTTCAATTGCAGCTCTATGACGCGCCGCAGTTTTTCTTCGTCTTCCACCACCAGGACCGTGGCTTTCATCGGCCATCCTCTCTGAATGGGACATACACTCGAAACACGCTGCCTTTTCCAGCTTCGCTTTCGACGGCGATTGTGCCGCCGTGTTCGTCGACAATTTTAGAAACAATGGCAAGGCCCAGTCCGACGCCGCTGGACTTGGTTGTGAAGAACGGATTGAAGATGCTTTCCTTGTCCCTGGGATTGATGCCGGAGCCGCGGTCGATCACCGCGATCTCCACCATGTCTCCGATCTGGCGCGTCTTCACCGTGATGCTCCCATGAGGCGGGCTGGCTTGCGCCGCATTCAGCACCAGATTGTACAGCACGCGCTCCATCAACTGGCCATCCAGCAAGAACGGCGGAATGTCCGGCGAGTAGTTCTTGTAAATCACGACGTCGAAGGGCGGGTTGTGTTTCTCCACTTCGCCGACGGCCTGGTCGATCAACTGCGTGATGTCGGTCTTTTCGAGGCGCAACGCCAACGGCCGCGCGAAATCGAGAAATCTGGTGACGAGCGAGTTCGTGCGGTCGACTTCGCTGGAGATGAAGCCGGCCATCTCGCGGGCCACGGCGTTGCCTGAATCGACGTTCTTGACAAGCATCTCGGCGGACGTCTTCATGGTACCGAGCGGATTGCGCAGTTCGTGCGCCAGTCCCGCGGAAAGCTGGCCGAGCGCAGCCAAGCGATCCGATCGGCGAACCGCGGCCTCGGCCTCGCGAAGATGCTGGTTAGCTTCCGCAAGCTGTTCCGCCGTGGCTTGGTACTTGCGCGCGGCGGCCCGGTTCGCCTCAGCCAACTCGTGCGTCAGATAGCCGACCAGCGGAAAAATGGTAACGCGCAAAATGAACTCCTGCATCTGATCGGCGGGAATGAACTGGTTCGGCCCGAGGAGCAAGAGAAACGATAGATAAGCGCCGCAAGCCAGAGCGGTGGCCAGCACAGTGCCCAGCAAGCCAAATGAAGTCGCGGCGGAAACTACCGGCAGCAACAAGAGCCAGTAATAGCCGCTTGCCACGCCATCGGTCCAGCCCATCAGGATGTACCAGAGCGCCAGCTTGATGAGGAACGAAACGATGCCGCCGCGGCGCGAGGCGAAGAAGGGAATTTTCGGCTCGACGACGAGCAGGATGCCGAGCGCGGAGAGGATGGTGATGGTGGCCGGCGAGCGGTCGGGACCGAAGACGGCGAGCACGGTGAAGAGCAGGATCCAGACGATGTCTTGGAGGCGGATGATGCGCCATACACGGGCCACGATGTCATGGTACTTCGTTTCTCGTTTCTCGTTGCTCGTTTCTTGTTTCTCGTTCGGGCGCGCTGCGGGTGAAAAAATCTGGGGACACGCCTGCGGGAGTGGTCAGATTGAGACTATTGTCGCGTGAGCCCGGAGTGTCCCCAGATTTTTTGGGGTTCAATGGCACGCTCTTCACTCAGCTTCGCTGTTGCTTCGCCCTGTATCTTGAGTAGAAGCGGTCTGTGGCAGCGCTGCGCGAATCGTCGAGGCGGTCCTGGCGGCGAACGTAGGTTTTGATTTCCGGATTTGAAAAAACAAAGCCATCTTCCGCGGG
>Ga0209648_10000723_pt1 | contig 25842 bp, 19 predicted proteins | sample GraSoi2013_115cm_FD_185830 | JGI IMG/M metagenome (GOLD analysis project Ga0209648, IMG submission 185830) | Grasslands soil microbial communities from the Angelo Coastal Reserve, California, USA - Sample 9_17_2013_115cm (SPAdes) (version 2) | ecosystem: Environmental > Terrestrial > Soil >... | reverse complement strand
CTGTTTTTCCTGGGCTGGTTTCTTGCCGCGCTGACGGGATTGGCCCTGGGGTCTATCAAAATCCCGGCGGTGCGCTGGAAGGAAAACACCGAAGCCGCAGCGCTGGTGGCCGCGACGCTGGTGTCCATCCTCGCCGTCTTTCCGTTCGTCACGCAGACGATGGTTCGCAACGCGGCAGTGCCTCAGGCCGAGCTCATCGGCTGGCAGCCGATCGATCCGACCGACAGCAACTTCCGCATCGCAAGCCCGTCGGACAACCTGTCTGTTTGGCTCAATGCCGTTTACGACGTGCCGCAGACGCGCGGTTATGGGGCGGGCCCTCAAATCACCAATCCAGATTGGCAGTTCTGGCTTGATTCGACAGCGTGGAACGGGAACGCGAGTGAGGCGCAGCGCCAATTCCTGTTCGATTGGTATGCAGTGAAGTGGATCTACGTGCCGGCGCCTTACATGTCCAGCACCGCCGGCGTGCTGCCAAGACTCACCGCCCACACCGAGCTTTACGCTGCCGTGCCATCCTCGAGCGGCGCCCCGAGCCTGACGTTTTCTTATTTGCGACCAACTCCGATTGCTGTGGCCACCAACGCGCCCACGGTCCTGGTGATCGGCCAGGCAGAGAACTATCAGGTTGTCGTTCGGGACCTGTCCTACAGCGACTTCGACAGCGCTCATGCCGTACCAGTGCAGGGAGGTCTTTACGTTGACGACTACACGGCCCAGGACCTGGCGCAGTTCGATGAGGTGTTGATCTACGGCGGCCGGGCGCACGACAGCGCGCGGGCTTTCGGGCTGCTGAACGGCTACGTCAGGTCGGGGGGCGGGCTGGTCGTCGATTCAAACGGAACTGCCCTGGCCTCGGGTTCCGGCCTGAGCGAGCCGCTTCCGATCACCGGAACCGCCGATCACCAGGTGGCGGGCGATTGGCAGTTCGAAACGGCCAGCTCGCCGATCACGGACGGCATCGATTTCTCGAGCTTCGGCCCGGCTCGCTACAACGGTGGCCCATGGACCGTGGCCGCCGCAAACGGGGTGAGGGGCTGGGCGCAGGTGGTGGTGCGGTCGGGCGCTGACGGCGTGGTGGTTGCCGGCCGGCTCGGCCAGGGCCGCGTGGTGTGGTCCGGCCTCAACCTTCCATTTCATGTGGACAGCTATCGCAGCGCGGAAGAGTCACGGTTTCTCACGGCGGCGATGGCATGGGCGGCCGGCCCACAGAATGGCGCGAGCGCGACGGCGTCGGCTCGCCTGGAAGGCCCGCAGCAGATGACGATCGCGGTCGATTCCCAGGCTCGAGGCGTCCTCTTCAAGGAGAGCTGGTTCGACCGCTGGCACGCTTACGTCAATGGACGTCCGGTGAAGGTCCTTCGCGCGGGCCCGGGCTTGATGTACGTCCGGCTCCCCCAAGACACGCGGTTTCCGGCTACCGTCCAGTGGCGCTACGAGAAGTCCCTGGCCGACTGGGCGGGCATCGCGCTGTCCGCCGCCGCGCTGATCGCTCTCGTAACGTGGCCGCGGTGGCGCCGCCCGTTATCAGGCTGGTGGGAGCGGCGAACCACGTCCTGGACTAGAGAGGATGGATGAGCAGCCCGTGGTGAGGCCAGCTCCCGCGTTCGATTACGAGGCCAAGCACTGGGGCACCGCACTGCTGCGTCCAAGGCCGTGGTACATGAACGGGCTCAAGCTGCGCTACCTGCTGGACGACCTCTCTGGCGTCAAGGGTCGAGTGCTCGATGTCGGCTGTGGGGGAGGGTCTGTGGCCAAGGCGGTCAAGCACGCGCGGCCCGACCTCGAGGTGTTCGGATGTGATTTGAGCGAATCCGCGTTGAAGATCGCCGGGTCGAATCCAGGGGGAGTCGACTTTCGGCAGGCGACTGCAGAGAGACTTCCGTTTGGGGACGGCGAGCTCGATTTCGTGTGGATCTTCGACGTCCTGGAGCACGTGGATGATCCCGAGACCGTGCTGCGGGAGGTGGCCCGCATGCTGAAGCCCGGCGGCGGATTTCACATCGTGCTTCCCCTCGAGGGTCAGCCGCGAACTCTTTACCAGCTGATCGGCTGCGGCACGCGCTGGACGGCCAAGGTCAGACACGGGGGACACATCCAGATTTTTTCGGCGACGCGATTCAAGGACATGGCGTCGGCGTGCGGCCTCCGTGTGGTCCGCACCCGGTGGAGCTATCACGCTTTCCTGCAGGTGCTCGATGTGGCCTATTTCTCGTGGCTCGACTGGAGAGGTCCTGTCACCGGCTCGGTCGAGGACATGTCGGCTTCACGAAGAGGGATGGTCGGGCATTTAATGCGGGCCGCGAGCCGCATCGTGGCGTCAGCCGCATGGGGCGAGGCTCGACTGTTGCGGGCGCTGCCCGGAGGCTGCGGTCATTTCACGTGCGAGCGGGTTTGACGTCTAGTTGATGGTGCCGGCCCAAGCGATCAGTTCTTTGAGGCCTCGATCAAAAGGGATCTGCGGTTCCCATCCCAGGTGCTTTTTCGCCTTCGCGATGTCGCTCACGTAATAGGTCTGGTCGCCCTCGCGCCAGTCCGCGAAGGTGAACTTCGGCTCGTGGTTCGTCAGCTCGCCGATCTGGTTGATGACCTCCAGCAGGTTCCTCTGGTTCTCCGGTCCGCCTCCGACGTTGAAGATCTCGCCTCGCGTCTTGTCGATCTCTTCGATCACCGTCGCGTAGAGCGCGCAGAGGTCTCGCGCATCCAGCAGATCGCGGACCTGTGTGCCGTCACCGTAGATGGTCATCGGGCGGTCGTTGAGGATCGAATGCACGAAGTGCGCGACCCATCCCTGGTCCTCGGTGCCGTACTGGTGGGCTCCGTAGATGCAGCTCTGTCTCAGTACGACGGTGTTCATGTTGAAGCAGCGCGCGTAGTCCCTCACGTATTGGTCGGCGGCGCCTTTGCTGCAGCCGTACGGACTGTGAAAATCGATGGGCTGGGTTTCTTTACAGGCAACGTTGTTTCGATCGAGCTTTCCATACACCTTATTCGTCGATGCAAACACCAACGGCGCGTGCGGGTTGTGCAGGCGCACCGCCTCCAGCACATTGAGGGTGCCCGCCGCGTTCACCTCGAAATCCGTGATCGGGTCGAGCAGCGAGGTCGTGACCGCGACCTGGCCGGCAAGATGCAGGATCGCGTCCTGGTTCTTGACGTGCTGCGGCAGGGCGAAGGCGTTTCTCACGTCCTCCTTGACGAAGGTCGTTCGCGCCGGGTGCTTCGTGATCAACCATTTGAGGTTTCGCTCTGTGCCTGGACGGCTGAGGTTGTCGAGCAGCGTGACGTGCCACCCGTCGGCGATCAGTCGCACGGCCGCGTTGACGCCGAGGAAACCTGCGCCGCCGGTGATGAGGACGCGCCGCTCGCGGGCGCCCGCCGCGGCTCGCGAGGGTCGTGTTTCCGGGCGAGATGACAACTTCGGCTCCTTGATCAGCGTGGTGGGATCCATTGGGGGCACCTACGTTAAGACAACCAGGAGCGAACGGCCGCGGTGGCGCGGCTGCCGGCTGCGCCACTCGGTGCATCCGCTGACGCGTCCTTACCATAGACGCGTGCCTCCATCCGAACGCTCCATGTCTGCCCCCGATGCGCGGTTGGTGCGAAGCAACTGGGAAAGCGAGGTTCGCATGGCGGATGTCTACGAGGCGCTGGCCGGGACCACGCGCGACACGGGACTCAAACACCGCTTGATGTCACTCGCGGCGACCGAGAAGCGGCACGCGGACGCATGGGCGGCGCTGATGGATTCCGGAGACGCGAAGCCAGCGACGCAGAGCCGCCAGCTGACCGCTCGCTTCCTGGCGATGCTGGCGCGGGTGGCCGGGATCGGTCCCGCCCTCGCGCTGGCCGGCGCCGCCGAAGGACAGGTCCTGCGGTCCTATCTCAACCAGGTTGCGACGGTCTCCGACGAGCGGGCGCAGGGAGTGCTTCGCAAGGTGCTTCCGGAGGAGCTCGACCACCAGTCGGCCGAAGATGTCACCAGCGAGTCCCCTGTGGAGCCCTCGCCCGAGCCGGCGATGTATGACGCCGGGGCGGCGCACGAACCCGAAGAGTGGCACGGCGGCGGAATCGAGAGCATCCGGAACGTGATCTACGGGGTCAACGACGGCTTGACCGCAACGCTAGGCGTGCTCGCAGGCGTCGGCGGCGCGAGCGTGAGCCCGCGCGTCGTGCTGATCGGAGGGCTGTCGGCCATGGTCGCCTCGGGGGTTTCGATGGCGGGCGGGGCTTACCTCTCGAGCAAGTCCCAGCGCGAGGTGTACGAGGGCCAGCTCGCGCGCGAGGCGGCCGAGATCGAGGCGATGCCCGAGCTCGAACGGGCCGAGCTCGTCAAGATCTACCGCTCCAAAGGCCTGACGGCTTCTGAGGCCGAGACCATCGTCGGGCGCATCACCTCCGACAAGAAGGTCTGGCTCGAGACCCAGGCGCGCGAGGAGCTGGGCCTGGACGTGGCGCAGTTCGAGAACCCGACGCGCGAGGCCCTCGTCGCCGGGATCTCGACGCTGATCGGGGGCGTGATCCCGGTGCTCGGCTACCTGCTCGGGCGCCTGCTGCTCGGGGCCGTCGTGAACGGCTTCGGCTCGCTCGTGGTTGCGTACGTGTTCAGCGCCGCGTTCCTGTTCACCATCGGCTCGGCTCGATCGTTGGTGACAGGGAAGGGTGCGGTCAAGTCGGGGCTGGAGATGCTGGCTGTGGGATCTGCGGTCGCCGCCCTCACCTACGGCGTCGGTCTGCTGTTCCGCGCCTGAGCCGGGCTCAGCCGGTCGCGATGCCTCTGAAGTAGGCGATGCTCACGACCCATGCGGCGCCGGCGAGGATCACGGCCTCGCGCCGTCGCGATCCTCCATGGGCGTAGAGGTACGCGCCGGGAAGGAAGATGACAGCGAACACTCCATAGACGAGGTGCAGCAATTCGGTCGGTCGACCTCCGAAGGCGAAGGCGGCCAGGCCGATCAGCCCCTGCACCGCGGTCAGGCCGGCCATCACGAGGTAGCTCGACCGAAATCCGCCGGACACCTGAGCGTGGCGAAAGTATCCGTAAGTGCCCCAGACCGCAAGCACGACGGCGAAGGCGAGAAGAGCGCGCGCTCCCAGGCCGTGGAGGAATACGAGGGCTTGCATCAGCTTGTCCTGGGTACGCGAACCTGCTCGCGGAAGTAGTCGACCGTGAGACTGAGGCCTTCTTCGAGAGTCACGCGAGGCTCCCAACCCAGGTGCTCGCGTGCCCGTGCGTTGTCGAGGGCGATGCGGTACACGTCGCCCTTGCGCGATGGACCGTACCGCGGCTCGAGCGTGTAATCCGTCAGCAGCGCGAGCTTCCGGAACAGGTCGTTGATCGTCACGGGGATACCGGTGCTGACGTGGAATGTGCCGCCCGAACCTTGCTCCAGGGCGGCCAGGTTTGCGGTGGCGACGTCGCCGACATGAAGCATGTCGCGGGCCTGGTCGCCCGTCCCATCGATGGTGACTGGTCCGCCTTCGAGCATCCGGCTGGCGAAGACCGCGATCACGCGTCCTTCCTCGGCGTGGAAGTCCTGCCGCGCGCCGTAGATGTTGGCGTAGCGCAGCACCGTGTAGTCGACTCCGAACGTTCGCTTGAAGGTCCCCAGGTATTGCTCGAACGCGAGCTTGCTTGTCCCGTAGGGGGACAGCGGCCGCACCGGGTGGTCCTCGTCCGCGGGGACGACGTCGGGCTCGCCGTAAAGGGCCCCTCCCGTCGAGCTGAAGATCACCTTGCGCACGCCGTGGTCCGCCGACGCTTTGAGGAGATTCAGCGCGCCGACGATGTTGATCTCCGCGTCGTATGCGGGGTCCGTGACCGATCTCGGCACCTCCGACTGCGCGGCGTGGTGGTTCACCAGCTCCGGCCGGAATGTCGCGACCGCCCTGTCGACCGCTGGCTGGTCGCGCAGGTCGACTCGATGCACCGCCGCGGCCGGGTTCACGTTTTCCATGCGGCCGGTGCTGAAGTTGTCGAGGACGGCGATCTCATGCCCCGCAGCCAGGTAAGCGTCCACGACGTGGGAGCCGATGAACCCGGCTCCGCCGCTTACGAGGATTCGCACCGGCTGGACTGTAACGGGTTTACTTGCTGACGGTGGTTGAGCGAGCGCGCCTGGAGGTGGACGTGGTCAAAGCGATTCCAGTGCCCGTCCCACCGGCCTTTTTGCGCGCGTTGCTGCGGCGGGCGGCGCGAGTGCCGGAGGTGGAGGCGCGGCTCCCCGCGGGCTCGGCCACGGTCGCGGTTCGGCTGACGGATGACGACGAGCTGCGACATTTGAACCACGACTTCGCGGATCACGATGCCGTGACCGACGTCCTTTCATTTGCCGGTTCGGACCAGCACCTCGGTGACCTCGCCATCTCGTGGCCGATGGTGCTCCGCCAGGCGCAAGAGTTCGGCGAGTCGGAGGAGACGGAGCTGAGCCTCCTGAGCGTCCACGGCCTGCTGCACCTGCTGGGTTGGGACCATGAGTCGGCCGCCGAGCGCAAAGAGATGACGCGCATCACCCTCGCCGCGCTCGCCGCGTCCGGGGTGAGGATCCCCGCGGGACGTCTCTGAGCTCCCGGTAAACTCACTGGTGCAGGGTCTGCGGCACTCGCCGCGGGCCTAGGTGCGTCTATTTGGATCTGGATGAAGGAAGAGGACTCGGCTCAAAAGACAACGGCTGTCGAGGAGCGGCTCATCGTCGGCCTCGGCAACCCGGAAGAGGACTATGCCGACACGCGTCACAACCTCGGCTTTGCGTGCGCGCGTGAGCTGGCGCGCCGCCTGGGCGTGCGGATCGATCGCAAGCGCTGGCAGTCGTTGGTCGGGCGCTCCGAAACGGAGCACCTCTGGCTCGTGCTGCCACAGACCTACATGAACCTATCGGGACAGGCGGTGGCGAAGGCGGTGCGGGACATCCACGTTCCTCCCCAGAACGTGTGGGTCGTCTACGACGAGCTCGACCTGCCGCTCTGCAAGATGAGAATCCGGCAGGGAGGTTCCGGGGCCGGACACAACGGAGTCCTGTCGCTCATCAGCTCGCTGGGCACGCCCGATTTCGTGCGCTTCCGGGTGGGCATCGGGAAGCCGCCGCGCAAGGGTTCTCAGCCGGGCCGCCAGCACGTCCTCGGAAGGTTCACAAAAGCCGAGGCCGAGCGCCTACCCGCCGTCGTCGACGGGGTCGCCAGTGCGCTGGAGCTGGCGCTCGAAGCGGGTATAGAGCGCGCTATGGATCGTTACAACCGGCCGGGCTCGCTCGGTTGCGAGGAGCTCGCATGAGCTCGCTCTGGAAAAGCACGATCGCGGCCGCGCCGAACCTGGAGCGGTGGATCTCTCGCGGCGAAGGCGAGCTCAAAGTCGCCCACCTTCCACGTGCCGCCTGGCCGATCGTCGCCGGCGCGGTGGCCCGCGCATTGGTCGCCTTGCGCCGGCCGGTGCTGATCCTGGCGCCGGCGCCAGAGCGCTTCACCGATGAGCTGCGGCCATGGCTGGCGGGCCAGCCTCCGGTCCACGTCTTTGCCGAGATCGGAGTCTCGTTCCTCGACCGGCCGCCCGCCTTCGACGACTCGGTGAGCAAGCGACTCGAGGCCCTGGCCGCGATCGCGCGCGCGAGCGACGATCCCGAGCTCGTGGTGGTTTCCTCTCGCCGCGCGATCACCCGGCAGACCATCTCGCCGCGCGACCTGCTCGACGGCACGGTTCTCCTGGCCCCGGAGCGTGGACCGGATCCCGTCGCGGTGGCGCAGCGCCTGGTCGAGCTTGGATACTCCAGGGAACCGCTGGTCGAGGACCGAGGCCAGTTCTCGCTGCGCGGCGGCATCCTCGACGTGTTTCCCGCGGCAGCCGACGCGCCGGTGCGGGCCGAGTGGGCGGGAGACGTCATCGAGACGCTCCGCCTCTTCGATCCCGAAAACCAGCGGTCGGTGATGGCGGTCCCTGAGGTCTCGATCAGGACGGGACGCGAGCTGCTGCTCGGTCCGGCGCGGGGAGCGGGCGCGGTCAAAAGGTTGCGTGAATCGGTTTCGCTCGAGAGCTTGCGCGCCGACGTGCGTGCGGACTGGGAGGACGAGCTCGCACGGCTCGAGTCAGGCGCGGCATTTCCCGGAGTCGAGTTCTACGCCGGCTACCTGGATCCTTCGCGCCCGTCACTGCTCGATCACCTGCCGGCCGGGATGGCCGTGCTGGATTTCGATCCGGAGCGACAGCTCGCCGATGCGCGCTCGTTGATCGCCGAGGCGGAGATGCTGGCGGCGGCCGAAGCCGGTGGCGGTGAGCTGCCTCGACGTTTCACTCTGCCCACCGTCGGCATCGATCGGCTCAACGAGTTTGCAGGGCGGCCACGCCTTCTGCTCACTGCGGGTGAGCCTGCGGGGGAGGCAATCGACCTCGGCTGGAGCGAGCCGGAGACGCTGGTCGGCCGGCCGCGCGCCGCGGTTGACCTGGCCGGCCTGGGCGACTCCGCGACGGTGATCTTCGCGACGGAGCAGGACGAGCGGCTCAAGGCCTTTCTCGAGGAGAGCAAGGTCAGGGCAACCGTCGGGGAGGCGGAGCTTGACCTGGACCTCGAGCTGGAACCAGCGCTCCGGCGCGCGGACGTCGACGTCACAGCCGGTGCTTCGCAGAAGCAGATCGGGTTTCACCTCGTTACCGATGCGGAGCTCTTCGGCCGGCTGCGCCGGCCATCGCGTCCGTCACGCGGCCGGACCCAGGCGAGGGACCTGACCAAGGAATTCACCCTCGATTTCGCACCCGACGAGCTCGTGGTCCACGTCGACCACGGCGTCGCGCTCTTCAAGGGAATGCGACTCATCGAGTCCGAGGGAGCTCACCGCGAGTACCTCGAGCTCGAATACGCGGAAGGCGACCGTCTCTTCGTCCCGGTGGAGAACCTCGACCGGGTTCAGAAATACCTCGGCGGGGAAGGCCAGCCCGCGCTCCAACGGCTGGGCACCAGCGATTGGACCCGCGCGCGAGGCCGCGCGAAAAAGGTCGTGCAGGACGTCGCGGACGAGCTGCTCAAGATCTATTCGCTCAGAGAGGCGAGGCCAGGTATCGCATTCGCTCCCGACACTGCGTGGCAGGCCGAGCTGGAAGCGTCATTTCCTTACGAGGAGACGCCCGACCAGGTGGCCGCGCTGGCAGAGATCAAGGCGGACATGGAGTCCGACCGTCCGATGGATCGCCTCCTGTGCGGCGACGTCGGTTTCGGCAAGACCGAGCTCGCGCTTCGCGCGGCCTTCAAGGCGGCGATGAGCGGCAAACAGGTCGCGCTCCTCGCGCCGACCACGGTGCTCGCCCAGCAGCACTTTCATGTGTTTCGCGAGCGGCTGGCCAAGTTTCCCGTCGTCGTCGAAATGCTGTCGCGATTCGTTGATGACGAGACGCAGGCTCGCACGATCGAGGGCATCAAGGCAGGCCAGGTCGACATCGTCGTCGGAACACACCGATTGCTTCAGCGGGATGTCCGCTTCAAGAGACTCGGCTTGCTGATCGTCGACGAGGAGCACCGGTTCGGTGTGATGCAGAAGGAGAGGTTGAAGAAGCTGCGCACCCAGCTGGATGTGCTGTCGTTGTCTGCGACCCCCATTCCGCGGACCCTCCACATGGCGGTTGGTGGGATTCGTGACATGAGCGTGATCCAGACTCCGCCGGAAGAGCGCCAGCCGATCAAGACATACGTCACGGCCGATGAGGACGAGCTGGTCCGCGAAGCGATCATCCGTGAGCTCCAGCGAGGAGGCCAGGTCTACTTCGTCCACAACCGGGTGCGCACGATCCAGAAGGCGGCGGACCGCATCCTGGAGCTGGTCCCTGAAGCCCGCGTCGCGATCGGGCATGGCCAGATGGGTGAAGGCGACCTGGCGGACGTGATGGTCGATTTCGAATCGGCGAAGTTCGACGTGCTCGTGTGCACCACGATCATCGAGTCGGGCCTGGACATTCCCAACGTGAACACGATCATCGTCGAGCGCTCAGACCGCTTCGGGTTGGCCCAGCTCTATCAGCTGCGCGGCCGCGTCGGCCGCTCGGGGAGGCGTGCGTACGCCTACTTCCTGTATGACCCGCGCCGCTCTTTGACCGAGCAGGCCGACAAGCGACTCGACGTCATCTCCGGGCTGCATGAGCTCGGGCAGGGTTTCAAGATCGCGCTCCGCGACCTGGAGATTCGCGGCGCCGGCAACCTGCTCGGGACCGAGCAGCATGGCGCAATCGCCGCGGTCGGTTTCGAGATGTATCTGCAGATGCTGCAGGGCGCGGTCTCCAAGATGCGCAGCGGCTCTGAAGAGACCGCGGTAGGCGACGTGCTGTCGACCACCGAGATGAATCTCGACCTGCCGCTCGACCACTTCATCCCGCGCTCGTACATCCGCGACGAGAAGCTTCGACTGGGCGCGTACCGCCAGCTTGCGGCGACGGAAGACGAGGAGGAGCTCGATGCGGTGCTGCGTTCGCTGGAAGATCGCTACGGACCTGGACCGGCACAGCTCGACAACCTGGCCTACTCGCTGCGCATCAAGCTGCGCGGACAGCGGATGGGTCTGCGCGGCGTGGTGGCGGAAGGTCACGACATCGTGATCCGCGTCGACCCGCAGCGTTTCCTCGACGTCGATGAGCTGTCGCGCCGGATGGCGGGCAGGATCGCCGTCGCGCCGAACCGTTTGAAGATGAGAAGGCAAGGTGAAGGATGGCAGCGCGACCTCCTGCAGCTGCTGGACGAGATGGCCGATCTGTACGGTTCGGGGCAAGGCGTGGTGGCTGTTCCGAGCTGATGCCAGAATCAAAGCCCATGCCCGAGTCGAACGAGGAGCCCTACTCGCCCGGAATCGATGCGATCTTCGAGGTGGTAGCACGGCTGCGCGCCCCTGACGGATGCCCTTGGGATCGCGAGCAGACGCACGAATCGCTCCGGCCCTACCTGCTGGAGGAGACATACGAGCTCCTCGAGGCGATCGATTCGAAGGACGACACGAAGATCAAAGAAGAGCTCGGAGATCTCCTGCTCCAGGTCGCGATGCACGCGGAGATCGCGGCGCAGGAGGGCCGGTTTGATGCCGCCCAGGTCTCCGAGTCGGTCGCGGCGAAGATGGTGGCGCGGCATCCACACGTGTACAGCACGACGTCCGTCGCCAACGCGGAAGAAGTCCTGAAGAACTGGGAGCACCAGAAAGCTCACGAGGCGCGGAAGGCGGGCAAGGACGAATCCGTGGTCGATCGCGTGCCCGCCACGATGCCGGCCCTCGCATGGGCGTTGGGACTGCAGAAGCGAGCGGCTCGCGTCGGCTTTGACTTCACGTCCGCGGCGGAAGCGGCAGAGGCGGTCGCCGAAGAGGCGCGAGAGCTCGCCGGCGCAGCCGAACCGGAGGAGGCCTTCGACGAGATGGGCGACCTGCTGTTCGCGGTCGTCTCGCTGGCACGGCGGCTGAAGGTCAATCCTGAGGATGCGCTGAGGGTCGCCGGTCAGCGATTCCGCGCGCGTTTCGCAAAGGCGGAAGCGTCGCTGCGCGAGGAGGGCAAGACCTTCCGCGACCTCGATCCCGAGCAGCTTTCTCTGCGCTGGGAAGAGAGCCGGGGAGACCGCTGAGCGGGATTGCCGTCGGATCTTTGCGCCCGATGCGGCGCATCTGCGTTGTCGGCTTCTGCGCTACTCGTCCACGCATCGACGGATGCGCGGACTGCGTTGCTCGGCGCCTCCTAGCATCTGCACCACCTCGGGCACAAATCTCTCGACGTCAACCCACTCAGCGGTCTCTGGCCCGGGGGGCGTTTGTTATAGTCGCTTTCCGCTCCGGCAAGAGTCCTGATCAACGATCCAGCATGAGATACAACCGAGTCATGGTCGCCTCCGGCACTTTGCGCACCAGCGCCTTCGGCGTTCGCCACGCAGTCGTCGTCGCGGTGGTGCTGATCGCGCTCATCTGGGCCGGATTCGCCTTCGCCCAGGAGGCGTACATCGGGCACAGGCTCAGCCAGCAAGTGGCCGACCTGCGCCACCAGAACGTTGCTCTCGCCGCGCAGAACCAGGGCTACAAGAAGGACGTGCAGGCGATCACGTCGGGTACGGCGAACGAGGAGGAAGCCCGGCTCAACGGCTACTCCAGGCCGCAGGAGCGCCTGTATCTCGTCACCGCCCCACCCTCGCCCTCGCCCACACCGGCCGCCACGGCTACACCGTCGCCTACGCCGCACCACTGAGGCCCCGCCGGCGGGTCGATGGTCGGGCGGTATACTTTTGGAGCGGAGTGGAGCAGCGGCAGCTCGTCGGGCTCATAACCCGAAGGTCGTCGGTTCGAATCCGACCTCCGCAACCATCCTGCCCCAACTACGGAGCCATGCTTGGCGCCGCCATTCTGGAGAAGACGTGAACAAGAGGAAGCGCGTGGCGCTGGCCAAGCGGCGCACCAAGAAGCGCAAGCTCAAGGCGCGGGCACAAACCGCAAGATAGGATCTTCTCCGCTGAGGGCGCAGCGGTCGCGCCCGGCTTGCGCGGTGCCGTAGCTCAGGTGGTAGAGCGCGCGACTCATAATCGCGTTGTCGCTGGTTCGAGTCCAGCCGGCACCACCATGCTGCAGACGACAACCTCCAACCCGCTCCTCCAGGCCATCAAGTCGAGCGGGCTCATCAGGCCTGGAAGCCGCGTGCTCGTTGCGGTTTCTGGCGGCCCCGACTCGACCGCGCTGCTCGTCGCGATGCACGAACTTGGCTTCGAGGTGACCGGCGCGCATTTCGACCACGCGCTGCGAGGCGGTTCGGAGGTCGTGGCCGGCGGAGTCGGCGAACTGTGCGCCAGGTTGGGCGTTGAGCTGGTGACCGAGCGCCGCGCATCCGCCATGCCCCGCGGATCGGTGCAGGCGGGTGCACGTGCGATTCGCTATGCGTTCCTGGAGCGGGCCCGAGCTCTCGCCGGAGCGGACGTTGTCGCGCTTGCTCACACCGCAGACGACCAGGTCGAAGGCGCCATCCTGCACCTCATGCGGGGATGCGGCATTTCAGGCTTGCGCGGCATGCCCGCTCGCCGCGGCGAATATGTCCGGCCGATGCTCGGGGCGTGGAGGCGGGACGTCGTCGAGTTCCTGGGTCAGCGCGGAATCACCGCTTATGCCGACCCGGCGAACGCCGAGCGCAACTTCGCGCGCGCGCGCGTGCGACACGAGGTTCTTCCCGCCCTCGAGCGCGACCGTCCGGGCATCGGCCGCCGGTTTTACGCCGCCGCCCAGCGAGCGTCCGCGATGCAGGATGCGATCGAGCGCGAGGTAGGTGCTCTGCTGGCGGCGGGTATGCCGTCCGCGCCGGAGGTGGCAAAGTTGCGCGAGCCGGTTGCGGTCGAGCTGATGAAGGCGCTGTACTCGCGCGCCGGAGGTTCACTGCCCGCGCTCTCGCGCGCGCACCTTGGCGCGATGCTCGACCTGGTGCGAGGCGGGCGCGGCGGTCGAGGCGTCGATCTTCCTCGAGGCCTGCGTTTTCGTATCGTGGGCACGTATATGGAAGTGATGGCACGCGCGACGGGCAGCGCCCGACCCCGGCTCGACATCAAGAGCTGCGCCGGCTGCGACGATGCCAACGCGGCGCACCTGCGGCCGGGCTTGCACGTGCACCTGGGATTTCGCCGGCCCGGCCTTCGCATGCGGCCGGCCGGCGGCATTGGCTCGCGCAAGCTGCAGGACATCCTGGTCGACGCACGCGTACCGCGGGAGGAGCGCGACTCATGGCCGCTGGTCTTCGCCGGCGAACGCCTCGCCTGGGTTCCAGGCGTCGTCGTCGATGCTGAATTCGTGAGTGTTTCCGGCGAGCCCGCGATGCACGTCGCCATCTCGCCGATGCCGGACCGCTGGACGAAGAAAGTTGCTAGGCTAGGAACGCCGAACAGCCCTCGAGGAGAGCCGAGTTGAGTCGTTTTCCACGCTCCAGCCTGTTTTATTTCGCACTGGTCGTCGTGCTCGGCCTGGTGTTCTACTTCACGTGGCAATCGCTGCAAAACGGCGGAACGTCGAGCGACTGGCACTTCTCCTACCTGATCTCCCAGGCGCAGGAAGGCAACGTCAAGATCCTGGAGATCAACGGCACGGACGGTATCGCCACCGATACCCAGGGCCGCAAGCACAACGTCGTCGTGCAAGACACGACTGGCAGCCCGCAATGGCTGACCGACCTGATAAACACGGACCACGTCGATGTCTTTTTCGACAAGAACAGCAGCGGCAGCTACCTCCTGCAGGTGCTGCTGCCCAATATCATCCTGGTCATCCTGATCGCGGCTTTCATGTGGTGGGTGTTACGCCAGACCCAAAGCGGTAACAACCAGGCGATCTCCTTCGGCCGGTCGCGCGCGCGCATGATCGCCGGCGACAAACCCGCCATCACGTTTGCCGATGTGGCGGGTGTTGAAGAGGCAAAACAGGAGCTGACGGAGATCGTCGAGTTCCTGAAATATCCTGAAAAGTTCGTCGCCCTGGGGGCGCGCATTCCAAAGGGCGTCCTGCTCGTCGGACCTCCCGGTACCGGCAAGACCCTGTTGAGCAAGGCCGTGGCTGGAGAGGCCGGCGTGCCGTTCTTCTCGATCTCCGGTTCGGAGTTCGTCGAGATGTTCGTCGGCGTCGGCGCGAGCCGCGTGCGCGACCTGTTCGACCAGGCCAAGAAGAACTCACCGTGCATCGTCTTCGTCGATGAGATCGACGCCGTCGGACGCCAGCGTGGCGCCGGGCTTGGCGGCGGCCACGACGAGCGCGAGCAGACCCTGAACCAGCTGCTCGTCGAGATGGACGGCTTCGACACGAACACCCACGTGATCGTCATCGCGGCGACGAACCGGCCGGACGTGCTCGACCCCGCCCTGCTCCGACCGGGCCGCTTCGACCGCCACGTCACCCTCGACCGCCCGGACATCAAGGGCCGCCGCGCGATCCTCGACGTTCACGCGCGCAACAAGCCGCTCGATACGACGGTCGACCTCGACGTGCTGGCCCGCCAGACGCCCGGCTTCAGCGGCGCCGACCTGGCCAACCTGATCAACGAGGCGGCGATCCTGGCCGCCCGCGCCAACAAGAAGGTGATCGGGATGGACGAGCTCGAAGAGGCGATCGCGCGCGTGATCGCGGGTCCCGAGCGCAAGAGCCGGCGCATCTCAGACCACGAGAAGGAGATCATCGCGTACCACGAGACCGGTCACGCCCTGGTTATGAAGGCGTTGCCGCACACCGACCCGGTGCACAAGGTCTCGATCATCTCCCGCGGCATGGCCCTTGGCTGGACGATGAGCCTGCCCGAGGAGGACAAGTACCTCATCTCCCGCGACGAGCTGATGGACCAGATCGCCGGGATCATGGGCGGGCGCGTGGCGGAGGAGATCGTCTTCGGCGACATCACGTCTGGCGCAGAGAACGACATCCAGAAGGCCACCCAGATGGCGCGCCGGATGGTGACCCAGTGGGGAATGTCGGACAAGCTCGGCACGGTGGCTATGGGTCATCGCGAGGAGCTCGTGTTCCTCGGGCGCGACCTTGGCGAGCAGAGGAACTACTCGGAGGAGGTGGCTGCGATCATCGACGAGGAGATCCGCAGCATCGTCGACCACGGTTACAAGGTCGCGACGGGAATCCTCACGCAGCAGCGTCACCAGATGGACCTGGTGGTCGAGCAGCTCAAGATCGTCGAGACGCTCGATGCCAAGGAGCTGGACGACATCCTCTCGCGAGGCGCACTGCAAGCGCCAGCAGCCAGCTCCTCAGCCTCGGCCTCATAGCCACGGCGGCGCCACAGCCGCTCTTCGTCGTCGGCCGGGGAAACCTTGGACGCACCCTGGCGAGGGCCTTCAAAGCGGCCGGGCATCCGGCCGAGCTGCGCCCGGCTCGGACCAGCCTCGACGGTCTCGTTCGAAGCCTCCGGTCGGCTCCACAGGCCGTCGTTTTCCTGGCCGTCCCGGACGATGCGGTCCTCGGAACGGCTGGTCAGATGGCTGGGGCCGACCGGCGGATTCCGGATTCCGTCGCGTTCGTGCACCTCAGCGGCGCCCTGACGCTGGGCGCCCTCGAACCATTGCGAGCCACCCACGCGATCGGTTCGTTCCACCCCCTCCAGTCGTTCCCGGAACCGCGCCCACCCGCCTCGCTGCGTGGCATCGTGGTGGCGGTTGACGCGACCAGCCCGCTGCTGCTGCGGCGGCTGAACGCCCTCGCTCGCGCTTTGGGCGCCCGGCCGAAGCAAGTCGGCGACGCCGAACGGGTGATGTATCACGCAGCCGCCGTGTTCGCGTCGAACTACGTCGACGTATTGCTCGGCGAGGGGCTTCAGCTGCTCCGGGCCGCGGGATGGAGCGAGAGGGAGGCGAGGACCGGCCTCCTCGCCCTCACCGAGGGAACGCTCGCCAGCGTGCGCAAGCAGGGAGTGGTGGCGGCGCTCACCGGGCCGGTGCGGCGGGGCGACGTGAACACGGTCGAGCGCCACCTTGCAGCGCTTTCGGGGCCGGTGGCGGACTTATATCGTATGCTCGGCCTGATCGCGCTCGAGATCGCAAAGGAGGCGGGCATCGAGCCCGCGGCGGCCGGGCGGATGCATAGGGCGTTGACCGAAAAAACGGCAGCGACCCGAAGGAGACGTCGCATATGACGACAGTGCTGGACGTACAGCGCTTCAAAGATGAGCACCGCCGATTTCCCGTGCTCACCGCATACGACTACCTGAGCGCCCGCATCCTCGATGAGGCGGGCATTCCGATCCTGCTGGTCGGAGACAGCCTTGGGATGGTGATGCTCGGGTACCCGACCACCCTGCCGGTGACCCTGGACGAGATGATCCACCACGCCAAAGCGGTGGCGCGCGGCTCCCGGCAGGCGTTGCTCGTCGGCGACATGCCGTTCATGTCGTACCACGTGTCGACCGAGCAGGCGATCGCCAGCGCTGGGCGATTCCTCCAGGAGGCCGGCATGCATGCGGTCAAGATGGAAGGTGCGGGCCCCGTGATCGAGGCGACCCGCCGCCTGACGGAGCTGGGGATCCCAGTCATGGGACATCTCGGGCTGACCCCTCAATCCGTCCACGCCATGGGAGGGTTCAAAGTTCAGGGCAAAGGCCAGGCCCAGGCGGCCCGGATCCTGGCCGACGCCAAGGCCCTCGAGCAGGCGGGCGCGTTCAGCATTGTTCTCGAGGGAGTTCCGAGCGAGCTCGGCACGAAGGTCACGCAGGCCCTTCGGATCCCGACGATCGGCATCGGCGCCGGTCCCGGCACGGATGGGCAGGTGCTCGTGTACCACGACATGCTTGGTCTCACGAGTGGGAAGGCGCCGAAGTTCGTGAAGCGCTACGCCAACCTCGCCGAGGAGATCGGGAATGCGGCCCAGCGCTTCGCCAAAGATGTCGCCGGCGGCGAGTTTCCTGGGCCGGAGCACGAGTATTCGGCCAACGGCTCGGCGCCCGCGCCGGTGGGAGAAAAAGAAGAGGCCAAATACGGCGCCGGGTAGACCGTTCGCTGTATTCGAAGCCGCCGCCGCGATGCACGATGCGTCGCGGCAGTGGCACGCTCAGGACCTCAAAGTCGGGCTCGTGCCAACAATGGGGGCCCTTCACGCCGGGCATCTGAGCCTCATTGAAGCGGCGCGCGCCGAGAACGAATTCGTCGTCGTCAGCATCTTCGTGAATCCCATCCAGTTCGGACCGGGGGAGGACTTCGCGCGCTACCCCCGAGATCCCGCGCACGACGAGGCGTTGTTGAGCGAAACACGAGTGGACGCCGTCTACCGGCCCTCGGTCGACGTGATGTATCCGCCAGGGTCCAGCACGCGAGTGCACGTCTCCGGCGTGGCGGATCCGCTCGAAGGCGCGGCCCGTCCGGGCCACTTCGAGGGCGTCGCCACCGTGGTCAGCAAGCTGTTCACCGCCGTCGAGCCGGATCGCGCCTACTTCGGGCAGAAGGATGCTCAGCAGGCGGCGGTCGTGAAGCGGTTCACGCGCGATCTCGATTTTCCGGTCGAGATCAGGGTTTGCCCGACCGTCAGGGAGGCGGACGGCCTGGCTTTGAGCTCGCGCAACGCCTACCTCCGACCCGAGGAGCGGTTGGCGGCGCTGTCCCTCAGCTCGGCGCTGCGCCTGGCGGCGGCGGCCCATGCGGCTGGGGAGCGCCGGCCGGACGAGCTTCGGAAAGTGCTTTGCGGCCGCCTCGAGGCTGAGCCGCTGGCTCGGGTCGAATACGCGGAGGTAGTCGACCCGGAGACATTCATGCCTCCCGGAAAGCTGGCCGTGCTGGCCGTCCGGATCGGGAAAACCCGGCTGATCGACAACCACGACCTCTCCGCGGTGTTTCCCGGGTAGCCCGCCTTTCTGCGTTACAATTGGAGTTCGTATTGGCGGAGGCCGTTATGACGACCAACACCACACCAAAAAACCTTAGGGGGAAGTGCAGTTGTCCAATGAGTCCGGTGCTGTCCTGACTGAATCGAAGGAGGCGCCCGAAGACTCAGCCTACGCGATGACGATGGAGGACTACCTCCATTACGACCAGGAGGCCTTCAAGACCCCCAATCACGGGGACATCGTCGACGGAATCGTGGTCCGGGTCGACGCGGACGAAGTCCTGGTCGACATCGGGGCCAAGGCCGAAGGCGTCATCTCCAGCAAGGAGCTGGGCATGCGCGGCGACGTGGACTCGGTCGGGCTCGAGCCCGGCGACCAGATCAAGGTCTACGTCCTCCAGCCTGAGAACGAAGAAGGAAACGTGGTCCTCAGCCTGCGCCGGGCGCGGGCCGAGACGACGTGGATCGTCGCCGCCGAGAAGCAGGCCGACGGGTCTGTCATCGAGGCCGACGTCCGCGAGCAGAACAAGGGCGGCCTGATCGTCAACATCCTTGGCCTGCGAGGCTTCTTGCCTTCCAGCCAGGTGGCGCGGGCTTACGCCGGGAGCCTGGAGTCGTTGGTCAGCCAGCGGATCCCGGTGAAGATTCTCGAGGTCAACCGCAAGCGCAACCGCCTCATCGTCAGCCAGAAAGCCGCCGAGGACGAGGATCGCGCACGCAAGCGCGAGGAGCTGTTCAGCCGGCTTCAGACCGGGGCCACCGTCAAGGGCACGGTCTCCGGCATCACCAGCTACGGAGCTTTCGTGGACATCGGCGGAGCCGACGGGTTGATCCACATCTCCGAGCTGTCCTGGGATCGCGTCTCCAAGGTGACCGATGTTCTCCAGCTGGGGGAGGAGGTCACCGTGAAGGTGATCAAGCTCGACCCGGAGCAGACCCGGATCTCGCTGTCGCTGCGGCAGCTTCAGCAGGACCCGTGGGAGAGGCTCGTGCAGTCGATGCCGATCGGCTCGATCGTCGAGGGGCAGGTCACCAAGACCAAGAAGTACGGCGCGTTCCTGCAGATCATGCAGGGGATCGAGGGCTTGCTTCACATCTCCGAGCTGTCGTGGGACCACGTGGAGCGAACCGAGGACGTGCTGAAAGTGGGGGAGAACCTCCAGGTCAAGGTGATCGGGATCGACACCGCCCGGCGGCGCATCTCGCTCAGCCTGAAGCAGCTTTCCGCGCCACCCGCCAGCCTGGCGAACGGGCGCCCCGAGCAGCGCCCGGCCGAATACGACGACGTCGAGGACGAGAACTAGCTCCTAGCTGCGTCGGGTCTTTACAAGCAGGGTTGCGTTCGTTTGGCGCGCCTGGTTGAGTTGACCGCGGCAGGTGTGCTTCGGCTGGGGGAGGGGCCGACGGGAGAGGGAGGGCCCGCCCAGGGTGCGCCCGATCGCCGGTTTCAGCTCCCCAGGGTGGCCAGGCGCTGGCCGGCCGGGGAGTAGAACGGGTCGATTTGAAGGGCACGTCTGTAGTCGCTGCGCGCATCGGCGACCCGGCCGAGCTGCGCCTCCGCGTCGCCCAGCTCGACGTATAGACCGGGATCGCTTTCGCCCAGGTCCGCGGCCCGTCTCATCTCCTCCACTCCCTGGGACCGCGAGCCCTGGGCGACAAGGCCCTGCCCGAGGGCCCAGTGGTAGCGGGCCTGGAGCGGGTCGACCCGCACGGCCAGCTCGGCGCGTCCCTGGAGGTACCAGGTGTCGGCGAGCAGCGGTAGAGCTCCCAGCCCGACCGCGACCAGTGCCACCACGATCGCAGCGCCCGAGCGCCACGGAGCCGGAGCAACCGCCGGCGCGGCGGGCGACGCGCCCGGCTGCTCGACCTCGAATGACCGGACGGCCGACCACGCGGTCCCGGCGAGGAGCCAGAACGCACCTGTGGCCGGCACCCAATCGAAGTTGAAAACCACCCAGACCGTATAGGCGATGCAGGCCGCGGCCAGGGCTCCGACGTCTGCGCCGAATCGCGCCCGCCAGGCACCTCGGAAGAGGATTACCAGGACAAGGCCGAGCGCAGCGACGCCCAGCAACCCCTGCATCGCCGCGGTGTCGAGGAGCCCCGAATGGATGCGGTCGAAGGTGATGCCGCTCGCGTAGTCTCCGCTCAGAAACCGGCCAAACGCGAGACCGGTTGCGTCTTCACCCCATCCTGTCAGGGGTCGGGCTCCGACCATGTGCAGCCCGTCTTGCCAGAGGTGAATCCTCAGCTTGCTGGGGTCATCGTTGAGGAACTGCAGAGGCGACGTCACGATCACAACCAGCGCCGCTCCGATCACCGCGATTGAAGCGACCGCCGCGATTGCCGCGGCACGGCCGCGCAGCCGGAAGACCACGAGAGCGAGGCAACCGGCCAGTGCTCCCAGCCCTCCGCTGCGCGAGGTGGTCACGTACAGCCCCGCCACCAGGACCGCCGCGCCCATCCACCAGGCGACCGTGAAACGGTCGCCGCGCAATCCACGGGCGACCGCAAGGGGCAGGGTCATTGCGATCAGTGCGCCCAGGACGTTCGCGTTGCCCAGGTTGCCGTCGGGCCGGTACGACACCTGTTGAGCAAATTGCAGCAACGCCTCCAGGCACGCCACGCCGGTGCCGAAGACAAGGGCCGTCACCACCCAGTCGCGTTGCCGCTTGGTGCGCATCAGCCAGACCGCCATGGCGAGCAGTCCCACGTAGGCAATCCGCACCGGCAAAGACTCGTATCGTGTGTACGAACCGGCGAAGCTTAGGGGCCTCGAGATGGAGAAAAGGAAGGCCAGAACCGCAGCCCCCGCGCCGGCGACGAGCGGCCAGCGTAATCTTCCCAACCCGGGTCCGCCCGGCGACAGTAATGCGATCCCGGCCCCGAGGCAGGCACCGGCGACAACGATCGACGCGCGAGGCAGGATGAAGGAGTCTTCGGCGGCTGGCAAGAAAGCGGTCGGAACGGCCAAAGCGATCGCCGCGGGAAGGTAGCCGCCCAGGCGCCCGAGAAGCGTTCTCACCGCGCCTCCGCCAAAGAAATCCGTTCGACGAGTTGGACGTTATATTAGGTGCAGAGGTACCGCGGGGTACCAAAGCAACGTTCGAGGAGGTGCTGGCCCCACCGAAGGCGTAGGAATCCAGGAGGAATAGGACCTTGTATCCGTTTGAGAGATTTACTGAGCGAGCCAAGAAGGTTCTGACGCTCGCCCAAGAAGAAGCAGAACGATCGCACCACAGCTATATCGGCACCGAGCACTTGCTCCTGGGCTTGCTTCGCGAGGGTGAAGGCCTGGCCGCCAAGGTTCTCAACAACCTGGGCGTGGAGATCGGCAAAGTTCGCCAGACCATCGAATCGGTTCTCGGGCGGAATGAGCGGATCATCATCCAGCAGATCATCCCGACGTCGCGCGTCAAGAAGGTCATCGAGATCTCCTTCGAGGAAGCGCGACGCATGGGCCACAACTACGTCGGCACCGAGCACCTTCTGCTCGGCCTGCTGATCGAAGGCGAAGGCATCGCCGCCCACGTCCTGGAGGACCTGGGCGCGACCCTAGACAAGGTGCGCTCCGAGATCGAGCGGCTGCTGCACGACTCCAGCGCGGAGACCGAGGCAGAGCCTGCTCCCAAGAAGCCATCGAAGACGCCGCTGCTCGACCAGTTCGGTCGCGACCTCACGGAGCTGGCGCGCCGTAATCAGCTTGATCCTGTGATCGGCCGCGAGACTGAGATCGAACGCGTCATCCAGATCCTCAGTCGCAGGACCAAGAACAACCCGGCGCTGATCGGCGAGCCCGGTGTTGGCAAGACCGCCATTGCGGAGGGTCTCGCGCAGCAGATCAACCTGGGCAACGTCCCGGAGTCGCTGCAGCACAAGCGTGTGCTGACGCTCGACATGGGTGCGTTGGTCGCAGGCACCAAGTATCGCGGTGAATTCGAAGAGCGCCTCAAGAAGATCCTCGACGAGATCCGCTCGAGTCGCGAGGTTGTGCTCTTCATCGACGAGCTTCACACGCTGGTCGGTGCCGGCGCGGCCGAAGGCGCCATCGACGCGGCCAACATCCTCAAGCCGGCGCTTGCGCGCGGCGAGATCCAGTGCATTGGCGCGACGACGCTAAACGAGTACCGCAAGTACATCGAGAAGGACGCCGCACTCGAGCGGCGCTTCCAGCCGGTGTATGTCGACCAGCCCAGCGTTGCGGAGACGATCGACATCTTGAACGGCGTGAAGTCGCTGTATGAGAAGCACCACCGGGTGACCATCACCGACGCTGCCGTGCACGCAGCGGCCGTGCTGAGCGACCGCTACGTCAGCGACCGTGCGCTGCCGGACAAGGCGATCGACCTGATCGACGAAGCGTCGGCACGCGTCCGCATGAAGCTGACGACCACGCCAGACGACCTCAAGGAGCTTCAGAAGGAGATCAAGAAGCAGCGGTCGGACCAGGACGAGTCGGTCAACAAGCAGGACTTCGAGGCCGCGGCCAGCGTTCGCGACAAGGTGAAGAAGCTGCAGGACAAGCTGGCCCTCAAGGAAGCCGCGTGGCGCGACAAGCTGGGCGAGACGGTCCCCGAAGTCAGTGAGGAGCACATCGCGCAGATCGTCGCCGCGTGGACGGGCGTGCCCGTTTCGCGGCTCGTCGAAGAGGAGACGTCGCGACTGCTCCGCATGGAGGACGAGCTGCACAATCGCATGGTCGGCCAGGACGAGGCCATCAAGACTGTGTCGCAGGCAGTGCGGCGCGCCCGGGCGGGCCTGAAGGACCCGCGACGCCCGATCGGCTCCTTTATCTTCCTGGGGCCGACCGGAATCGGAAAGACCGAGCTTGCGCGTGCCCTCGCCGAGTACCTGTTCGACTCGGAAGACAACTTGATCAAGCTGGACATGTCCGAATTCATGGAGCGGCACACCACCGCGCGGCTTGTCGGCTCGCCTCCGGGATATGTCGGATACGACGAAGGCGGTCAGCTGACCGAGGCAGTCCGCCGCCGGCCGTACTCGGTGATTCTCTTCGACGAGATCGAGAAGGCGCACCCCGAGGTCTTCAACATGCTGCTGCAGATCCTCGAGGACGGACGCCTCAGCGACGCCAAGGGAAAGGTGGTCAACTTCGCGAACACCGTGATCATCATGACCTCCAACCTCGGCATTCGCGACGTCAACCAGGCGGGCACTTCACTTGGTTTCCAGCCCGCGGTCGTTGACGAGTCGGAGGAGGTCGAGCGCCGTCACAAGAACACGAAAGAGAAGATCGACGAAGAGCTCAAGCGGATGTTCCGCCCCGAGTTTCTCAACCGCGTCGACGCGGTCGTCGTGTTCAAGAGCCTGACGACGGGCCAGATCCGGCAGATCGTCGACCTGCAGCTGAACAAGCTGAGCAAGCACCTGGTCGAGCAGCAGATAACGATCGAGGTCACCGACGCGGCGAAGGACCTGCTCGCGAAAGAAGGCTACGACCGGATTTATGGCGCACGCCCGCTGCGGCGCGTCATCACGAGCCGGATCGAGGACCAGCTTTCAGAGCACCTGTTGCGAGGAAAGATCGCGCGCGGCGACACGGTCCAGATCGACGTGGACGGCGAGGACAGCCTCAAGTTCACGCCGACCAAGCACCGCCACAAAGAACCCGCGGGCACTGGGGCAGCCGCCAAGCCCTAACCTCGCAGGCCGCACGATCGTGGCCTTAACAATCTGGGTTGGCAACGCCGCACATCCGCGGTAGATTCGTCCGCGGTAGGCGTTGCTGGCTCGGGGGAGGGGAGGGCCCCGCCAGGGGTGCGTCGCCCAGGACAGGCCGCCCTTTGTGATACCGAGATTGAGACCGCTCCGAGACTGACAGCCGGTTCGCCCGGGTCAACAATGGCCGCGAAATGGGAGCCAGCCAGCGCACCTCACTGAGCACAGCGGTCAGGGTCGGACGGCTCTACGCCGACCAAATGCATGACCAAGGCTAAGCCTTGAATCGTGTCGCCTCGGCTTTGCGGACTCCACGTGGCGCTTTCTTGCTCGCGTTCGGCGCGCTCGTGATGATCGCGGGAGGCGTGACGGCCTTCGGCTGGATGCTAAATCTTCCGAATGTCCGCGTCCCCTGCAGCGAGCCCGCCGTCCGCGTGACCTATATCACCCCGACGGGCACGTATTGCGAGGGTTCGAACCCGTTTGAACAGCCATGGCTGGCTGTGCTTGCCGTCGTCATCGGAATCGTGCTCCTGATCGTGTCTTGCAGACTGGAGCGGAGGGTCGGCTGGATGGTCCACCGTTTGATCACGGGCCTCACCCATGGCTCTGTGCTGTTCGCCCTCAGTCTTCCTTTTGTGGTGTTCTCATTCGGTTCCTGCGAAGCCTCCGCACCTGTGAGCGGTTACCAGATGCTGAACGGGTTTGACTTTCCGGTGTCGGACTTGAATCTGTCGCCGATTTTTTCGCAACACTTCGGGCCCAACCCGGCAATCGTCGTTCTCGTGGCGGTGGCCGTGATCGGCCTGGCGGCATCGATGTGGCCCGGATGGAAGAGCGATGTCGTCCGCCTCGCGAGCGCCGGGATCGGAATTGCTTCCGTGTTTGCGGCGTCTCTATTCGTTCCCCATGGACTCGTTTTCAATGGCCTCGAGTTGTACGTCGACGGCGGAACGGGGCCCACGATCATCGCTCTGGCGCTTGGGATCTCGCTTTGCGTCGACGGGCAGGCGGTGGCGCGCCGTCACCTCGGGGAACGTGCGGGGGTGGCCACAAGCCTTCATCCGGGCTGACGGGCGAGACATGCCATCCGCTTCGACAAATGACTAGATACCTACCGTAACGAGAACCATTGTCTGTCGCTGGTGGTGCCAACAATCCGGTGTGAGGATTCCGAGGGTGCCCTTAACGTGCCGGCGATTTACTGTGGGAATGGCATCACTACCAATGAAAACCAGACAACGCCAAATAGCAGCAACTCCAAACCGGCCATGACTCCGATAGTCAGCGCAGTTGTCCTGTTGGCCGGGGGCCTGATCCTCACTGTGATCAGACCAGCTAACGCCATTACCAGGGCGACCAGGAGCGGTGTGGCGTATCGAAATGCCCGCCAGCCCGGTTGAATCAGCTGGGAGGTACCCTGACTTATGACCCAGCCTTGCCAGGCTGCCGCTACCAAGAGCGCACCCACTACCAGGCCGCCTGAGGTGGCTGTCCAACGCATGAGGCTGAGGTTAACTTCCAGCGTTGCCTATGGCCTCTTCCCGATTCCAAAACGAAGCCATTGCGCCTCGGCGACCTTCGGTTGGTGCGAAGGCGCCAAGGATGGCTGTACGACTGAAGACTAGGGGGGCGCTGGAAAAGCAATGACGCACGATGCAAACAAGACTCCCAACACCGCGATGGCGGCGGTCCAATGCCACCAAGTCCGAGGCACGAGCGCCCGCCACGGCAAATCTAATCTCAGACCAGGCCGCCGATTCCAGACTATCCAGATGGGCACCGAACCTATGGCCAGAACTGTTGCAATGGCCACGCCGAGAAACACTAGTGCGATGGTGATCAGGTCGCACTGATATAGATCGGGGCACATCGAGTTGCCTTGAAGCAGCG
>Ga0209648_10000721_pt1 | contig 25848 bp, 22 predicted proteins | sample GraSoi2013_115cm_FD_185830 | JGI IMG/M metagenome (GOLD analysis project Ga0209648, IMG submission 185830) | Grasslands soil microbial communities from the Angelo Coastal Reserve, California, USA - Sample 9_17_2013_115cm (SPAdes) (version 2) | ecosystem: Environmental > Terrestrial > Soil >... | reverse complement strand
TCTATCGACGCGGCGGCGGCCGTACTTCTGCCCCGCGCGACCGGCTACTCCGCGGCGCTGATCGACTACTTCTTCCGCGGCAAGCTCGATGTGGACCTCGTCCCGGCGGATCCCACCGGATCCAGAGCGGCCACGGGCGTGCGCTTTCCGTTCAGATCGTCCGCGTAGAGGCCGATCTCGCCGTCGACCAGCGCGTCGCTCTGCGCGGCGTTTGTCCCCGTGACCCGCACGATCGACGGATCGGTGGGATCCGCCGGGACGAGGTCCACATCGAGCTTGCCGCGGAAGAAGTAGTCGATCAGCGCCGCGGAGTAGCCGGTCGCGCGGGGCAGAAGTACGGCCGCCGCCGCGTCGATGGTACAGAAGTTCAGGGAGAAGACGCCCGGCTGGCCTTTCTTCTTCAACCCATCGTCGAAGAGGGAGTACGTCGTCAGATATTTGTTTCGGATGACCTCGCCCGTGACCACATCGCTCACGTCATTGCCGAAGAACGTCACCTTACCCGACAATCCTGCCGCTGCGGAGCACGCCGGAGCATCGGGTGAGGCGACGTCAACATCTGTGCGCAGCGAGAGATCCAGGCGCGGAAGAGGGTACGGCCTCCCGAAGTTGTCACGGCCGGTATTGCCGTCCACCGCCTCGGTGAAGTTGGTGTCTTTGCTAACAAAGTTACGATTGGTGAACTCCGCGAGGCCGCGGCCGTCGCCCGTGGTCCAGAAATGGCGGAGGTGCGGGAACTGCGGAGACGAATATCCACTGTAGGTAAGTGTCGTCCGGCGTTCGTTGATCTGATGCTCGAAGACGCTTGGCGTCCCGAACGGAAACGAAGGAGGGATCACTCCTGCATGCCAGTCGTTTCGCGTGTGCTCGGGCACGCCCATGTCCTGGATGAGATGGATGACCTGGCCGAGCGCCCGGAAGGTCGACGCCATCGCCGCCTCCCGGTCGCGTGGCGAGCTGGCGGTCAGGCCATTGAGGAAATAACGGTGGGCTTCGCGCCAGGAGAAGTCTTGGCCGCTGATCTGGTCGGGATCCTCCAGCGCCCACTCGAAGGCTCGGCGTCCAACGCTCACCGGACTGCCGCGGAAGTTGCCCGTGAGGCCTCGGTCGTAGACGGGATCGTAAAAATGATGACGATACCGAAAGGGATTCAACGAAATGAAATTGTTGTCGTCTTCACGGATGCTGCCCGTTGCCAGCCAATCTTCCGGGGTGAACGATTCACCCTCAGTTGACGCGAAGAGCGTCGTCACGCTCAAGCCCAGCTGCTCTTGCAGATACCCCCTCCTGAGAACAGATTGCGCGAAGGCCGATCGAGTGATTCGGTCGTGCGTTGGCGTCTCATACGCGAGGCTCGGCACCGCATACGTCATTGTGATCGCCGCACATGAAGCCCAAAAGAGTGAGGATCGCCGCATTAGTTTGCCCTCGCACGCTTCAACTGATTATCGATATTGATGAAGAACGATTCCACTAGATCCGGGAGGATCTTATCTGGATCTACCCGACGCGCTTTGAAGTACTCGCGTTCAGCGCGCAGCGCCTCGTAAAAGCGTCTCATGCGGCCTACGTCGCGCCAGCCGGCAGAGATTCTGATGTTCTCCAGGTGCCGAAACCAATCCTCTGGTGTGCCCCGAAACGGCTCGACCCTGATCGCCATACCGTCCCAGAGCGATTCCTGCGTGCTGTCGTAGGGGTTCCCATCGATGCCGGGCCGCCGATAGTCGATCTGAGCGGCCGTCAGCTTCGTCATCGCCCGCAAGCGGGCGAAGTCTCGCTTCGAGGCATTGTGCAGCTCGACCGGCACGTACGCACTCTTGAAGATCATCAGGAATGGGCAATTATTCGCGGCGTGGGCCAACGGGGGGCGGAGCTTCGGACCCCACGCGGGAGTGACGAACACCCCCTGCGCGTCGGTCAGCGCCTCGACCACCTGAAGGCGGGGCCCCTCGCCAGATATTGTTCTGAGTTCCCATACCACCACCACGACCGCGCCCTCGATCGACTGTCCCGTCGCCGCATCCACCACCGTCGCCCGGATCTCCTTCCCGGAGTAGAACGGCGGCACGATGCCTTCGATGGACTCGCAGGTCGTAGCGATCACGAGCGAGACGAGCAAGCCCAGCGGCAGAAGCGCCCGCTTTCGCATCATCCGCCTCCGGCGCGCAGCTCTTTCAGTGCCCACTCGAACCATGGGATCACGGTCGGCGTCTCTTTCCTCAGCTCCGCGGGCAGCGTCTGCCACTCGCTGTCGAGCGCCGTCAGCATCCGGGGCGTCGGCTGATCACGGAGCGGGGCCCATATGTGGAGGAGACCATTGAGGAGCTCGGTGAGCTTCTTCGCGCGCGCCTCAGCCTCCTCGCTGGCCGCGCGCATCCGGATCTCGATAGATCGATTGTCCGACTTCAGTTGTCCCCCGTTGAAGTCGGTGGGCTCCCGGCCCGCCACGAAGAATATGAGCCCCGGCGAATCCTTGCTGACCGGGGCTCGCAGCGCCTTCGGCTCCCACGCCGCGATCGTGAAGGTTCCATCTCCGGCAGTCTCCGTCTCCACAGCGCGCAGAGTGTTCGCGAAGAGCAGTGAGTCCGCGATACGAGGGTCCCGCCACCAGGCCAGGACCGACACGCCGGCGAGCGGCTGGCCCGTCTCGTCCGCGAGCACCCTGCCTCGAATCACGGGCGAGACGTAGTCGATCCCCTGGGCATCCGCCGTCGTGTCTCCCACGCCGGCGCAAACAAGCGCGAGGCCCAGGGCCACCCAGCCAAGCGCAGTCATCACAGGGACCGGCTCACATCGCCACAATCTTCCAGACTCCGTCGAGATCCTGCATGAAATAGAGGAAATGCACAAACGTTCCCCCGTCCCGATCCTGCGTCGTCGCGTAGGCGGCGATCACGCCATCGAACGAGACGAGTCGAATGTCGCGGAGGGTGCTCGCCACCGTGGGGAGATCAGGGCCGAGCCGCTGGAACGCGCCACGATACTTGTCCTTCTGGCCATCGACCACGACGGTAACCGCTGCTTCGACGTCCCCTCGAGCGAGCGCATTGCGAAGCGTGGCCCATTTGGCTTGAAGCTGCGCGTCGGTCGCCTGTAGGTCGAGGACTTGCACGATTGTCTGTGCGGTGAAGGCATTCCCGAGCGGATCCCTGATGGTCGCCGTCGCCACGTAGACGCCTGGCCGCGAATAGGCAAATACTTGCGTGCCTGGCCCGGTCCAGCTGAGATCCGGCAGGCCGTCCCCGTTGGCGTCCAGATCCACGTGGCCGATGGGGCCGCCGGTGACCTCGAACGTGACGGTCAGCGGCGCCACGCCCGCGGGCGGAGTCGCACCCAGCGTGAACGGCGCCGCCGGAATCGCGGTCGACACTATAACCGCGATCGTCTGTTGCGCGGTCGCTCCGGCGGCGCTGGTCGCCACGGCGGTCACGCCAGTCGTGTCGGCGGTGATCAGCACCTGCGCCACGAAGCTCGTGCCCTGCACGGCGGCAGGCACGCCGTTCACGGTCACCCCCACTTCCGCGCCACCGGCGTCCACCGTCCCCCGGACGAGCAGGAGTCCGGCCGGCACGGTGGCCCCGTTCCCGGGCGACGTGATGGTGATCTGCAGACTGCTGACGGTGAATGTCCGCTGCGCCGGTGCGAGGCTCTCGTTCCCCGCCAGATCGCGCGCCTTCACCTCGAAGAGGTGATTGCCCGGCGTGAGCCCCGTCAGCGTCGCGGTCGTATCCAGGGCGAACGCCGACCACATCGCGCCGTCCAGGCGCCACGCGAACTGGAGGCTGCCCACGGGCGTCAGGTTGTCCGCTCCCGTGAAGGTGAAGAGCGCGGTCGTGCCTTGCACCGTACCGGCGGACCCTCCGGTGATCTGCGCGGTCGGCGGCGTGTTGTCCACGATGACGACGCGCGTCGCGGCCGTGGTGTTCCCGGCGCGATCGGCGGCGGTGGCCGTGAGCGTGTAGGAGATGCCGTCTCTCAAGCTCCGGGTGTCCCAGGCGGCCGTCGCCGAGGTCGAGGGGGCTGGAAGTGGCGGGCTCAGTGAGACCGACAGCAGCTGCGTCGGGGTCCCGGCCCCGGCCACGACGCCCAGGGTGACCGTGGCCACCCCGCTCCCGCTATCGCCGGCCGCTGCGCTGACCGTCACCGTCTCGCGCACCCACGCACCCGCCGGGGGTGCCTGGAAGCTCAACGCCGGCGCGATGTTGTCGTGGACGACCGTCGCCTCCGCCGGCGGCGACGCGAGCCCGTCGCCCCCGTGAGCGGTCGCGAACACCTCCAGCGTGTTCCGGGTGTTGAGGGCCAGCGTCAGCTGGGCCGCGAAGGCCCCGGTCGCGTCCGCGATCACGTTGACCGGCGTGGCGGCGTCGTTCACGAACAGGTCGACCGCCGCCCCCGCGTGCGCTGTCCCCGTCACGGCCAGTGGCGACCGGTTCGTGAACAGCGGCGTGCTCACGCTCGGCACGGGGGGCGCCAGGAACCGCAGCACGCGCTTGCCGTCGGCTACGTAGAGGTTGCCGCTCGGATCAAAAGCGAGGCCCGCGGGCTGCTTGAGCTTCGCCGCGAACAGGGTCAGGTGCGCGTCAGGGTGGAGCTTGCCGACCGTGCGATGCGCGTCGTCGTCGTCGAAGTCCAGCTTTCGCATGGTGAGGTAGAGCGCGCCTAGACGGTCGCGCGCGAGTCCCACGGGCTTCTTGAACTCGTCCGCAGGACCCAAGACGAGGGGCGGGCCGGCGCTACCATCGGCGAGGATGGGGATCTGGAACACTACGCCCGCGGCGTGCCGGTCGCCCCGGCGTCCCTGCGTGGCCGCGAACAGCGTCGCGTGGTTCAGGGCGAGACCCTGGAGGTGCTTGAAGCCGTCGGCGAAGACCGTCAGCTGGCCCGCCGGCGAGAGCGCCAGGATCATCTCGGGCTCGGCCGACTCGTCGTCGGGCTCCGCGTCGCGGTCGCGCGTGAGCCGGCGCGCGGAGACGAACAGCGTGCCGTCCTCGCGCACGGCCAGCCAGCGGGGCTGCTTGACGCCGACGAGGACCGGCGTGCGCCGGCCGGTGGCCTCCACCCGCACGACGCGTCCGGCCTTCTCCTCGGCGACCAGAAGGCGTCCCGCGGGATCGAGGGCCAGGCCGACCGGCCGCTCGAGCCCGGTGACCACCACGGCGCGGACCCCGCCGGGCGTGATGCGCGTCAGCGTGCCCGTGTCCCGGTCGGCGACGACGACATTCCCCTGCGCGTCCACGACGATGCCGCGCAGCTCACGGAATCCGTCGGCAAAGACCGCCGTCGGCGCCAGCGCCGTGATCGGTTGCCCGGCATGCGCGTGGCCGGCGAACAGGCACAGCGCCAGCGCGATGCCGAACCGGACGCGCGGGTTCCGGGAAGATTGCACGGGTACGATGGCGTCCCCGCACGTCGGGTCCGTCGGGTTGACGCAGCGCGTGCCAGGCTGGGCCCTCGCCGCGGAGGCCCCGGCCAGCAGGGCAACGATCGCCACGAGGACCGCCCTGGCGGCGTGGCACCTCCCGAGATCGCGACCATCGGGCAACATAAGGGCCGCAATATCGAGGCAAGCCGTGTGCTAAGGCGGGCCGCGGCACCCAGCCGCGGTCGAATCATCAGTTATCAGCGCGACTTGGCATCCTAGAAATGTCGCGCCGCCGTCCCGCTGCGAAGCGCCGCACTGCACTTCCGCCGGTGCACCTGCACACGAATCTGTGCAGTCGGACTGGGAGCTATCTGTTGCCGTTCCCCAGCAGCCCGCGGAGAAACTGGTACAGCGCGAAGCACTCGAGCGCGAACGGGGGGAAGCCCAGATAGCCGTGGACCGGCATCTCGAAGAGCCTCACGTCGGGCGGGTACGGCACCGTGTAGGTCCACTTGGTCAGCGCCCAGTAGTTCCAGAACTCCCACAGCGCGCCGCACACGAGCCCGCTCGCGAGGAGCGCGAGCACGCGAGAGGCGTCGCCCGCCGCGAGGTCGGCGAGCCACGACGGACGCCCGCGCTTGTAGTTGAGCGGCTCGAGGAGGAGCGCCCAGCCCGTCCAGACGAGCGGCACGAGCCACGCGGAAACCACGACGAGCGGCAGCAGCGCGGCGACGGCGCCCACGACGACGGCGGCGCGCAGCACCCTCTCCGGCGGGCGCCAGGGCCTGACGCGGGCGCGCTTGAAGACGGTCGCGCGCAGCGCCGCCGCCGTCAGGAACAGCGCGGGGAAGATCGTCGCGAAGGCCCAGTCGTAACCGACCCGGCGCAGGAAGAGGTTCGGCTCCATCCCGTGATACCGCCACCAGAGGCCGACCGCGTCGGCGCCGCCGCGCCAGAAGCGAGGCGCGTTGTACCACTCGAAGAGCCACCAGGCCGCGACCGACGCGAGGGCGACGAGCACGCCCTCGACGCGGTCGGTCGTCAGGTACGAGCGCCCGCTGAGCCGAAGGACCACAGCATCCAGCAGCAGCACGTACCCGGTCCACACGAGCGGCGTGAACCACCGCCCGACGACCGCGGAGCCCCCGAACAGCGCGGCCTCGGCGCCGAGGACGATGCCGACGCCGATCCAGCCGTGGAGCTTCACGAGACCGGTGGCCTCCTGTCAGCGCATCCTGGCCAGATCGATCGTGAACCGGCTGACGTCGCGGCCCTCGGGGTCGCGGACGATCAGCAGGACGCGCGAGCGGCCCGTGAGGTCGCGCGTCGGAAAGCCGTAGACACACCGCGCGAGGTAGGCGCCGCTCTCGAGGCGCCCGGCGGTGCGCTCGTTCTGGACGAACGCGGGCTCGATCTCGCGCTCGCCGACGACGAGCCGCGGCGCGAGATAGCGGGCGAAGTCCTCACGCGGCCCGCGTAGCTGGGTCCGGACGATGAGCCGGTCCTGCTGCTCGCGCAGGAGCCGCGCCGGCTCGTCGGGCGGGAGCTTCTCGTTCCGGAACGCCGCGTGGCGGCCGGCCATGACGAGGCGGTGGAAGGGCGTGACGACCATGACGCTGTCGCCCGCACCGTTCGCCACGCGCCACTCGGCGTCGAACGCGTCGTTGGTGACGGAGCGCTGCCCGACCCGCAGCGCCGCCTCCTGGTCCGCCGGCGCGAGCGCGAACGACGCCGCGAGCGCCGGCGCGCCCCCCAGGAGGAGCGTCGCGGTCACGAGGGCCGCCGTCGCGGGCCCGCGCGCCCTCACGGTGCCTTGCCGACCACCACGCGGTTGAAGGAGTCCGGGTCGAAGTACCTGGCGGCGACGCGCTGGACGTCGGCCGCCGTCACCGCGGCGATCCGCGCCTTGTAGCGCTCGGGATAGTCGAGCCCGAGCCCGAGTTGCTCGACGGCGGTGACGAAGTCGGCGACCTTGCCGGACGTGTCGAGGCGGAGCGGGAAGCTCCCGATCAGGTACGACTTGGCCAGGGAGAGCTCGGCGGCGGTGACGGGCTCGCGGATCATCCGCGCGAGCTCCTCCCGGAGCATCGTCTTCACGCGCGCCACCTCGGCCGTGCGGGTCTGCGCGCTCACGATGAACGCCGCGCCGAGGCGTTGGGGGGAGACGTAGCTGTACACGGTGTACGCGAGGCCGCCCTCCTCGCGCACCCGCGAGTAGAGGCGCGAGGCCGAGCCGCCGCCGAGGATGTACGAGGCGACCTGGAGGGGGAAGTAGTCGGGGTGCGCCTGGCGGACCGCCTGCCGGCCCAGCACGATCGTCGACTGCGTGAGGTCCCGCACGATCGCCTCTTCGCGCGGCCGCGGGCCCGGCGTCGCCTCGGGCACGCGCGCCGGCGGGCTCGACGGCCGTCGCCACGCGCCGAAGCGCGCCACGATCTCCCGGCGCGCCTCGTCCCGCGTGACGGCACCCACGACGGCGATGATCGCCGCGTCGGGGCGGACGTGCGCCGCGTGGAAGTGGACGACGTCGTCGCGCGTGAGCCGGCCGACGGTTTCGCGCGTCCCCTCCACGGGCACGCCGTAGGGGTGGTTCGGGAAGATCAGCCGCGCCAGCCCGCGCCCCGCGAGGGCGCCGGGGTCCTCGTCCGAGCGCTTGATCGCCGCCTGGATCTCCGCGACCTTGCGCTCGAGCTCCGCCTGCGGGAAGGTCGGCGTGAGGACGACCTCGACCAGGAGGTCCAGGCCGAGCGTCAGGTCCTTCTTGAGCACGCGGAGCGCCGCCGTGAGGTCGTCGCGGCCCGCGCCGGCCTCGAGACTCCCGCCCACGAACTCGATGGCGGCGTCGAGCTCGGGCCCGGCGCGCTTGGCCGTGCCCCGCGTGAGGAGCGCGCCGGTGAGGTTCGCGAGCCCGGCGCGGTCCGGCGGGTCGAGCGTGGCGCCGCCCCGTACGAGGACCCGCACCGCGACGAGCGGGATCGCGGGGCGCTCGGCGACGAGGAGCACGATGCCGTTGGGCAGCACCTCGCGGTGCGCGAGCGGCTCCGCGGCCGCGGGCGCGGCGGCGAGCAGCCCGAGGAGCGCGGCGAGCGGGAGCTTCACGGCGCCCGTCACGGCTGCGGCAGGAGGATGCCGACGTTCCGCTTGTCTTCGGGGAACCACGCGCCCGCGACACGCTGGACGTCCGCCGCGGTGACGGCGCGGATCTTCGCGAGGAACGCGTCCTTCAGCCGGTGGCCGCCGATCAGCTCGAAGCGCGCCAGGAGCGCGGCGCGGCGGTGGATCGAATCCTCCTGGAAGACGGTCGTCGCCTCGATCTGATTCTTCGCGCGGGCGAGCTCCTCGTCCGACACGGGCTCGCGCTTGAGCCCCTGCACCTGGGCGAGCAGCTCCTTCTCGAGCGTCTCGGGCGTCTGCCCGGGCATCGCCGTCGCCCAGAACCAGAAGAGGTTCGGATCCAGCGAGAAGTAGGAGTAGTCGCCGCCGGCGTCCAGGGCGAGCTGGCGCCGGTAGACCAGCTCCTTGTAGAGCCGCGACGCGCGCCCGCCGGCGAGGATCGTGGAGAGCACCTCGAGCGCGGCCGCGTCGTCCGACTTCTGGTTGGGCACGTGCCACGCGAGGTAGACGATCGGCAGCTCCGCCTGCTTGCGCACGATCACGCGCCGCTCGCCGTTCGGCGGCGGCTCGACGGCGAGCACCGGCGGCGGGTCGGCGCCGCGCGGGATCTTGCCGAAGCGGCGCGTGATGCTGTCGAGCGCGTCGTCGCCGCGGAAGTCGCCGACGACGACGACGATCGCGTTGTTCGGGACGTAGTAGACGTTGTGGAAGGCGCGGATCTCCGCGGGAGTGATCCGCCCGATGTCCTCCATCCACCCGATGATCGGATAGCCGTACGGGTGGGCCTTGAAGGCGATCGAGCTCACCTCCTCGCCGAGGAATCCGCCCGGGTCGTCCTCCGTCCGCGTGCGGCGCTCCTCGATCACGACCTGGCGCTCCGACTCGATGTCCTTCGGGTCGAGCAGGAGGTTCTGCATGCGGTCCGCTTCGAGCTCGAAGACGAGGTCGAGCTTGTCGGCGGCGATGTTCACGTAGTACGAGGTGACGTCCTGCGAGGTGAACGCGTTGTCCTGGCCGCCGTTCTGCTCGACGAGGCGCGCGAACTGGCCCCGCCCGTGCGCCGGCGTGCCCTTGAACATCATGTGCTCGAGGAAGTGTGCGATGCCGGTGGCGCCGCGCAGCTCGTTGCGCGAGCCGACACGGTACCAGACCTGGACGGTGACGATCGGGCTCCGGTGGTCCTCGAGGAGGAGCACGCGCAGGCCGTTGTCGAGCGTCGTCGCGACGACAACGTCCGCGGCGAGCGCCGTCGCGGGGAGCGAGAGGGTCAGCGCGAGGAGAGTCGCGGGGATGCGCCTCACTCCGTTTAGTGTATCATCCGGGGTCATGCGGCGCCCCGCCCTGCTCCTCCTGATCCTCCTCGTCCCGGGCGTCGCCGCCGCGCAGCCCTGCACCGAGTCGTTCACGACGCTGTACGAGCGCGTCTCGCCGGCGGTCGTCTCGATCCAGGCGACGAAGATCAACAAGTCGAAGCCGCAGCGGCGCTTCGAGACCGTCGTGGGCTCGGGCGTCGTGATCGAGCGCGACGGCCAGATCCTGACGAACGCCCACGTCGTGGACGGCGCGGGCACGCTCACGGTGACGCTCGACACGGGGCGCAAGGCGCCGGCGCGCCTCGTCGGCCTCGACTCGCTCCTCGACCTGGCGCTCATCCGCGTCGAGCCCGCCGCGCCGCTCGTGGTCGCGCGGCTCGGGGACTCGTCGCAGCTCCGCGTGGGCGACGAGGTCGCCGCGATCGGCAACCCGATCGGCCTCGAGCAGACGATGACGCGCGGGATCGTGAGCGGCCTGAACCGCTTCCTGCCGGGCCTCGCCGAGCAGCCGCTCATCCAGACGGACGCGCCGATCAACCCGGGCAACTCGGGCGGGCCGCTCGTCGATCGCTGCGGCAACGTCATCGGGATCAACACGTTCATCTCCGAGGAGGCGCAGTCCATCGGCTTCTCGATCCCGATCAACAGCGCCAAGGCGATCCTGCGCGAGCTCCGCGACACCGGCCGTGTCGTGCGGGCGTGGCTCGGCGTGGAGGGGCGCGAGCTGGACGGACGACTCTCCGACGTCGTCAAGCTGCCCCTGGTCCCCGGCTATCTGGTCGAGCTGGTCCACGAGGGCAGCCCCGCGGAGCGCGCCGGCGTGCGCGGCGGCACGATGTCGGTCGTCGTGCAGGGCGAGGAGTACCTGCTGGGCGGCGACATCCTCACCGCGATCCAGGGGACGTCCATCCGCACCAAGCAGGAGTACGTGGCGAAGGTGCGCACGCTCAAGCCCGGCCAGCGCGTGCGCGTGACGATCGTGCGCGACGGCCAGACGCGCGAGCTCACGCTCACCGTCGCCGAGCGCCCGCGCCTGCCCTCCGACCTGATCGATTGAACCGGGCACGGGCACCCGGGCTTTCGCCACGCCCGTGCCCCGCCGCGATCACTCGCCGCGCCCGCTTCGCTGCCCGGTCTCCGCCGTTGTCAGCCTTCCGTGATCCGCAGAAGCCACGGGTCTCGGCAAGCTCCCGGCCCGACCTCTCCCGCACGCCAGGACGCTCAGTCCGTGCGGTCGAGGAGGCGGCGCGCGCGGCGGAACACCGAGCGGAGCATCGGGCGGGTGAGCTTGCCCGTGAACGTGTTCTGCTGGCTCGGGTGGTACGACGCGATCAGCGTGATGCCGTCGGCGAAGGTCGTCGCCGCGCCGTGGCCGAACACCGGGGGGCGCGCGGGCCGCGGGCGGCCGAGGGCGCGCCGCGCGCGCAGGTAGGCCTGCCAGCCGATCCGTCCGAGCCCCACGACCACGCGCACCCGATCCAGGAGCCGCAGCTCTTCCAGCAAGTAAGGCTCACACCGCGCCATCTCGCCCGGCGTCGGCTTGTTCGCGGGCGGGGCGCAGCGGATCGCCGCCGTGATGTAGGCGTCGCGGAGCTTCAGGCCGTCGTCGCGATGCCGCGACGTCGGCTGGTTCGCGAACCCCGTGTGGTGGAGCGCGTCGAAGAGCCAATCGCCGCTCCGGTCGCCGGTGAACATGCGCCCCGTGCGGTTGCCGCCGTGGGCCGCGGGGGCGAGGCCCACCAGGAGGACGCGGGCACGCGGGTCGCCGAACCCAGGGAGCGGCCGCGCCCAATAGCGCTCGCCCACGTAACGCCGCGGCGGGGACGCCGCGGATGCCTCCCGGTGGGCCACGAGCCGCGGGCACGCGGTGCAGCGGACGATGCGCGCGTTGAGGCGGTCGAGCGGGCTTTGCAAACTTTCGGGATTGTGACACGGTGGAGGCCATGCTGCCAGCGCGCGTCCCCACGCTGATCGTCCACGGCGGCGCCGGCGCCGACTCCGCCGAGGCCGCCGAGTACCGCGCCGGCGTGCGGGCGGCCGTCCTCGCGGGCTGGACCGTGCTCGCCGGCGGCGGCACGGCGCTCGACGCAGTGGAGACGGCGGTGCGGGCCCTCGAGGACGACCCGCGCTTCAACGCCGGACGCGGCTCGGTGCTCACGTCGGCGGGCACCGTCGAGATGGACGCGTCCATCATGGAGGGCGACCGGCTGCGGTGCGGCGCGGTCGCCGCCGTGAGCCGCATCGCGAACCCGGTCACCCTCGCCCGGCGCGTGATGGACGGCACGCGCCACGTGCTGCTCGCGGGCGAGGGCGCCCTCGCGTTCGCCCGCGCCCAGGGCCTCCCCGAGTGCGATCCGCAGTCGCTCGTGACCGAGCGCCAGCTCGCGCGTCATCGGCAGCGCGCCGTCGCGGCCGCCGAGGGCACCGTCGGCGCCGTCGCCCTCGACCGCCACGGCGCGATCGCCGCGGCCACGTCCACCGGCGGCATGGCGGGCAAGCTCCCCGGCCGTGTGGGCGACAGCGCGCTGATCGGCTGCGGCACCTACGCCGACAGCTCGCTCGGCGGCGTCTCCTGCACGGGCGACGGCGAGGCGATCATCCGCGTCGTGCTCGCCCGGCAGGCGCTCGCCTACCTGAAGGAGGCCGACGACCCCGACTACGCCGCACGGGTGGCGGTGGACCTCCTCGTCGAGGAGGGCGGCGGCCAGGGCGGCCTCATCCTCCTCGACTGGCGGGGCCGGCCCGGCTGGGCGCATTCGACGCCGCTCATGCCGGTCGCGCTCATGTCGCCCGCCCTCGGCGAGCCTCGCGTGCCGTTCTGATGCTCGAGCTCGCCGACATCGACGGCGCCAGGCGCAGGCTCCAGGGCGCGATCTACGAGACGCCCTGCCCCTACTCGCAGACGCTCTCGGAGCTCTCGGGCGCGCGCTGCTTCGTGAAGCTCGAGAACCTCCAGATGACGGGCTCGTTCAAGGAGCGCGGCGCCGCGAACCTGCTGCTCCAGCTCGAAGCCGCCGCGCGCGCGCGCGGAGTCGTCGCCGCGAGCGCGGGCAACCACGGCCTCGCCGTCGCCTTCCACGCCGCCCGCCTCGGGATCCCGGCGGTGATCGTGATGCCCGAGTGGGCGCCGCTCATCAAGGTGACGTCGTCGCGCCGCTACGGCGCGGAGGTCATCCTGCACGGGGCGAACTACGACGAGGCGTACGCGCGGGCGCGCGAGGTCGAGGCCGAGCGCGGGCTCGCCTTCGTCCACCCCTTCGACGACCCGCGGGTCATCGCCGGCCAGGGCACGCTCGGCCTCGAGCTCCTCGAGCAGCGCGCGGAGATGGACGCGGTGCTGGTGCCGGTCGGCGGGGGCGGGCTCATCGGCGGCGTCGCCCTCGCGATCAAATCCCACCGTCCGTCGGTCCGCGTGATCGGCGTCCAGGCCGCGGCCCTCGCCGCGATGCGGGGCGCGCTCGAGGCCCGCGCCCGCGTCACGCTGCCCGCCGCCTCGTCGATCGCCGACGGCATCGCCGTGCGCCAGGTCGGGGAGCAGACGCTCGCGCTCGCGCAGAAGTACGTCGACGAGATCGTCACGGTGGACGAGGAGGAGCTGGCGAACGCGATCCTCCTGCTCCTCGAGATCGAGAAGACCGTCGTGGAGGGCGCGGGCGCGGCCCCCCTCGCCGCGCTCCTGAACCGGCCGCTCGACCTGGCCGGGCGGAACGTGGTGCTCGTCCTCTCCGGGGGCAACATCGACGTGACCGTGATCTCGCGCATCATCGAGCGCGGGCTCGTCAAGGACGGACGGCTCGTGCGCCTGGGCGTGCTCCTCCACGACCGGCCGGGCGCGCTCGCCCGTCTCACCGCGCTCATCGCGCAGGAGCGCGCCAACATCGTCCACATCGAGCACGACCGCGCGTTCGCGCACGGCGGGATCGGCGAAACGCAGGTGGAGCTGACGCTCGAGACCTCGGGGCGCGCACAGATCGACGCGCTCACGCAGCGGCTCGTGGCCGCCGGCTACCGCGTCGAGGAGCGGACGGGCTAGCTAGGCGCCGGGCGCCTCGGGGCTCGTGCCGTCGGTGGGCTCGAAGTCGAGGCGGTCGCGGAACGCCTCGTCGAACCGCCAGCCGGGGAGGATCTGGGCGAGCTGCCGCTCGTCCTGGATCGGGCCGTGCTCGGCGCGATAGCGGACGATCGCCCAGACCTCGGCCGGACCGAGACCGGGGAGTTCCAGCAGCTCGAGCGCGTTCGCGAGGTTGACGCGCACCTTGGTCGCCATGGCGCACCCCCTTGCGAGGGATCTCGCGCCTACGTAAGCACCGCGGCGCCGCGCATGTCAAGGGGACCCGGCATCGAGCGTCGACGCGAGGAACTTCGTGATCTCGCGCTTGGCGCCGCGGCGCGTCCAGCGGGTGAGGATCAGGCCGGCGATGCCGATGGCGAAGACGAGCTCGAGCGCCTCGAGGTGTCGCCCCGCCAGGATGGACATGCGGACCAGGTCCGCCGCCATGATCGCGACCGACGCCGCCAGGACGAGGGGGCGGCCACGAGGCGCCCGGCGCGCGCCGCTGTCACGACCTAGCGCGTCGCGGCCGCTGACAGCGCGCCGCTGATGGCCGCGTGGGCCTGCTCGGCCAGCCGGCGCGCGGCCAACTTCGGGTCCAGGCCCGGGTCGGGATGGATCGGGGGGTGGTAGGTGATGCGGATGCGGCCGGGTCGCGGGAACGCGCGGCCCGGCGGCCAGGCGGCGTGGCCGCCGTCGATCGTCACCGGCAGGACCGGCGCCCCGACCGACACCGCCAGGCGGAACGCCCCGAGCTTGAAGCGCCGCACGCCGCCGTCCAGAGTCCGCTCGCCCTCGGGAAAGATCATCACGACCTGCCCCGACTGCAGCAAGCGCACGGCCTCCCGCGCCGCGCGCGGGTCGGCCGACTCGATCTGGACGGGGAACGCGCGGAGGAGGCGGATCAACCGGCCGAACACCGGCACCTCGAAGAGCCGGCTCCACGCCATGTAATAGACGCGCCGGCGGACGGGGATCGACACGAGCGGCGGGTCGGCGTACGTCTGGTGGTTCGGCGTGATGATGAGGGGCCCCGAGCCCGGAATGTGCTCGACGCCGACCAGCTCCAGGCCGAAATAGACTCGGCAGAGGGCGCGCATCGCGGGACGGAACAGGTCCAGGACCGGGGTCCGCACCCGCCTAGCCTACACAAAAAACGGGGCCGGGATACTCCCCGGCCCCGCGTACGACCCGTGATCTTGGGGGGTTACTCGTCGTCGCCGACGGCCTCGGCCTCAAGCTCGCTCGTGCCGCGCTGGCCGCCGAACCGCTCGAGCTGATCCTGGCAGCGCACGCAGGTCTGAACCTCCGGCAGCGCGCGCAGCCGGGCGGGAGAGATGGGCTCGCTGCACTCCACGCACGTGCCGTACTCGCCATCGTTCAGGCGGTCGAGCGCGGCGGACAGCCGGTTCACCCGGTCCACAAGGAGCTCGCGCGTGGCGAACCCGATTTCCCGGTCCTCGTTCGCCCGGATCTCGTCGACCTCGTCGGCGAAGGGGGAGTTGTCGCCGATCGCCCCAGGCACCTCTTCGAGCGCCACGGCCCCACCCATCTGGCGGAGCCGGCCAACGGCCATCTGGAGATCCTGCTCTAGCCGCTTCCGAATGTTGTCCATAGTGACCCTCCCAGTGCGACTTGCACCGAGTGCTGCAATTGAGATGCCGAGCATGGGACGGATGGATGCGGGTTCTAATTCATTGAAAAATCAGCCAACGCAGATCCCTGGAACCCCAGGGCTCCGGGCAGAATGCCAGGCTCGTGACACTTTCACGGCAGAGTGGGGGCCTTTCAGTCAGATCCGGAAAACGACCGCGGACAGAACCTCCGGGTTCCGCTCGAGGGCTGCACCCCTCGAGCGGAACCCAAGAGCGGGTCAGGCGACCAGGACTCGACTGCTCACGCGCGGCTGCGCGTGGCCTCTCGCGTGGCCTCTATTGCGCCTTCCGTCCAGATGCTGTGCTTGCGCGTCTCCGGCATCACGAAGACGGCGATCAGGAACATGATCGCCGGAAGCCCGATGGGATAAACCAGGGCCCAGAAGAGGGGGTCGCTGGAGCCCATCTCCACCGCCTTGGCGTAGGCCGCCGTGGTGATGATGGGCACGAGACCGCCGCCCCAGCCGTTGCCGATGTGATAAGGCACTGACACCGAGGTGTAGCGGATGCGCCCGGGGAAGAACTCCGCCAGGAATGCCCCGATCGGTCCGTACGTCATGCCGACGTAGTTGACCAGGATTACGACGATGACGACCGCCATCGTGGCGTTGAGGGTCTTGGGATCGGCGTAGACGCCCAGCGCCGTGTAGAGCGGGTAGTACGTGAGGGAGGCGAGGGCCATGCCGCCGAGGATGATCGGCTTCCGGCCGATCTTGTCCGAGAGCCAGCCCCAGAAGATCAGCGTCGGGGTCGCGATCAGCAGCGCGGCGCCGATGATGTAGCTGGAGGTGAGCACGTCGAGCTTCTTGACCGATTGGAGGTAAAACAGCGCCCAGAACTGGCCGCTGTACCAGACGCACCCCTGTCCCAGCACGACCACGCTGGCGATCGCCACGTACTTGAAGTTGTTGCTCAGGAAGGCCTCGCGCCACGGATTGGTCGCGGTCCGGCCCTTCGCCTTGATCTCCTGGAAGATCGGCGTTTCACCCAGCGAGAGCCGGATCCAGATCGCGATGGCGACCAGGAGGAGCGAGATGATGAACGGCACGCGCCAGCCCCAGTCGTTGAACGCTTCGACGCCCAGATAGGTCCGGACCCCGATGATAATCGCCAGCGACAGGACGATGCCGAGCGTCGGCGACGTCTGGAGCCAGCCGGTGTAGTAGCCCCGCTTCGCGTCCTCGATGTGCTCGGCGACGTAGGTGATGGCGCCGCCGTACTCACCGCCGAGGCAGAGACCCTGGATCAGGCGGAGGGCGAAGAGGATGAAGGCCGCGGCGAGTCCGATCGAGGCGTAGCTGGGAACGAAGCCGATGAACGCCGTCCCCAGGCCCATGCCGGTCAGCGTGACGATGAAGGTGTACTTCCGGCCCACCTTGTCGCCGAGCCAGCCGAAGAGGAACGCCCCCAGCGGCCGGATCAGGAAGCCGACCGAGAAGATCGCCACGGTGCTGAGGAAGGCCGCGACCGGGTGGCTCTTCTCGAAAAACTTGGCCGCGAGGATCGAGGCCAGGCTGCCGAAGATGTAGAAGTCGTACCACTCGATGATGTTGCCGACGGACGCGGCGATGACGACCCGTCGGAGTTCTTTGAGCGGAACCTTAGCCGGCATTGGCCCCCCTGTTGGTCATTGCACCGTTGACCGAATGAGTTGAGGAACAGAAGCGGAACCATGTCGCCCAGCGTTCTCGGGTAGCCTGTTCATACCTCGGGCGTCCTGCGTGCAGGGGCTGTGCCAAGGACACCCACAGGCTAACGAGTTGATTCTTGGCGAGACCGGACCCTGCGACGAGAGCGAGAGGTGGTGCCGGCACCAAGAAATCGGTGGTATCGGCACCCTGCCGCAGCGCGTGATGACCGCCGCGGCAAGACGCCGGGAGAGCTAGCTTTCCTGCTCCTCGTACTTGTTCTTGAGGGTCGCGACCACGTTCGGGTCGGCGAGCGTCGTGGTGTCGCCGAGCGCCCGCCCCTCGGCGATGTCGCGCAGGAGCCGGCGCATGATCTTGCCGCTCCGGGTCTTCGGCAGCTCGGCGGAGAAGATGATGTCGTCCGGGCGCGCGAGCGAGCCGATCTTCTTGGTGACGTGCTGCTTGAGCTCGTCCATCAGCGCGGGCGTCGCGCTCACGCCGCTCTTGAGCGTGACGAACGCCGCGATCGCCTGGCCCTTGATGTCGTGGTTCTTGCCGATGACCGCGGCCTCGGCGACCGCCTTGTGGTCCACGAGCGCCGACTCGACCTCCATCGTCGAAACGCGGTGGCCCGAGACGTTCATGACGTCGTCCACGCGCCCGAGGAGCCAGAAGTAGCCGTCCTCGTCGCGCTTGGCGCCGTCGCCCGTGAAATAGATGTTGTCGTACTTCGACCAGTACTGCTTGACGTAGCGGTCGGGGTCGCCCCAGATCCCGCGCAGCATCGCCGGATAGGGCTTCTTGATCACGAGGTACCCCGACGTCGCGGGGTTGCCCTTCTCGTCGAGCACGTCGGCGTCGACGCCCGGGAAGGGCCGCGTGGCCGAGCCGGGCTTGAGCGTGGTGATGCCGGGCAGCGGCGTGATCAAGATCTGGCCCGTCTCGGTCTGCCACCAGGTGTCGACCACGGGACAGCGACCGCCGCCGATGACCTTCCAGTACCACACCCACGCCTCGGGGTTGATCGGCTCGCCGACCGTCCCGAGGAGCCGGAGGCTCGAGAGGTCGCAGCGCTTCGGGAACTCCTCGCCCCACTTCATGAACGTCCGGATCGCGGTCGGCGCCGTGTAGATGATGCTGATCCCGTACTTCTCGACGATCCGCCAGAAGCGGTCCTTGTCGGGATGGTCCGGCGTGCCCTCGTACATGACGGTCGTGGCGCCGTTGGCGAGCGGCGCGTAGACGATGTACGAGTGACCGGTGACCCAGCCGATGTCGGCCGTGCACCAGTAGACGTCCTCCTCGTGGATGTCGAAGATCCACTTGTGCGTGGCGGTGACGCCGGTGAGGTAGCCGCCCGTCGTGTGGATGATCCCCTTGGGCTTTCCCGTCGAGCCCGACGTGTAGAGGAGGTACAGCAGGTCCTCGGAGTCCATCGGCTCCGCGGGACACCGGGCGGGGACGTCCTTGACAAACTCGTCCCACCAGACGTCGCGGCCGTTCTGCATCTCGACGGCCTGCCCCGTGCGCTTGAGTACGATGACGGTCTTGACGCCGGGCGCGCCGCGGAGCGCCTCGTCGGTGTTTTTCTTCAGCGGGACGATCGCGCCGCGCCGCCAGCCGCCGTCGGCGGTGATGACCAGCGAGGAGTCCGCGTCGTGGATGCGCTCGCGCACGGCCTCCGGCGAGAAGCCGCCGAAGATCACGCTGTGCGCTGCGCCGATCCGGGCGCAGGCCAGCATGGCGATCGGCAGCTCGGGCACCATCGGCATGTAGATCGTCACGCGGTCGCCCTTCTTGACCCCCTGCCGCTTCAGCGCGGCGGCGAACCGGTTCACCTCACGGTAGAGGTCCCAGTAGGTCAGCACACGGCTGTCGCCCGGCTCGCCCTCCCAGATGATCGCGGCCTTCGTGCGGCGCGGGCCCGTGACGTGGCGGTCGAGGCAGTTGTACGCGACGTTGAGCTTGCCCCCGACGAACCACTTGGCGTAGGGCGGCTTCCACTCGAGCCCCTTCTTCCACGGCTTGAACCAGTGGAGCTCCTTGGCGCGCTGCTCCCAGAACTTCACGAAGTTCTTCTGCGCCCGGGCGTACACGGAGGCCTTGTTGACGAGCGCGTTCTTCACGAACGCCTTCGGCGGCGGGAACCTCCGGTTCTCCCGGAGCAGCACCTGGATGGGCACGTCTGCCTTCGGCTTCGCTTGGGCCATAGCTCCCCTCGGTAGACGGTGATTGGTCGGTCCGGCCGTGGATTCTACCTCATTCGCCGAGCCCCGCCGAGGGCCGGCGCAGGCCGTACCGGATCAGCTTCTCATGGAAGTTCTTCGGGTCCATGTCGGCGTGCTTCGCGGCGGCCGTGAGCTTGCCGCCCTCGGCCTCGAGCACGCCCGTGACGTACGCGCGCTCGAACTCCTCGATCACGCGCGCCTTCGCCTCGCGGAACGGGAGCTCGAGGTCCACCTTCGGCCGCCCGCCGTCGCCCGTCAGGAAGCGCTCGACGTCGGCGATCGTGTCACCCTTGGCGACGATCACCGCGCGCTCGATCACGTTCTCGAGCTCGCGCACGTTGCCGGGCCACGCGTAGCGGCAGAGCGCCTGCATCGCGTCGGGAGCGATGGCCCTCACCGGCTTCTTCGAGCGCCGGGCGCTGGCCTCGAGGAAGTGCTGGGTCAGGAGCGGGATGTCGCCGGCGCGGTCGCGCAGCGGCGGCACGCGCACAGGCATCACGGACAGGCGGTAGAAAAGATCGCGGCGGAAGGCGCCGCGCTCCACCTCGGCCTGCAGGTCCTTGTTGGTCGTCACGATGAAGCGGACGTCGATTTCGAGCGTCCGGTCCGAGCCGATCGGCGTCACACGCCGGTCCTCGATGACGCGGAGCAGCTTGGACTGGAGCCCGAGCGGCATCTCGCCGATCTCGTCGAGCAGGAGCGTGCCCCCGTTCGCCATCTGGAACACCCCGCGGCGGGTCTCGCTGGCGCCCGTGAAGGCACCCTTCTTGAAGCCGAACAGCTCGGACTCGAACAGCTCCTCGGGGATCGCCGAGCAGTTCACGGCGACGAACGGCTTGTCGCGCCGGGCGCCCGAGAAGTGCAGCGAGCGCGCGAGCAGCTCCTTGCCCACGCCGGTCTCGCCGTGGATGAGGACGGTCGTATCGAGCCCGGCCACGGAGGAGAGGAGCTCGAAGACGTCCCGCATCGCCTGGCTCTGCGCGACGATGTTCTTCAGCGTGAAGCGCTCCTGGTTCCGCCGCAGGGTCGCGCGGCTCGCGGCCTTCAGCTCATGAAACTCGATGGCGCGCCGAAGCACCATGAGGACCTCGGCGGCGTCGAACGGCTTGACGAGGTAGTCCTCGGCGCCGAGGCGCATCGCCTCGACCGCCGAGCCGATCGTGCCGTACGCGGTCATCACGACCACGGCGAGGTCCGGGTGGTCCGTCTTCATCCGGCGCACCACCTCGACGCCGTCGATCCCCGGGAGCCGCTTGTCGGTCAGCACGAGGTCCACGTCGTCGCCCTTCAGCAGCTCCACCGCGTCCTCGCCGCTCGAGACGACGAGGACCTCGTAGCCTTCGACCTCGAGCGTGCGCTGGAGCGGGCGCAGGAAGATCTCGTCGTCCTCGACGATGAGGATGCGGTGTCTCATGGGACTCCCTGGGCGACCTCGACGGCCGCCGGCAGCGGCGACCGCGGGATGACGAGCCGGATCGTCGTCCCGCGGCCGGGCGCGCTGTCGATCTCGATCTCGCCGCCGTGCAGGTCCATGACCTTCTTCACGATCGCCAGCCCGAGCCCCGTGCCCGTCGGCTTCGTGGTGTAGAACGGCAGGAAGATCTTCTCGCGGTGCTCCGGCTGGATGCCCGCGCCGTTGTCGGCGACCTCGACGACCACCGCGGCGCCCCGCGGCTGCAGGCGCACGTCCACGCGGCCGCCGAGCCGGCGCTCGGTCGCCTCGAGCGCGTTCTTCATCACGTTGGCGAAGACCTGCCGCAGGCGCGGGCCGTCCACCGCCGCGACAAGGTCGGCGGCGAGCCCCTGGGCCTCGACGCGTACGCCGCGCTCGCGGCCCTCGGCCGCGCACGACTCGACGACCGGCCCGAGGATGCGCCCGACCGCGTACTCCTGGCAGTCCAGGCGCGTCTCGCGCGCGTAGTCCAGGAGATCCGCGATGATCGCCTCGATCTCCTTGATGCCCGAGAGGATGGACTGCGCCATCTCCTGCGAGATCCGCGGGTCCCCGACGGCGCCGGACGACAGGAGGGTGGTCGCCATCTTGATGCCGCCGAGCGGGTTCCGGATCTCGTGGGCCACGCCGGCGGCCATCTCGCCGAGTGACGCGAGCTTCTCGCGCTGGATGAGCCGCTGCTGGGTCGCCACCTGGTCGGTCAGGTCACGCAGGACCCCGACCGTCCCGAGCACCTGCCGCCGCTCGTCGAAGACGCAGGAGATCGCGAGGGACGCCGGGAAACGGCGCTTGGCCCGCGTGAGGCCGGTCACGTTGCCGAGCCACGGCCGCCCCTCGGCGACCGCGCGCTCGATGGCGGGCCCCACGCGCCGCCGGTCGGCCTCGTCGAGGACGTCGAGGTGGGTGAGCGCGGGCGCCGCGGCGGCGGCATAGCCGAGGAGCCGCCGCCCCGCGGGGTTCATCGTGATGAGGCGCCCCTCGACGTCGGTCGTGAAGATGCAGTCGGCCACCGACTCGACCACCGAGGCGAGCAGCCGCTCGCTCTTGCCGAGCGAGCGCTGCATCGTCTGGAACGACTCGACGAGCTGCTGCGCTTCGCCCTTCGAGATCGTGAACCGGTCCTCGATGATGTACCGGGCCGCCGCGGCGCCGAGCGAGGCGGCGAGCATGCGCTCGAGGCGGATCCGGAGGTCCAGGAGCTCGGGCACCGAGAGCTGGCGCGGGGCCTTGCCACCCAGCAGCTCGCGGAGGATCGCGTCGGCCTCCTCCGCCGGCACGTAGAGATGGAGGAGGCGCTCGATCTCGGGCACCGACAGGATCGCCGGCGTGGGCGAGGGCTCCGCCTTCTCGACGAGCCCGACGAACGCCGCGGCCTGGCCGCGCTCGTCCGCGTCCTGCGCCGTGAAGACGGACACCAGGAGGTAGGCGCCGACGTTCACGAACAGCGACCAGAAGACGCCGTGGCTCATCGCGTCGAGCCCGTCGAGGCCGAGCAGCGCGGTCGGCCGGAGCCACGCGATGCCGAACGGCCCCGCGTCCAGCATCGGGGCCGAGACGAGCCCCTCCTTCACGAAGGCCGGGATGATGAGCGTGTAGAACCAGAAGGCGAAGCCGAGGGAGATGCCGGCGAACGCGCCTTTGCGGTTGCCGCGGCGCCAGTACAGGCCCAGGAGGACTGCGGGGGCGACCTGGGAGACGGCGATGAACGAGAGCAGGCCCATCTCGACGAGGAGGACCTGGCCCCCCTCGAGGCGCGCCCAGACGAAGCCGAGCGCCACGACCACGAGGATGCCGAGCCGCGTGGAGGCGAGGCTCGCCCAGTAGACCTCCTCGAAGCCGCGCCGGCGGAGGATGAACGGCAGCACGATGTCGTTCGAGATCATCTTCGAGAGCGCGAGCGAGTCCACGACGATCATCGCCGTCGCCGCGGAGAAGCCGCCGAGGAAGGTGGTGATCGCGACGAGGCCCGCGTCGGCCCGGAGCGGGAGCGCCAGGATGAAGCTGTCCGCGGCGGCCCCGTCGCCGAACGTGAGGAGCCCGCCGAGCGCGATCGGGAGGACGAACACGTTGATCGCGAGCAGGTAGAGCGGGAAGGCCCACGCCGCCGTGTGGACGTCGCGCTCGCGCGGGTTCTGCACGACGAGCACGTGGAACTGCCGGGGCAGCAGCATGACCGCCATCATCGAGATCACGAGCATCGTCGCCCAGCGCGCGTACGAGGCCGCCGGCGGCGCGCCCAGCGCCAGCAGCTCGGCCCAGCGGCTCTGCGCGATGCGCCCGAAGATGTCGCCGAAGCCCCCGAAGAGCCCCCAGGTGACGTACACCCCGACGAGCAGGAACGCGACGAGCTTGACGATGGACTCGACGGCGACGGCCGTCATGAGGCCCGTCTGCTGCCGGGTGAAGTCGAGGTTGCGCGCGCCGAACAGGATGCCGAAGAGGGCGAGCGTGCCGGCCACGAGGAGCGTCGGGTCGAAGCCGGAGAGCACCCCCGAGTCGCCCAGCATGAGCCGGAACGAGACCGAGACCGCCTTCAGCTGGAGCGCGATGTACGGGATCATCCCGCAGACCACGAGCGCGGCGACGAGCGTGCCGAGCGAGGCCGACTTGCCGTAGCGGCTGCCCACGAAGTCGGAGATCGTCGTGATCCGCTGCTCCTTGGCCACGCGCACGAGCTTGCGCAGCACGGTGGGCCACATGAGCGCGACCAGCGCCGGCCCGAGGTAGATCGTGAGGAACTCGAGGCCCCGGTTGGCGGCGAGGCCGACGCTCCCGTAGAAGGTCCACGCCGTGCAGTACACCGAGATCGCGAGCACGTAGGTCGCGGCCCGCAGGCGCGGCGCGGCGAGCCGCCGGCCGAAGCGCTCGGCGACCGCGGCGACGAGGAACAGGAAGCAGAGGTACGCGAGCAGGATCGCGACGATCGGCGTCTGCGACTGCCAGGTCACGGCGCGTCCTCACCCCCCGGCCGGCGCGCGGCCCAGGCGAGCACGGCGACGATCGCGGCCCACACGCCGAAGAGGTAGAGCACGAGCACGGGAACGCCGAGCAGCAGGACCGGCCGGTTGGGGATGGAGAGAAGCGGCCAGACCAGGAGCGCGCTCCCGAGCGCGAAGCAGACGGCGAGGAGGTCCCGGCGTCGCACAGCCTACCGCGACGCGGTCGCGCCGCGCCGGCGGCGTCGCGCGACGCCGGTGCGGATGGCCGCGTCGGCGACGGCGGTGGCGACGGCCGGGACGACCCGGCCGTCGAACATCGAGGGCGTGATGTACTCCTCGCCGAGCTCGGCCTTGGAGACGATCGCGGCGAGCGCGTGGGCCGCGGCGAGCTTCATCTCGTCGTTCACCCGGCTGGCGCGCACGTCGAGCATCCCCCGGAAGAAGCCGGGGAAGCAGCACGAGTTGTTGATCTGGTTCGGATAATCCGACCGCCCCGTCGCCATCACCCGCACGTAGGGGCCCACCTCCTCGGGGAGGATCTCGGGGATCGGGTTCGCCATGGCGAACACGATCGGGTCGCGCGCCATCGCCTTGATCTCCTTGAGCGAGACCACGCCCGGGCCGGAGAGGCCGACGAAGACGTCGGCGCCCTGGAGCGCGTCGGCGACCGTCCCCCGGATCTTCTTCTCGTTCGTGTGCTTGGCGAACCACTCCTTCATCGCGTTCATGTTGTCGGTCCGGCCGCGGTAGAGCGTGCCCGCGCGGTCGCAGGCGATGATGTGCTTGGCGCCGGCCCGCATGAGGAGCTTCGCCGTCGCGATGCCGGAGGCGCCCGCGCCCGTGAACACGATGCGCACGTCGGCGAGCCGCTTCTTGACGATCTTGAGCGCGTTGACGAGCGCCGCCAGGACCACGACCGCCGTGCCGTGCTGGTCGTCGTGGAACACGGGAATATCGAGATCGCGCTGGAGCCGCTGCTCGATCTCGAAGCAGCGCGGCGCGGAGATGTCTTCGAGGTTGATCCCGCCGAACACCGGCGCGATGGCCTTGACGATTGCGACGATCTCGTCCACGTCCTTCGTCGCGAGGCAGAGCGGGAACGCGTCGACGCCGGCGAACTCCTTGAAGATGAGCGCCTTGCCCTCCATCACCGGCTGCGCGGCGCTCGGCCCGATGTCGCCGAGCCCCAGGACCGCGGTGCCGTCGGTCACCACCGCGACGCAATTCTGCTTGATCGTCAGCGCGTAGGCCTTCTCCGGGTCGTGGTGGATGGCCATGCAGACGCGCGCGACGCCGGGCGTGTAGGCCATCGAGAGGTCGTCGCGGGTCTTGACGCTCATCTTCCCGCGCACCTCGATCTTGCCGCCCAGGTGCATCAGGAAGGTGCGGTCGGAGACGTTGACGACCTTCACGCCCTGGACCCCGCGGATCCGGTCCACGATCTGCTGGCCGTGGCGCTCGTCGCGCGCCTTGAAGCTGATGTCACGCGTGATCGTGGACTTGCCGACCTCCACGAGATCGATCGCGCCGATGTCGCCGCCGCCCTTGCCGATGGCCGACGTCACCCGCCCGAGCATCCCGGGCCGGTTCGTGATCGCCAACCTCACGGTGAGGCTATAGCTCGCGCTTGGAGCCTGCATGGTGGAGCCCCCCCTGGGCCGACCGGTATCTTCGAGCCGAGTGGGCGGTATTCTACTCTGTTGTCGCGGGGTTCTCTAGGTAGTACGCTCTCAGCGGAGGCGACCCATGATCGACGTCAAGACCGCGGACCGGGAGCTGCAGACCTACATCCGGCCGCAGACCTTTCCCGTGGCGATCCGGATGCTCCGGCCCGGCGAGCCGATCCCCGAGAAGGCCAAGCGGCCGGCGCGCGACTTCAAGAAGCTCAGCATGAACTGCCAGGTCATCGACATGTCCCGGCGGTACGGCTGGATGATCGCGCTCACGCGCGAGGACCACATCTGCTCGCTCGGCATCGCCGCGCTCGGCTTCGAGAAGCCGACGCACCTCCACAACTCGGGCACGCTCTGCGAGGGCATGTACACGGAGACGAAGGAGGCGGGCCGCCGCTCCGAGGCCGCCGTGGACAAGTTCCGCCCCGGGGA
>Ga0209648_10000719_pt1 | contig 25855 bp, 24 predicted proteins | sample GraSoi2013_115cm_FD_185830 | JGI IMG/M metagenome (GOLD analysis project Ga0209648, IMG submission 185830) | Grasslands soil microbial communities from the Angelo Coastal Reserve, California, USA - Sample 9_17_2013_115cm (SPAdes) (version 2) | ecosystem: Environmental > Terrestrial > Soil >... | reverse complement strand
GTCCAAACCGGTGACGTACCCCAGATTCAGGACCCGATTCTGCATTCCGTAAATCCAGCCGCCGCCATACGTCCATTGATCAGAGGGAAACCCGAGAGTGTGCGTCACGCGCCCCGCTGGATAACGATCGTCGGGCAGTTCCCAAAGCTCTTTGACGCCCAGGCTGTAAACCTGCGGCTCGCGTCCTTCGTCCAGCCCAAGTCGCTGAATCAACTTCTTGGTTAACGAACCGCGGACGCCTTCGCCCAGCACCGTGACCTTCGCGAGCAAATCGACGCCCGGCTCAAAGTTCGCTTTGCGCTTCCCTTCCTTGTCGATTCCTTTGTCGCCCGTGCGCACGCCGACGACCCGATCGTCCGCATCGTAAAGCATCTCAGCGCCCGGAAATTCGGGGAAGATGTTGACGCCGGCCTCTTCGCACTTCTCGCCCAGCCATGCGGTTAGCCGGTTGAGCGAGACGATGTAGTAGCCGTGATTGTTTAGCGGCGGCGGATTAATCGGTGAACGAATGGCGTGTTTCGGAGTGAGGTACAAAAACTGATCTTCTTTGACGGGCGACTCCAGCGGCGCGCCCTGCGCTTCAAAGTCGGGAATCAGCTCTGCCAGCCCGCGCGGATCCATCACCGCGCCCGAGAGAATGTGCGCGCCGATCGATGCGCCTTTTTCGATGACCGCGATCTGAATCTCGCCGAGCGGCTTCCCTGTCCTCTGTCCGCCGTCCCCTGTCCCCATGTCTTTCGCTGCCGCTTCATGGTGCTCTCTAACGAGCCGCGCCAAATGAAAAGCAGCGCTCAGATTTGCCGGCCCCGCGCCAACAAACACCACATCCATTTCCAGACTCTCGCGTTCCATCACCAATGATTCCTGTTGATCAAGTAAATGAATGACCATTCAGTTTGAGCAGTATAGCAAGAGGAGCGAAAGGATACGACTGCCAAACACACAACCTTTGCCCGTCTCGTTTGCTGGTGTAAACTGACGCCTTCGATCCGCAAACTCTTGTCCATGAAACCGAATCTTTCCAGGAAAACAATTCTCGTTCTTGCCGGCTTGGTGGTGCTACTCGCATCGCTCGCTCTGGGACTTACTAAGGCGCGCTCGGTAATCAACGGGCGCAATTCAGTCAGCAATCCCCGCCTGAATCAGACGCCACGAGTGATTTTGTGGGCATGGGAACGGCCGACCGATCTTCGTTTCATTAATCCTCAAGACATTGGCGTCGCGTTTTTGGCCAGAACCATTCGGCTGCGCGCCAATGAGGTCACCGTGCGACCCCGACTTCAGCCGCTTAATTTGCCCGACGGAACCAGCGTCACCGCCGTAGCGCGAGTCGAATCCGATGTTGCGGGTAAGTCGCAGCTCTCCGACCAGCAGCGCGATGGCTTAGCGGCAGCGATCGTCGAGATGGCAAAGCTTCCGCACGTGTCACATATTCAAATCGATTTTGACGCGACAAAGTCTGAACGTGCTTTCTATCGCGATGTGATCGTCGACGTTCGCCGTCGTTTGCCGGAGAGTGTTAGCTTATCGATTACCGCTCTCGCTTCATGGTGCGCTCATGACGATTGGATCTCCGGGCTGCCTGTCGATGAAGCGGTGCCGATGCTGTTCCGCATGGGTGTGGAAGAAAAGCAGTTCTCCAATCGTCTTGAATCAGGCGAGGATTTTAACGCGGCGCCCTGTCGTCAGAGTTATGGCATCTCGACAGACGAACCCCGCGCTAATCTCAACCTGGCTCGCCGTCTTTACGTTTTTAACCCCGACCCGTGGACCGAGACTTCGGTCCGCGCAATCCTGGAGTCCAGAAAATGATTGCTAGAAACTCGACCAGAGCGCTCGTCGCTCTCGCTTTAATCGCATCGGTTTCGTTCCTGCTCCCCTATCGAACTCGAGCTTGCGGTCCCTTCTTCACCGACGCGATTTTCGTCTATACAAAGCATCCCGATTTTCCGCTCGAGAGCTTTGCCGCCGGAAAGCTGGGTGTCCTGCGCCCAAGTTATGCACGCTCGTACCTGGTAGCGGCCTATCGCAATCTGTCGGGTAACAGTTTGAGCAATGCTGAAGCGAAGGGCATCAAATCCCTTTGGGACGATCGACTTAACTTCGGCTGGGAATTGCACGATGAAGAGTGGATCAAGGCGTGGGTTGAGGCGCGCAAAAAAGTCCCGGGCGTTACCGCGGCGCCTGAGATCAAAGCGTTTCGGAATCGAGAGAAGCCGCACGAGTACGAAAGCTATCTGAACTGTCAGCAGGACGCTTTCGATAACGCTGTCGCAACCTTGAACGATCGTATTAAGCAGCTCGGCGCCGACAGCCCGGGGGTCAAGAGTTGGGTGGCTGCCCAGGATTTGGTGTTTGCCAATTGTTCTGAGGGCAAACACCTGCCTGCCGAAGCATCTACTGAGGCTCCTGACCTGCCGCCGCTACTGCGCGCCGATCGTGCTTATCAGATCGCCGCCGCCAATTTCTACGCCGGAAGTTTTGACGACGCCAGGCAACAGTTTGATTCAATAGCGCGCGATAACGCTTCACCGTGGCGAGACAAAGCCGCTTATCTCGCCGCTCGTTCTCAGCTGCGTAAAGGAAGCTTTGCCGAAAAGGAACAGGAAGGACGTCCCGCGTTGGCTGAAGCTGAAACTCGGCTGAACACTATCGTCAAAGACAAATCGATGGCCTCCGTGCACCGCGCCGCCGCAAGGCTCTTGAATCTTACCCGTCTGCGTTTGCGACCAGAGGAGAAACTTCACGAACTTGCCAATGTAATCGTTAAAAGGGATGCGAGCGCAGATTTCAAACAGAATGTTTGGGACTACACGGTGCTGTTGGACAAGCTCCTGGGCGATGACGAAAACGCGACGAAGCTGACTGCTACCGCTACCTTGAAGAGCGACGATATTACTGACTGGGTTATTTCCTTCGAAGCTGACTCAGCCGAAGCAGTAACCCATTCGCTTCAGCGTTGGGAGCAGACAAAAGCTCTGCCATGGCTCGTGGTGGCCATCGCCAAGAGCGATGGGCAGAAAGCTGATGCGCTTCTGAGCGCGGCGGCTGGCATCGATCACAATTCGCCGGCTTTTCCATCTTTGGCGTTTCATACGGTTCGACTGCTAATCGCGCGCGGCCGCGCCGATGAAGCTCGCGCGATGCTCGACCGAACGCTCGCGAACGATCGCACTCAGTTGCCACCGTCGACGATTAACCTCTTATTGGGCCAGCGGATGATGCTGGCCGCAAACCTTGATGAATTCCTGCGAACGGCGCAACGCAAGCCGGCCGGTTTGAGCGACGACAACGACGGTCGCGAAATCCCTGATGACGAAAGCCAGACAAAGGAAAGGACCAAAGGGACCGAAGTTTTCTTTGCCACCGACTCAGCTGCGATCTTCAATCAGGTAATGCCCGTCGCGATTCTCAAAGATGCGGCGCGGGGTACGATTTTGGCGCCGAACCTGCGACGCGACGTCGCGCAGGCGGCGTTTGTGCGTGCCGCTCTGCTGGATGACCGCGAAACTGCCCTCCAGGCTGCCCAGGCTCTCGCTACTTCGCGGCCCGAACTGCGTCAATTCCTGAGCGCCTACGAACGTGCTGCCACTCCAGATGCCAGACGTTTTGCCGCGGCTTTTGCGTCGCTGAAGTTTCCCGGCTTGCGGCCTTACGTTTCCGCCGGGATTGGCCGCTCGACCCCACTTAACGAAATCGATAGCTATCGCGACAACTACTGGTGTGCCGAACCACCTGCGTCGCTCTCTGGTCCTCCGTCGGCCGCCGAAGAGGAAACCGGCAAGACCAAGCCCAAGCCCGTCGAGGCACCTGCCTTTCTGAAGGCCTCAAAGGCCCTGGGCGCAAGACAATTTGCTGCTTTGCAAGCCCTTGGCACCGCCCCGAACTATCTCTGTCGCATAGCGATCGAATGGACAGAGAAAAATCCGGCTGACCCCCACTCACCTGAAGCTTTGCACCTCGCCGTCAGATCTACTCGCTACGGCTGTACCGATAAGGAAACCGGCCGCTGGTCAAAGGCGGCCTATGACTTGCTCCATCGCCGGTATCCCAACACGGTCTGGGCCAAGAACACAAAGTACTGGTTCAAAGACTGAATGATGGTCGCTCGGAATAAGGAACAAGCGTGACGGAAAATAAGCACACCAACAATCTAATTAACCAGACGAGTCCCTACCTTCTGCAGCACGCCCACAACCCGGTCGATTGGTATCCGTGGGGCGAGGTCGCGCTCGCCAAGGCACGTGCGGAGGACAAACCGATCCTCCTAAGCATCGGGTACTCGGCGTGTCATTGGTGCCACGTAATGGAACATGAGTCGTTCGAGAACGAAGAAATCGCGAAGCTCATGAACGAGAACTTTGTGAATATTAAGGTCGATCGTGAAGAGCGGCCGGATCTCGATCAGATTTACATGAGTGCGGTACAGATGATGACCGGTCAGGGCGGATGGCCGATGACCATCTTCTTAACGCCGGAGGGCGTACCTTTTTATGGCGGCACGTATTTTCCGCCGGCAGATCGCTACAACATGCCGGGCTTTCCGCGCGTGTTATTGAGCGTGGCCGAAGCCTACCGCTCGCACCCCGAACAGGTTGCCGGCACTGCGACCGCGATGCTGGGCGAACTCAGACGCGTCGGGCTGGCGGAACCTTCTCGAGACATGCTCACGAGCGAGCTTCTTGACGCTTCATACCGCCGCATCGCGGCCAACTATGATCGCGTCAACGGAGGTTTCGGCGGTGCGCCTAAGTTTCCGCCGGCAATGACGCTTGAATTTCTGCTGCACACTTTTCATCGAACGGGCGCCAGCGAGGCGCAGCAAATTGTCGAGCACACCGCACGCAAGATGGCCAACGGCGGGATGTACGACCAGATTGGCGGCGGCTTTCATCGCTACTCGGTCGATGCCAGGTGGTTGGTGCCGCACTTCGAAAAGATGCTCTATGACAATGCCCTGCTATCACGCATGTATTTGCATCTCTATCAGGTAACAAAGGATCCCGATGCGCGCCGGGTGGCGGAAGAAACTCTCGATTACGTGGTGCGCGAAATGACCGACCCGGGTGGCGGCTTTTATTCCAGCCAGGATGCTGATTCCGAGGGCCACGAAGGAAAGTTTTTTGTCTGGTCGCGCCAGGAAATTGTCGACGCCCTGCAACAACCGGACACGGATATCTTCTGCGACTATTTCAACATCACAGAAGGTGGAAACTTCGAAGGTCGAAATATTTTGACTGTTACTGAGACTCTCGAGGACGTGGCCGCCCGACATAAGTTGTCTGTCGAGGAACTGCGCGAAATCCTGGAGGAGGGTCGTCGGAAGCTTTTCACGATTCGCGAGCGGCGGATCAAGCCCGGCCGCGATGAAAAAATCCTCACTGCCTGGAATGGATTGATGTTGTCGAGTTTCGCTGAAGCCGCCGCGATCCTGGAGCGTCCCGATCACCGGCGGGTGGCCGAGGCAAACGCCAGTTTTCTGCTGGAGCATCTTCAGAGTGATGCCCTGCTCCTCAGAACCTACAAGGCCGGCGAAGCAAAGTTGAATGCCTACCTCGAAGACTATGCCTGTCTGATTGACGGTTTGATTTCGCTCTATGAAGCAACCGGTACGCTCAAATGGATTGAAAGCGCGATCTCACTGGCTGACCGAATGATCGATGAATTTTGGGACGGCGAATCAGGCGGCTTTTTCTTTACCGGAAAGAGTCACGAACAGTTGATCGTTCGTTCGAAAGAATTCCTCGACAACGCTACTCCGTCCGGCAACTCTATCGCCACCTTATCGCTGCTCAGACTGAGCGTGTTAACTGGAAACGAAAACTATCGCCGGCTGGCGACCACCGTCTTGCGCCTGTTGGCCGACCAGATTGGGAGGTACCCTTCTGCTTTCGGTTTTGCCTTGAGCGCCCTGGACTTCTATTTAGACGTTCCTCGTGAGATTGCCATCGTCGGAGACCCGGCCGATAGCCGTCTATCTGAACTTTTAAGAGTGGTTTGGCAAACCTATGTCCCAAATCGAGTAGTTGCCCTGTGCACAGAAGACCATAAAAAGGCCGCCGATCTGCTTCCGCTCTTGCGCCAGCGGGACACGCTGGCGTCCCAACCGACTGCCTTTGTATGCGAAGCCTACACCTGCAAAACTCCCGCCCACAGCGCCGATGAACTGTTTCCGCAATTGTCCCGCAGGGTCAGCCAGGACCAAAAGCCCAGCCTTTCAAGGTAAAAATTAACCGAAAAAGGTGGAGAATTCCGTTGACTTTGCCTGGCAGCCCCCGCTATTCTCTTACTGGTCAACAGTGTTGGCCGTTGTCGGCTCGATATAAACCCCCACGCGTCATGTCAATATACGGCGATATCAATCGCTGTCCTCTCGGTTACAAATTTCCTGGGAAGTTCTTGACGAGAAAACAATGCCAAGATTGAATTGGAAGAGTCTGATACTCGTCGGTGGCGTAAGCGCCATCGGATTCGCGTTACTGTTAGTCGCTGCCACCTCCGCTCTTAGACTACCGTTGATGGGTTGGAGCGGCCTCGCCTCTTTCGCCGTGCTGCTGATCCTAACGGTCGCATGCAGCAGGTTCACGGTACCCGTCACGAACGTGGACGGTGTCAGCGAAAGCAACAAATCGGTCGCTGACGCGTTTATTTTCCTCGCAGTCATGATGTATACCCTCGCGCCCGCTAACAATCTGGGGCCTGCAATTATCCTCGCAGCAATCGTTGGCTTCGTTTCCTCTTTCTCTTTTGCCAAGCGAATGTCCACCGTTTTTGCCGTCGGCAGTTTGATCATCTCTACGTTCGTAGCTTCTTTGGTCTACAGAACCCTGCTGCTGAGTCTTGCAGGTGGGGCTTTGAACGGAAACAGCAGCGAGGTCGTCCTTGATCTATTGCTCTTCCCGCTGTGCGTATTCGGGATTGTTCAATATGCCTTGAGCACGTTTGGCACGATTGCGTTCCATGCCTTCCATTCAGGCAAAAGCCGGATTACGGTTTCTCCTGAAAGTTTGATTTGGACCTTCATCACTCAGGTAGCGAATGTTACCTCGGCGGCCTTGTTCTACTCCGCTATCCATGGCGGCGGCCTTCCGTTCCTCTTCGTAGGCGTACTGATCGTCGGATTGGTGCACTTGCTCTATCGATTCAATGAAAAGCGGGTCAGCGAGGTTACTCGCGCCCAGGCCGAGAAGGTCCGCTATGTGGAAGAGATCGCCAATCTTCACATGAACACCATCGAATCGCTGGCAATTGCCATCGACGCGAAGGACCAGACAACACACGGCCATGTCCGCCGCACGCAGATTTACGCTACTGAAATGGGAAGACTTCTCAAAGTGGGCGAGTCGGAGTTAAGAGCACTGGTGGCCGGCGCCTTGCTGCATGACATCGGCAAGTTGGCTGTTCCGGAGTACATCCTCAACAAACCCGGCAAGCTGACAGAAGCGGAATTCGCAAAGATGAAGATTCACCCCACGGTCGGCGGGGACATCCTCAAACGGGTCAACTTTCCGTACCCCGTCGAAGACATTGTTCGCTATCACCATGAAAAATGGGATGGCAGCGGTTACCCGAAAGGCCTCAGGGCCGAGAATATCCCTCTGGTAGCGCGCATTATCTCAGTTGTTGATTTTTATGACGCCACGCGCTGTGACCGCCCATACCGGAAAGGCATGAAGCGCGAGGATTCATTGGCCCTGTTGCACAAGATGACGGGTACGTCATTCGATCCAAAGGTAGTCGAGCTATTCAGCAAGCATGTGACCGAATTCGACAAATTGATCGGTAACGAAGACATTCAGGAACAGGTCGCCTCGCAGGACCTCGACCTCATAACCAAGACCAAGCCGGACGCCGGATTGGCCTCGGACATTCTGGGTTCGCCTGATCACAGCCTCGGCTTTAGATCCATTACGCAGGCCCAGCGAGAAGTTTTCGCGCTTCACGAAATAGCTCAAACGATCGGATCGTCACTGAACATGAACGACACGGTGACGTTGATTTCCAACAAACTGCGCGCGATTGTGCCGTTCGATACCTGCATCATTTATATAGTCGACGATCGGTCCGGTAAAGCCATCGCCATGCACGTTGTCGGCGACCACGCAGAGCTGTTCGAGCGCCGTCGCATAAGTATCGGAGACGGAATTACGGGCTGGGTGATCGCCAACAGCCGCTCAATGTGCAACTCTTCGCCGGAACTTGATTTGGTTGGCCTGTCCGACGAGATTGCCAAGCACTATCGTAGCGTACTGGTCTCGCCCCTGATTCGCGAAGACGGGGCCTTCGGCGCCATCACTCTGTATTCCAAGGGTCGCACGTCATACACCACTGAACACGTCCGGCTGCTTGAATCCGTTGCCCAGCACGCGGCCTCGGCGCTAAACAACGCCATCACCTTTGAGAAGACGAAAGAAAGCGCGCTCACCGACCCGCTGACAGAATTACCTAATGCGCGCGGCTTCTACATGATGCTCGAGCAAAGATTAGCTGAATGTCAGCGCCTGAACCGAGAGCCACTTGCGCTAATTAGCATGGATGTCGATGATTTCAAGAAGATCAATGACCAGTGGGGCCACGCCATCGGCGATCGCCTGCTGGCCAGCGTGGCGCGCGTGATTCGGAAAGAGCTGCGGCAAATGGACATTCTGTCGCGTTACGCGGGAGACGAGTTCGTGGCGATCATGCCCATGGCTTCCCGATCAATGGCCGAGAGCATCGCCGAGCGTATTCGCAAGGCGGTTATAGGCCACAGCTTTTCTGTCAGAACCGGCAAGTCTGTCACGGTTGGGATTAGTACCGGCATCGCGAGTTTCCCGGACGACGGCGAAACGACCGAAGAGTTGCTGACCAGTGCCGCGCGGAGTATGCAGGAGCACAAACACATGCGAAAGAACCTGCACAATCTCGCCACGATGCCGACTCCAGCGCGAATAGATCATTACACCTGAGCTGCAATCGCGGCTTTATGGGGCACGCCATGCTTCTCGCTGGCGTGCCTTTTTTATTTCTCTGTTTTGCCTGACCGCAGGTCTCGCGTATAATCTCGCGGTTAGTTCGACATGACATCCAGGCCAGCGGTAAGCTGGCCGATTCACATTAAGCAGGAAGTAAGTCGTTTCAAATGAGCAGCCAGACAACTGAGCGAAGAGAAAAACCGAATGCTCCAGCGGGAAGTGCGGCCGGAGTACTCGAGGCGGCTGGGACCAAAGAGCGACCGGCTCATCAGGAATCGGCTATCCAAAAAGAAGACCGTGGGACCCTGATAAAGCTCTTCCATCAGATGGTCCTGATTCGCCGCTTTGAAGAGAAATGCGCTGAGTCCTATAGTCTCGGCAAAATCGGCGGTTTCTGTCACCTGTACATTGGTCAGGAAGCCGTGGGCGTCGGCTCCATCTCGGCAATTCGCGAAGATGATTATGTACTTACCAGCTATCGCGAACACGGGCAGGCGATCGCCAAGGGGATTTCGCCGGAAGCCGTCATGGCCGAACTTTACGGTAAAGCCAGCGGTTGTTCGGGCGGTAAGGGCGGCTCGATGCACTTGTTTGATAAGAGCGTCAACTTTCTCGGCGGTCACGCGATTGTCGGTGGCCAGATTCCCCTGGCGACGGGCGTGGCGTTTGCCAGCAAGTACCAGGAAACCGATAAGGTCACCCTGTGCTTTTTTGGCGAGGCCGCGGTCAATCAGGGAGCTTTCCATGAGTCGCTCAACATGGCGCAACTTTGGAAGCTGCCCTGCATTTACATTTGCGAAAATAATCAGTACGGGATGGGAACGTCGCTGGCGCGCGCGATGTCGCTGCAGAACGTGGCCGAGAAAGCGTGTGCGTACGAGATGGCTTCAGAGTTCGTGGACGGCATGGACGTGATGGCTATGCGCCAGGCCACGCAACGGGCAGTGCAGCGCGCTCGCGAGGAATCCCAACCCACGCTGCTGGAAGCGCGCACCTATCGTTACATGGGTCATTCAATGTCTGATCCGGGAAACTATCGGACTCGCGCTGAGATTGAAAAGTATCAGGAACGCGATCCAATCAAAATCTTCACTGCGACACTAAAAGAACAAAACATACTGTCGGACAAAGATGTCTCGGACATTGAGGCCGAGGTGAAAGAGCAGATCGAGCGTGCGGTTCGGTTTGCCGAGGAGAGTCCGGAACCTGATCCGAGCAAGCTATACACCAATGTCTACGCTAACCCGTTAAGCTGATTTTCGAATCCCGAGGATTGACCAATGGCTGTGATGACGATGCGCGATGCTTTGAACCAGGCTCTCAAAGAAGAGCTGGCGCGCGACCCGTCTGTCTTTTTGATGGGTGAAGAAGTCGCAGAATATCAGGGTGCTTACAAAGTCACGCGCGGCCTGCTGGAAGAGTTCGGACCCAAGCGCGTGATCGATACGCCGATTACCGAACTCGGGTTCGCGGGACTTGGAGTCGGCGCCGCCATGGCAGGTCTGCGCCCTATCGTCGAGTTCATGACTTTTAACTTTTCGATTCTGGCAACTGATCAAATTATCAACTCCGCCGCCAAGATGCTTTACATGTCCAGCGGGCAATTCAAGATTCCGATAGTCTTTCGCGGGCCGGGCGGTTCGGCCTATCAGGTTTCATCGCAGCATTCGCAGGCGCTGGAATCCTGGTACGCCTACTTTCCCGGGCTTAAGGTGGTCATGCCTTCGACGCCGGCGGACGACAAGGGACTTTTGAAGAGCGCCATACGTGACGACGACCCGGTCATCTTCATCGAGCAGGAACGCATGTACGGCATGAAAGGAGAAGTTCCGGAAGACGAGGACTTCATCATTCCGCTGGGCGTCGCCGAGGTCAAGCGTGAAGGCACGGATGCTACGATCGTCGCGCGCTCTTTGATGGTGCCCACCGCTTTGAAAGCCGCGGAAGAACTCGAGAAAGACGGCGTGTCATGCGAAGTAATCGATCCGCGCACGATTCGACCTCTCGACATTAACGCGATCGTCGAGTCAGTGAAGAAGACCAATCGCGTAGTTATCGCCGAAGAGTCACACCCGTTCTGCGGGGTCGCCGCCGAGATCAGTGCTGAGATTAATGAGCGCGCCTTTGATTATCTCGACGCCCCGGTCAAGCGCGTCTCAGGCGCAGACGTGCCGATGCCTTACGCGAAGAACCTGGAGCGGCTCGCCATTCCGGATGTTGAGCAGATCGTGGCCGCCGTGCGCGAAGTTTCGTACCTTTAGTGCTTTCTACTTCGTGCTTTGTACTTTGTTCTCCAGCTAGACGTGCTTTTAAGATCGCTGCTTGAAATGGAAATCCAAGTACAAAGCTCCAAGTACTAAGTTCAGATCCTGAGAGCACTAAGAACAGAAGACCCGACGCTGACTAACCAAAAATGGCCACTCAAGTCGTAATGCCGAAGCTGTCGCCCACGATGGAAGAGGGCCAGCTTGCGCGCTGGCTCAAAAAAGAGGGTGATAAGGTTTCCATGGGCGAGCCGCTCGCCGAAATCGACACCGACAAAGCCACTATGGAAATGCAGGCGCTGTCCAACGGCGTGCTGCGCAAGATTCTGATTAACGAAGGCGAAAGTGCACCTCTGGGACAGCCCATCGCGATCATCGGCGAGCCCGACGAAGACATCTCTTCCCTACTCAAATCATTTGAAAACAAAGCGGCGCAAGCTCCGGCGCCGGTAAAGGCCGAACAACCTGAACCTGCAGCGCCAGCAAGCGAATCCGAACCATCTGCTCCTCTCGAACAAAGCCCGCAGGCTGCTCCGTCATCAAGAGACGGAGGCCGCCAGTTAATCTCGCCGATCGCCGCACGCATGGCCGCCGACGCCGGCATCAGTCTGAGTTCTCTACAAGGCAGTGGTCCCGGCGGACGAATCGTCAAGCGAGATATTGAAGCAGCAATGACTGAAAAGCCGCGGGCCAAAGCGGCGCCGCCAGTGCCGCTGGCCGCTCTCAACCGGCCGGCCGAGAAAGGCGCCGTCTACGGTCCGTCTGCGTATCGGGACGAACCCGTGAGCGAAATGCGTCGCACGATAGCCAAACGGCTGGTAACTTCGCTGGGGCCCGTGCCGCATTTCTTTCTCACCGTTGAGATCGATATGGAGCGCGCTGCGGACCTCCGACGTTCCATCAACGAGCTCTATCCCGACGCCAAGCTTAGCGTTAATGACGTGATCATCAAGGTGACTGCCGCCGCTTTGATCGCTCATCCAAAAGTGAACGCCTCGTTCCAGGACAAGACGATTCGCCATTACGAACATGCGGACATCGGCGTCGCGGTGGCCACTGATAACGGCTTGATTACACCCGTCGTGCGTTCGGCCGATTTGAAATCCTTAGTCGAGATTGCCGCCGAAGTGCGGGAATTGGCAGGACGGGCCCGCGCGCGCAAACTAAAACCTGAAGAATACACCGGCGCCAGTTTTTCCATCAGCAATCTGGGGATGTTCGGCATCGACGAATTCACCGGCGTAATCAATCCGCCCGAAGGCGCGATTCTCGCTGTCGGCGCCATGGCGCCCAAGCCGGTTGTTAAGGACGGATCCATCCTCGTCAGACAAACAATGCGCGTGACGATGTCCTGTGATCATCGGGTGATCGACGGCGCTACGGGCGCGCAGTTTTTGCAGACATTCAAACAAATACTCGAGAACCCGCTTTATCTATTTTTGAGCCAGTAAGTCTTAGAGTTCGACCTTAGGTTGCTGAGTCAGCATCGGGATTTTCTCCCGATCTTTTTTTTGCCCGCATTTCTATTTCGTAGTGAGCAAACCAAGGCCAAAATCGTCTCCGGCGCCGCACCTGGCTTTGATAGCCGTCCAGGTCATGTTTGCCACGTGGCCTATCGTAGGAAAAATTGCTCTGCGCGCTTTGCCCAGCGTTGCTCTGGTTGCTTTTCGTGTGGCCGGCGCGGCGTTGGCGTTCATTCTGATCGGTGCAATTCGCGGCCGCGTGGGCAGAATTCAAAAACGCGATTGGCCTCTGTTGGTCGTTTCCAGCTTGCTCGGTGTGGTTTTGAATCAGTGGCTGTTCGTAAAAGGACTGTCACTCACTACGGTGATCAATGCGACGCTACTGGGCACCACGATTCCCATCTTCACATTGCTGGTTAGTATCGCTTTGCGGACGGACCGCGCCTCGTTGCGGCGAATCCTGGGAATCCTTCTCTCGGCCGGCGGCGTCGTGTATCTGATCGGGCCGGGAAGCGTAGAGTTTTCATCAGCCACGCGCCTTGGTGATTTGCTGATCGTGACGAATTCGCTTTGTTATGGGACCTATATCGCCATCTCGAAAGACCTGATGACGCGTTACAGCGCGCTGACCGTCATTAGCTGGATTTTCATCGTCGGCAGTATCGCCACTGTGCCGGCCGCCGCGATAAATATCTCGCATGTCCCTTTAGCTAACGTCAGCGCCACGGTCTGGGTGGCGATCGTTTACATCGTAGTGGTGCCCACGGTTGGCGCATATTACCTGAATGCCTGGGCCCTCGGGCGCGTGCCACCAAGTACGGTCGCGGTCTATATCTATTTACAGCCGTTGATTGCCTTCTCGCTGGCGCCCCTCTTGCTGGGCGAGAAACTGAATTGGCGAACGATTGTCGCAGCGGTGCTGATATTTGCCGGCGTGCTGGTGGTCACACGGCGCGGACGAAGTCGGGCCATAAGGGATGTGTCCGAACATCCTGAAGCTTTCGGACACTAGTGCAGTGTTTCTCAATTGAGCTCTATAGAGGTTCCTTTGGTGCGGCTTCGTGTGATTTTGTGGATCGAGTCTTTGCCCACAGCGCGATCCATCAAATCAAACGAAAAACACGAAAACGCGCGCGTATGTTCTGGCATTCAGGACAAACGGTTACTGTCTAAGGTTGTTCTGGCAAGCGCGACACTGTGTCCGGCGTCTGGCGTTAAGTGTTCCGCACTCCGCGCACCTCACGTACATCGCGCGCGCGAAGAAGTGCGTAATGGCATAGCTACCGCCGAGAATCGCGATAGCTATGCCGATATTTAGCAGAGTCTCTTTCAGGGTCTCTTCGTTCGCCGGCTGGCGTGAAACTTTTTAGTCGAGCCCTCACGTTAACCGCCGGCGTTGGGAATCTGTTTCACGCCGCACGCTGCTTATCTTTCTCTTTCGCCGGCGCCTTGTAGGTTTCCACAATGTAGATCAGATACCGTTGCCCGCGGTCATAGCCCCGTTGAAAAGCCGGCGTGGCCGAATCAGCGCCGTACTTCCGCTGTAAGTTCGCGGCTACGTCGACGCACGATTTTCCGCGACATTCAGGATGCAGAGCAGCTTCGAAGCCGAGGCGATACTTGGCTTCGTCCACTTTGAAATCTCCGCCCTGACTCGTGTAGTGCTCTTGCTCCGCTCCACGTAAACCGATCCACCATTCCTCGCGCGCAGCGTCGACCGTCTCAGCACCATCGCGCTTCAGTTCAGCCCGAGCATTCTCGGCGATTTGTTCGTCGTCCGCAAACGCGATTACGACCGAACGCCCGCGTCTGAGCGCGTCTTCATAAAGATAGAGCTCGTCGCGCGGCAGTCCCTGATCGATCGCCTTTTCAAGCGCATCGCCGGCCAGTGCTCCCGCGGCTGCGCCACCGGCTCCAAACAACGCCGCGCCGAGCAATCCCAACGCCAGGACCGGGCCTACGCCCGGTACCAGAAGAGTCGCCACAGCAGCGCCGGCGCTGGCGCCACCGGCCACTCCGAGCGCCGCGCCCACAGTGCCGCCGACCGCCCGCCCCATGCCTGGCTGTTCTGCGTCGCTGGTAGGAACGCGCGCATCAAATTTAGTCTCAGATGTGTGCGGTGAGAGTACACTGATTTTATCTTCCGCGATCCCCAACGATTTCAGAATCGCGGCGGCGCGCCGGGCGTCCGCCAATGAATTGAAAATTCCCACGGTGCTTTGCATGTCCTGGTTCCTCCTGCTGAAATCTGTACGCGTGCGCTGTGCCATGAATGCGGTCGCCTGGCGTTGACATAGTTAGGTAATAGAAAGATCACGCCAAAATAATTCCTAAACCAAGGTAAACAGTCATTGAGCCAGCCAAAGCGGCTGTGTTAAGGTAAGACTCGATCGGAAGCCGGCAATCCGCAACAGGAGTGACTGAAGCAAAGTGTTCGATATTGTAGAGAAGCATTGGCCAATGTCGGTCGGGGATGGCAAGGCCACGCGCAAGAAGCGTCCACGCATCCTGGCCATCACCACGGATTGCTGCACCGGGTGCGCAGGTTCACCCGCCTGCATCGAATACTGCCCGATCGAAGCTTGCATGTTCTGGGTCCCTGACGAAGATCATCCGCCATTCGGACGAATCGAAGTCGACCCCTATCTCTGTATCGGCTGTCAGAAATGTATCAGCAAGGGACCCGACGGCGCGTTCCTCGACGGCTGTCCGTGGGATGCGATCGAGATGATTCCAACCGATGATTGGGAAGCTATGCACGAGATCGCTTTGCCCGATCTTCCTCCTCCTCCACCGGCGATCGCCGGCTAATGCTCGCGATTCCTGATGGCCTTTGCAGTCAGGGAGGCCTGCTGGCTGGTCTCAGCACTCGCGTCAGCCTGCGCGCAAGACTCAACCAGGGGCAAGTCGTCTTTCGTTCCAACGAATGCCAGTCCCCGCAACGCATCGCTCACTGTAGCTTGATCAGGTGATAACCAGGCGATTGTCTGTCCCGCGACCACAGCTTCCGCTTCTTTCACTGAAAGGCTGCCAATCGCGCCGTCCAGAGGCGAGCGGAATTCAGAAACAGTGTTGGAGTCATCGCGAATTCTCGCCAGCAACCCTCCAGCCTTAATCTTCGATCCGTGAGGCAGCAGGCTGACAATTGTGCCGGCAATCGTGGACTTTACTTCGAACGGTTGCAGCATCGCGCGCAACTCCGGCCGGCCCGACGCATCTCCAAACCGAACCAGTTGCAGAGCTGCGTTGCGTCGCACCAGTGGCTCGCTGTCAGTCAGCAGCAAAATCAGGGCGCGATGAAACTCTTCCGCAGTCGGATCCTGGCCCATCACCCAGGCGGTGGTCTTGCGAATCTCGGCCACCGGATTCCTGGTCAGGGCGATCACCTGGGGATAGAACTTCCTGACGTTGGGATCGTGCTTTTCGATTCGCTGCTCAATTTGTAAGAGCGCGTGCTGGATGTGGCGGGGACTCTTTTCATCCGCGAGATATTTTGCGATGTCGTCGTCTGATAGTTCGCGGCCAAACCAGGTGCCGTACCAGGTCAGGAAAGGGACGATGATGAATAGGGCGGCGACGATGATCAGCCAGACATTGGAAGGCCTGCGAGATCGCGGTAAGGCGGCCACAGCCTGTGAGTCGCTTCCGTTGGGATTCATTTTCTGTTCTCTATGCCCTCTCCTTCTGGGAGAGGGTTAGGGTGAGGGATTAGTATACCTAAAAAGTGAAAAACCAGTTTTTTCTTACCTACTCTCGACTTCTCGCTAACCTCGTCCCTCACCCCAGCCCTCTCCCAAAGGGAGAGGGAGAAAAGAAGGCAAATCCGAAGACTCAATGCGATGGATAAAGGTGATACAGCATCACGTAAACCACGACACCAGTGATCGAAACATACAACCATATCGGCAGGGTGAAGCGGGCAATCCGCTTGTGTCTTTGAAAGTCCCCACGCATCGCCCGCCTGACGGTGATGATTACCAGCGGAACGATCACCGCTGCCAGGAAGGTGTGCGTGTAAAGAATCGTGAAATATACCGGCCGCGCCATTCCCTGCCCCGCGAATCGCGTGACGCCATGATGCGCGTGATAGGTCAAATACGAAATGAGAAACAGGGTCGAAGTTGCCAGCGCGGTTAGCTGACAGTTGCGATGAGCCTTAACGTTCTTCCGCCGGATGAAAAAGTATCCGCTTGATAACAGAACGAAGCTGGAGGTGTTGAGAGCGGCGTTGAGATGAGGCAGAACAGAAAAATAGTCCGTCACGCGGTCACTTAACTTTCCTTCTTGCGCGGAGCATTCATTTCGGCCACCATCCGGTTGACATCCGGCGGCATGGCCCGGCCTCTGGTGTCTTTCAAAGCCGGAGCCTGTTGCGGAGCGGCCGCTGGACCTGTGCGGCCACCTGCGGCTGGCAGCGTCCCGCCTCCGGCAGTCGCCAATTGTGACGTGGAGGAACCTCGAGCCAGCGCCCTCTTTTCCATTTGGCGCCCCACCGTGCCCATCGCCGGTACCATTAGAAAGCAAAGCGCCAGCACCAACGGCACGACGGTAAAGAACAATCCGTCAGTGCTGATGATGCTGCCCCCGGCCAGGATGTTGTAAGCGATGAGGGCAAAAAAACCCACCGCGACCAGGATACAGACGAGCTTCAATAATGATTCTTCCCGTTTCATTGATCCGTGTTCGACAAACTCTATAGTTTGTCGCTTAGCCGATCGTTTTCTCTATGGCGCGAAGCCGACAAACTAGAGTTTGTCGTACTTTGCCTTAATGCTTCTTTGCGGGTTGTTTCGCCGCTCGCTCAACCAATTGTTCGTATCCGCAGCGCTCGCACTGCCAGGACGGAAAGACCGCGCTGGGATCTCCGGCATTCTGGTAAACGGCGTGTTGGGATGGAATGATCTTTCCCCCGCACCGCGGGCACGCGCGCCCCCGCGTCGTCCGCTTTTCAATGTCGATATTCTCGAGTTGGCTTTGATCTTCCACAATATTAAGTTCGATACCCGGGCGGCCTGAAACTAACCGGATTTACGATGTCGAAAAGCCAGGAAGAATATCGCGCAAAAGATCGAAACCGGAGGCACCAACAAAACCAGTATGCCAATGTTCAGATAGCGGGCAAAGTTGCTGTTTCCGGACAGTGACGCGCGGCACATTACACATTGGGCCGGCGCGGGCTCGGAAAACAATGCACACACTAAAGCCACCGCCAGGGCAATCAACATCAGACGAACGATTCGGTGGACTTTACCTGTCATAACGATCCTCAGTGACTCTCGGCCGCGGGCTGAACCGGTCCCTGATAGCGCAACTCTTTGGCGCGAAAACTGTCCGGGAAAAACACCAGCAGCATCAGGCAGATGCAGATGACCAGCGCCGGCACGATAGTCAGGACCAAATTCAAACGCTCAAACCGCAGGTGCATAAAGTAAGCAACGATCAGCGCCGCCTTGATGATCGACGCGCCCATCAGAATTACCAGCATATAAATGACGGGCAAATGTTTGTAGCCGAGAAACACCTCAAAGCCGGTCAGCACCAGCAACCACACCCAGACAGAAATGAACAGTTTGTTTGAGCCGGCAAAATGCTCTTCACCACCCGCGGCGTCTGTACTCATCTCGTTTCCTCCAACAGTTCTGTTCGGCTACTTACTTGGTTGCATCCACTGACAGTATATAAATCATCGGGAAGACGAACATCCAAACCAAATCGACAAAGTGCCAGTAGAGACCGCTGATCTCTACGTCTTCATGCTTGAGTTTGTTGACCCGTCCGGCCACCACCAGCAGATAGATGCAGCCGCTGAAGACGTGAAACATGTGCATCCCGGTGATGCCGAAAAAGGTCGCGCCAAACAAAGGCGTCGACCCGGGCCATTTTTCTGCCCACTCTTTCGGCAACTGAAATGGGCTGAGGCCTTCGCCAATCAAGTGCCGCCACTCGATCATGTGCAGCACGATAAAGGTAGCGCCCAGCACTGCCGTGGCGACAATCCACTTGCGCGCTCGGGATCGTTGGCCACGGGAAGATGCCGAAACCGCCATGACCATCGTCAAGCTGGATGACAAAAGCACCAGCGTCATAATGGACGAAAACACGATGCTGGGATAAAACTTGAACGGCGTCGGCCAGACATTCGATGCCCTCACGTAAGCATAGCCAATCAGCAGCGCCGAAAAGGTCAACGAGTCGGACATGATGAAGAGCCACATGCCCAATTTTCTGTGACCGACTCGATAGGGATGCACGCCGCCGCCCCAGTCGCCGGTTATAGCTTGAGCCTCAGTTGCCACCAGTCACCTCCACGAAGATGATGTTCGACAAGCTTCAGCTTGTCGTTCAAGCTGGATCTCGACAAACTAAAGTTTGTCGGACGTTCCTACTTCCAAAGGAACAAAAGAAAAAATAGCGCGACCCAGAGAACATCCATGAAATGCCAATAGATCGTCGCCGAATCCGCAGCGCCTACGCGTCGCAACTCGCCGTCTATCGTTGATCGCCGCTGGCGCGTGCGCAGCAATAGATAAGTCAAAGCCATGATGCCGCCCAACAAGTGCAGCCCATGCGCCGCGGTGAACAGATAAAAAAACGAGTTGTACGGGTTGCTGGCCAGGTATAGGCCCTGCCGTACAAGTTGTCGCCAGGCAATAATCTGGGACGCGAGAAAGCTCAAACCAAGGGCCACCGTAATTATCAGCCAGCGTCCGTAACGCGCGTCGCGCTGTTGCTTCAAAGAGCGGCGCGAAACCTCCATCGTCAGACTGCTGATAACGATGAGTAGCGTGCTCAGCCAAAGCACTTTCGGCATCGCGATCGGCTGCCAGTCATTCCCCGACGCTGAGCGCACGATGTAAGCGCTGGTCAGCGCCGTGAACAGCATTACGATGCTGGCAATAGCCATCCAGACCCCGATGCGATAGCGCGCCGGCGTAAACCGCAGCGGTTCCCCGTCTTCGCCATCGCGGCTGCCGCCATTCTTAGGAAAGCCGTTGCCTCCACGCGAACGCGGCCCAACGCCAATCGCAGTTACGACGCTTTCAGTGTTTGTGACCGTTGCCGCCATTCCCGCTTCTGTCTCCTAATTCTGCCGTAACCTCCACAGCCTCCGGCTCGGTCTGCATCACGAAATCCCTCGGCGCGCCCGGCACGGCAAACTCATACGGCCCGCGATACACGGTCGGGACAACGCCGGCAAAGTTGTCATGCGGCGGAGGTGTAGCCGTCGTCCACTCCAGCGTCGTCGCCTCCCAGGGATTATCCGAAGCCTTCTTGCCCCAGAACATGCTCCAGAATAAGTTGAAATAAAACACGAACTGGATTCCCACCGTAATGATAGCCGCGACCGTGACAAACAGCACCAGCGAATGCGAGTTTTTCAAGAATTCGTACTCGCCAAAATTCGCATAGCGGCGCGGCATACCGAGCATTCCCATCGCGTGAAAAGGAACGAAGATGGCATAGACGCCAAGGAAAGTGACCCAGAAATGCAGTTTGCCGAGCGTCTCGTTCATCATCCGGCCGAACATCTTCGGGAACCAGAAGTAAGTCGCTGCGAACATGCCGAAGATCGACGCCACGCCCATCACCAGATGGAAGTGTGCGGTCACGAAATACGTATCGTGAAAGAAAAAGTCCAGAGACGTCTGTCCCAGGACCAGTCCGGTAATCCCGCCGGCCACAAACACCGAGACGAACCCGATGGCGAACAGCATCGGCGTGGTAAAGCGAATCTTCGCGCCCCAAAGTGTTCCCAGCCAGTTGAATGTTTTGATGGCCGAAGGCACGCCAATCGAAAGCGTGAGGATCGAAAACGCTATGGCTGAGTAAGGACTCATGCCGCTGATGAACATGTGGTGGCCCCAGACAAAAAAGCCCAGCATGCCGATGGCAAAGATTGCAAAGACCATCGCGCGATAACCAAAGATCGGCTTGCGCGCAAAAGTCGAAAGGACGTGCGAGGTCGCGCCCATGCCCGGAAGAATCGCGATGTAAACTTCCGGATGGCCAAAGAACCAGAAAAGATGCTGCCACAGCAGCGGCGAGCCGCCATTATGAAGCGGGACTAAACTGCCGCTGACGAACAAGCCCCCGGGGATAAAGAAGCTGGTGCCCCCAATGCGATCGAGGAGCAGCAGAATGCCGCCGGCCAGAAGCACCGGGAAAGAAAGCAGCGCCAGGATGGCGGTGGTAAACCAGGCCCAGCAAGTCAGCGGCATGCGCATCAGAGACATGCCCCGCGTACGCATGTTGAGCAGGGTGGTAATAAAATTCAGCGCGCCCAGCAAAGAACCCACACAAAAAATGGCTATACTAATAATCCACAAATTCACGCCAGCGCCCTGACCGGGACCGGCGATCTTGCCCAGGGCACTCAAAGGTGGATAACCAGTCCAGCCGCCAATGGGCCCAACCGTTCCGCTGCCGGCCGCAAAGGATGTTCCCAGCTTTGAAAACCACGCGCCAACCGTCAGGTTACCTTCAGCAAAGATCGCCGTCAGCAGCACGATGAAGCCAACGAATGTGACCCAGAACGAGAGCATGTTGAGAACGGGAAAGGCCATGTCTTCGGCGCCGATTTGAATCGGTAGAAAATAGTTGCCAAAGCCGCCCTGTGGCGCTGTGGTCAAAACGAAGAAGACCATCAGCGTTCCGTGCATCGTCACCAGAGACAGATAGAACTCAGGTGAGATTACGCCCCCCGGCGCACCCGTCGGGAACAGCGTCCCCATGATGGGCCACTTGGTCCCCGGCCAACTGAGGTTCATACGCATCAACACCGACATCACCATTCCCACCACTACGGCAGTCAGCGCCAGCAGAATGTACTGGATACCAATCACCTTATGGTCAAGACTGAAGATGTATTTGCGAATGAAGCCTTTCGGCGCCGGGTGTCGATGCACTTCTTCGTGAGTTGCTTCTGCCATCGCGCTTCTCCTCCAGCTCAGGCGAAAATCCGGAACTCAATACTGCGGAAGTTGATACTTGGCCAACAGCTCGTCTTTTTTAGCCAGGAACTGAGCGGGCGGGAGATTCGTCAGTTCGATGAATTCTTCCTTAGGCAAAACCAGCATGTAGGATTTCATCTTGTAGTGATTCATCCCACAAAGCTCGGCACAGGCGATCTCGTATTTGCCTACCTTGGTCGCGGTGAAGTGCACCGGAATCTTCATCCCCGGAACGAGATCCTGCTTGAAACGAAGTTGGGGTACAAAGAAGCTGTGCGTTACGTCTTTCGATCTAAGAATCAGCTCGACCGGTTGGTTGGCAGGAATTACCAGGGTTGAGACCTGTATGTCGTCCTTCGCGTTCGGGGCGGTTTCGTCCAGGCCCACAAAATTCTGGCCCTCATCATTGATCAGCGATGGGTCCGTGCGTCCAAATACTCCATCCTTGCCGGGATAACGAAAGGTCCAGGCAAACTGCTGGGCCACGACTTCGATTTGATAGGATCCCGGCGGCGCCGCATGCAGATGAAGCGAAGCCCAGACGCGCTGTCCCATCACCGCCAAACTGATGAAAACGACCGCGGTAACGATGGTCCAGATCACTTCGAGTCGATTGTTTCCGTGTGAGTAGGTAGCGCGTTGCGCGCTCGCGCTGTCCCGATATTTCCAGACCACCCAGCCGAGGCCGATCTGCGCTGCGGCAAACGAAACGCCCACTACGATGATGGTGATCATGAACTGGTGGTCAACCGCCGGGCCATGTTCAGAGATGGATTCAGGAAACCACCAATGTTTCGTGACAAACATCAGCACTGAGAGAATTGTTATGACCCAGATGGCTATTCCGAGAGCGCGTCCCATCGGTTATCTCCTTAGCAAAACTGTCAGTGGTTAGTTGTCTGTCGTCAGTTGTTTTAGAAACCGTCGAACTGACTACTGACTACTGACGAACTACCGATTCAAAACCATTACCCCAAACAACAGCGGCAGGTAAAGCACTGACGCCAGCAGAAGCTGGCGCGCGTGCTGATTCGATTTGGATAGCGCCGCGCGCACAGCGCTCGCGAGAAACAAAAGGCCGAGCACCAGCGCCGCGACCAAGTAAAACTTGCCCGAGATTCCCAGAATTACCGGCAGCAGGCTCACCGGAATCAGCATCAGTGCGTAGACAATAATTTGCTGTCCGGTAACCCGGCCATCGGGTTCGACCACCGGCAACATGCAGATTCCGGCGCGGCCGTAATCCTCTCGATACATCCAGGCGATCGCCAGGAAATGTGGGAACTGCCAGAGGAACAAGATCGCAAACAGAACCCAGGCGGCGATGTCGATCTCGCCCCGGGCGGCGGTCCAACCCATCAAGGGCGGCATGGCTCCCGGAAACGCGCCGAGCGCCGTCGACAATGTCGTGCGCGTTTTCAGCGGCGTGTAGACAAACAGATATCCGGCAATTACCGTCAAGCCCAGCACCGCGGTCAGCACGTTCACAAACAAAGCAAGATAAAGTTCAGCAGAAGCCGTCACGGTCACGCCGAACCACAGTGCTTCCAACGGCAAAAGCCTCCCCGAAGGCAGCGGCCTGTCGACGGTGCGGCGCATCAAGCCATCGAGGTCTCGCTCCATAAACTGATTCAGCGTAGCGATACCCGACGACAGCAGCGCGATTCCCACCATTGCATGCGCGAACCTGACGTAGTCAACCGACCCGCGCGAGCCGAGACAGAACGCCGCGGCCGACGTCAACGCAATCAGAAACGTAATCCGCGGCTTGGTTAGCTCAACGTAGGCCGCAACCCTGGCTTTCGCGCTCAGCGGCGCTACTACGCCGGCGGCGGCGGTTGAATGCAGTTCTATGGCAGCAGTCTTCATGCGAATCTAACTATCTTTTCGAAAAGGCGTGGGTCCGCCCACCTTACTTGAGAAACTTTTGTGAACCTGTTCCTAAGCCGGAGCGAGTACGTACTCCTGGCGATCCGCGCGCACGACCTTGAATACCCTCAGCGTCAAAACAATCGTTGTAGCGAAAACCAGCGCGCCACAGGCGACATGGGCAACGGTCACCGCAATCATCGGGTTAAGCGGCTGCGGATCGTACGGCGACGCCGTGCGCGTAATGTATGCCGCCAATCCCAGGAGCAATTGAACTACCAGCAACGCAACCGCGACGAACGCCGGACGCGCCAGATATTTCTCGTCGCGGTGACGCATAAGCACGATCAAAATGGTAACTCCCAGAACCAGGGTGACAATTGCCGCACCCCCGATGTGCGCCAACAACAGACCTGTCGGCAGCGTCTGATCCCAGGTTGCCGAGTGCCGCAGCGTCGCGCCCAAAACCAATTGGACCAAAATCACCAACAGCGCTACGACGCACAATGCGCGAATAGAAACGCCCTCGCCGCCGTCATTGACGGTGGACGCCGGCGTTATCCAACTTCGCGAAGTAAAAACGGCCAGGCTAACAGTCGTGAGAAAGAACAACTGCGCCAGGGTCGCGTGCGCTGCCGAAACGGCCAGGGGCAGATTCATCTTAACCGTCAAACCGCCGAGTAAACCCTGCGCGATTACTCCGACCAGCGCGAGCCAACCTAAACGCTTAACCCAGGTACGTCTTTCGCCGAACTGCAAATAAGCGGCAAGCGCTATCGTCAACACTCCGACGGCGGTGGCAACCATGCGATGGCCGTGTTCCCAGAAAAGGTTTCCTACCATCTTGGGAAACCATTGCCCGTTGGACTTTGGCCAATCCGACGTCGCCAAACCGGCGTCGTGGCTGGTGACGTTTGCCCCCGCGATAATCAGAAAGAAGGTCGCGCACGCTACCAGCACTGCGAAACGGTGAACACCCTTTGACATTTTCGATTTGCAATTGCCAATTGCCGATTAATCTGCCATACCGCCGAATCTGATCGGCAATTGACAATCGGAAATCGGCAATCTTGCTAGTGCTTCATCGTCATCGGAAACTCGATCGCCGGCATCATCGGCAGCGAACTCGGCTGTCCCATCGCGCTGGCGCCAAACGTAAAGTCAGCCTTGGCTGCGCCCTTAGCAGGAACGGTCACTTCCATCTTCTGTTCAGTGCCCTTCACGCCACCTTCATGCCAGGCAACGACGGTGTACTTGCCGGGCGGCACGCCTTTGATTGTGAAGCTGCCGTCCTCAGCGCTTACCGCAAAAAACGGGTGCTTCAAAACGCCTACGTACGCCTTCATCCAGGGATGCTGATTACACTTCACCGGAACCATCACTTCAGCGACTGCAAGCTTGTGTTGCAGCGGCGCGGCGCCATTAGGCTGTGATTGGTTCCAGTCAGGATTCAAGCCCTGTGGAAAGTGGATATTATGCGTGGTCGGATCGCTGTTCGTGATGTTGATCGGTTCATTTACCACTACGCCCAGAACGTGCGGCTTGTAGTGACAGCCGTTTTGATCGAGCGTCGTAGATGAGGGTGCATTTGGCCACGTCGTGTAGTCGCCGATCTTCGTGCCGTCAGCCAAAGTGCCTTCTTTGATGTACACAAAACTATTGGCGAGTTTGCCGTCCTTGACGATCCACTCCTCGGTCATGAGGTTCGGACTCTTCGCCGCACATTGGGCATCCGCAGAAGTGTCGATCTTCTTTGCTTCAGGCACGGCGCCCGTGTAGGAAACATTTCCTGAGACAGTGCCCTCGTCGCCTTTGGCCGTGTAGGCTTTGCCCTTATCCGTCGTTTCTTCATCAGCGGGTTTGTTGCTGCATGACGATGCCAGCGATAGCAGGCTGAGGGCTGCAATCAAGCCCAGCCACAATCGTGCGCGTTTACTCAACATAAGTTTCTGATTCCTCCAATAGAAATGACTTCGAATTTAAGCCAAGCATACCCCAGTTAGCTTAGTCAGGGATAGCCTGCAAGAGGCAATAGAGCAGCGCCTCTGTTAGAGATCAAAGACCACAAATAGCGCGACCAGCGCTTTTCCACTGTCGCCCGCTCAAACCGATGCGAGCCAGTGGCCGCGCCGCATGCGATCGGCGGCGAACCCCGTGATGGCCCGCGCGATCTGAAACGCCTGGTCCGGATTTATTGCGGCCCGTTTTCTGTGGCGCCGGTGGGCTCGCTGCCTGAGGCGGCGGCGCGGGTGTCGCGGACAAAAGCCGCCGCTGCTCATCCGGTGTGATCAGGAACATGTAGCGCACCAGCAGACGCGCGTGATCGCCATGATAATTCGCCACGTCGGTCGGCG
>Ga0209648_10000718_pt1 | contig 25866 bp, 19 predicted proteins | sample GraSoi2013_115cm_FD_185830 | JGI IMG/M metagenome (GOLD analysis project Ga0209648, IMG submission 185830) | Grasslands soil microbial communities from the Angelo Coastal Reserve, California, USA - Sample 9_17_2013_115cm (SPAdes) (version 2) | ecosystem: Environmental > Terrestrial > Soil >... | reverse complement strand
CTCCGCGAATTCCGGGCACTTGTACTCCAGGAGCCGGGCATTCTTCTCCACATGCCGATACAGCGGCATACTGATCTTCCAGGGCCGCGAAAAAACTTTCGGATCCTCGATAGTAGCTTCGTAGTTGAGAGTATCCGCGCTTCGAGGGGTGTAGCGCTCGACCACATGCAAGGCGTCACTGTGGAAGTTCCCGGAATGGTCGAACCAGGTATCTTCCATTTGACTGGTCACGTCTACCACCAGCGTTTCGCCTTCCCAGTGCCCGTTGGACCAGCCCATCCAGCTATCGGCTGGCGCCTTGGTCGGCGTGCCCATGTTGACGGTGCGAACGGTACCGGCGTACTCGTACGAAACCAGGATCTTGTCCTGAGACTGGACAATTTGAAACGGGTAAGGAAGATAGGTGGCACGCGGAACACCAGGCAAATAACATTTGACCTCAGGGTCCAGCTTCAGCCAATTCGCCTGATTTTCCTTTTTCTTCGCGGCCATCGCCGGCAGATAGGGAATCTCATCGCCTTCCACGACGCCCAGCCCGGGCGGCTTTGCGAATACCGCTCCCAGCGAGGGCGCCGGCCCCATTGCGGCGGCGTGGCCTTCGAGATCCCAATCCGCCGTGTTGAGGGCCTGCCAAATTCCGTTCAAATCGGGTTTACCATCGGCCGTGCGTGGAGCGCGGTAAGCGGGAGCCTGAGGGGGCGAGGGCCAAGCGGCCAGCGAAAGGATGCATAGCAGGGCGACGCCAGCAGTCATCGAATCTGTAAACCGATTTCGCATTTCATACCCGCTGCTAATCTTCGGATCCAATCACGCCGGGTGTAAACCCGGGGCCCGCAAACCAGTAGGACTATTTCGGCTTGAGCGGAGCCGGCCTGCCGAACTTCGCCTCGTTAACCGTGACGTTGGTCTTTATCTCATTCAAGACGATCGAATCGCGCCCGTCGAGCCACGCGTACGTTATCCGGAATGGTAATTTGATTCCGTTGACGTCGCGATAATCGGCGAAGTCAATTTGCGTGGGAACGCGGCCGATGGGCGAGTTGCCATAGCGCAACTCACGTAAGAGCAGATTGGTCTTCCTGTCGAAGTACAAGGTTACAAGGAGGCCCCTCGGCCCCGTTCCCTGAACGACGTCGACGTCGTGAATCTGCCCCAGCGTCACATCCTTCTGCAGCGACGACTGACTCGACGGCGCCGGAAGATCGGTGATCGTGCCGGGCGGGCCGGTTTTCAAATTCGTAAGAAGCTGCTTGACCTGCCCAGGGAAGGACAACTGGGCGTCCAGTCTGGCCCCGTCCAGGTCGCCACCGCTTAGCTGAAACTCCCCTAAAACATTGAGCGGCGTTCTTACCCACCCAGTTTGGCCGTCGTAGGTCCTGATTTGATCTCCTCGGCCAGGCGCGTCCTTGAATACGATGATCGCGGCACGCTTATCCGGGGCTTGCGCATCAAGTTCGACATCGCCACCGCCGCCGAAACCTCCAAATCCCACGCTAGTCCCCTTGCCCACAAAGCTCGTGAGGCCGGCCAGGCGCTGGGCCCCACCAGACGCCTGAATGTATTTGTCGAGAATCGACTCGGGCAAAGGCATTCCTTCAGCTTGCACGATAACGTCGTCCGGCTCGATGGTTACCGTGCCGTATATGGTGTCCATTACGGGCGTCACCAGCGGCTTATCGCGGTTGCGATGGCAGGTCCAGCAAGTCACCATCTGACGGCCCGCGAAGTTGTTTTTGTTAATGTTGGCAACCATCGCGATCATGATGCGCGCCATGATTTTGCGCGGGGTGTCCGCGGGCCAATCTACCTGGTCGGTGCCAGCCCCGACATGACAATCGGAGCAGTCGAAATCAAGGGAGGCCGACATGACTCCCATGGTCTCCATGAAATCGTCCACGGGGATTCCCTTGAGCACTTGGATATTCTTGAAGGCCTGTTCCGCCAGAAGCGGTTTCTCCTGTGAGCCTGTCTGGGCGAGCGCCCACCCGACGCCGATCAACACCACGACCGCAATTCCAGAAGACGCAAGTGCCCCTTGTCTGGACCACAACCTCATCGTTGTCGCCTTAGCCCCAGATATCTATCAAGAATGCGGGACACAGGCGATGCTCAAGCGCCTGCCTCCGCTCTCACCCATTCCCCTGGTATTACACCGACTTCAGGGTCAAGGAGCCGCTTTCGAACCTTGGTCGCCAGGGTCGGTCAGCGGTTTGGCGCCCAACTTGACAAGCAGGTCCGCCGTACTTTGATGGGAGTTTCGCGGCCTCAAATCCTTGTCCTTTGCCACTCCAGCTGTCATAACCTCGGCCGCGATTGTCCAGGCCGTCTGTCCGTAGACGTTCTCCGCGTCTACCTTCGCGCCTTTTTCCACCAGGAATTGAACGATGTCGTTCGCTCCCACATATGCCGCACCGTGGATTGCGGTGTCGCCGATATCGTTGGCGCCATTGACGTCAGCACCCAACTCGACCGCTGCCCGAACAGCTTCGAGGGCGTCCTTGTCATCCTGCTCGGGGCGCTGGACGGCATGGGTTATTCCTTCCGCAAAACCCGCAGCCATGATCAAGGGGGTATTCTTGGCGTGATCCGTCATCAGGGGATCGGCGCCGTGGGCTGCCAGCATGCGCATGATACCGGCATCATAGCTCGCGGCGGCGAGCAGAAAGGGCGTAGCGTCAACGGGAGTGAGATCGATCGCTTTGAACATCCTGGTATTGGGCATGGGCGGAAACTTCGGGACGCGAGCGTTCGGATTGGCGCCATGCTCGAGAAGCGCCTTCACCAATTGCGGCATGTTCGGCCGGTACAAGTAGCCCGCCCCGGAAATTGGCCTTACTCCGGAAACGCGTGCCAGTCCCTTCATGATGGAGTAATGCAAGGCGGTAATTCCATAGGCATCCGCCGAGTTCGGATCCGCGCCTTTCTCCAACAAAAATAGCGCCAGCGCCTCGTGACCGCTGTGAGTGGCCACCACCAGGGCACTGCCCTCCTCCGGTGCGGCCTCATTCACGTTCGCTCCAGCTTCGAGTAGCATCCGGGCGGAGTCCAGATCGCCCTGCTGCGCAGCAAAGAGCAAGGGCGTAAAACCACTCGTCGAATGAGCATGGAGATCGGCCCCGTGATCGATGAGCATGCGGGCTACTTCCGGGTGCTTTTCCGCTACCGCCCACATGAGAGCCGTCTGGCCGCGTGCGCTCTCCCTGGCATTGACGTCCGCTGCATGCGCCAGCAGCGATTTCACGGTGTCGACGTTGCCCGTGCGTGCTGCCACCATGAGCACAGGCGTTCCCGCCGGTACCCCGTTTGGATCCGCCCCGGCCTTCAACAACTTTTCAACCATGGCCGCGCTCTGGTTGGTGCAAGCGAGCGAAAGAGGAGTTACGCCATAGCTGTTCGCGGCGTTCACGTTGGCGCCGGCACGGATCAGAAGGTCGGCCGCCTCCAGGTCATCCCAATGAGCCGCCCAGGCCAGCGCTGTCGCGCCATCCGCCTGCGGCGTATTCACGTCTATGTGTTGCTGCAGCAAGGACCGTACGGCTTCGTGGTTCCGGTTCTTCGCCGCGTCCACCAGCCGAAGATCGCCACTGCCGGCGGCAAAGCAGGAGATCGACAGCAAAGGGGCCAACCACCAGATCCCTAACTTTATGATTTTCGAGTTCATCGTCGTCCCTCGTTTTGACTGAAGTCTGAGGCCCGCGAGAATGTATTACCCCGCCCCACCAAGCCGTACTTGCTTACGGCCGAAACAGCAGCGACGGAACGAACTCCTGACAGGCTTCCTATCTAGTCGATTGAAATCGGCTCTAGTTTCCCAGCGCTGCTCGTCAGGGTCTCGATGGAAATACCGGCCACGTCCAGCAAGGTCCCGTAGAGGTTGTGCATCGGCGTATTCGCCGGATATTGCAGGTGACGCCCACCCTTGATCTTGCCCGCACCTCCACCGGCCAGCAGGGTGGACACGTTATCGTGTGAATGCAGGTTGCCGTCACTCAGCCCGGCGCCATAGAGAACCACCACGTGGTCCAGTAGCGTGCCGTCGCCATCCTGCGTATTCTTCAGTTTCTCCAAGAAATACGCGAGCATGCTGATGTGATGCGCGTTGATCTTGACCACCTTCTTGATTTTGTCCGGATCGCCACCGTGGTGCGTCAAGGGGTGGTGCGAATCGGGGATGCCCAGCTCTGGATAGGATCGCGTCGTCGTTTCGTGGCCCAACATGAAGGTCGTAACGCGAGTCATGTCGGTCTGGAAGGCCAAGGCCTGCAAATCGAGCATTAGTTTGGCGTGCTCTTCAAACGTCGCGGGGACGCCGCCCATGGGTCGCTCCACTACTGGCAGATCCCGAGAGGACTGCTCCTCGGCTAATTGGATTCGCCGCTCGACATCGCGAATCGCATCCAGATACTCGGTCACTTTGGTGCGGTCGCTCGAACCGAGCCCCTTCAAGACGCCGTTCGCATCCTGGAAAAGGGAGTCAAGGATGCTGCGCTCACTCCGGATTCGGGCGAGTCGCACTTTCGGATCCGTGCTGTTGCTGTCACCGAAGAGGTTTTCGAATACGGCGCGCGGCTGGTTCTCCATCGGCATTGGCGTGGTTGGTGTGCGCCACGAGAGCGTGTTCGTGTAAGCACAGCTATAACCAGTTTCGCATTCCCCTATCGTTTCGGTAGAGTCCAGCGAGAGCTCGAGCGAAGCCAGTTGGGTGCGCTTACCGAGTTCCTTGGCGGCAATCTGATCCAACGAAGTTCCGGCCTGTAGGTCGGCGCCTTCCGACTGCTTCGCATGCACGCCCGTCAGGAACGAGGTGGCGGCACGCGAATGATCTCCCCCGCCCTCGCCCGGCTGTGGACGACCCTCGGGGTGAGAGAGGCCGCTCAACACGAGAAGATAATCCCGATAGGCGGTCAGCGGCTCCAGAATCGGAGTCATCTCCAGCGCGCCTACCTTCGCTGGCGACCACTCATGGTGCAGATTCATGATTCCGTTCGGAACATACATGAAGGACATGCGGGTCACGGGTTTGGCGACCAGGTCGGCAGCGGTCGCTAATGCTGGGATCATGCCGTCCAGCAGTGGCAATCCCACTGTCACACCCAAACCTCGCAGAAACGTGCGCCGGGGTAAACGCTTTTTGCTGATGATCATGGCTTCGACTCCTTCGCGACTGGATTTTGAGATTGCGCGGTCCTGACCGTAACGGGCTCCTGTGGCTTGTTCATGCGCATTTGAAACGGGGTGCTGTTGACAATTCCGAGAATCAGTGATGACCACCGGTAGTTGCTCGAAGCGGCGTCCCGCGTGATCTTGCGAATGGCCGGCTGATCGTAATACTCCACGCCCCGGCCTAGGGCATACGTGAGCAGCCTATCGGTCACCGTGTTAGCGAATTGTTCCGGATGGCTCAGCAATACTTTCCGAAGCTCAGCCGGACCGTTGAACTTAACTCCATTGGGCAATACTCCTGATGCATCGACGGCGCTGCCAGCCTCGCTGATGGTTCGCCATTCGCCCACACCGTTAAAGTTTTCGAGCGCGAAACCCAGCGGATCCATCTGTGCGTGACAAACGGCGCAGGCGGCATTCGAGCGGTGTTGCTCCATCCGCTCGCGCATCGTAAGGACCTTGCCATTCGGTGGAGTTTCCTTGAGAGACGGAACGTCTGGTGGAGGCGGCGGGGGCGGCGTGCCTAGGACGTTCGTCAGCAACCACTTGCCGCGGATCGTTGGCGACGTTCGGTTGGCATAAGAGGTTACGGTCAGAATGCTGCCTTGCCCCAGCAATCCTCTCCGTTCTTCGTGGCCGTCCAACGATACACGCCGAAAGTGGCTGCCATAGATATTGGGAATTCCATAAAAGCGGGCCAGACGTTCGTTGACGAACGTATAGTCCGCATTCAATAACTCCAGCACGCTGCGGTCTTCGCGCAGATTGCTTTCCAGGAAGAGCTGCGTCTCTTGCTCGAACGCCTCGCGCAAGTTCTCGTCGAATTCGGGGAAGGCATCCTGATCTGGATGCACCCCAGGCATGTTCCGCAGATACAGCCACTGTCCGAAGAAATTGCTGACAAGAGCATTCGATCGGGAATCGGCGAGCATACGCCGCACCTGCTGTTCCAAAACCGCAGGTTCCTTGAGCTTGCCGGCGGTGGCCAGGTTCAGAAGCTGGTTATCGGGTATGCTGCTCCAGAGGAAGAAGGATAATCGGGAGGCCAATTCGAAGTCGCTGACCCGATAGGCAGCACCCGCCGCCACACTCGCCGGATCGTGTTCAACGCGGAACAGGAACTCCGGTGAGACCAGGATTCGTTGCAGCGCCATTCCGATTCCCGCCTCGAAGTCACCGTCTTTCCGCCCTACCTTATAGAGGTTCAGCAAAGGCTGGAGGTCACCCGTGGTAACCGGGCGACGATAAGCACTGCGCGCCAGCGTGGACAGAATCTTGCTGGCGCAAGGAAGCTCGTCCGCGCTGTTGGCCGGACGGCACACAAAAATCTTGCGGCGGCTGGGCGTCTCGCTCAGCCCTTTGGGGTTGTAAGGCCCGCCGATGGAGACTTGCGATACGGCGGGAGGATCCTCTTTGGTTCCGGGCGAATCGCTTCTTCCCTCGGATGATTTATCGAGGAGCCTGAATTCCGCGAGCGGCGAGTCGAGCGCGCCTTCACGTTCCCACGCGTCATTCAGGAAATTCACCCCAACGAGCCGCATACCCGCCTTTGCTGGGAAGCGAACTTCCAAATGGGTATCCGCGTCGTCCGCTGAGCGATAATCGTATCCGAACTTCTTTTTCCCGGAAGTCGCCGTTGCAGACCCGCCATTGTCAGGCTGCTCGCCGCCAACCGTGAACAGCTTGATTCTTGCGCCATCCACGCGGACATCCAGCTGGTGAGGCTCGGTGAGGCCGATGATTTGCCGATCATGCTCGATCCCGGCCCGTTGCAAGCGGACTTTGATGAGGTACTCGCCATCAACCGGGAAGTTGTGCCGAATCGCGATTCCACCACGCGAACCGAACGGGAGGTCCTCGCTCATCCGCTCATCTTGAGTGAGGAGGTACGGGACATCGTACGTCTCCAGGTTCGGAAGGACATTCGGATCTCCGATGGCCGAGCGACTCACCTTGCCTGCGGCCGACATGTACCGCACCAGTAGCATCGGTGATACGGAGAGCACATCGGCAATGTTGTCGAAACCGTAGCCGGAATCATCGACGGGAAGAAGTGATTCGACGTCGATATCCGTCGCAAGCAAGTCGCGGACTGCATTTCTGTATTCCGAGCGGTTGAGCCGATGAATCGAGACTCTACCGGGATTAGGCTGGTCAATCGCAGCGCGGTCGAGCGCTGTCTCCAGGTAAGTGGCCAAGCCGTCATATGTGGCCTTGCCCGGCCGCGGCATACCCGCGGGCGGCATTGCCCCAGTCCGAAGCTTGCCGATCACCTTTTCCCACGTCTCCGCCCCTTCGGGTACATTCGCAACGTCCAGCTTGCTAAGCACGAGTCCTGCGGTACGCAGTTGGTCGTTGTGGCAGACGACGCAGTATTGGTTGAGGACAGCCCGATAGGATGCGGCAGCCGACGCATCGGGGCTTGGAGACCGCTGTGGAACCGCGACCGCGCCGCGCCGCGTCAACGGCTTCAGAGGCTGTTTAGCGTTTCCACTTGCAGCCGTCGAACCCGCAGACCCGTAGCTTTGGGGCGGAGCGGCTTTGAGAACCGCGGCGAGCCCGCCAGAAATCATCGCCGCCAGCAATGCTGCTGTTGCAATAGAGGCTGGCGACGGCCGACACGATTTCGGCCCAGCAACCGCTGCGAGTAATCCCAGATTAGGTCTTACATCCTCCGCCGTGGAATCATGGGTCACCGTAGGACCTCCGCGAAGGGTACGTTAGATATGCCGCGAACATAACACCAGTAATAGAGATTTGACAAGCTGAGTTTCCTACGTTCTCCAGCTGCTGCTGATCGTCGCAAATTCCGACAGCGCTTTTCGCGGATTGGCGAATCCGGAATGCGCTCTTCAACGGTATCGCCGCTGGTTGACTCACAGGTGTAGTGGGCGTATGGTTGGCGCAATTTAATGGTCTGGCAAGTCTGTCAAATGTCTCACCTGCCCGTAGCGTGCGGCACGATTGTTGGCAGGTGGACGCCTCGATTCGAAAGTCGCGGAGGCAACGAAATGAAGGGACGAACGCCAAAGATTGCGGCTGTATCGATCGCTTTGCTCGCGGTCATCCTTGTGAGTAACCGGCTGGGCATCGTACAGGGACAGCGGAAGAAGCTGCCGGGCACGGCTTCGCTACGGACAAAGAGGGCAATCTCTATACCGCGGAAGTGAGAACCGGCCGGGTAGAGAAGTACACGCCGCGGAAAGGCGCCAACCCCGCGTTTCTCGTAGGCAAGCCTTGGCCCGGTGTGTGGTAGAGCGCGTGGATTTGTGGAGGATGCCATGAAACGCATGTGTGTGCACTGGGCGGTGCTTAGTGCGTTTGTCGTCGCCGCAGGAGTAGGAGCGAAGTGGCTTTCGAGTGCGGCACTATCGGCTCAAGCCGCTCAGCGAAAGAGCTATACTCTGCCGATCTTCGAAGTAGATCGCGCGTGGCCGAAGGTGCCCGCCAAGTGGAAGCTAGGAGATGCCTCGAGTTTTGCGATCGACGCGCACGACAATGTCTGGCTCCTGCACCGGCCGCGGACGCTCAAGCCGGAGCAGGCCGCTGCTCCGCCGGTGATCGTGTTCGATACAGCAGGCAATTATGTCAAGGCCTGGGGTGGGGATGGCAATGGCTATGAATGGCCGCAACGCGAGCATGGCATTTACATCGACAACAAAGGCTTCGTGTGGCTTGGCGGAAACAATTGCCCCACGAACGGTCTGCCAAGGGTCAAGCCGGTTGCCGATGACCAACTCTTAAAATTTACGCAAGATGGCAAGTTCGTAATGCAGATTGGCCACAGCAATCAAAGCAAGGGCAATGCCGACACGCAGAATTTGCACCGGCCGGCCGATGAATGGGTCTATCCACCGACGAACGAATTGTTCGTGGCCGATGGTTACGGCAATCACCGCGTTGCTGTCTTCGATGCCGATAGTGGCAAGTTCAAGCGGATGTGGGGCGCATTCGGCAACAAGCCAGTGGACGATGACAACTGCATGATCGTTACGCCATCCGGCTTCTCGGATCCGGGACCTCAGCAGTTCAGCATCGTACACGCCATCCGCCTGGCCAATGACGGCACCGTGTACGTGGCTGATCGAGAATACCGGCGCGTTCAGATGTTTACCAAAGACGGCAAATTCCTGAAGCAGTTGGTCCGAACCAGCGAACCGTTTGCGCGCGATCTGGCTTTGTCTCCGGATGCCAACCAGCAGTTCCTCTACGTCGGCGGCGGCAATCACATTTTTATCGTCGATCGCAAGACACTGGAGATTGTGGGCAATATCGAGCCCGCAGGCATAATCGGGCCGGGCCATGAGATCGCGACCGATTCGAAAGGCAATCTCTATATCGCGCAGACCACGGCCGGACTGCAAAAACTGACGTTCAAAGGGATGGCGTACAAAAACTAACGTATAGAGAGGATGTCGCAGGCGGTTCATGTGACTCGCTGTCGCGGGAAGGTGGCAGCGCGCCGGGAACAAAAAGTCGGCTTACAAGTTTGCGCTTCAAATGTGGGCGTATAATGCGCCTCACAGCGGAACGTAAGGAGGAATTCCCAACTATGATCTTAACAACTGCGAAAAGGTTTTGGTTCCTGAGCGGTTTGTGGATTCTCCTAGCTGTGCCGTTAGCGGCGGGTACGGCCTTGATCTATGTCACCAACAGAGGCGGAACTACCATCGATGTGATCGACGCTGCGACCAACAAGGTCGTACACACCATCGGCAAAATTGAATCGCCCGAGGTGGTTCGATTCTCGCCCGATGGAAGCCGCCTTTACATCCCCTACAGGGGCGAGAACGTTCTCATCGTTATGGATCGAAAGAGCGAAAAGATTATCAAGAACGTGCCCCTCAGCGGTTGGCCCAATGAAGCCCAAACGACCAGAGATGGAAAGCTGATTTTGGTTTGCATCCGCAATACCGCGACCACGGCGGAAGACGCGGGTGCGCTGGATATTATCGACGCGAAGTCGCTGGAAAAGGTCAAGAGTATCCCCACGAAACGAGGCCTGCACGATATCGCCGTGACAGCGGACGGCAAGTACGCCGCCGCCGGCGCGCCGGGCGGACACTCTTTAGTCGTCTTTGATCTCCAGAAGATGGAAATTGCGTGGCAGGTTCAGTACGACTACCCGGTGAATCCGGTCGTAATCGAGAATAATCCGGACGGGTCGGGCCACCGCATCTTCGTGCAACTTGGCCCCACCAACGGGTTCTCGGTGGTGGACTTTGCGCAGCGCAAAGAAGTGGCCATGATTAAAGTCCCCGACGAACCCAAAGGGTTCGGTAACGGCTGCGAAGCTATCTCCCACGGCATCGGTATTTCTCCGGACCAGAAGACTCTGTGGGTCAACAGCAGGACGGCCAATTCTGTCTTTGCCTACGCGCTGCCCGATATCAAACTCCTGGGACATGTCTCTCTGCCGGATCAGCCCATCCCGGGAAAGGCTCCCCGGGGCAGTAGTCCGGCCTGGGTTACTTTTAGCCCCGACAGCAAGACTGTCTATATTTCCAGCTGCGGTATCAAGACGGTGACCGCCATCGATGTGCAGGGAATGAAAGAAGTCGCTCGCATCCCTGTGGGAGAAATGCCCGACCGGATCAGCACGTTAGCGCTGCCCTGAAGGTTCGCGCATGTTGCAAATTCGGGCACTCGTTGCGAGTGCCCATTGCGATTGTTGGAGGAGATTATGATTTCCAATGTTCGTCCGAAGGCGATATTCGCCAGCCTGGTTGTAGCATCGGTCCTTGCAATCTTTGCGCCTGCTCGATTTGCGCGGGGGCAGTCGGAGGCGCCCAAAGCGCAAGCGGCCTCGGCGTCAAAGGCGTCTCTTGACTATGAATTTTTCAAGGCGCGCGTCGAGCCCATCTTCATCAAGAAGCGCTGGCCGGACCACTCCCGCTGCTATGTATGCCACGAGCTGAGCCGTCATGGCGGCGGGCCGTTGAGCCTGGAAGCGCTTCCGGCGGGGGCGAGCTTTTGGACAGAGGAGCAGTCTCGGCACAACTTCGAAGTCGTATCGAAGCTGGTGATCCCCGGCGACCCGCTCTCGAGTATCTTTTTGCTCATGCCCCTGGCGCCGGAGGCCGGAGGCCTCGCCGACACGCACCAGGGCGGGAGGCAATTTAGATCTAAGGACGACCCCGACTGGAAGAACATGGAGGCGTGGGTACGTGGGCAAAAAGCAGGAGGTTCCTCCGCGCCATAATCGAAATCCGATGCGCTTCCCGTCGATGGAGGCGGGAGCGGGAAATCCGCGATCTCATCATAGAGGACCAGCATATCGGCGAACGAATAGGTCGAATTCGCCGAGTTGATTTGCGTGCTGGCTACACTGCAATCCAATCGTTGGTTCGAATGCTTCGATCTTTTCTGTGCACGCCCTATTGTCATGTAGTCCGACCCACTGATTATGCCGGTCATAGCGTTTCATGCGGATGGAGTTTTGGCGAGGGACACGCATCGATGTAAGCTCGTCCGAGGTGAACACGGCCGGCGCTGCCAACTAAGAGAGTTTCCGGAACTTGGCGCTGGCCGTGGAGCTGAATCGAGTTAGACTCAGCCGACAATTGCTTGATAGTTCCGTAGCATGAGCGCACCCATCTTCGGTCACAACCCAACCATGGGTGTGTTTGGAGTGTCACAGTTTGGAGGAGAACGCAAATGGCAAGATCATTAGGACGTGGCCGGCTACGGCTTGCAGCGACGTGTCTCGCCGCTGTATTCGCCATCGGGATCGGTGTATGGCCGCAGTCGCCCGGGCTCACGATTACGCTGGCCGGACAATCAATGATTCGGTCCGATATCCGCGCCACCGCGCCTTCTGCTGTGCCTGTCATAGCCTCTCTTTTGAAAGGCGACGTAAGATTTACAAATTTTGAAGGGACGGTTGCGGGACCAGGCCAGCCGAGCGACACGGTGCCGCAGCAGCGGCCAAACGGGGGCTGGCTTGCCCCGCCCGGCACGCTCGATTCATTGCAGGCCGTGGGTTTCAACTTGGTTTCTCTATCCAACAACCATGCGTGGGATCTCAGGGCCGTAGGGATTCAGAACACGCTCCAAGAGGCGAGCAAACTGAACCTGGTTCATGCAGGTATTGGCAACACGTCGGACGAAGCTGTAGCGCCCGCCTACCTGCACACTCCGAAGGGCACAGTTGCGCTCATAGGAATCGCTTCGGGTGAAGTTGCGCCGGGAGGAGCAGCCACCCCAACGCGACCCGGCGTGGATGAACTCCGTGTCGACCAAGGGAGTGAAGGGAACGTCATCGGTTTGACCTCGGATCGTTATGGGCTTCCGCTTAAGCGGAACGAGGAGGATGCGCAACGCATTCTTCAGAGCATTCGGAGCGCTCATAAGCAGGCCGACCTCGTCATCGTGTATCAACATAATCACATCTACGAGAAGCCTTTCGGGACGATCTTTTCAGAAGAACTGCCGGAGCGCCTGGTACCGGCACCTTGGATTAAGAAATGGACGCATGAAGAAGTCGATGGAGGCGCCGATATTGTCGTGATGCATGGCGCCCCTCTCGTCCAGGGTGTCGAGATTTATCACAATCGGCCCATTTTCTACGATATGGGTAACTTCATCTTTAACCTTCCACTTACAAGCGGGCTTGACGAGCCAATCATCTGGGAAAGCGTGGTCGCGTATCTGGAATACCAGGGGAAGGATCTCCAATCGATCACGTTCCGGCCGATTTTCATGAACAAAATTGGCGAGGGCCAGCCCGATGCTCACGACGGGCACACAAATAACCTCTTCCTCGACACGCGCGGCTTACCCAAGCCGGCTACCGGCGATCAAGCACATTACATCCTCGAGCGCTTGGCCGACTCTTCACGGCCTTTCGGAACAACCGTGAAACTGAAAGGAGACACGGCAGAAATCAATCTCAAGGGTGGAAATTAGAGCAGATTGTCGTTATAGCTCTACTTCTCAGGAGTTGGCAGGCTGAATGACCGTGACGAAGCCGACGATTACCTGACCGCGAAGACCCAGATGGCTCCGCCCTCGGGAACTTCGGGATAGTCCCCCGGGAATTGGGTATTCAACCGGGCCTGCATGGCGCGGGAATCGATCCCCCAGCCCGACTGTACGGCGACGTATTGTTTGCCGTCGACCATGAAGGACGAGGGTTGTCCGATGATTCCGGAGTTCGTGGGGAATTCCCACAGCAGCTTGCCGGTGGCGGCGTCAAAGGCGTGAAACATGCGGTCGTTCGTGCCGCCGCTGAAGACCAACCCGCCGGCGGTAGCCAGCATGGGTCCCCAGTTCGGCGACTTCGCGTAAGTGTGCGTCCAGACGCGCTTGCCGGTGTCGACGTTCCACGCCTGCACTTCGCCGATGTGGTCGGTGCCGGGGACTAGTTCGAGAGTGCTGGTGGTGCCGGTGAAGGGGCTGCCAGCCGAATACTCGACAGCACGCGCGGTAAAGGTCGCACAGAGATTCTCGTTAGCGGGAATATAGAGCAGGCGCGTTTTCGGGCTGAACGCGACGGGCGGCCAGTTCTTGCCGCCCCAGTGCGACGGGCAGAAAGCGATCTTTTTGCCGGTGCCGGGCTTGTGGTCGGGATCTACCTCGGGCCTGCCGGTCTTGGGGTCCACGCTCTTGAATACGTTTTGCTTCACGAACGGCTCGCCTTCGACAAAATTGATCTGGCCGTCGGTGCGCTCGAGGAACCAGAGATAGCCGTCACGCGCCACGTCAATCAAACCCTTGACAGTTTTGCCGCCGCGTTTGTAATCCACCAGGATCGGAGGCGAGACTTCGTCCCAGTCCCAGGATTCGTTGGGATTGTACTGGTGGTAGCCCTTGATCTTGCCGCTAGCCACGTCAATGGCGAGGGTCGAAGCGGTGTAGAGATTGTCGCCAGGCCGCCGGTCGCCCATCCACGGCCCGCCGTTGCCGGTTCCCCAAAAGGCCAGGTTGCTGTCCGGGTCGTAGTTCCCGGTTACCCAAATCGAGCCGCCGCCCGTTTTCCACTGGTCGCCAGCGGGCCAGGTCTCGCTGCCGGGCTCTCCCGGAGCGGGTACGGTGTAAGTCCGCCACAATTCCTTTCCCGTTTCCGGATCGAAAGCCGCGACGAAGCCTCGGACGCCGAGTTCGCCGCCCGACGCGCCGACTAAGACTTTGCCGGAGGCGACCAGAGGTGCCAAGCTCATGTAGTACCCGTTTTTGTTCTCGGCGACCTTGGTGGTCCAGGCTTCCTTGCCGGTCTTAGCGTCGAGCGCGACCAGAATTGCGTCGCCCGTCGCAAAGAAGACGTTGTCGCCGTAGAGCGCCACGCCTCGACTGGTGGGATGGAGGAAGATGACGTCGTCGGGCAACGGTCTTTTATACCGCCAAAGAATGGTGCCGGTCCTGACGTCGACAGCAATCACCTGGCTGCCGGGCGTGGCCACGAACATCACGCCATCGTTCACGATGGGACTGGCCTCGTGACCGTTGTTCACGCCGGTGGCTAGCACCCAAACCGGCTGTAGCCGCGGCACATTTTTCGGGGTGATCTGAGCGAGCGGGCTGTAGCCCCAGCCGTCGTACGTGCGCCGAATCATCAGCCAGTCGCCGTCTTCCGGATCTTTCAAGCGCTCCCCGGTGACGGGCTTGTAATTCTGCAGCACGAGCGGAACCGGCGCGGGCGGCGGCGTTGTCTGCGGCGCGGCGGTCAGCGCCGTCGCGAAGGTGCAAGCCAGCGCCGCGATCCCCAAGATCCTGTGATGAAGCGTCACGTGCCTCCGATCAGCTGAATAAGCTATTGGACTTCAAAAGCAACGGGCGCGGTGAAGGGCTTAGCGACAGCCAATTTTCCTTCCGCGAGTTTGAGCGGCAGGGCCGGCAACATGCGCGGCGCGGGCCCGTCAACCACCTTGGCGCCGTCTTTGGGCTCGAATTTCGATTCGTGGCACGGGCAATAGAGGAGTTGTTCTTCCGGGATCCACTCGGTGACTTCGCAGCCGGTGTGCGTGCAGATGGCGGTGTAGGCGACGACGCCATCAGCGGCGCGCGACTTGGTCTCTGGGCTGAGCTTCTCCGCGTCCATGCGCAGCAGCAGCACACGATTCAGTCGCGATCCGTTGCGCAGTGTGTTGTCGGAAGGGTCCATCGGCCAGGCCATGGTCTGTTGACCGCCGAGCGGAAGATCGGCGGGCCGCAGCGGCGTGGCTGTGGAGTCTCCGACCTTCACGAACAGATCCCCCTCTTTCGGCCGCCGGGAAGCGGCGTCTTCCTGGGCCAAAGCTTTGCCGCAGAGACCCATGTCGATTCCCAAGGCGATGCCGGCCTTCAAGACGGCTCGCCGACCGACGCGCTCGTCGAATGAATTCACTTACAGTCCACTTTGCAACCGCAATTTGTGATTTGGACTTCTGACTTGTGCATCGTACGCTTCTCCCAGGTCAGGCACAACGAGTTGCCACCCAAAGCAAGTCTCGTCGATTGCTACATCGGAACCGAAACCCATTCTCCACTTTGCCGGCACTTTTGGAAAATTAGGATCGAGCTGGAATTGCGGCAATCCCCCTTCACCGACATGTGGCGCCTGCATCGATGCGGCCTGTTCGGAGACCTGCGGGGACATCACACGTGCAATCGTCCAAACCAGTATCCCAACGAAGACGAAACCAGCCAGCACGTTGCGTCTCATGGGTTTCTTTCCTCCCTCAAAGGGTAGTACGGGTAATTTCGAGGGCTCGAACCTACCACCGTTAAAGGAACAGCGTTTGCATAATTGTCTCGTGCTTTAGCGTCCATAAACCGCAACAGAATGGGTGTTCTGTTGCTTTTTCGGATCAAGCCTCCAACAAGACAAGCGACTTGCTCTGGCTCCCTTTCCCGTTCGTGGCTGACGTAATGTTGCATTTTAACCTGTACGGGCCCAACAAAAATTGAGCAGGATGCTGGGCGCGGACTCAATCCAGACGGTTCCCGACGGCTCCGTTGGCGACAAACTGAGTTACCATCTAGGCAGTCAGAACAAATGGAAGACACCTTCCGCCGGTCACTGCTGTCCTAAGCAAAAGGAGGCTTGCCATGCCCAAATATGAGTTCCGAGTCAATGGGCGCACGGTATCGGTGAATTCCTGGGACCCTGGTCAGCCGCTCCTATACGTCTTGCGAAATACACTCGGTCTGCACGCGGCGAAATTCGGCTGCGGTCTGGCCCAATGCGGTGCCTGCACAGTACTGCTAGATGGCAAACCGGTGCGCTCCTGCGTTACACCTGTGCAGCAGGTCGCAGGCCGCGCGGTCACTACACTCGAAGGGCTCGGAACGCCCGAGAAGCCTGACCGGGTACAAGCCGCTTTCATCGCCGAACAGGCTGCGCAGTGCGGTTACTGCACCAACGGCATGATCATGGCGACGACGGCGTTGCTGCACGAGACGCCCCATCCCACGCCCGAACAAGCCAAGCAAGCGCTCAGCGGCAACCTATGCCGCTGCGGCACGCACACTCGCATCCTCGCCGCCGTGATCCGCGCGGCGAAGGCGTAAGGAGGCAGCCATGGCCACACTTTCTCAAGGTCGTCGAGCTCAAGGTCGTTTCGTTTCGCGGCGCGATTTCCTCCTGACGGGCGGCGCCCTAGTGGTTGGTTTCAGCCTCCGCTCTTCCCTGCCCACGTTTGTGCTCGCGCAGGGTTCCCCTTCGACCGCCGATCTCGGCAAGCCGCTTGATCCGCATCAAGTCGACAGTTTCCTCGCCTTTCATGCTGATGGCTCCGTCACGATTTACACCAGCAAGGTGGATATCGGTACTGGCTTGCGCATCGCCATGAGCCAGATGGCTGCCGAAGAGCTCGGCGTCCCGGTCGAGCGCATCTCTATCGTCGAAGGCGATACGGCGCTCGTGCCCGATCATGGCGGGACGGGCGGCAGCACCGGAATTCCCCGTGGGGCAGTGGACGTGCGCCAGGCCGCCGCCACAGCGCGGCAGGCCATCCTGAATCTCGGAGCCACGCAACTCAAGCGCCCTGCCGGCGACCTCACCATCGCGAATGGCATGGTTCGCCCCGCCGCGGGCGGCGCGGGCATCAGCATTGGCAAACTGATTGGCGGCAAGCGCCTCAACCTGCAAGTTGACGCCAAGGCGTCTCTGAAAGATCCAACGACCTACACGATCGTCGGCAAGCCGCTGCTGCGGCCTGACGTTCCGGCCAAGTGCACCGGAAAACGTGAATACGTGCAGGACCACGCACTGCCAAACATGCTGCACGGCCGTGTGATCCGTCCGCCGGCCATCGGAGCGAAGCTCGTCTCCATCGATGAGTCCTCGATCCGCGGCATTCCCGACGTGCGCGTCGTGCGCATCGAGAGCTTTTTGGCGGTGGTTTCGCCTGACGAGTGGGCTGCCGTGCGCGCCGCTCGGGAATTGAAAGCCAGTTGGACAGAGTGGGAGGGTCTGCCCGGCAGCGATGGCCTCGAACGCCACGTCCGGGAGAGCGCCATCGATCACGACGAAACGATCGTCACCAAGGGCGCCAGCAAAGGCGGCGACCCCGCTGCCGCGTTTTCATCGGCGGCCAAACAATTTTCCGCTACCTATACTTGGCCCTGCCAGAGTCACGCTTCGCTCGGCCCATCCTGCGCCGTTGCCGACGTGCGCGAGGATGGCGCCACGGTCTGGACCGCGTCCCAGGGGACTTACGGCCAGCGCGCGCAACTCGCCAAGATCTTCGGCATGCCGCCAGAAAAGCTGCGCGTCATTTTCCTCGATGGCTCGGGCTCCTACGGCGGCAATGGCAATGACGACGTCGCCGCGGACGCGTTTCTGCTCTCTCGCGAAGTGAAACGCCCCGTGCGTGTGCAGTGGATGCGCGAGGATGAGCATGGCTGGGACCCCAAAGGTCCGCCGCAGTTGCTCGAATTGCGAGGCGGACTCGACGCTCAGGGACGCATCGTCGCCTGGGAAACGCAGATGTGGATTCCGGCAACGATTCCCGGAAATCGCCCGCTCCTCGGCGTCGACGCCGCGGGCATTCCGCAAGCGCACGGCCAGGGATCCGGCGCGATCTCGCAAAATGGCGATCCGCCTTACGCCGCGGAAAATGTCCGCGTGGTGGCACATTGGCTCAAGCAAACGCCGCTGCGCCCGTCGAATCTCCGCGCGCCCGGTAAAATCGCCAACGTCTTCGCCGTGGAAGGCTTCGTCGACGAAATGGCCGCCGAGATGGGCGTCGACGCGGTGGAATACCGCCTGCGCGGGCTCACTGACCCGCGGGCCATCGACGTGATCAAGCGCGCGGCGCAGATGATCGGCTGGCAGACGCGGCCGTCGCCAATGCCCCGGCCGGCGCAAGGCGGCTTGCTCCTCGGGCGCGGCTTCGCCTACATGCGCTACAAGCAAGCGGAAAATTACGTCGCTACGGCGATGGAAGTGGCGGTCGAGCCGGAGACCGGTAAAGTCACCGTGCGGCGTGTCACATGCGCGCACGACTGCGGCCTAGTCATCAATCCCGACGGATTGCGTAATCAGATCGAAGGTTCAATCGCGCAAACGCTTAGCCGGGCGTTGCACGAAGAGGTGAAGTTCGACCGTTCGCGGGTCACCAGCGTCAATTGGGCGAGCTATCCGATCCTCACGTTTCCGGAAGTGCCGCCCATAGGAGTGGCGCTGATCGACCGGCCCACGCTGCCGCCGTTCGGCGCTGGCGAGGCTGCGACCGCGCCGGTTGCTGCATCGCTCGCAAATGCAATCTTTGACGCTACGGGCGTGCGGCTGCGGTCAGTGCCCTTCACCGCTGCCCGCTTGGAAGGCGCGCTAAAGAGTTAGCGGGACAGAGCTGAAATCAAGGATATCCAGCGCACAACAGGATCGATATGCTCCGGTGGAGGTTCCATGAAAAAGTGCGTATGCGCGATCCCTGCAGTCGCCTTCCTGGTTATTATTTGTGGATCGTATGCTCAACGGTGGGGTCTTCTAGCTAATCCAGGCCCTGCGAGCAGGCCGGCGGCAACTGGCAATAGATCAGCATCAGGCAAGGTGGTGCTCTACGCCGCCGTAGGAGCGGAACTCACGCAATATGACGTGGACGTGGATACGGCGACGCTCGTCAAGCGCGGCAGCATAATGCTTCCCGCCAATGTGCAGGAAGCGGTGGCGCATCCCTCGCGGCAATACCTCTACATCGCTTGGAGCAATGGCGGTCCCAGCAATATCCCGCAGGGCAGTGTTGCGCCGAGAGGCAATCAACACGGTCTGAGCGCGTTCCGTATCGACCCAGTCTCCGGTGCGCTGCTTCCTCACGGCGCTCCAGCAGCCTTGCCTTCACGGCCGATTCACGTAACCACCGACATCCCCGGCACGCATGTGCTCGTGGCGTACAACGATCCCAGCGGGTTGACGGTACATCGGATCGAACCGGATGGGACCATTGGCACGCAATCAAAGCCGGCGGCGCCACTCGACGTGGGAATCTATGGGCATCAGGTACGCGTTGATCCTTCGAACAAAATGGTGATTCTCGTGACTCGGGGGAATGGGCCGACTGCGACCACGCCGGAGGAGTCTGGCGCATTGAAAATATTCGGCTACAACGACGGATTGCTGGCGAACCGGGTTTCGATCGCTCCGGAAGGAGGATTCAATTTTCAGAGTCGGCATCTGGATTTCCATCCGTCCCGGCCGTGGGTCTTTCTTTCGCTCGAACGGCAAAACAAGCTCGACGTCTTCGAGAGGCTGAAGGATGGAACCCTGAGTCGCAGTCCTCTATTTTCCAAGGACACTTTGAGCGATCCCTCAAATGTTCGACCCGGGCAAGCTTTGGGAACGATTCACGTGCATCCGAATGGCAGGTTCGTCTACTTGGCCAACAGGGCAAGCGGCACCACGGATTTCCACGGCCAGAGCGTCTTGGTTGGAGGAGAAAATAGCATCGCCGTTTTCTCAATCAACCAGGACACCGGCGAGCCGACCCTGATCCAGAACGCCGATACTAGGGGAATTCACACGCGTACCTTCGCCCTCGATCCGAGCGGCAGTATTCTGGTTGCGGCCAACATGATGGAGCTTCCCGTGCGTGAGGCTAAGGGTGTCAGGACGGTTCCGGCGAGTCTCGGTGTGTTCCGCGTGCGCGGCGACGGGAAACTCGATTTCGCGCGTAAATACGACGTTGCCGTTGGCAGCAGAAACATGTTCTGGATGGGGATTACCGCTCTACCGTGATGCTGCGCTTAGCGGCCGATCTAGCACTTTCGTTACCGTGCTTTGCAGACGAAGTTTGCCGCATCATCGGTGCTGCCAGTTCCTTTGTAGGCGGCAACTTGGGAGTACGGACAAAGCGGTCTCGTGCGGTCCACAGTTCCGTTCGTGAGATGTGACGCGAGGATTTGCTGCGGCGCAGTGCCACTCGCAACCCATTGCTCGATGGCCGCCATCTTGTTGAATGAGTCGATTCCGGGGCCGCCTCCGCAATGGTTCATGCCGGGCACCATGTACAGCTCGATGGATTTGCCAACCACGCCTGCACCGAGTTTTCTGACCACATCGTTGAAGTAGTTGACGCTGTTCATCGGCGTAACTTGCGGGTCAGCCCAGCCGTGATACATCAATAGCTTGCCGCCGCGATCGAAAAAGGGCTTCAGATTGGGGTCGGTGAATTCGAGCAAGCCATTGTCAGACTTAAGGGCAAAATCGATATCCGTGGCGGCGTTGAACCGGTGCCAATCCCACTTCGGATCCTTGAATACGAGGTATTGAAACGTTTCCGTCGAATACCTGATGGGTTCCGGACCAGCCAAAATTGCCCAGCCCAACTCTGATCCTGGTTGTAGCAAAGCGGGCATAACTTCAGCGCCAGTTTTCGGATTCTTCACCGGAGAATAAAGCCCTTTTGCTGTTTCCGCCTGCGCTGGGGTGAGGCAGTTGGGACCGTCCGCACCTTTGCAAATGAGCACCTTCGGGTCGAAGTGACAGACGGTGGGATTTTCTATAACCCCGTCCTTCACGCCGTCCAGCGCATCGCACTCCTTCAGCACGGCTTCGTGAATCAACGCATACTTATCAGGCGTGATGTAACTGTCCTCGCTTCGGTGGGCGAACAGGTTGATGGCCATACGAGCGACGAGGAGGCGCATCCAGTTGATGCCAGAGGCTCCGGCCACAATCCCGTCGAAGTCAGCCGGGCATTTCGCCGCCTCCGTGATGGCTTGCCGTCCACCCTGCGAGCAACCGTTCCAAAACGAAAGGCTTGGTGCGCCACCGTAAAAGGCGTTCACGATTGCCTTCGCCTGCACAGTCATGTCGTGAATGGCACGATCAGCGAAGTCGACGACTTTCTCGGGGTGACCGAGTGCAAATGCGGCTGTGTTCCCTTGATGGCCGGTATCGGTGCTTGCAGTTGCGTAGCCGTCCCTCACGGCGGCCGCCAACGCGGTATAACTGATGACCCCGGCAAATCCACCATTGCCCACTGCTTGAAATTTCCCGTTCCATCCGGAGACGGGCAACCAGACTTCAATCTTGATGTCAGAGTCACTTGAAGGTGTGAGCGTAGCCGCCACACGGCAGAAAGCTGGCAGAGTCAAAAATTGCGAAGCGGTGGGTAGGCCAGGTGTTGGCGGCGTGAAAGCGCCAGCCGCCACCGCGTTCGTCGATGTTATCGTGGTGTCCGGCAATTTGAGAGAGGCAAGACTTTCGCAAGGCGCGGCAAGAATAGGCGTCGTGGTCAGAGCAGCCATCATCAGAACCGCGAGTAAGCCCATAAAACTTTGGGGGGAAATGACGATCAGTGCCTTGACTGGAGAGAGACCGGCGCGGTTCATGCGAACCTCCATGTTGTATTTAAATGGCTTCGTAGGAATAGGGATTCTACTACGGCCACTGAGTTACAGTGCGATTTACGCCTGGACACGTTGGAGGCCGGAAAGGGACCGGGAACAACTGACCCGAGAAACACGATCCACAATGGCTGGCGTGTATAATCCCGTGCTGAACACGGATGAGGCCCAATTCGCGGTCGGGGCCCTTGGAAACTTGTAAGCGCAAGTCAAAGGTTAAGTTGACGATTCATTTTCGCTCCTTTCTCTGTGTGCTTCGGAAATACCTCCGCGCTATTTGACATGGGAGAAGATGTACCCCTTGAGGTTTGGAGGAAACGTCAGCCTAATCATGCCATGACGATCGACAGCCACCCTCACGTGATCAGCACCGATACTGCGCGCTATCCGATCGCTCCGGTCGGCGGTCATAAATCGGATTGGTCGGACAAAAGACCGGTGAGTGTGGAGGAGATGATCGCCGCCATGGATGAGGCGGGCATTGCGAAATCCGTTCTAGTACAGGCGTCCACTTGTTACGGTCACGATAATTCTTATATTGCTGATGCCGTAGCCGCCCATCCAAACCGTTTCACCGGCGTTTTTTCCGTGGATGTTCTTGCGCCTGACGCTCCGGAGAAGATCCGATATTGGTTAGGTCGGAAGCTGACCGGAATGCGTCTCTTCACCGCGGGCAGCACGATGCCGAATCAGGCGGACTGGGTGGACGACCCGCGCTCCTTCCCCGCCTGGCAGTGCGCGAACGAAGTCGGGATCCCCGTGTGCATGCAGATGACGGTGAAGGCGATTCCGCAGCTCATCCGCATGCTGAAGCGCTTCCCGAAGGTCCGCGTCATTTTGGATCATTTGGCAAAGCCCACGCTCTCGGACGGCCCCCCCTACACCGGCGCGGCGGATGTCTTTCGACTGGCAGGTTACAAAAATCTGTTCTTGAAACTGACCCCCCGCACCGTCACCGAAGCCCGCAAGGGGAAAGCCGCTCACGCGACCTTCTTTCCGTTACTCGTTTCGAAATTCGGGGCTTCCCGGATCGCCTGGGGATCGAACTATCCGGCATCCGAAGGAGCGCTCCCGGAACTACTGCAAGATTCCCAGGCGGCTCTCTCCGTGCTGTCCGCCGAAGATCGCGATTGGATCTTCGCTAGGACGGCGCTGACTCTTTATCCCACTCTGGCTGCGAAGTAGGGGAATTGATGCCCCAAACACAGGCCACCATCACTCTCCAGACCTTGCTGGCTGCGTACCCCAACACCAATGCCATGAGGCACGGGGAACTGAGGTCGCCGCTCGTAAACTTTGATTTTGCGGACGTCAAGACCGCCAACAAGGCCTTCAAATCCCTGGTGCGTGACCAGAAATTCGACTTGGGCGAGCTTGCCATCGTCACATTTTTGCAAGCGAAGGCGTACGGCAAGCCGTATGTTCTGATGCCTGCTGTAGTCGTGGCGCGCGGTCAGCATCATGCGATCTTTTACAATCCGGAACGCGGCCACCTCAATCCCGGCGATCTTGACGGCCGCAAGGTGGGCGTCCGCGCATACACGCAAACGACCGGCGCCTGGGTTCGAGGTTTCCTGCAAGAAGACTACGGCGTCGACTTCCAGCGCGTGCAGTGGATCACCTTCGAAGATCCCCACGTCGCCGAGTATACCGATCCGCCTTGGGTGCGGCGCGCGGCGGAAGGCAAGCAGTTGGCGCAAATGCTGCTCGATGGCGAAATCGACGCGGCCATTTTCGGAAGCGAAAATCCCCAGGAAACGCCGTTAAAGCCGTTGATCCCGGATGCTGCGGAAGTTGCGGCGCGTTGGGCCGAGAAGTACGGCGGTGTTCCGATCAATCACATGATGGTGATAAAAGAGTCCATTACCCGAGCACGCCCGGATGTCGTCCGTGAGGTTTACAATATGCTCAAGCAGAGCACGGCCGCCGGCCCCTCGAAAGGTGCTGACGTGCTGCGATTCGGCGTCGACGCTGTACGCAAGTCGCTCGAAACCATCATTCAATACTCCGAACGCCAGGCTTTGATCCCGCGCCGCTTCTCGGTGGACGAATTATTCAACGATGTCACGCGCTCGCTCGCATAGATGCCCACGATGCAAACGCCGGCCGCAAAGCTAGACGTTACCGAGATCAGCCAAGTCTCCGCCGCTCGGCGAGGGCGTGCCTGGTACAAGCATCTCTCCATCCAGATCTTGCTTGCGATGTCCTTGGGCGCGATCGTTGGTTATTTGTGGCCCCAGAGCGCCGAGGCCTGGAAGCCGCTTGGCGACCTCTTCATTAGGGTTGTGCGAATGCTCGTCGCGCCGATCATCTTCTGCACGGTCGTGCACGGGATCGCCAGTGTTGGTGAAGCCAAGAAGGTCGGCCGCGTTGCCGTCAAATCGCTCATTTATTTCGAAGTGGTGACGACCATCGCCCTCGTGCTTGCCTTGATTCTTGTTAACCTGTGGGCGCCCGGCGCCGGTATGCACGTCGATTTGAAGACGCTCGCCGATAGCGGAGTGAAGGCGCCTGCCAGGCCGCTCACCTTTGGCCAGTTCATACTGAACCTGGTACCCACGAGCGCCGTGGGAGCTTTCGCCGATGGTGAAGTCATTCCCGTGTTGTTCTTCTCTCTGATGTTCGCCTTTGGATTGCTCGCCCTTGGCCCCAGGGGCAAGCCTCTCGTAGACGGCATCCAGTCAATCGCGCAGGTCTTGTTCAAGATGATCGGCTTCGTGATGTGGGTCGCACCCCTCGGCGCCTTCGGAGCCGTCGCGTTCACGGTCGGCAAATTCGGGCCATCCTCGCTGCTCGCCCTCGGCAAACTGGTCTCGGAGTTCTATGTTTGCTGCTTGCTTTTCGTCGCCATCGTGCTGACACCGATCGCATGGGCCGTCGGCGTAAACATCCTGCAATTGATCCGCTATTTCGCGGCCGAACTGATGATCGTTGTCGGCACCAGTTCCGGTGAATCAGTGTTTCCGAGCGTCAACGCCAAACTTCGGCGGCTCGGCATCGATGAGTCCATCGTCGCTCTGGTGCTGCCTGCAGGATACTCGTTCAATCATGACGGGACATGTCTGTACTGGGCTACCGTCTCCGTGTTTCTCGCACAGGCTGTCGGCATCCATTTGTCGATCGGGCAGCAGTTGGCGCTCCTCGCGACTATGTTGTTTACGTCAAAAGGTGGTGCTGGCGTTGCCGGTTCGGCGATCGTCGTTCTCTCGACCACGCTTTCGGCCACGGGCGTGATTCCCGTCGCCAGTGTCGGACTCATTCTAGGCGTACATAGTCTCTTGTCGTCCGCATTCGTGCCAGTGAACGTGTTGGGTAACTCACTTGCGACCATCGTGATGGCTCGCATGGAGCGCGCTGTTGATTTGCCGACGCTACAATCAAAGCTACAAAGCGGTCCGGAAGAGACTGCGCAAGCGTCTGCACTTTAGGATTCGCCGCTGGGTCCGTGCGTGTATTCCGAATGCCTGCCAACGACATTGAGGGTCTCTCTGGATGCCTTACTACCCGGTCGATGGTATGGATTTCAGTACGAGCCGACGTAATGTCGTGTGCTTCAGCCCGAGGAGAAGTTATGAACCTTCAGGCAGGGAACGAGTGCATAGCCATCGGCATACCGACTAACTCGATTGTGGCTTGCACGAATAGGACGAAAGTGAAGGTCGCTTGACCGATCTTCGACAGTTGGGCGTAGGCGTTGTCCATATGACCTGCATCGGTCGAGAGACCAACACTAGTGACGCTCGGCTGTCCAATTACCTCAAATCGCCCAACTTTCGTGGAAGCCTTCGGTGGTTAGAAGCGCTCCAGACCTTTGGCTTTTAAGATTGGAAGGGCCTTTGGTCCCGCAAGGAAAGCAATCAGTGCCTTGGCGGCATCTGCATTCTTCGTCGTGCTGCTGGCGGCGGCCGCAAAGCGGATATCGTAGCGGAATTC
>Ga0209648_10000717_pt1 | contig 25878 bp, 24 predicted proteins | sample GraSoi2013_115cm_FD_185830 | JGI IMG/M metagenome (GOLD analysis project Ga0209648, IMG submission 185830) | Grasslands soil microbial communities from the Angelo Coastal Reserve, California, USA - Sample 9_17_2013_115cm (SPAdes) (version 2) | ecosystem: Environmental > Terrestrial > Soil >... | reverse complement strand
CGCCCAGGAAGGGGCTGCGGATATGGATTTTTTCCGGCGAGAGGCCGAACAGTCCCGCGATCCGCCCCTGCGCCATGGCGAGGCCCTGGCTCGGCGTATCGATCGACAACGCATCGCCGTCCCATGCCGCGACGATGGCATGCGGCTCCATCGCGTTGTGGTACTGGGTCGGCGTCTCGTAGGTCGCTTCGATGCGCTTTGAGGCCGCAGCCAGGCCCGCCTCCACATCGCCCCGCTCGATCTCGGCTGGATTGCCGATGCCGACGGCGGGCGGCACGAAACTTTCGCCGGCGTCGAGGCCGACACGGGCCGGCAGCACTTCGTATTGCGGCGAAAGCAGTGCCGCGCCTTCGGTTGCCGCCTCCAGCGTTTCGGCGATTACCACCGCGATCGGCTGGTTCGCATAGCGCACCTTGTCGTTCTGCAGCAGTTCCATCCGGAACATGAACGGATTTGTCTTGGCGTCCGGGTCCTCCGCGAGCGGCGGCCGGTTGGCAGGGGTCATGATTTCGACGACGCCGGGGTGGCGCTTGGCCGCCTGGACGTCGAGGAAGGTCACGCGGCCGCGCGCGATTTGGCTCACCGCGAGAACCGCATGCAGCATTCCCGGCGGGTGGTTGTCCGCGGCGTAACGGGCTTCGCCCTTGACCTTCAACACGCCGTCGCGGCGGGTCAGCGGCTGCCCGATATTCGAGCCATGCCGAAGGTGGGCGGGAGCTTGGGTAAGGCTGATCTCAGGCATTTTGCAATGCTCCGGAAACGGATGCGAAGGGGGAGGCGGGGAGGGCCGGAATGCGCTTGGGCGTTCCCGCCGCGGCGAGTGTCAGGGTGCGCACAAGAATCCGCTGCGCGAGCTCAATCTTGAAAAGATTGTCGCCGGAGGGTTTTGCGTCGGCCAGTGCCGCTTCCGCCGCGCGACGGAAGGCGGCCGGAGTAGGAAGGGCGCCTGCCAGCGTCGCTTCCGCCGCGCGGGCCCGCCATGGTTTGGCGGCAACTCCGCCGAGCGCGAGCCGGGCGTCGCGGATCGTGCCTTGTTCGATCCGCAAGCCTGCGGCGGCCGACACGATGGCGAAGGCATAACAAGTGCGTTCGCGGACTTTTAGGTAGCGTGCATGCGCCGAGAACGCGCGCGCCTCGGCTTGCAGCCGCAGGGCGACAATGAGATCGCCCGGTTCGAGGACGCTTTCTTGTTCCGGCGTATCGCCAGGCAGACGATGAAGCGCCTCGAGCGCAATCTCGCGCCGGCCGCTTCTGCCCTCGATCTCCACCACGGCGTCGAGCGCGACCAGTGGCACGCAGAAATCCGACGGGTGGGTGGCGATGCAGGCTTCGCTCCAGCCGAGCACGGCGTGCAGCCTGTTCTCGCCGTCGCGGGCATCGCAACCGGTACCGGGTTGGCGCTTGTTGCAGGCGCTGGCGGTGTCGTAAAAATATCCGCATCGTGTCCGCTGCAAGAGATTGCCGCCGACGGTTGCGGCATTGCGAAGCTGTGCGGAAGCGCCGGACAAAAGCGCCTCGGCCACGGCTGGATAGAATCTTGCGAAATCTGTGTCGTGCGCGAGATCGGCATTGCGCACGAGCGCTCCGATGCGGATGCCGCCATCGGCAAGGCGCTCGATGCGGTCGAGCCCGGGCAGATGCGTGACATCGACCAGACGGTCCGGGCGGGTGATGCCGCCCTTCATCAAATCGAGCAGGTTGGTACCGGAGGCGAGATAGGCGGCGCCCGGTTGGGCTGCGGCGGTGACCGCTTCGGAAATGGTCTCGGGCCTGACATAATCGAAGGTTTTCATGCGGAGCGCCTCCGGTCAGCGGCGGTGAGGTTTTGCTGGGCCTCCAGCACCGCCTCCGTGATCCCGGCATAAGCCCCGCACCGGCAGAGGTTTCCGCTCATGGCTTCGCGGATGCGTTCGGGGTCGTCACCGGCCTGCCCTTCATGGATCAGGCCGATCGCGCTCATGATCTGGCCGGGCGTACAAAACCCACACTGAAAACCGTCATGCGCGATGAAGGCAGCCTGCACCGGATGCAGCTGGTCGCCATGCGCGACACCTTCGATGGTGAGCACGTCGGCGCCGTCATGGCTGAGCGCCAAGGCCATGCACGAATTGATCCTTCGGCCGTCTATAAGGACGGTGCAGGCGCCGCACTGGCCGCGGTCGCATCCCTTCTTGGTGCCTGTGAGATGCAGGCGCTCGCGCAAAAGGTCGAGCAACGTGACGCGGGGGTCTTCCAGTTCGACGTCCCGCCGGACGCCGTTGATGGTAAGGCTGATGGAGAAGCTCATGCAGTGCTCCGATCAATGCTATGGTCGAATGGAATCGCGGCCGCGCGCGGATGAGCTGCGGGCGGTTCAAGGTTGGTGGCGTTCGGCATATACGGAGGCATCCTCCGTTTCGCAAGGGGTCAGGCAAAAACTGAGCATGATCCGGAAAAGTGGCAACCAGATTTCCGAAAAGATGATGTTCAAACAAAGAGATGAGATCATGGTCCCATTAAATCTCATCGGATCGTGACTAGATTATTCAGATGGCAGATCAGTCCGCAGCAATTATTCGCAGGCCCCGCGCGGATGCGGTTCGCAATCGCGAGCGCGTGCTCGAGGCCGCCAAAACTGTGTTCAGCGCCGGCGGTCCGGAGGCGAGCCTGGAGGCCGTGGCAAAACGTGCCGGCGTCGGCATCGGCACGCTTTACCGTCATTTCCCCACGCGCGAGGCCTTGTTCGAGGCGGTCTATCGACGCGAGGTGCAGCAGCTCGTCGAGCTTGCGGAAGCGTTGAAAAGCGAGCCGTCGCCGGTCGACGCGTTGCGGCGCTGGCTGCGCTCCAACGTCGAGTTAGTTGCCACCAAAAAGGGCATGTCGGCGGCGCTTCAGCTCGCCGTGCACGGCTCGTCCGAACTCTACGCCCACACGTTCGAGCGCCTGACGAAGGCGGTCGGCGCCTTGCTCGACCGCGCGGTCGCGGCCGGCGAGATACGCAGCGATATCAGCCCCGAAGACCTGCTGCGGGCGCTCGTCGGCATGTGCTACATGCACGACCAACCCGGTTGGCAGAAGAGCGTGGTGCGGCTGCTTGATGTCTTTGTCGATGGCCTTCGCGTGCAAAGTAACGTCGCCAGGCCGACTACGGCGGTGTCGCGCCGCGCCACTGCCGCGGAGAGTGTGAAGAGAAGGTCTCGGCGGCAAGGATCCCGCAAGAGGCGCAAGTAAGTATCAGGCCCAAGTCGCGCCATTACCAGAGTCGTCGTCGCAAGTGGCCGCGTTGCTGCCTGTCAACCTTTCGCGTCGCGGCTGAGACCCGCCATCAGCGTGTTGACCATAATGATGAGGCGTGCGCGATACGGCTGTTCTGCACAGTCGCCGGTGTGAAGCGTCCCCGTGCCGGCAGCCAGAAACATGTCGATTGCGCCGTCGTCAGTAATCCCTGCCTCGCTGAGCAGGGCGTCGAGCAATGAGCGGATCTGTGTGTTGAGCGTGGCGAACGCCGCCGCCGAGAGCGCTTCCTTTGATGCCGTCAATTCGGCGATATGCGGCGATTGCGCGACAAGCCGATGGGTTGCGCCGATATAGCAATCGAGTATCCCAACCAGCCGTTCGCTCAGCGGCGTAGCCTCAAGAACAATTGTTCGGGCATCTGCGAGCGTATTCGCGCACAGCCGATCGGCAATCGCGGCAAAAAGTTCAGCCTTGGACCCAAAGGAAAGATAGACGGTTCCTTTGGCAATGCCGGCTTCTCGCGCAACCTCATCGATAGAGGTTCGCTTGACGCCATAGCGCACGAACAGACGTTGCGCGGCGTCAAGAATCCGGTCGCGCTTGTCGGTTCCCTCGATCGTCGCGTTAAGCCGCGCCGGGGAAGGATTTCCGGGGACCGACGAGAATTTCGGAGACACTGACGTCATGGGGCTGTGTTACCGCGTATAATACCGCGCGGGCAATATCGTTCGGCAAGGCGAAAATGGCCGAGGCGCGAGCCTTGAGGTCTTCGAGCACCTCGTCCGACAGCACGTCGCCTGTTTGAAACGCCGTCGAGATGCCGACCGATTTGAACATGCCGTTGACGAATTCAGGCGGAAAGTACCGCCCGAAATTGGTGGCGACCGCCCCCGGCATGATAGTCACCGTGCGTATCGGATCGTCCTCAAGTTCTTTGCGCAAGACTTTGCAAATCGAATTGACCGCGGCCTTTGTCGCTCCATAGACCTGATGGCCTTCACCTTGACCTGCATAGGAGGAGATGGTGACGACATGCCCCTTGCTGCCGGTCTTGCGCATGACACGGATCGCGGCCTGACTGCCGGCCAGCACCGCAACAACGTTTGTCTCGAACATGGCCCGCCAGTCCGCCAACTTGCCATCGACGATGGTGCCGGGATGGTGGACTCCTGCCGCGTTGACGATGATATCGAGCCGTCCAGTCTGCTCGGCGGCCTCGGCGACGAAGGCTTGCAGCTTGTCGTAGTCGTGCAGATCGAAGGCTCCGACGCTTGCTTTTCCGCCGGCGGCTTCGATTGATCGAGCCACTTCCCGAAGCCGCTCTGTGCTGCGTCCCGCGATGAACACGTGGCTTCCTTGCTCCGCGAGCAGGCAAGCCGTTGCTTTACCGATACCGGAAGAAGCGCCTGTAACGACAGCGGTTTTTCCATGCAGTGTGACCATGAAGCGCTCCGGGTTAACCCAAGAATGACCATTAGACAGATTCGGTCATTTGGTCAATTGCCTTCATCGGGGCCTTCGCCACGCACCTTGTTGGCGATATCCAGGAAGCGTATGAGGCGTTGGGGCCGACGCCCCGGGAAATTCGCCCACGCCAGTGTGTGGCCTCCAAGGAGCGAGCGCTTGGGTGAAGCCGCATCTTCCTCGCTTATCGTCGAAGGCCGCAATGTCATCGTCACGGAGGTGGTCGAGCGCGCGGTCGCGGAGCGGCCCGGTCACGACACGATCGAGAGGATCATCGAATGGCTCACCGGCGACGCCCGGCAGATCGGTTCTTTCGCACGAACGATCGACGAATTGTCGTGGCGGCTCGTCGCGGCGGGGATACCCCTGCTGCGCGTCAACCTTCGTGGCGGCACGCTGCATCCGCAATTTCTTGGCGCCGTCTACGTCTGGTGGCGCACCAGCGCGCAGACGCAGGAGATCATGATCACGCATGAGGTCGCTGACCTGATTCCACCTGCGCAAAATCCGGTGATGCGGGTGCGCAGCGGCGAAATCCTGCGGCGCAGCCTGGAGGGGCCGGAAACGCGACTGGACTTTTCCATCCTGCACGATCTGAAGGCGCGCGGCGCGACCGATTATTTTGCGCTTCCCGTCGGCGGCGCCTTTGGGCCTCGGGCCTATATGGCGGCCTACGTCACCGACAGGCCGGGCGGATTCTTGGAGCAAGAGATCGCCGACCTCACGATCGTGTCGGAGCGGCTGTCGATCGCTGCTGACATGAACAGCCAGAGACAGATCGCGGAGAACGTCCTCAAGGCCTATCTTGGTCCGCAGACCGGACGGAAGGTACTAGCCGGCCAAATCCGGCGCGGCAGCGGCGAAGCGATCGCCGCCGTGCTTTGGTCATCGGATCTGCGCCGCTTCACGCAAATGTCCGATCAGCTTCCCGGCGAGCGCGTCATTGGCATTCTCAACGATCTGTTCGACATGCAGGCAAAGGCCATCGTGGCCCACGGCGGCGAAATCCTAAAATTCATCGGCGACGGATTGCTGGCGATCTTTCCGGTGCCGAACCCCGACGAGGCTGCTCGCACCGCCGCAAATGCGCTGGCGGCGGCGAAAGAGGCGCTGGCGGCGCTCGGCGTCCCGCGGGAGGGAGGGTCATTAGCAGGTGAACCGCCGCTCGAAATCGTCATCGCGCTCCACTACGGCACGGTCATCTACGGCAACGTCGGAGCGGCTGACCGTCTCGACTTCACCGTGATTGGGCCTGCGGTCAATCTGGTCAGCCGCATCGAAGCCGTCGCGAAGTCGCTCGATCTGCCGCTGATCGTGAGCGACGATTTCGCACATGCCTATGGCGGAACGTTGAAGTCGCTCGGCCTGCATCAACTGCGCGGCCTCGACCTGCCGCACGAATTATTCACGCCGCCGGTTGGTTAGTGCAGAGCTGCCGAGCGCGCCGCCCTCACTCCTTCTTCTGACCCGACATCTCCACCACCTTGCGCCAGCGCTCGGTCTCGGTCGCGAGCATGGCGGCGAATTCGCCTGCGTTGCCGGTGATCGGAATGGCGCCGAGTTCAGCGAGCCGCTGCTTGATCGCGCCGTCGGCGAGTGCGGCGTTGATTTCCCGGTTGAGGAGATCGACGATCTCTTGCGGCGTGTCGTGCGGGGCGCCGACGCCGTAGAATGAGCTGGTTTCATAGCCCGGCAGCACATCGCTGATCGGCGGCACATCCGGCAGCGTTTCCGAACGATCGTGCGTGGTCACACCGAGCGCGCGCAGCTTTCCTGACCGCACCAGTTCGAACGAGGAGGTGACGTTGTCGAACATGCCCTGGATCTGGCCAGACATCACGTCGGTTAGGCCCGGCGCCGAGCCGCGATAGGGCACGTGCGTGAACTGGATGCCGGCCATCGCCTTGAACAGCTCGCCGGAGAGATGCAGTGAGGTACCGATGCCGGAGGAGGCAATGCTGAGTTTGCCCGGATTGGCCTTGGCGTAGGCGATGAATTCCGAAACGTTGCGGACGGGTAGGTCGTTGTTGACGACCAACACCAGCGGGATGCGGGCGAGGCCTGCGACCGGCATGATGCCTTTTGCAAAATCGAAAGGCAGCGTCGGATCGAACGAGGCGTTGATGGCGTTGGCGGTAGAGGTCAACAGCAAGGTATATCCGTCCGGCGGCGCGTTGATGACGGCCTGGGTACCGATGTTGCTGCCCGCGCCCGGCTTGTTCTCGACGATAAAGGGCTGGCCGAGCCGCTCCGACAGGCGCTGGCAGATCAGGCGCGAAATCACGTCGGTCGCGCCGCCTGCCGTGTAAGGCACCACCCATCGCACGGGGCGGGACGGATACGGGGAATCAGCGAGCGCGGATGCGATCAAGCCGAAGTCGAAGGATGCCATTCCGGCGCACGTCGCCGAATGAAGAAAGGCTCTTTTGCTGATCATCGTGGCGTTAAGTTTCTTGTTTGGCGAGCGTTCTTGAAGCGCACCCGTGTTCGCTCGGCTGAAAATGCATCGTTGCAGTAAGGCCGGTATTGCAGGAATCAGGCCAAATCGCACCGTGTTCCCGTGGTCGTGGTAAAAATCGGATGCACCTCGCGGGAAGCTCTATTATTCGGCCGCATCCTTGACCCTTTCAATCTTCTCGGGCGGTTGAGAGCCGTGGCGTTTCCGGGCTTCAGTCCAGCGCGAGATCGCGTTCGAAAAATTGTCGAGATAGAGATAGACTACCGGTGTCGTGAACAGTGTCAGCGCCTGGCTGACGAGCAGGCCGCCGACCATCGCATAGCCGAGCGGCTGGCGGATTTCCGCTCCGGTGCCGGTGCCCAGCATCAGCGGCACGCCGCCCAGCAAGGCCGCCATCGTCGTCATCATGATCGGACGAAACCGCAACAGCGCCGCCTTCCGGATCGATTGCTTCGGCGACATGTGCTCTTCGCGCTCCGCCGATATCGCGAAATCGACCATCATGATGCCGTTCTTCTTCACGATGCCGATCAGCAAGATGATGCCGATCAATGCAATCAGGCTGAAGTCGAAGCCAAACGCCATCAAGATCGCGAGAGCGCCGACACCGGCGGAAGGCAAGGTCGAAAGAATGGTGAGCGGATGGATGTAGCTTTCATAGAGAACGCCGAGGATCAGATAGACCACGACCAGCGCCGCCAGAATCAGCAGCGGTACAGTACCCAGTGATTGCTGAAACGCCTGCGCGGTGCCTTGAAAGCTCGAAGTGAGCGTGGCAGGTGCACCGAGATCGACCACAGCTTTCTGGACGGCGTCGGTGGCCTGGCCGAGCGCCACGCCCTGCGCGAGGTTGAAGCTGATGGTGACCGCGGGAAACTGGCCCTGGTGGCTGATCGACAGTGGACGTACCGGCACAGTTGTCCATTTCGCGAACACGGACAACGGCACTTCATCGCCAGTCATCGGCGACTTGATGTAGAGCTTGTCAAGCGTATCGAGCTGGCCCTGCAGCCCGGGCAGGATCTCCAGGATCACGTGATAGCTGTTGAGTTGGGTGAAATACTGGGTGACTTGGCGCTGGCCAAAGGCGTCATACAGCGTGTCGTCGATCAATTGCGGCTGGATGCCGTACCGCGAGGCGGCATCGCGATCGATCGTGAGCTGCAGCGTCGTGCCTTCGGTCTGCTGGTCGGTCGCGACGTCGCGCAATTGCAGAAGCGTCTGCATCCTGGCCAGGATCTTTGGCGCCCATTCGTTCAGTTCGGCAAGGTTGGCATCCTGCAGCGTGAATTCAAATTGCGTCCGCGTGGCGCGGCCGCCAAGACGCACATCCTGGGATGCTTGCATGTAGAGCCGGGCGCCTTCGACCTTTGCGAGCTTTGGCCGCAGCCGTGCGATGATCCGTTGCGCATCGGTGTCGCGCTGGTCGCGCGGTTTCAACGTAATGTACATGCGGCCGGAGTTGAGCGCGGTGCCACCGCCGCCGATGAACATGGCGATGCTGTCGACGGCGGGATCGGCCTGGACGATCAGGCTGAGTTCCTCCTGGTGCCGCTTCATGTCGGCAAAGGAGATATCCTGGGCCGTCTCCGAAACTGCGGTCAGAAAGCCATTATCCTGTTGCGGGAAAAAGCCCTTGGGAATGATCACGAACAGGTAGACCGAGAGCGCCAGCGTCGCGAAGAAAATACAGAGCGTGGTCAAGCTCCATTGCAGCGCCAGGTCAAGGCCGCGCTCGTAGGCATGAAGCATTTTGTCGAACGCACGCTCGCTCCACTGATAGATGCGGCCGTGCCGGGCTTCCTTGTGCGCGCGCAGGAAGCGCGACGCCATCATCGGCGTAAGGGTCAAGGATACGACGAGAGAGACGAAGATCGCCATCGCCAGCGTCACCGCAAATTCGCGGAACAGCCGGCCGATGATGCCGCCCATGAGCAGAAGCGGAATCAGCACCGCAACCAGCGAAACACTGATGGATACGATGGTGAACCCGATCTCGGCGGCGCCCCTGAAAGCGGCAGCCACCGGCGTTTCTCCCTGCTCGACGTAACGGGTAATATTCTCCAGCATGACGATGGCATCGTCGACCACGAAGCCGACGGCGATCGTCAGCGCCATCAGCGACAGATTGTCCAGCGTATAGCCGAACGCCCACATCAGGGAGCAAGCGCCGAGTAAGGCCAGCGGAACCGTCACGCTCGGTATGATCGTTGCCCAAATGCTTCGCAGGAAGATAAAGATCACCATGACAACCAGCGCAATGGTGATCAACAGCGTGAGCTGCACGTCCTCCACGGCAGCGCGGATGGTGATCGTGCGATCGCTCATGATCTTGATCTTGATCGCGGGCGGAATGGCCGCAATAAGCCGCGGAAGCTGCGCTTTGATCCGGTCCACGGTTTCGATCACATTGGCGCCGGGCTGCTTGAAGATGACGAGGAATACGCCGCGCTTGCCGTCGGCCCAGGCTGCCGTTTTCATATCTTCGGGGCCGGAGACGGCCGTGCCGATGTCGCGAATCCGCAACGGACCGCCGTTGCGGTAGGCGATGATGACGTCGTTCCAATTGTCGGCGTCCAACAGCTGGTCGTTGGCGTAGATCGTATAGGCCCGCTTGTCGCCGTCGATGTTGCCCTTCGGGCTGTCGACCGTCGTAATGGCAATCTGGTTGCGGACGTCCTCCAGCGACAGGCCCTTGGCCACCAGCTTCGCCGGATCGACCCGAACACGAATCGCAGGTTTTTGCTGGCCACCGATGAATACCTGCGCAACGCCGGAGATTTGGCTGATCTGTTGCGCAAGCTGGGCGTCGACGACGTCGCTGACGTTGGTGAGCGGCAAGGTGTCCGATGTGGCCGACAACAGCAGGATTGGCGAGTCGGCCGGATTGACCTTGCGATAGGTCGGCGGCGACGGCAGGTTCTTCGGCAATTGTCCGCTCGCCGCATTGATCGCCGCCTGGATATCGTTGGCCGCGCCATCGATGCTCCGGTTCAGATCGAACTGGATCGTGACTGCGGTCGAGCCCAGCGAACTCGTCGATGTCATCTGCGCGATGCCGGGGATTTGCGCAAGCTGGCGCTCGAGCGGCTGCGCCACCGAGGACGCCATGGTTTCGGGGCTGCCGCCCGGCAAGCTTGCAGAGACCTGGATGGTCGGGAAGTCGACCTGCGGCAGCGGCGCAACGGGAAGCAACGGATAGGCCACTATGCCGACGAACAGGATCCCGGCCATCAGCAACGATGTTCCGATCGGGTACCGGATAAAGGGCGATGAGATGCTTTCGTTCATGGCTAAAACCCACTGAACGGCTGGCGCATCTTTTCCCGAGAGCTGGGAGTCGTCCTCAGAATTCGAGCACGAACGTGCGTATTCCTCGCCAAATCAGGAGTTCGCGGATTAAGCATCCAAGACCCCTGTTGGCCGGCAGCATAATCGCTCCAGAAGTCGTTACGCGAACGGAAAAATCGGCAAGCTCGTTCGACCTTCGTCCTATCGCAGGGGGCCGGTGAGGCCAAACCTTCCGCGCCACTTCGGGTTTGTGCAATGCCGTGAGGCCGGGATCCACATGTACGCCTTGTCGGAGCTCGCATTCAGAGTACGATCCGGGGGACCGATATCCCGCAGCGCACAGGGAGAAATTGCATGCCGGGCCGTGTGCTCATCATCGTGGCGGTTTTGGCCGTGGTGGCCATTGCCAACTCAATGACCCCAGCGCAAACCGCGCCGAAACTCGACTACGAGTTTTTCAAAGTCCGGGTCGAGCCAATCTTTCTGGCCAAGCGGCCCGACCATGCGCGTTGCTATGTCTGTCATGTCGAGAGCAACAACGCCTTCCATCTGGAAAAGCTTGCACAGGGCGCGCGCGACTGGACCGAGGAACAGTCGCGTCGCAATTTCGAAACTGTCTCGATCCTGGTCAATCCCGGCGATCCCGATACCAGCCGGCTGTTGCTGCATCCGCTTGCCCCTGAAGGCGGCGGCGATGTGTTTCACTCCGGCGGACGGCAATTTTCTTCGAAGCGTGATCCGGCCTGGCGCGCGCTCGCCGCCTGGGTCAACGGAGCGACGCTCGCTTCTCCGATGAAATAGCCGCAGAGCCCGGACCATCCGGGATCACCAGCGTGTTGATGCGCTTCGGCACCTCGCCGACCGGAATCACTGCGATCAGCTTCATGGATTTGGTATCGATCGCAGAGACCGAGCGCAGGCCGGCGTTGGAAATGTAGACCATCTTGCTGTCGGGCGTGAACGTGACCCAGTTCGCGACCGCGGAAATCAAGCCGTGCTCGCGCAGCTTGAGAGTGGGAAGCGCGACCTCGCCTGACAGCGTGAGGTCGACGAGCGAATAAACATAGACCGCGTTGTTGGGGATGCTGCTGACCCACAGCGTCTTGCCATCGGGCGCAACGCCGATGCCGTGCGAGGGCGCCGTGGCGCGGTCGGCGTCGATCTCGTACTCGCCCTTGGCTGCCGGCAGCTGTATCCGCGACACTTCCTTGCGCGCGGCAAAATCAACCACCGCGAATCCGTTGAAGTCGGACAGTTGCACGAAGATTCGTTTTGCCGCCCCATCCGGACCCGCCTCGATCGCCATCGGACGAATGCCCTTGTCGAGCTTGAGTTCCCATGCCGGCTGCTCGGTCGCGAGATCGATGACCGTGATAATGCCGGTACGGATCGAACCGGTGATGGTGTACTTGCCGTCCGGCGTCACATAAACATTATGCAGCCTGCCGTTCACCGGCACGCTTTTGGTCCGCGTCAACGAAGCGGGGTCGATGATATCGAGCGCGCCAGGATCGCGGGCGATCCCGACCACGATGCGGCCATCCTTGGCCACCGCGATGTTGTTGGGGTGGGCGCTCAGCTCCACCTTCTTGATCAGTTTGCCGGTCTTGCGGTCGAAAACATCCAGCGTCGAGGAGACTTCATCGCTGACATAGACCCTGGAACCGTCGGGCGAGAATGCGATCCCGTGCGCACCTTCGATATCCCTGATCTGCTGGACCACCTTGTTGGTCGAGGGGTCGATGACGTGGATGCTGTCGCCTGCGCTGTTGGTGACGTAGATGCGGGCCGTGCCCGCGAAGGCCGGAACCGGTGCAAGCACCAGCAACAGCCATCCAGTGAGCAGGATGCGGAAGGCTTTCATGGGCGTCGAGCTCCCATTGATCTGATCGTGTCTCAAGCTACGTAGCAATCGGCCCGCCGGCAAGGTGGCGAGGGCGCCCAAAAAGCGGCGATCGAGAAAGGAACTCGAGCCGGACAACGCGGGCTTTAACTCTGTCGATTAACCCTTGATCAGGCTGCCACGGCTATACATGGTCCTGGATCAAGATATTGATCCGGGATCAACGAGTAGTCGGCCATGAACACGGGCGTCATCGATCAGTCGACAAACGACCGGCAGTCGCGCGGAAAGCCGTCTGCCGCCAAGAGCTGGCTGAAAGCGATCGAGCTGACGTCCCGCATCGAAGCCGATCCCAACAGGTTATTTGCCGACGTCGTCGAGGATTGGGCGAAACGACAGCCCGACCGTCCGGCCCTGATCTCGGAAACCGGGACGTTCAGCTATCGCACGCTCGCCGATCGGATCAACCGCTACGCCCGCTGGGCGCTGTCGATAGGCATTGAAGCCGGCGACACCGTCTGCCTGATCATGCAAAACTGGCCGGATTACATCGCGGCCTGGCTCGGCATCAGCAAGGTCGGCGGCGTCGTCGCGCTGATCAATACCAAACTGGTTGGGCGCTCGCTGTCCCACTGCATCAACGTTGCGGACGCCGATCATGTCATTCTGGCCGACGATCTGGCGGGTATTTTCGAAACAGCGCGGCCGTATCTGAACGGCGCGCCGAAAATCTGGATGCATGGCGGCAACGATAGCAAAGCAAGCATCGTCGCGGCGCTGGATGCAACGGATGGACGTCCGCTGTCGCCGACCGAGCGGCGCGGAACCACCATCAACGATCGCGCGCTCTTGATCTACACCTCGGGCACCACCGGCCTGCCGAAGGCGGCGAGCATCAGTCACCGCCGTATCCTGAACTGGGGCGGCTGGTTCGCCGGCCTGACCAATGCTTCACCGGATGACCGGCTCTACGATTGCCTGCCGGTCTATCACAGCGTCGGCGGCATCGTCGCGCCCTGCAGCATGCTGAGCGCGGGCGCATCGGTGGTCCTTGCCGACAAATTCTCGGCAAGCCAATTCTGGCACGATATCGTGCGCTGGGATTGTACGCTGTTCCAGTATATCGGCGAGCTTTGCCGCTATCTCCTGAAGGCGCCGCCGTCCGAATATGAAACCATCCATCGGCTTCGGCTCGCATGCGGCAACGGCTTGCGCGGTGATATCTGGGAAGCTTTTCAGGCGCGTTTTGCGATCCCGCAGATCCTCGAATTCTATGCCGCGACCGAAGGCAATTTCTCGCTCTACAATGTCGAGGGCAGGCCGGGCGCGATCGGTCGGATTCCGCCGCTCTTGGCGCACCGTTTTCCGGCGGCGATCGTCCAGGTCGGCATGGAAGCGGGCACGCCGCTCCGCACCGCGGACGGGCTTTGCATTCGCTGCAGCAGCGGCGAGGTCGGCGAGGCCATCGGCCGGATCGGGACCGCCGACGATGGCGGCGGCCGTTTCGAGGGTTACACCGACGCAAGCGAAACCGAAAAGAAAATCCTGCGCAATGTCCTTGCGCAAGGCGATGCCTGGTTTCGCACCGGCGATCTGATGCGGTGCGACGAGGCCGGCTATTTCCGCTTCGTCGACCGGGTCGGCGACACTTTTCGTTGGAAAGGCGAGAATGTCGCGACGTCTGAAGTGAACGAAGCCGTCATCGATTGCCCTGGCGTTATCGACGCTACGATTTATGGCGTGGAAATTCCCGGCGCCGACGGCCGCGCGGGAATGGCCGCGATCGTGATTGACGATGATTTTGATTTCGGAGCATTACAAAACCATCTGTCGCGCCGTCTGCCGGCCTATGCGCAGCCGGTCTTCGTCCGCATTTGCGCTTCTCTCGATACCACCGAAACCTTCAAGCAAAAAAAGCATCAGCTGGTTCGCGAGGGATTCGATCCGCGGCTCGTGAAGGATCCGCTGTTTTATAAGGATCCCAAGTCCGGCGCTTATCATCCGATCGATGCCGCCGATCATGCGCGCATCCTGGATGGCTCGATCAGGCTGTAGGCTCGCAATTAACAAATGGGGCGGCGCTGGACGCCACCCCGTTGACTATTGCATCCTAAGGCCTGTTCGATGCCTAGTGGTGCATCATCATCATGCCGCCGGGTCGACCCATCGGCTGGATCGCAGGTCCATGAAACTGCGCCGTACGGAAGCTGTTACCCGTGTTCGTGATGACCGGCTGCTGATGGAACCGGATCGGCGGCTGATCGGCGTGGAGTGGCGAGAACGATTTCACAGGCCGGTCTTCCGTGTGGATGACCTCTCCACTCAGCTTCGAATTCGACAACGTGCCAAGCTTCGAGCTCTGCAACGTGCCGGTCCTGTTCAAACCACTCGGCGGCAGTTCAACGATCTTGCCGGTGTTGTTGCTCCCGGCTGCGTTTGTACCTGATGACGGAAGCGTGACGATCTTGCCGCCCTCGCCGATCTTGTCCACGCCGATTTTACCGGCGTTGTTGCCGCCAGATGCGTTTGTCCCTGACGAGGGCAGGGTGACGATCTTGCCGTCGCCGAGCTTGTCGACGCCGATCTTGCCGACATTGTTACCGCCAGACGCGTTGGTGCCTGACGGCAGCGTGACGGCCTTTCCGCCTTCGCCGAGCTTGTCCAAGCCAATCTTGCCGTTAGACACGCCACCAAGCCCACCCTGCGGCAGGTTCGGACCACCGGTCTTGATCGAGGACAGCGCAAAAATCTGTTTCGGCTGCGAAAGCGGGATCATCTTCGGCTGCGAGGCCAGCTTCAGGGCACTCTGCGCATAGGGACTGTTTGAGTATTTGGCATAGAACGATTGGTAGGCGAGGGGAGAATTCGCCAGCACCGCGTTGTGCCATGCCTGTGCCAGCATCAGGCCCGCCAGCAGCGCGCGGATGCGGTCGCACAGCGGGTCGTGAGGATAAAGCCGGATGAACTCCTGATAATTGTCGACGGAATTTTCCGCCAGCACGTAGTCATAGGCCTGATGCACGGCCCGCGACGGCAGATCGTCGGCCACAAAAGTGGGCTTGAACTGCGCCGGCGGGCGCGTTGCCGCCACCGCGGTATCGCCGAAGAAATAGAAGTCGCTGGTCAGCGACGAGCTTTCCCAGGGCGTCTGTTGCCCTTCGGTTGAATTGTTCACATCGAGACGGACACGCTTGAACAATTGCTCGATCGGCAGGTTTTTCTCATGCGCCTCCCGCAGGAAGGCCTGGGTGTACGGACTATGATTGCCGCTGCCGTCGAGGGCTTCGGTGCCGGGCGCCGTCGAATAACCGACGATGGAACCGTTCGGCGCGTCGACGATCGCAAGCCCGCGCCCGGCATCGTTGAGTGTGGGGAACGGATTGTTCCGGCAGGCATCGAGAACGACGATCCGCATGCGGCTCGGGATCCCTTCCAGCGTCGCCATCACGTCGACCAGCCGCACCGAACCATTGATCAGGTCAGGCTCGGAGGAAATCCTGGCATCCACCGGAACCAGGTAATTCTCGCCCGCGATCTGCACGCCATGGCCGGCATAATACACCATCGCCACCGTGTTCTGGCCGTGGCCGGCAATCTTGGCGGAGAAATCCTGGATCACCTGGATCATCTGACTGTGATTGAGATCGGTGGCCGCGATCACCTCAAAGCCCGCCGAATTGAGCAGCTCGGCGACCGCCTTCGCGTCATTTGCTGGATTTGGAAGCTGCGTGACGTTTTGATAGTTCGAATTTCCGATCACCAGCGCGACGCGCTGTTCCGGACCGCTCAGGCCCACCGGATTGCCCGCGTTGGGCATCGTCTCGGCACGAACCGACCTTGTCGGCCCGATCGCCAGCAAACTGACCAGAAGAAAAGCACTTAATAAAGTTCCCTTGAAAAGGCTCATGACGTTCTCCCACAAGAAATCTCGGCGTGAGATTGGTTGCGGGCACGCTAATGCCGGTTCATGCGGAGTATGTGATCCAGGTCACGACCGGTTATCGGCCCGCTGGTTGCGCCCGCGCTGGCGGCAATCGCGATCGCACGCTTTGGGGGCGACGGGAATTATCCCGCGGCGGTTGCCGAGCGGAAGGCAAAATCCCCCGGCCGGCAGATCGCCGATGGCGTCCAGATCGCTTTTCGATATCTCTGCTAATCCAAACTTAACGGCCAGCATCATATTTACCAATCAACGCAAAAGTTCGGCGAGCCGCTGAGTTATTTCACGTTTGCGCTCTATCATGCCCTCGCAGGATTAGACGGGAAGGCAAAAGAACAGCCATGTCGATAAGGTTAAAAATTATCTCTGAGATGCAACGCATCGCCGCGGAGCAGCAGGTCACCCTGCCGCCGCTCAATGACGATCTGTCGCTGCACGAGACCGGTTTCGATTCGCTCGGCTTTGCGATCCTGGTGGCGCGGCTCGAGGACGATCTCGGCATCGACCCGTTTACCATATCGGAGGATGCGGCGTTTCCGCTGACGGTGGGCGACTTCGTCAGGGCCTACGAAAATGTCCCCGCGTGAAATCTTCACGCTCCGCGATTATCTCGGTCCGGAGCTGAAGGGCCGCACGATTTCGGACGCGCGACAGGTCGTGTCGCTGACGGATATTTTGGGGAAATCCTGCCTGGTAGGCCGCTTTCGCGAACTCTCCGGGCGTTCGGTGCTGCTTGCCGTCACCGACCAGCTGATATCGGCCATCGCGATGACGGAGATCGATGGTGTGGCCCGGCGCATGCTGCTGTGCCCGCCCGATCTCAACGCCGATCATGTCAAAACCCTGATCGAAGATGCCGAGATCGATGCCGTGGTTACCGACCAGCCGCCACGCTGGGCAGACGCCGGCGTGTATCTGGTGATGGCAGCGCGCGCGCCCGTGCCCGCGGGGATAAAAGCAAAAACCGAGCGCGCGACCGAATGGTTGATGCTGACGTCAGGTACCTCAGGCGTGCCGAAGATCGTCGGCCATACGCTGGAGGGATTGACCGGCGCGATTGTCGCCGACGGTCCGGCGCGCGGCGCGCCACCGGTATGGGCGACGTTCTACGATATCAGGCGCTACGGCGGCCTTCAGATCTTCTTGCGCGCCATCATCGGCGGCGGTTCGATGGTGTTGTCGGAACCCGGCGAGCCGATCGCCGACTATGTCGCGCGCCTGAACGCGAGAGGCGTCACGCACATCTCGGGCACGCCGTCGCATTGGCGCAAGCTTCTGATGAGCGGCGCGGCCTCCGGATTTTCGCCAAGCTACGTTCGCCTGTCGGGCGAGATCGCCGACCAGGCGGTGCTCGATGGCTTGAGCCGGGCTTTTCCTGCGGCCTCGATCGGCCATGCCTACGCGTCGACCGAAGCCGGCGTCGGTTTTGCCGTCAACGACGGCCTCGAAGGCTTTCCCGCCTCACAGCTCGGCACCAACCGCGATGGCGTCGAAATGAAAGTCGAGGACGGATCGCTGCGGATCCGTTCGACGCGGACGGCGCACGCCTATGTCGGCCGCGACGCAGCCGCTTTGACCGACAGCGATGGATTCGTCGACACCGGCGACATGCTCGAATTGCGCGGCGACCGCTATCACTTCGTGGGCCGGCGCGGCGGCATCATCAATATCGGGGGCTTGAAGGTTCACCCCGAGGAGATCGAAGCCGTGATCAACCGGCATGCGGAGGTGCGTATGTCGCGCGCGAGATCGCGGCGCAGCCCGATCACCGGTTCGATCGTGGTTGCCGATGTCATTCTGGCCGATGGCTGCGACCCAAGCCGCAGCGACGAGATCCGCGAAAAAATCCTCACCGATTGCAGGGCGCAGCTGGCGTCTCACAAAGTGCCCGCCATGATCAAATTCGTCACCTCGCTCGACATCACGGCGGCGGGAAAGCTGGCGCGACACGATGCATAATATTGTGGTCACCGGGGGAAGCCGCGGCATCGGCCTCGCGATTTCGCGAAGGCTGGCGGCGGCCGGCTATAATTTGATCGCGGTGGCGCGGCGCGAGAGCGGCGAATTGCGCGAGGCGATCGGTGAAGTCGTGAAGCAAGGCAGCGGCGGCCTACACTTCCGGGCGTTCGATCTCAGCGATGTCGACGCCATCCCTTCCTTCGTCAAGGCGCTGCGCGACGAATTCGGCGCCATCTATGGCCTTGTCAACAATGCCGGGATCGGCACCGAGGGCCTGCTTGCCACCATGCACAACACCGAGATCGAAGCTTTGGTGCGCCTCAACGTCACCTCGCCCATCATTCTGACAAAATATATCGCGCGGCACATGATGGCCGACGGCGCCGGCGGCCGTATCATCAACATGTCCTCGATTATCGCGACCACGGGCTATAACGGCTTGGCGGTCTACGGCGCGACCAAGGCCGCGGCGTCAGGCTTCACCCGATCGCTGGCGCGCGAGGTCGGCAAGCTCGGGATCACCGTCAATGCGATTGCGCCGGGTTTCGTCGATACCGAATTGACGCAAAGCCTTTCGGAAGATCAGCGCAAGCGTATCGCCGGCCGCAGCGCCTTGCGTCGGCTGCCGGAGACCGACGATGTCGCCCGCATGGTCGAATACCTCCTGGGCGATGGAGGCCGCAGCATCACCGGCAGCGTGCTGACCATCGACGCCGGCAACACGGCTTAAGCTGACCGACCTGGATGCCACGGCAACAACAGAACCGGGTCATGATCCTGCCCCGGGAGAAGATCATTCTGCTAATCTTTATCGGCGCAGCAAATATTCCGGGAGAATGGCGTGAAAATACCGGGAAGGCACACGGGATACCTGAGCCCCGCGCTCGGAGTTGTGTCAGCGCTCGTCCTGGCGACCGCGATCTCTGCTTTTCAGTCCCCCGCCTTTGCACAAGTCAAGCCGCCAAAGCAATTTGCCGCAATCCCGCCGAACAAGGATACCGACCTCAAATTCTATTCTGCCGATGGAACGATTCAGAAAGGGGTCGAGGCGCTTGAACACATGACATCCGACGCTGATCTTGTTCTGTGGGTTGCCGGGAATCAGTTTTTTGCGATGGATGAGGTGGTCGGTGCCTTTCAGAAAACCCATCCCGGTCTGACGATTGGACTGATCACGCTTCCGCCCGGCTTGATTGTTTCAGCTATTGAGGGCGGCGGCTGGATTTACAACGGCAAGGAATATCGCGGCACTCCCGACATCTATGCATCCGTCAATCTCGGACACCTGCGGCAGCTCAACGCTGCCGGCGTAATGAGCCAATACGCCATCTACATGCACAACGAGTTGCAGATCATGGTCGCAAAGGGCAACCCGAAGAAGATAACCGGGATCGACGACCTTGTTCGATCCGACGTCCGAACGTCGCTGCCGAACCCGGTCGATGAAGGCATCATGCAGTTTTATGCGCGCAAAGTGCTTGAGCGGCATGGCATATGGTCGGAGATTGCGAACGGTCAGGAGTGCGTATCCTGTCAAACGACCGAGCGTAATTGGTTCACCGCCGTCCATCACCGCGAGACCCCGGAACGCATTCGCGACAACAAGTCAGATGCGGGCATCGTCTGGAAAACCGAAGTAATGGAAGCCCTGCGTCAGGGTGCTCAGGTTGAAGCCGTGGAACTACCGTCGGCGGACAGTCTGCGGGACGAAGTCTCCTATGCGATCGGGGCGTTGGAGAACAGTCGGCACAAGGACAATGCTTATTCGTACCTGGCTTTCCTTGCCACCCCGGGTGCTCAACAGGCTTACGAAAAATTCGGATTCGTAAAAGCTCGACCGGATGAGCTTACGCTTAAGCCAATCGATTGAGTTCGATCGCTCGCCGACGGAACCCGCTCACCGGAGGAACCCTGGCGTTGTGCCCTGCAGAGTGCAGACAGGTTCGAGATCGTGGGCGCAATTGCATAGGATATCCGGGGCTGGTCGCGCCTGAATTTGATCCGGATCAATTGGTTCCGGTGGATTCAGTTCTATGGCCTTTGTGGTGCGGTCGATCGGTTCTGTCGCGCCAGTCGCCTTGCCAAGCGAGGGAGCGCCCATGATTCCTTCAAAATTGCGCCCGGTGTCCCCTGAACCTCCGCAACAGACAGATGTGATCGCCGATGGCGGCGCCCACGCCCCGATGTCGCAGCAAGACGTTGGCGATTGCCACGGCCACGACATGCACCCGCAAGAACTGGTGCGGCTGGTCGGCTGTCACGACCCGCATGCCGGTAAGCATGAAGACACTCCCTAGCGCGTCCCCCGCATGCCATTGCAGTCAGACGTCAAGAACTCGCTGCATGAAGACCAGGTCGAGCCACCGTCCGAACTTGAATCCGACTTCGCGGAAATGCGCGACCTCCCGAAAACCTAATCGGCCATGGAATTTGATAGAGGCGTCGTTCGAGGCGTCGATCGCGCCGATCATGACGTGCTTGTCGAGCGCAACCGCGTACGGGAAGATTGCCTCGACCAGCTTTCGCCCGATGCCGGCGCCGCGGCGATCGGACCGGACGTGCACCGAGTGCTCGACGGTAAAGCGATAGCCCGGCCAGGCGCCGCGCCAGTCGCCGAACGAACAAAAGCCTGCGATATCGCCGCTGCCCTGATCCGCGACCAATACGGGGTAGCCGCGCTTCATTTGCTCACGCAGCCATGCTTCCCTGTTATCGAGCGTGACCGGATTATCGATGTAGATGGCTGTCGAGGAAGCGATCACCTCGTTGTAGATCCGCAAGACGCCGGGGATATCGTCGATACACGCTTGCCGGATTGCCATTTCTTCCTCCCGACCGGACATGTTCTGCTCCAAATCATTTGTTTCGTACGATGACGATGTATTTCGCGGTCACATCGCCGGGATTTTCAAACGTCACCGCCCGCATCACGTCGAAATCCAGGCAGTCGCCTTCGCTCAAGTCAAACCGCTTCAGATCGATGTGGACGGTCAGTTTTCCCGCCAGCATCAGCAATTGTTGCGTATAGGCCCTCCGGCCCCAGGGGCTATACGGAACGCGGGCGCCGCCGGGCAAATCCACCACGATGATCTCGATCCCGCTGGCGACATTTTGAGCCGAGGCATGCCGGCGACGATATCCGGTCTCGGGATCGCGCCAGATCGGCTGGTCGGCGAGCCGGGCAAGACGTTCGGGCGGACGGTCGCTTAGCCCGATGACAGAGCTCAAGGTCACATCGAGCGCGACGCAAACCTTGCCCAATAAAACCGCGGTGGCACTGCTCTCGCCGCGTTCGACCCGCCCGATCATCGCCCGGCTGACACCCGAGCGCGCGGCGAGCTCATTCAAGCTGAGACCCGCCGTCGCCCGTAGTACCTTGAGTCGGTTTCCGATGGCCCTGTCCAGCTCCTTTTGGCCCATTGCAAATTCCCGCGCGCCCCGATTTCGGGAGCTTCGATATTTCGGAACTCCCGAATTATCTCTAGGCTTTGCGCGAGAGAAGCTCAACGAAACGGTCGGACGAGATCACCGGCGCAAAGAAATTATTGATGCGCTCCATCGCCGCAGCCTCCTGCTCCGGCTTCTGGCAGGCACAGGCGTCGCCGATGACGATGGGCAGATACCCCGCATCGCGCGCTGCCCGTGCATTGCCCTCGATGCACCAATCGAGATGAATGCCGGTCAAGACGATGGTCTGGATTCGCTTGCGGCCGAGCTCGAGCGGCAGCTGGGTGCCGGCAAAAGCCGTCTGCAGCGCCAGCTCGTTGAACTCGTTATCCCCCGGTTGGACCAGCGCGCGCAGTTCGCCGACCAGCTCACCGTCTTTCTTCTTCATCTCCGGCGTAAAGTTCAATCCCTTGACCCAGCTTGCATACTGGACCCGATCGAAATCGCTCTGCGGATAGTTCTCCCTAAAAACCTCGTAGCCGATCCAGTTGAACGATTTGAAATTCGGCGCTTTGCGCGCCGCTGTCACGACTTTGACGGTGGCGGGCAGGCTGCCGCGTTCGCGGTGTTTTTCACCCACCTGTACGCCGCCGGGATCGTAGAGCGACTTGTTCTGGCTGACCGACATGTAGGCGGCTGGCCGCGAAAGAATCTCGGCAAGATCGAGTTCCTTCCATTGCGGTGCAAGTTCGGGGATCGCATTGATCCCGCCCACACCGGAGGCAGCGCTGGCTGATTTATCGGCAACCAGCACCGAAGCCGCGGCAACGCTGGCGGCGCCGACCAGCGCTTCTCTTCGCGAGGCAAGGGGAAAATTCATTTGCTAACTCCTGCATATGTTTGACCATGGACGATTTCGGTTGATCACTCAATCGGTGACCATTTCCCGAAATCGCTCAAAATACGCAGCAAGCGATGTGCCCTTAAGGCAGGGCTGGCGGTCAATATATTGGAATCGCAAATAAAGTGGCGCGCGCGTCTTTAGCGAAATCGCCGTCGCTAATGCCCCCTGCGGGCGTAAATCTCATAGAACGTGATGACGATTTCGAACGCGATCAAAAACACTATGATGATCTCCAGCCGCAGCGAACGTTGTGTATCGATGATGTCGGCGAGTGTGGTTGCGGTCTCTGCGATGACCTCAAGCTTTCGGTTCAACGTCTCGGCGCGTTCGCTGAGTTCATATTCGTCTTCGAGGCGCGCATAGAGCCGCTCGAGGTCGGGCCGGTCCCAAAGCACGTCCGGCTTCTCGCCAACAGCGACGCGGCCCGACAGCCGATGCTGAACCAAAAGCGCTTTGCCCATCAGTTTGAGCAGATCGGTTCTGTTTCGCGAAGTTTTCCCGCGGGTGGCGAGTTCGCGGGCGAACGGCTCGATGGTGTCGAAGACGTTCGCGACTTCCCGCTCATCGCGTCCGAGCACGACGCTTTTGGCCAGCGCGTCGGCTACCAACAACAGCCGTTCCAGCGAGAATTCCCGGACCAGAATAGGTCCGCCCACGGGAATCGGTTCCTCGGCTTCTTTTGCAATCTGTATTTTCGCCCATTCTTCTTCGTGGGGCGTGATCTTGCCGAAGGTGCGAGCTTGTAGCCGCTCGAGAAACTCCGCCTCCTCGTCAGCCGTCAGCCCGATAAACACCACGACGCCATAGCGAAACACTACCGCCGTTCCGTTTGCTCCGATGCGCAACGCGAGCGGGGTGCTCGACAACACCTGGCCCTCGAAGCCGGCCGTGTTGATGCGGTCGCCGATCAGGAGGGCGTGTGCGGTCAGTTGCTGGGCAGTTGGATTGGAATCCGTCATCCTCTACAAGTATCCAGCTGATCGTGAGTTGAAATTTCTCGGCTCGTATCATAACGGAGCGCAGCCTGTGAGTAACCCTTCTGCAGCGCCAGGCCATCCATTGCGTATCGTCGATGCCCACGTTCATTTCTACGATTCCGACGTCAATCGGCACAGCTTTCTGGTTGAGAAAGACGACGTCTATGAGGCGCTGGTGGGAGACTATTCGTCGCTGCCGAAGACGTATCTGCTTGAATCCTATTTAAAGGACAGCAAATCCTGTCACGTCGATGGCATCATCTGGCACGAATATCTCTCGGACGATGCAGTCCAGGAGACCCGATGGGCGCAGCGCCTGGCGGAGTCTTCCGCAGTGCCTTTGGCCTTGGTCGCTCTGGTCGATTTCCTCGACCCTCGCCTGGAGCAGCGCCTCGAGGTCTATCGCTCGTTGCCCAACGTGACCGCGGTTCGCGAGCATCTCGGCTGGGACGCGGCCAATCCCCTAAAACGTTTCGCAAAACGTCCCGACCTGCTGTCGGACCCAGCCTGGCAAAGGGGGATTGCCCGCCTGCGCGGCCACGATTTCAAGTGCGGGCTCGAAGTTTTTGCGCCGCAGCTTCCCGATTTGCTGAAGGTGGTCCGCCTTTACCCGGATCTCGGGTTCACGCTGGCCGTATTGGCGTGGCCGCTCGATCTCACTCCGGCAGGTTTTGCGCAATGGAGGAAAGATATCGGAGAGCTGAGCGGTTGCGAAAACGTGTGCGCAGATATCTCAGCCATCGAATGCATCTTCGGAATGCAGTGGACGCTTGAGCAGGTCTCGCCGTGGGTGCTGTCGCTGATTGAGACGTTTGGACCGAACCGCTGCATGTTCGGAAGCCATTTGCCGATCGCAAACCTGTCCTTTGGCTTCGAACGGCTCTATGACGCATACCAGCAGATGGTTGCCGGTTTTTCAGAGAACGAAAGAGACAAAATGTTTCGGGGCGTGGCCAACGACTGGTTCAGGGTTCGGTGAACGCTGCTGCGGCTAACCGACTGATCGGGCGAACGCCCACCAGTTTTCCTGCGGCACTTCGACTATACCGATGAAGACGTCCTCCTTTCGGATGCCGGGATCCTTGCCGAGATTCTCAACGATCAATTCGTACATCTTTTTCTTCTGCGATACGTCGCGGTGATTGATGACGATCTGGATGAAAACCGAGTTTTCGCTTCGCTCGACACCGAAGAAGGTTCGATCCTGAATCATGTTTTCCGGCGAATGCTCGTGCACGAGCTGGAACCGGTCGTCCGCCGGAATCTCCAGCGCGTTCATCATCGCTTGATGGATGCTGTCGGCAATGGCCCGGCGACGTGCTAGCGTCGCGCCTTTGCGGAGTGAAATGTTGACTAAAGGCATTACGGCTCTCCAAGATAGGGCTTGCGATAGACAGAAGCTATCGAGGGCTGCTATGGATGATCTATGCCTAAAAGCCGAAATGAATTGACTGATCGTCCAAAGGTTAATTCACGTTGGGACAACCGACGTGCTTTCGGATCTGCTCGACACGCTGCGGTTGGCCACCTTCATCTACGGGCGGTTTGAAGTCGGTGCGCCCTGGGGCTTTCGACTTCCGGACGAGCAATCTGCGCGTATCATCGTCGTTGTGCGTGGGGCGGCCCGTGTCGAGGTCGCGGGAAGCAGGAGGCCGCTCGCGCTCTCGGCGGGCGATCTGGCGCTGCTGCCTCATGGGGGAGCGCATACGCTGCGCGATGCTGAAGGCAGCGAACTTCACCTGCTTGGCGACAACGAATGCCGGCAGATCAGCGCCGCAGAGCCTGTCCGGTTTGGCAGCGATGGCACGCAGACCACGTTGATCATCGCCGCATTCCGCTTTCGCGCAACGCACCGCACCCAGTCCATCCAGCGGCTGGCGCGCGCGATCCACATCCCCGCCGGAGACTCGGCTACTTCGCCCTCGCTGACGTCTGCCATGCAAATGCTCGCCACCGAGAGTGCCACGCGTGCGCCCGGCTCTGCCGTCATCGTCAACCGTCTTGCCGACATTCTGCTGGTACAGGCGATCCGTGCGTTCATCGCCGGTAGTGGATGCCCGGAGCATGGATTGCGCTCGCTCGCCGATTCCCGGATCGGAAAGGCGATGGCGCTGATTCACGAGCGGCCCGCCGAACCCTGGACCGTGGAAAGTCTGGGGGCGGCCGTTGCGCTGTCCCGCTCCGGCTTCGCGGCCCGCTTCAGCGAGCTGGTCGGCGAGACGCCGCTGGAATATCTCGCGCAATGGCGAATGACCAAGGCCGCGCAATTGCTCCGCGACACCGATCTGTCGATCGGCGAGGTCGCGGAGCGCGTCGGCTACCAGAGCGAAGCGTCATTCAACCGAGCATTCAAGCGGCTGGAGCGCGTCACGCCAGGGGCCTATCGGCGCGGCGGGGACGCCGACCAACGCGGAGCGGCCGCCTTGTGATGAATCGATC
>Ga0209648_10000716_pt1 | contig 25893 bp, 22 predicted proteins | sample GraSoi2013_115cm_FD_185830 | JGI IMG/M metagenome (GOLD analysis project Ga0209648, IMG submission 185830) | Grasslands soil microbial communities from the Angelo Coastal Reserve, California, USA - Sample 9_17_2013_115cm (SPAdes) (version 2) | ecosystem: Environmental > Terrestrial > Soil >... | reverse complement strand
ATGTCAGGAACACGCCCGGCCGCGTGTACCACCAAGTCAGCCTCGACCAGCTGCTCCTGGTCGCCAGTCCGCGCGTGAATCAGCAGGCCATCTGCCTGACGTTCGACAGCCGTGACTTCGGTTTGCGGGCGAATCTCGACGTCGAGCTCTCGGGTGGCTTGTGCCAGCATCGCGACCAGGTCCGGGTCGAACTGTTCGAGTGGACGGTCACCGCGATGAAGCACGTGGACCTGCGCACCGGACCGAGCCGCGATATGCGCGAACTCGAACGCGATGTAGCCATCACCGACGAAGGCAACGCGGCGCGGGAGCTGATCCAACTCCAGGAATTGCGTGCTGGTGGTGAGAAGTTCCTCACCTGGGATCCCCAGCGTGGCCGGCCGGGCGCCAGTCGCGATCACCACGCTGCGACCGACGAGCCGTTCGCCGTCCACCTCGAGGCTGGTTCGGTCCACGAAGGTTGCACGGCCGTGGTATTCGGTGATGCCCGCTTCCTCGAAGCCCTGCTCGTTTTCATGGGGCACCGGGTCGGTGAAGGTGCGCTTGAAGCGGATCAGATCCGACCAATCGACGGACATTGGTGGCGCGGAGGCGCCCTTGCCCTGCATGCGTTGACTCCAATCGATCAGCTCGGATACGCCCACCAGGACCTTCTTGGGATCGCAGCCTCGGAGCTCGCACGTCCCCCCAAAGGGCAGGGAGTCGATGACGGCCACGCTTCGTCCGGCTTCGCGGCAGGTGTACGCCACCGGCAGTGCCGCCTCGCCGGTTCCGATCACGATCACATCAAGGTTTGCTGTCAACGTCTACCTCCCCGCCGTTGGTGAGTGATTTCCACTCTTCGGTCGCCAGCTCATTGGCCTTTGTGAGCGTGAGGACTCGACCCTGCAAACCGTACTCGGTCGCCCACTTCTGAGCCGAGGCGCGATCCGCGATGGGGCCTCCCGTTGCGGTCATCGAAGCTGACGGCATGCAGTTCGTGGCCAACGATCCCGCGCTGCTTGTCGAAGCGAATCGTGCCTGGATCCGCGTCGTGACCACCCCCGCTGGAAATCGCGCTTCGCCAGCCACCCGGCGAGGGGCGACTTCGCCATAAGGGTTTCGCTCCTGGCTGAGCCAGCTGAGCGACGGTGGCTTGACGGTCACCATCTGGTGCCTCGAACCCACCAGACCGCAACCGCGTCCCGGGACTGTGGTCCAAGGGATACAGAAGGTGGGCCGAGAACGGACATAAGCCGGGTTCTGTCGGAGTGAGTTCACTTCTCGCCTGCGAATACGAAACGACATCCAACGACACGGCCTGATCGACAGCGACTGTTCCCTAATTGTTCCCTAAGGAACGCTGACTTACGTGTCGCATATGGCCCGCGCCGCGTCGAGTCTCCTCATGGTTGAGGACGCACGGTCCCGAACCGCACTGAGGAACGACCCGTTAGCGACCTTTGCAACAGCATGGTGACGTCGCTCGGAGAGATGATTCCGACCAGCCGGCCGCTGTCGACGACCAGCGTCCGGCCTTCGCCGCAGCCGTCCGAGACGCCAAGTAAGTTTGTGACCGGGTCAGCCGGGCTGGCCGTCGATACGCTGTCTAGCGGACAGGTGACGTCTTTAACAAAAGTCGTTGCTCGAGCCTCTGGCGCAACGTTCCTCAGGGCTGCCAGGGTCAACAACCCGCTCAACCGTCCGCCTGAGTCGTGGGTTGGAAAAGTCGAGTGCCGCGAGGCCAACACGTAGCCATGAAGCGCATCCTCCACGGTGATTGTGTCTGGAGCCTGCATGGGATTGGGGGTCATCACATCGCGCACGCTGACTCCAGACAGTGCCTGGCGGATCAGACCGCCCGTCTCTTCGGAGCGCGCTGCGCCGAGTAGGAACCAGCCCAGAAAGACGGACCAGACGCCACCGACCAAGCTGCCTGCGAAAACGAAAGTGGCCAAGCCGTACGCAATCAACAGGTAAGCGAAGCCCATGCCGATACGAGCGGCAATTCTGGTTGCTCGGACACGATCACCCGTGCGAAGCCAAATCAAGGACTGCAGAAGCCTGCCTCCATCCAGCGGGAAGGCGGGGACCAGGTTGAACACGGCGAGCGAGATGTTTATGTAGCCCAGCCATGACAAAGTGGCGGACACAAGTCCTGGATGGTGGCCATTGCCCACCGCAACGGAAACGAAGTAAAAGACTGCGCCCAGCACCAAGCTAGTGAGGGGACCTACAAATGTGAACAAGGCTTGGGTGCCGGGTGAGTTTGTGTCACTGCTGAACCTTGATACGCCGCCGAACAGCCAGAGCGTGATCCCTTCCACTCTGACCCCGCGCCGCATCGCAACGACCGAGTGCGCGAGCTCGTGCGCGAGCAGTGAAGCCAGGAACACGAATGCGGATATCACACCGGCGGCCCAATAAGCGCCGGCTGCCTGGCCCGGTGCGGCCGACGGCAGAATGTTGGTCGCCAGGCTCCACGCGATGAGGGCGGCCACGACCACCAGGCTCCAGTTGAAGCCAACGTGGATGCCGGCTATTCGGCCAAGGCTGACGTTCTCATTCATATCGCTCACTGTCCTTCGGGCGGGGGCCCGGCGGTTCTGCTGGTCGTAAGGGATCGTGGCCATGACGACTTGGTTCTCCTATCACTGGTCTTGGGGGGTGAACACGAAATGTCGAGTGCTGGCGCCGTCGTGCGGCACCCGGTTTGGTCCGGGTGCCGACGACGGTCGTGATTAATCGGCTCCGGCGGCCCTAAGGATCAAATCGGTGACTGCGCCAGGGTGAGACATCATGGCGACGTGCGAGGAGTCGACCTGGACTGTGTGTGCGTGCATTCGAGCGGCCATGAAACGCTCAAGGGCGGGAGGAATCGCGTGATCTTGGTTTGCGACCATGTACCAGGACGGAATCGTTTTCCAAGCAGGGACACCTGACAGGTCGCTCAGGGTTGATATCGCTCCGGGTCGCTGAGAGGCCGCCATCACCGCAGTCATCGCCGCGGGAAGGTCGGCAGCAAAGACGTCTCGGAAAACGGTTGGGTTGATGTAGCCGTCGACGCCTCCTGGGAACGGACGGAAGACGAGGTTCTGCGGCGTGAGCATGCTTCCCGGGAACATTCCCACGAGCCCGCCGGAGGTCTCTCCGGCGTCAGGCGCGAATGCGGCGATGTAGACCAGAGCCTTAACGTTGGGGTTACCCGCGGCGGCATTAGTGATGACCTCTCCGCCATATGAGTGTCCGACCAGGACGATTGGACCGCTAACGCTGGCCAGGACGCTTGCGACGTATGCGGAATCGTTGGCCACGCCGCGGAGCGGGTTTGCCGGGGCAAGAACGGTGTACCCGCGGTCTTGCAGTCGCGTGACGACTCCGCTCCAGCCAGAGGCATCAGCGAAGGCACCGTGGATCAGGACAATCGTTGGCTTTGGGCCGTTGTCGTCCTGCGCGCTGAATCTAGGTGGGCCGGCTGACGCTCCCGTCCCGGCGAAGAGAATCACGCCGGCGAAAACGGACAGAAGCGCGAGCAACATTCGCTTCAGTCTTGGACTGCGGGTCGAACTGTGGATGTTCATGACTACCTCTACCTCTCTAGATTTTTATGGGACTACTTGGCGTAGCGCTGGATGAATGCGAGAGCCGTGTCGGCGACCTCACGCCAGCCGCTGTCGATGACGAGTGCGTGCCCTCGGTTGGGGAGTTCGATGATCTCGGTCACGCCTTGGTTGCGCTTCTGCTTCTTGTAGGAAGCGTCCGTGATCGCCCAGGGAACCTGGTTGTCCTTGGCGCCGTTGATGAACAGGAGCGGCCCGCGGTTCGGGTTTTTGGTGTCGACCTTCGCCTCGGTCCACGGATTGATGTTCGCGGTCGCCGCCTGGAAGAGAGGCACGCCGGAAGCCGGCACGGCATACGTCTTGTACAGGTCCTTGGCCTCGTCCTCGGTGACTGCATTGGCGAATCCGTAGCGGAACTGGTCGTAGGTAAGCGGGACTGCACGATTGATGTTGAGCGGATTGCTGAGGACGGGTGCCCCCGCCTTCAGCGCAGAGAACGGCAACGGGAGCACGCCCCGGAACGGCCCTGGGTCAATCGCCACCGTGGCTGCTGCCAAGCCGCGCCCGGCGAGGATCTGAACTAGCAGGCCCCCGAAAGAATGCCCAATAATGGCCGGCTTCTTCTTCAGTCCGCCCATTACCTCGGCGTAGTGATTCGCGACCTGCCCAACCGTCTTGTGGGCGAACACCTCGGGGTGGGCGTTGGCCTCCTCGACGGTGTCTGCATCATCAGGCCACCCTGGCTGGACCGACGCGTAGCCGGCCTCGTCGAAGAGTGCGGCCCAGCGGTCCCAGCTGCTGGGCAGGAGCCAGAGGCCGTGGACGAAAACCACGGGAGTCTTGCCGGTCGAGTTGGCGTGTTCGATCTGGTCGGCGACTTTGCGATCGATCAAGACGGACATGGTTTGCTCCTTTTCGAGGCGCTGGATTCAGCAGCGGCGGTTGGCGGGTTACACATCGCCATGCAAATGCGTCATGCCGCCTGGTGATCCGAGCGTATGAATGCACCCGGTGACCGCGCTTCGGTCAGATGACTGAATTTTTCGTCGCGTCTCGCCGTTCCGCGCGTTTGGTGCGCGCTCCCACGGCCGCGACGAGTGGAGTTAGGCGGTCCCGTTCCCAGGCACTCGGCACGCCTTTCGATCGGCGGCGTGCAGTCAGTTCACGATGATGTCCCGATGCCGGAACCGAACGCGCCGGTCCTGGCCCGAGGTTGCGAAGTTTGCTGGACGTCGGCCCCAGTCATGCCTGATTCAAATTGGGCGTTGACAGTGTTGGAGATGGTGGGACACTGCCTAGCGTGACCGCCGATGTCGGCCTTCTTGTAGGTCGCGATCGCGAGATTGACGCGATCGAGCTTCTATTCGACCGGGCTGGAGGGCCGGAGAGAGGGCTGATCATCCGAGGGGAACCCGGTATCGGAAAGTCAGCTCTCCTGATTGAGGCTTCGCGGAGTGCGAAAGAGCGTGGCATGCTCGTTCTCAAGACCACCGGAGTCCAGTCCGAAGCGAGGCTGCCGTTCGCCGGATTGCACCAACTCCTGTGGCCCGTGCACGCACAGATGGACCTGCTACCTGCACATCAACGTCAGGCCATGCTGGCCGCCTTCGGAATGGTTGACAGCGAAGCCCCTGACATGTTTTTCATCTCTCTGGCAACGTTCAATCTGCTGAGCGCGCTTGCAGAGACCCGCCCGGTTGCCCTCGTCGCCGATGACATCCAGTGGCTGGACCGTTCGACTTGCGACGTGCTGGCATTCGTGGCCCGCCGCATCGACTCTGCCCCAATTGTCTTGTTGGCATCCGATAGGGGCCAGGTCCAAGGCTCTCTTGAGAGTTCAGGGCTGCCACAACTGCACGTCGAGGGTCTCGATCACACCTCGGCGGTGGCCCTTCTGGACCGCAACGCCGCTGGCCTTGCAGCTCCGGTCCGTGAGCGTCTGCTCACCGACGCCGGCGGCAATCCGTTGGCATTGTTGGAGCTTCCTGTCGCCTGGAAGGGGCTTCCCGAAGGGGCCGTTCCGCCCCCCTGGTTGCCGCTGACCACACGACTCGAGCATGCCTTCGCAGCTCGTGCACTGGAACTGCCCGCAGCTACGCGATCGCTACTCCTCGTCGCAGCCCTTAATGATGACGAGGCGCTGGGCGAGACACTCGAAGCCGGATCAGCGATCGTCGGTCACGAATTCACCGTCCAAGATGTTGAGCTGGCGGTGGCGGCTGACCTAATCGAGGCCGACGGCGCAGCGATTCGCTTTCGTCATCCGCTCGTTCGATCGGCAATCCACCAGGCGGCCAGTATCTCCCAGCGTCAGGCCGCTCACGCTGCGCTGGCGGGAGTGCTCGTGAGTCAGCCCGACCGCGCCGTATGGCATCGAGCGGCATCGACGATCGGCCCAGACGATCAGGTTGCCTCTGACCTGGAGGCGGCCGCCGCACGCGCCCAGCGCCGGCGCGGTACAGCCGCGGCCGTTGCCGCGCTGGAACGAGCGGCCCAGCTCACCACCGACCCCTCACGCCGAGGCGGTCGCCTGCTGCGGGCGGCGGCGCTAGCGGCGGAACTTGGTCGGCCCGACGTGGTCATACGTCTGCTCGAGGAAGCGGATCCGCTGGACCTGGCAGCCGCCGAACGCGCCCGCCTGGTGTGGATTCGGGAGCTGGTCGAAGATAGGTTCGCAGAAGCTGCACGGGTGGGTCCGATCGTGGCGCTCGCAGACCAAGTAAGGAACCAAGGTGACATCGACCTCGCGGCGAACATACTCCGGACGGTCGCCACAGCCAGCTGGTGGTCGGCACCGGACCAGGACACACGAGATCTCGTGGTCGCTGCTATTGAGCGGCTGCCCTTGCCGGTCGACGACCCGAAGCTGCTCGCGATGCTCGCATCGGCGGACCCGGTTGGGCGGGGCGCCCTCGTCATCGACCGAGCCTCCAGGATGTCAGCTGACGCCCGCGATGACGCCGAGGGGCTGCGGCTGATCGCGGTCGCGCTGAGCGCGTTGGGCGAGCTCGATCAGGCGGCAATGTTCCTGGCGGCATCCATTCCCAGGCTGCGCGACCAGGGGCGCCTAGGGCTGCTCACCCATGCGCTCACGATGCAGGCGATGGGGGCAGTACACCTCGGGAGAGCGGACCTCGCCATGCTGTCGGCGGAAGAGGCCAGCCAGCTCGGCCGGGAGACCGCACAGCCGCGTCTCGCCGCCTCCGCCCTGCTCGTCAAAGCCCAGATTCTTGGACTCCGTGGCGAGATGGACGCCGCGAACGCGGTCATCGGGGAGGCCGAACGGGCGGCGGGGCCGGTGGTGCCAGCACCGCTGCTCGCATGGATCATGATGGCAAGAGGCGCCGCTGCGCTCGGCGGGGGCCTTCCCGATAAGGCGTACCAGCATCTGTGGCCCATATTCGATCACTCGGACCTCGCTCACCATCTCATGATCGGCTCGTGGGCGTTCGCGGACTTCGCCGAGGCTGCAGTTCATAGCGGGCACACCTCGAACCTTCGCGTTGTGATCGAGGAGATGGAAGGACTTGGGGCGGCGATAGGGTCTTCAGTGCTACGGGCCGGCCTTGCCTATGCACGGCCGCTGGTAGCCGACGATCAGGAGGCGGAGCAGCTGTTCCAGGTCGGCCTTCACCCCGACTTGGCGGTATGGCGCTTCTCCCGCGCGCGCACGCAAATGGCCTACGGCATCTGGCTCCGCAGGCAGCGCCGCGCCGCCGAATCACGCGCACCACTGCGGGCTGCCCGCGACCAGTTCGACGCACTCGGCGCACCTCACTGGGCAAACACGGCCCGCCATGAGCTTCGCGCGACGGGTGAGAGCAGCGCTCGGCACGGCGCGGATCAGCCGGACGAGCTAACGCCACAGGAATTACAGATTGCCCAGATGGCCGCTACAGGACTGACCAACCGTGAGATCGGACACAAACTCCACCTGTCACATCGCACGGTCAGCTCGCACCTATATCGAGCGTTTCCCAAGCTTGGGATCACCGCTCGTTCCGAGCTGAGAAGCGCCCTCCCGCCGTCATCTAATTAATCACGGGGAGCCGGCGTCGCCAGCCGTCGCGTAGATCGCCCTCCCGATGTGCCGGGCGATTGAGCTCGCGTGCGAAATCAGAGCCAGATGTGAGCCGTTGACCTCGATCGTGTCAGCACATGCACGCCGAGCCATGAAGCGCTGAGCGTCGGGGTGGATCGCCTGGTCCTCGGTGCCTACGACGTACCACGACGGCAGTGTCCTCCAGGCTGCCGCACGCGCCTTCTCTTCGAGTGCTGAAGCTGCGACTGGACGCTGGACGACGGCCAGCACGGCCGCCCGGTCGCCTCGAAGACCTCCGGCCAACGACTGCGGAAAGGCATCGAGTTTCGCGTATAGGTCGATCGCCGTCCCGCCGCTCGGACTGGGGACCTCGGCGAAGCGCAGCGATGCAGCGAATGAGGTTTCGGGGAAGTCGCGTGCCGTGTCAAGACAGCTTTCGCCCTCTGCGAGCGCGTATCCGTTGACGAAGACCAAGCCCACGACATTCGCGGCCTCGGCGCCGGCTACGCCGATAACCGCGCCGCCATAGGAGTGGCCGACGAGTAAAACAGGCCCGTCGAACTGCGCGACGACGCTGGCGATGTAGGCCGAGTCGCTGGCCAACCCGCGCAATGGGTTAGCCGGGGCAATAGCTTCTATCCTCGCCGCTTGCAGCTCAGCTATGACTCCCGACCAACTCGATCCGTCTACAAACGGGCCATGGACGAGGAGAGCGGTCGGGGCGCTGCCGTTTCGATATGACTGCGCGCCGCTCATAGGCCGTCGGCGGTGAATTCGCCGACGCGGGCCATCGTGGGTGCGGACGTATCGTGCGTCGGCTCATGGAACGTGGTCATTGCACTTCCTTTCGTGATTCCTGAGATAGGCACGCCGGTGGCGGTCCGCCCGCGAAAGGCGTTGGGCCGCTTGCTGGTGGAGCGAGCGTATGAACATGAGGCGCGACTCCGCTTCCGTCACGTGACTGCATTGGGGGGGCCTCACGGTCGTGACCCGTGCGTCCTCAGGGCTTAATGCACTCCGGCAGCCGCCGAGGGCGAGTGTCAGCTTGATAGTGAATATCAGGAGGACACAGAACGGAGCGCTACTGTGCTCCATGCCATCAGCGCGTTCGGCATGCTAACCAAGGCGCGGCGCGAACCCGCCTGATGGACGGAAGGGACACTGTAGGTCGCTTTCCACATCAGCTTTTTCGGCGAGCTGTTCCTTAATTGTTCCCGCTAACAGCCCGATTCGCTGCGAATCTGAGTTCAGGACGAAAGATGTGGGCCGAGAGCGGCGATAAGCCGGGTTCTATCAGAGTGAGTTCAGTTCTCAGCCGCGAATACGAAACGACACCCAACGACACGGTCCGATCGAGAGCGACTGTTCCCTAATTGTTCCCAAAGGAACGCTGACTTACGTGTCGCATACGGTCGGCGTCGCGTCGGGCCATCTTGTGGTTAAGCGCTCACGGTCCCGAACCGGCACAACGGCGTGTCCTTCGCTATCCCGGCGGGTCCTTGCGTGTCCTCCTGTACTCAATCGCTGAGCTCGTCGTGTCCTCTCGAGTCCTCCCGTGTCCTCCTGGTTCCGGAATTGCGTGACAGAGCTGTGACCTCCCGTGGTGCACCGCTGGGCACCTCAGGGGTTTCCTCGCCAACTTTTGTTTCAGTTGGGGTCGATTGAGCTGAGACAAGCGGGCCAGAACACACTCCAGGCCGAAGGTGTAGGCGTGGCCGGGGCTATACGCGCTGCCGTGGGCAGCGCCCCGCCGCTGACTCAACGCGAGCAGCGACGGGATAAGTCGTCTCGGGCGACCAGTGGACCTCTAGTCGCCCACTATTCGTTGTCGTCCATCGCGATGTCCTGTGCGGCCCAGCTGCCAAACCTCTTGAATGCCGGGGCTGGTCGGCGTGAAGCCCAATTTGGTTAGTACGGCCTTGGAAGGTAGATTGCTTCGGGCGACGTCCGCTTTTAGGGTTTGTACGTCGGCTTGGCTTAGGAGCCATTCAACCTGTGCGCGAACACCTTCGGTGGCGAACCCGCGACCCTGACGCGACTCAGCAACGCCGTAGTACAGCCAGACGACTTCGGGCTGACGGCGGTCGGCTTCGAATCGCGTGTAGCCAAGTAGTTCACCTGCGGCCGCATCCGCAAGCAGATGCATTCCGGCGAATTTGCGCAGGGAGTCAATGAATGGCTGTGCTGGTACATGCAGCGGCGTGAAATCGGGCGCCCACGTGAAGCCAAGGTTTTGCTGGCTAAGGACGGCATTCGCCATCGCCCTTGTAACCGGAACGAGCCGCAGGCGCAAACTCGTCAGTTCAACCGTGGCTGGTGCCACCTAGGCGTACGCGATCTGTCTCACGGAGCCCAGGGAACGCGCTCCACCTGCCACACGGCCAGCGGCCATTTGAGCCGATTGAGATACACACCCTTGAATCTGAACATCGCCATTAGGGTCATTTCCATGTACCACACGATCAGTTTCCAGGCTTGCACCCAGGCCTCGTGTGGCCGCTCCGGGTCGTTCTGCTTCACATGGATGAACTCGTTGCGGAGGCAGGTGACCGCCCAAGGTCCGGAAAGCCAGCCTTCGCGCAATGCTTCGGCGGCAAGTTCCTTGAAATGGACTGGAATAGCAGTCGGGATTCCATAGTGCTCAAGAAGTCTCGTAATCGCACGGCCAATCGGCTTGATTTCATCCCAGCTCTTGTGTTGCCCGTCAATGAGAACTGCGTAGACAAGCATTTCCAGACCCACCTGTCCAAGGGCGACCGCGCGTTGGAGCGATCGCGGGATGTTCGCATCGAGGTAGTACGCGATTCCCATTTGCACGACTCGGGTCCAATAGGGATCAAGCCAGCGGTCCATAAAGCTCGGAAAAAGGTTCGCCAATTCGTTGGCTCGCAATTTGCTTGCCCACCCAAGCGCGGTCTTCCAAGGCGCGAGATTCGGGTCACCCCATTCTGACCAAACGGGTTTGCCTGTTTCGTCGAAGCCAACAGGTAGTACAGGGCCTCCGGCTGTGCCAGTTACAAAACTACTGAACCAGTACAACGCCTTGAGCATCTCGCGGGCTTGACCGCGACTGAATGGCTGGCCATCCTCACGCTCCAACCGACCAGCGTGAGTAATCGCGTATCCGCCGGTTCGATCAAGCTCGGCGGCGATATCGTTGAGCCCAGGGCGATTGTCGATCGTCACGCGCCACCCAGCCCCTGACAAGAGAAGTCGGCCCCGATTGACCCCGTTCCCGTGTCGAATCGAGTCACCAACGTAGTCGAAGAAGTTCGGCAGCTGAAAGGTGACGAAGCTCAATACCTGACCGGTGCCGATCTCCAATCGTGTCAGCCGACCACTGACGGGTGCCTTGCGATCATCGTTGGGGGAAGGCTCCGGGGGTATTGGCACCACGTTGAGGTCTGCTGGGCTCCACTCTAAGTCGATGTCCCGCATTGCAAGATCGAACAGATCGAAGGAGAGCTTGTCCGGCACGTCTGCAACAGACCGGTAGCGCAGTTGTGGCGTCGGTTGCCAAGCAAGCTCGACGTCACCATCGATCGAGAACTCGCCTTCCGCGGAGTTGCCACGAAGTTGGCCACTGTAAAGAGGGATGGACTCATTCGGTGCTCGAAATGGATGGAACGGCTCAATTGCTTTGGGTAGCGAGTCAAGCAAACGCTCGTATTCCGAGTTCACAATGCACCCGCAAAGACTCGGAGCAAGGCGCTTCTTGCAACGTCGGCCAATATTCGAACAGTCTGATGCACAAACTCGCTTGGTTGATCGACACCCCTCTGGGACAAGAAGGGCGGTACCAGCACGGGTCCATAGAACTGTTCGAGTCCTGGCATTCGCTCACCGTGCGCCGCGGCGGACCTCAACTCATAGACCTTGGCGCTTCGAAGCAAGCCGGCATCAGAGCCTTCAGCGACCAGGTCCACCGTGGCCCAGAATCTGCCGCTGGCAGTCGCTGGACTAGCGGCCAGGTCACCCCTCTGCACCAGCAACCGCGCCGCCTGCTCCAAGGCCGCCGTGAATGCCACAAGGGCAAATGTCGGGTGCTCCGGTTGAAGTAGCTTCCCTTCGCGCCACAGAGTCAGCGCTGCCGATCGCGTGGTCGGGGTCTCGTCAAAGTAAGAATGCCCCCAAGCTTGGTTGAACCACTCAGGAAGTCCCACTTCGTTTCGCAGGCCGCGCTGGGGGACATCGGTGCGGTGCCAGACCTCAGGTGGCGACGAATCATCCAGCAGCCGTGGTTTCATTCCGTCTGAACGCTGCGGACCAACGCGGACCTGCCACGACTCGTTCCACAAGAGACTCAACAGGCAGCAGAGCTTGTGCAACACCTTGCTGGCGTCGCGCTCGGACACTGGCCAATCACTTCCGGTCCATTGACCCTCAGCCACGATTGGCCACGACACGGACTGCATCCACCCAAGTTGAAGCGTGCGGATGTACTCGACCAGCTGGCGCTCCGCTGCTGTGAGCACCAAGGCTCCGTTTCCGATGGAATGCCGTCCACTTAGGACCCGACCAGCGTCGTGTGGGGTAGTCAGGTAGCCCGAGGCTTCGAGCGTCAGCGCAGGGCGGATCATTGCCCACCATTCAGGTCCCGATTCACTCAACATGCTATCTCCACGTCGCGCGCTCGTTCTTGAGCGTGAGGACTCCAATCGCGGGAGTTGTGTCGGGTCGCAAGCTGTACTCCAACATCGCCTCGGCTTCACGTTTTAGATCGACCGCCTCAAACACGATCTGGGCTAGCGCTCCGTTGTTAATCGACATGGCCTTCGTCTTGATGATCCCGCGGACGACAGCGCGGTCGTGCTGACTCAGATCGATGGGCCGAATTTCTTGTACGCCGGTGAAACCCGCCGTCAGCAGCGCGTCCGTTAGGGCATTGATACCCAACATCGACACGAAGGCTAGGTAGTCGCAGATCAGTGCAGCGCAGATGGCGGGTCTGAACGGGTAAATCGAAAATGGCGCGCGCCCCGGCGCCAATCTCAGGGCGTCGGCAGACGTAAGTAGGAATCGGTCACGAACGGTGTTAAGCCCAGCTTTCAGGAGCGCCTTGTCATCCCTGGCAGCGTAGGTGCTCCACGGCGTCCCAGAGTCCCAGGCTTGAACGGGTGCGCGAGCCGAGACCACCCAATGACTGCGGAGCTGCCCAACGGCATGGCCGGTGCGCCATGCGTCCTCTAAGGTGCTAGCGACCTGGCGAAGGTGTGTCTTGTACTGCTTAGTCGATCGGAAGAAGCTTCGCGGCACGCCGTCATCGCCAACGAGCGGGGTGTTGTTGACCACCGCGTTGATTGCCACTTGTGCGCGCTTCAGTTGCCTACCCCTGAACCTTGTCTTACAGACGCCACGAATGCTCTTGACCTCAGCAATGACCCAGCGCTCCGGGTTGCAGGCGTGCGAGTTGGCGTTAACCCATGGGGCGTGCATCTCACTGCAAATCGTCAGGTCCCCAACAGTCAGACAGTTCGTCACGTCGTGAAGAATGGCGAAGTGACCGTCCCTTTCCCACGTGTCCTGAAGCACCCGGAGTTCGCAACCAAAACCGACCTTGCCGAACAGATTTGGGTCGCTCCGGTTATGACCCAGAGCCACTATCAAATGACGTTCGTACGCGAGAACCTTCCATGCGAGTCCATCCCCGACACTGCGCAGCTGACGACATATACGGTCGGCCACGATTCGTTCCAGCCGCCAGTCCACGGCTTGCCAGCTCGGATCGGACTCCGCGCCCCCGCGCAGCACACGTTCAATCTCCGAACACTGCGTCCGCCACTCGTCAGCTGAGTAGATGTCGGCGACTAGTTCGCGATGGAATTCGTAGTAGTCAGCTGGCATTCGGAGCTTGTGCAGACGGGCGACCAGAGCCCGTACTACGCCGAGATTCTGCTTGTGCCTTTCGTGCGTCAGCACCTGCCTCAGATCCGCATTTGACCGGCTACCCAGCCGCTCATTGCGCTCCCCTGGCGCATAGGTCGCTTTCATGGCCATGAGCCTATCTGGGTCGTTCTGAAACAGGGCGCGGGTCAGTCTGTGCTCGCGTCAGCCTCGGGTGTGAAGCCCAACTCGGCCAGGCGGCTCGCTCGTATCGAGTACTGCACGAAGTCGCCGCCCCCTACCATTCGGCCGATCTCTAACTGCAAATCGTCCGCGACCTGTGCATGCGTTAACTGGTGAAGATCAAGCCAGCGCCGGTACGCCGCCTCTCCAATCGAACGTCTTTGGGCTGGGACGATCTCCACCCACTCCTCGCTCATCTCGCTAGCGATGCTTGGCCGGTCTGGCCCAGCTTCGCTCGACGCCTTGGCGTCTTAATCGTCCATGTGCACTCGAGAGCTGGGTCCTCGACGACTTCGCCCGTCGTCTTCAAGCGATAGGTGCCAGGTCGTGCCGGCTGGACGGACCGGAAGTCTGGCGGCAAGGTGAAGAGTTCGTCATGGCCAACGCGTCGGATGCCGATCCCTTTCGTTGTGTTTGCAACCTCAATCGTCCCGTGGAATTGCAATCGTTCTCGCAAAGTGCCATCAGATTTGAGATAGGTAAGCGCGACGATCACATCCTTCCCTTGAATGAATCTCGCCTTTCCGCGATTTGGTAGGAGTTCACCCTTCGTCCCCACTTCCCAGACATCGAAGATCCTGTCTCGGCTGAAGCGAATTTTGTTCCCGGCTTGGAAACCGGCGGCGTCGACTTCGCTGATCGTAATGATGCCAACACAATCCTTCGGACCAACCCTGGTCAACCGGACCCATATGGCCTCGTTGTCCCAGAGGTCGGCACCCTCTTTCTCGTCGTACGCCACGATCCGCAGCTGGACCTCTGTCGACCTACGAAGTCTGGCGAGTATCGATCGGGATGGGTGCCAGAACTTACCGGGGTTGTGACGTGTGACGCTGGCCGCGTTGATCAGGATGTACTTCACAAGCCAGCCCTAGGTGGTCATGAGCTCGCTAGAGAGCCGGGTCTACCGGTTCGCTCTCAAGAGCGAGCACGCCGAAGACACACTCGTGAACGCGGTACATAGGCTCCCGCGAGACGAAGCGAGTGAGCGACTCGATCCCTAAACCGAACTCACGTAGAGCGAGCGACCGCTTGAGAGCGAGCGTGCCGCGGTCACGCAGCCTCTCAAGGTTTCCAGGCAGGTCGTATTCAGGCCCGTAGATGATGCGCAGGTACTCAGGTCCACGACACTTGATCCCCGGTTGGATGCCACGCCCGGACTTCGCGATGAACTCAAGCGGCTTGACGACCATGCCCTCTCCCCCCGCCGTGGTGAGGTCAACCCACCACTCAATCGCGTCGCGCTGATTCCCCTCGTCCGCAAGGTCGACAACCTTGAAAGGGGTCGCAGAGATGATCGGGGCTCCAGCTCCGGCAAGAAGAGCCGTCTGTTGCATGTGCCATTGGTGCGTTTGGTCGATATAGGTGGCTCTCTCGGTCGCGAGAATCTGGAAAGGGGCGATCCGCAAGTCATCGACACCGTTCACCGGCCAGCAGTAACGACGGTAGGCCTCGACATACTTGGCGGCCGCCTTCTCGCGCCGCGCGAGGTCGTCGTGAAGCACCTGGAGATCAACTCCTCTTTCGATCGCTTGACCGACCGCCGCAGCCGCAAGCCCAAGCGACGTCGTGGCTGCGATACCGACGGGTGCGTACTGGTCGACGAGGAGTTCCTGGGCCTTCGCTGACCACGGCATTAGCTCGCAGTCGAGGCAGACCCAACTCGTGTTGAACGTCTCCCAGAATCCCGTGGCCGTCAGGGTCTCCCCCATCACCTCCAGGAGTTTCCGTTCCAGGTCGCCTTCGGGGAACATCGGCCTGCCTGTGCGCGTGTAACAGACACCGATACCGCTCCGAGGCGCGAGCCCAAAACGCTCGATTGCAGATTCTTCGTCGCGACACACGATCACCACGGCTCGCGAGCCCATGTGCTTCTCCTCGCACACAACTCGCTCGGCACCGTGCTTCCGGTAGTACGCGAGTGCTTCGTCCGGGTGCTCGAGCAGGCCTGGGCGCGAGGTCGACTCCGTAGGAGACATCGTCGGCGGAAGGTAGATCAGCCAATGCGGATCAATCGCAAACCGGCTCATCACCTCCAGAGCAGCCGTTGCATTCTCTTCCCGGATAGTGACTTTGCCTGCGAGCGGGGTCTCGACAAGCCGTTTACCAAGCACGTCGCTGACGTCGAGCAGGTCGTCGCGCTCTGGAGCAGGAGCCGCCACGGGACGTGTCGGCTCGTAGTAAGAGCGAGCCGCCGGCACGGAGACTAGTTCTTTTTCCGGGTAGCGCAGCGCAGTCAGTTGTCCTCCGAATGCACACCCGGTGTCGATATTCACGGTGTTGTTCAGCCAGCGAGGCTCGGAGACAGCCACATGGCCGTAAACGACCGTTGCCTTGCCTCGATAGTTCTGGGCCCAATCAACGCGGATCGGGAAGCCGAATTCGTCGGTCTCGCCGGTGGTTTCTCCATAGAGCGCGAAATCGCGAACACGACCTGACGCCCGGCCTTGCATGTCTTCTTTCAACCCGGCGTGCGCTACAACCAGCTTGCCGTCGTCCAGAACGTAGTGGCTGATCAGGCCGTCCAAGAACTCAGCAGCCTCAGCCTTGAGCCCTGAATCGGCTTCGAGCTGCTGCAGCGATAGCTCAAGCCCGTGGCTCACCTTGACGTCGCGGCCGCGTAAGGCGCGCGACAACTTTTGGTCGTGGTTGCCAGCGACGCATAGGGCAATACCGTCGCGCACCATAGTCATAACCAGTCGAACAACCCCCGGGGAGGCGGGACCGCGATCGACCAGATCTCCAACAAAGACGACCCGGCGTCCTTCAGGGTGGGTTACGTGGCGCGCTCCGTCGCTGCCAGCGGTGATTGAGTAGCCAAGCTTTTCGAGCAGACCGACCAGCTCGTCGTGGCAGCCATGAACGTCTCCGATGATGTCGAAGGGTCCGTGGTCGCCTCGACGGTTGACCCACAAAGGCTGGCGAATGATTGTGGCTGCCTCCACGGCTTCGACCGAGTCCAGGACATAGACGTAGCGGAATCCCTCCCGCTGGAGGCCTCGCATCGAGCGCTTCATCTGGTCTCGCTGGCGGTGAATCACGCCCGATGGCAGGTTTCGATTCGCGCGACCACGGTTCCGCTCGACACACAACTTCTCTGGGAGATCGAAGACGATGGCGACCGCGAGGCAGTCGTGGTCACGGCCGAGGGCGACAAGCGGCTTGCGCGATTCAGCCTGAACGCTCGTCGCGTCGACGACGACGATCCGCCCCGATCGCAACCGTTCGCCAGATATGAACTGGAGCACGCGAAACGCGGCTGGTGTGGCAGCAAGATCATTCTCGTCGTCCGAGACCATTGCTCGACAGAAGTCCGAGGAGATCACCTCCGTCGGCAGAAAGTGCTTGGCTGCAAAAGTCGACTTGCCCGACCCAGATGGTCCGATCAAGACAACCAGCGACAGCTCTGGGATTGTCAGGTTCATCGCGTAAACACCGCCATTTGCGTCGGCGCACCCACCTCGGGGTCCCCATCGCCGATGCCCTCGAACGCGACTCGGTAGCCGAATCGAGTCGCGACCGACTCAGACCAGCTATGGAAATCGCCGCGGTTCCATTCGAATCGGTGATCCGGGTGGCGGAACTGGCCGGCTCGAAGACCGCGGAAACGCACGTTGTACTCGGCGTTGGGCGTGGTCAGCGCGAGGACTCCCGGAGCCGCAAACTCGAAGACCGACCGTTCGAAGGCGAGCAGGCGCTCAGGATGCAGGTGTTCGACCACCTCGAGCACAGCCGCTCCATCGAAGCCCGCCAGACGGCTATCTCGATACGTCAAGGAACTCTGCAGGAGTTTCAAGCGCGATCGCTTGGCTTCCGGCATGCGCTCAAGCCCCAATCGTTCCTTGGCCCGTGTAAGCGCCGACATCGAGGCGTCGATGCCCACCAACTCCTCGAAGAATGGGTCCGTAAGTAGCCTGCGTAGGAGCCGACCCTCGCCGCAACCGAGGTCGAGAATCCGCTTGGCGCCCGCCGCCCTGAGGACCCGCGCCACAGCCTCCATCCGCTGGTCAGCGAGACCTAGCGGTCTTTCGATCGCCTCTTCGGCTGATTCGGACGGCTCTCCATCAGCCAACTGGGGCTCCTCTTGCAATAGCCGCTCGAAAGCTTCAGTCGTGAACGACCGAAGACCCTTGAGGTACCTCCTGACGATGAGGTCACGATCCGGGTGGCCGGCTAACCAGTCGCCTCCCCGCAGCAATAGCTTGTCGACCTCGGCTCGATCAACCCAGTAGTGCTTGTCGTCGTCCAGGGTCGGAATCAGGACGTAAAGGTGCTGCAGCAAGTTGGCCAGGGTCTGCAGCCCGGTGAGCTCGACCGTCAGATATTCACTAGCACCCCAAGCTGGGAATCGCGCGTCGAGCTGGTGCGGCTTTGCCACTACCTCATAGCCGAGGGGCTCGAAGAGGCGTCGCAGAATCGGCTCGCCGCCCTTAGACGGCAACATGGCCAATCGCGCAGTCAAGGGAATCGGGGTCGTGGCAAGTTCGGGACGATCCTTGCTCGATCCCGACATCGCCGAACCGAAGACCTTGAGCAACGCCGTGCTCATGAATGAAGAGGCGACGTAGGGTCGGTCGTTCACGTACTGGCGCAGGCTGGAGCGGCGACTGGTTCGGGCCAGCGTGACGGGGTTGATGTCGACGAGCAAAGCCACAGTGCAGCGCTCTTCTGTAGCTTCGGGATAGAAGACGTGTGCCTTTCCGACCGACAGGTCGAAGGTTTGGGCCTTCCCTGGATTCTTGTGCAGCAGGTAGCCGAGATCCGTGGCAGGACGGTGCGTCGTGGTGATGGTAAGCAGCACTTCAGCTATTCCTCCCGGGATTCGCCGGGCAGGAAGCTGGCGAAACCGGGACTACTCCTAGGCGGCGGGCTCGGCCCACAGGCGAGCGTCAGCCGTCCAGCTGGGCCTGCCTTGGGACACGTGGTGAGAGGTGTGGTTGTCCATCGCCGCCAGCAATCCTAAAGCTATCGCTGAATCGACGGTTTGCCCGGGCCTGGGGATCCGCGTTTTCTGAAGTGAATCGGTGTGGGTTTCGTGGAGGCTAACCGCCTTGGAATTCTGAACCCGGGTGTCTCACGGTCCTGACCCGTGCGTCGTCAGGCTTGAAGCGCTTGGGCGGCCGCCGACTGCGGGTTCGCTCGATAGCGGAAACCAGGAGGACACAGAAGGCACCGGAAACCAGGAGGACACAGAAGGCATCGCTACTGTGCTCCATGCCAACTGCGCCTTCCGCATGCTGACCAAGGCGCGGCGCGAACTCACTTTTGGACGAAGGGGACACTGTAAGTCGCCTTCCACCGCTGCTTTTTCGACCAGCTGTTCCCTGATCGTTCCCTCTAACAACGTACTTCGCGACGAAACTGAATTCAATACGACGGGTGTGGGCCGAGGACGGCGCGTAAGCCGGGTTCTGTGTCCCTCGCGGGACGGTGACCATCTGTCTGGGGCGCCGGTTGCCCGGCGTCTCTAGCGACCGTTACCCGAGGACTGGGCGAGCCGCCGTTAAAACGTCCTCCTATTTGGTCTTGCTCCGGGCGGGGTTTACCTGGCCGGCCGATCTCCCGGCCGCCGGTGGGCTCTTACCCCACCTTTTCACCCTTACCTGACAGCTGCTCTCCGGAGATAGCCGCTGCCCGGCGGTAATTTTCTGTGGCACTTTCCTTCGGGTCGCCCCGACTGGGTGTTACCCAGCGCCCTGCTCTGTGGAGCCCGGACTTTCCTCCAACGCTATTTACTTCGCCGGCGGTCACCCGTCCGCCTCGGCCCGCCGGTAAGTCTACCCGCGGACGTTCGAAAGCATGCCTCGGCGTGCATTTCACGCAGTTGCCGGCGCCGACGGGTTTGGGCGTTTCCTGTAGACCCTAGCCACCGAACTTCTTCTTCGGCACCTTCTCGTCGATCGCCTTGTTGGCGAGGGCGTCGGCGCCGCGGTTCTTTTCGCGCTCGACATGCGCCAACTTGAAGTCAGGAAATTGGTCCAGCAACTCCTTCGCCTGCTTGTGCAGAGGCATCAGCTCGGAGGCCTTGAGCCGCCAGGTGCCGTTCATCTGCTCCACGACCAGCTTGGAGTCGAGAAAGATCTCGAGGCGGTCGGGATTCCAGGCTTTCGCCGCCCTGAGCCCTTCGATCAGGGCGTGGTACTCCGCCTCGTTGTTGGTCGTCACGCCCAGCCAGCGATGCAGACCCTGGAGCCGCATTCCGCTCTCGTCCTCGATCACGATGCCCGCTCCAGCCGGACCCGGGTTGCCGCGCGACGCGCCGTCGGTGAACAACCGAAGGGTCTTCACGACATCACCAGGATGCGGCTGCAGTTCTCACAGAGCACGATCTCGTCGCCCTTGCGCAGCAGCTGCATGCCCGACGACGTGACCGTGACGTAGCAGGCCTGGCACTGGTTGCGGGCGACCTCCGCCACAGGTGGATGCGCCCGCACGCGCAGGTATGCGTTCTGCGCTGGGACGGGGACCTGCGCCCAGATCGCCTGGCTGTCGGCCTGCACCGCGGCAAGCTCGGCCTGCCAGGTTTCGAGGTCGCGTCGCAACGTCGGCTCATCCGAGGTTTGGCGCGTTCGAGCTTCTTCGAGGTGCTCCGTCGCCTCGCGCACGGCGACGTCCGCCGCTTCGGCGTCGTCCATGAGGCGGAGCTGCACCTCTTCGACCTCGGCGAAGCTCGTCTTCAGATGCTTCACCTCTTCGCTCAGCTGCATGAGATCTGTCGGGTTGCGGATGCGGCCGCTCATCAGCTCTTTCTCGCGCGAACGCATTCGCGTGCGATGCGCTTCTCGATCGCGGTCGGAATCGCGCAGGCGCAGCTCGATCGCCTGGCTGTCGGCCCGCGCCCGCTCCAACGCCTCCTCCGCGGCCACCACGTCCGGGTTCGCGGTCAGCAGCGACTCCACGCGCTCGATCTCGTCGCGCAGCTCTCGCTCCCTCTCGACCAGCCTCTGGTAGGCCAGCAGGAGCTGCGCCGGCTTCATTCGAGGACGACCAGGACCTGGCCCTCCTTGACGACCTCACCCTCCTTCACGCGGACCTCTATGACGGTCCCCGCGCGCGGTGCGGTCACCGGGATCTCCATCTTCATGGACTCGAGGATGAGCAGCTCGTCCTCCTCCCCGACATGTGCGCCCGGCTGCGTCTTGACCTTCCAGACGCTGCCGACAAGCTCGGCTTTCACTTCCGTCATCTCGTCTCCAAATAGTCGTTCATACAGGAATGTTCCCGTGCTTGCGCCATGGCCGGTCGATCTTCTTGCTCCGCGACTGCTCGATGCCCTTCACGATCACCCGCCGCGTTTCGGCCGGGTCGATCACGTCGTCGATCATCGCCCAGCCCGCGGCGAGGTAAGGGTTGATCTGCGCCCGGATCGTCTCGATGAGCTGCGCGCGCGTCGCCTCCGGGTTGTCGGAGGCCTCGACCTGCTTGTTGAAGATGATGTTGACGGCGCCCTCCGGTCCCATCACTGAGATCTCTGCGAAGGGCCAGGCCACGATGGTGTCCGGCTGGTAGCCCTTGCCGCACATCACGTAGTAGCCGGCGCCGTAGGCCTTGCGCATGATCACGGTGACCTTCGGCACGGTCGCCTCCGAGGTCGCGTACAGCATCTTGGCGCCGTGCCGGATGATCCCCTCCTTCTCGACCTGCGAGCCGACAAGGAAACCGGGCACGTCCATCAGGTACACCAGCGCGACGTTGAAGGCGTCGCACATGCGGATGAAACGCGCGGCCTTATCTGCGGAGTCGGAATCCAGCGCGCCGCCCTTCTGCATCGGCTGGTTCGCCACCACGCCGACTGAGTGGCCTCCCGCGCGCGCAAAGCCGATCACGATGTTCTTCGCCCACGTCGGCTTGATCTCGAACCATGACTCGGCGTCGAAGATCGCTTTGATGACCTTTCTGACGTCGTACGCGGCGCGCTGGTTGACGGGCACGATCTTTTCGAGGCCTGCGACCAGGCGGTCCGCTGGATCGGCGGTGTCAACGAATGGCGGCTGCTCCAGGTTGCTGGACGGCAGGTACGACAGGAAGCGGCGCACCGTTTCGATGCACTCGGCGTCGTTTTCGACCTCGTTGTCCCCCACTCCCGACTCGTAGCAGTGGACCTGCGATCCGCCCATGTCGTGGTCATTCACGTCCTCGCCCGTCGCCGCCTTCACCAGGCGCGCGCCGCCCAGCGCCATCGAGGAAGTGCCTTTGACCATCGGCACGAAATCGGCGAGTCCGGGGATGTAGGCGGTTCCGGCGGCGCATGGTCCCAGCATCGCCGCGACCTGCGGGATCACGCCCGACATGTGAACCTGCTCCGCGAACAGCCAGCCAGTACCGGCGAAGGTCGATCCGGACGCCTCCTGTATGCGCGCGCCGGCCGAGTCGAGCAGCCAGACGATCGGCTTGCGATAGCGCAGCGCCAGCTCGCGAACCCGGGCGGCCTTGAACTGCTCCCCCACCGCGCCCATCGAGCCGGCCATGACGGTGAAGTCGTAGGCGATGACCCAGACCTGGCGGCCATCGACCTCGCCGTGACCGGTGACCACGCCGTCCGCGGGCGCGGTGTCGGAACCGTCTCGATTCTGAGCGAGCAGGCCGAGCTCGACGAAGGTGCCGGCGTCGAACAGCAGGTCGATGCGTTCGCGCGCGGTGAGCTTGCCGCGCTCATGCTGCTTTGCGACCTTTTCTTCGCCACCCATCGCAAGGTTCTTCTTGCGCCTGGCGCGAAGCTCGCCGATCCTTAATTCGTACTCGTCGGGCATCGCCGGAATTCTGGCAGAGCCTTCGTCCCCACCCGGCGCCTCGCGCCGACCTCCCCGGCAAGCGGGGAGGTGAAATTCTATTGGCCGACCAGCAGGTCCTCGCGGCCGCGCCAGCGGTCGAGGAACCGGTACATGTTCCGTTTGGAGAGCCGGTCGCGCTCGCCCGGCTCCATGGATTCCCACAATCGGTGCTCGTGCTTCTCGACCGGAAGACCGCTCACGACGACCGCGCGGCCTCCCCGGTCGCGGAGACGGAAGCTGAACTCGACGTCGGCGATGCGGTAGAAGCGGAACCTGGGGTCGAAGCCGCCGGCGGCCAGCGCGTCCTCGCGGCGAAAGGCGATGCAGTAGCCCTCGATCGCGTCCACTTCCGGGCCGGCGCTCTCGGCGAACTCCTTCAGCGTGCCCTTGCCGCGGAGGCCAAAAGGTCCGGCGACCACCACGGTCGGGTCGGCGAGGACCTCGAGCAATGGCGTGATGGCGTCGCCCTTCAGCTCCACACCTGGGTCGAAAAGCACCACCACGGCGCCTCCCGCGGCTTCGATCCCCGCGTTGACCGCGGCGGCGAAGCCCAGCGGCGGGTCGAGCGTGATGACACGCAGCCGTTCCGCCGCGCGCTGCTTCAGCCAGCCCGCGATGCGGGGATCGCCCGAGTTGTCGACGACGATCGCCTCGAAGTCTGCCTTCGTGTGCGTGAACACCGAGAGCAGCCATCTCTCCGCGTCCGGCTGCCAACCGTGGACGACTGTGAGCAGCGTGACCGCACGAGACGTGGGCCTGGGTCCGACGGCGGGTGGGGCTTTGATCGCCTGCAGCTCGCTGCCTGTCCCGCTGTCGACGACCTCCCACCCACCGGCGCGGAGCCGTTCACGAATCGCGTCGGCGGTCTCGAAATCGCGAGCCTGACGGTGCGCGATGCGCTCGTCGATGAGAAGTTGCGCTTCCTCTCGGTTCACATCAGCCCCTCCGGCGCTTCGACCACTCCCGCGCTGCGCGCGGGGACCCCAGTGGATGGGGAGGACAGCCCCCGGTTCACATCAGCCCCTCCGGCGCTTCGCGCCACCTCCCCATGAATGGGGAGGACAGCTCTCGGTTCACATCAGCCCCTCCGGCGCTTCGCGCCACCTCCCCATAAATGGGGAGGACAGCTCCCGGTTCACATCAGCCCCTCCGGCGCTTCGCGCCACCTCCCCATAAATGGGGAGGACAGCCCCCGGTTCACATCAGCCCCTCTGGGGCTTCGCGCCACCTCCCCACGAATGGGGAGGACAGCTCTCGGTTCACATCAGCCCCTCCGGCGCTTCGCGCCACCTCCCCATGAATGGGGAGGACAGCTCCCGTCGTATCCCATCAGCCTCCCCATCAATGGGGACGACAGCTCTTGGGTCACATCAGCCCCTCCGGCGCTTCGCGCCACCTCCCCATAAATGGGGAGGACAGCTCCCCCATCAATGGGGAGGACGGGGACGAGATCCGGCGGTTATCCGTTCTTCCTTGCTTTGACCGCGGCGGTCAGCGCGGGCACGATCTTCAGCGCGTCGCCCACCACTCCGAGGTCGGCCATCTTCATGATCGGCGCCTCGGCGTCCTTGTTGATGGCGATGATCACCTTGGAGGTCTTCATGCCCACCGTGTGCTGCATCGCGCCGGAAATGCCCACCGCGATGTAGACGCCCGGCCGCACCGACTTGCCGGTCTGGCCGACCTGCATCGAGTAGGGCACCCATCCGGCGTCGACCACGGCGCGGCTCGCGCCGACCGCGCCGCCCAGGGCGCTGGCGAGGTCTTCGAGGAGCGGGAAGTTCTGCGGCCCGCCCATGCCGCGGCCGCCGCTGATCACGACCCGCGCCTCCTCGAGCTTCACCTTCTCCGACGCTTCGACCACGCGCTCGGTGATGTGGGCGCGCTTCGAGCCAGCCGCCACAGCGACGTCGAGCTGCTTTACCTCGGCCGCGCCGCCCGACTCCGATACCTCGAATGACTTCGGGCGCACGAGGACGATCGCCGGCTTGCCGTTCGCCTTCATCGAAGCGACCTTCGCGCCTCCGAAATACGGCACCTTGGCGACGAAGCTCCCGCCGCTCGAGGTGATGTCGCTCGCGTTCGAGATGAGCCCGGTGCCGAGACGCGCCGCAAGTCGCCCAGCCACCTCACGCGAGTCGGGAGTGAAAGCGAACAGGATCAGGTCGGGCTTTTCCTTTTCGTACAGCGCTGCGATCGCGTCGGTGGCGGGCTCGGCGATGTAGTCGTCGAAGGCCTTGTCCTCGTTGACGTGGACGACCTTCGCGCCATGCTTGCCAAGCGACGCAGCAGCCTCCTTGGCGCCAGTGCCGAGCGCGACGGCGTAGACGTCGCCCAGCTCGCGTGCCCTGGTCATCAGCTCGAGGGACGTGGTCGCTACCTTGCCGCCGCTGAGCTCTGCGTAGACGAGGATGCTCGCCATCGCTAGATGACCTTCGCTTCAGCGAGAACTTTCACGATGCGGTCGACCGCGCTGCCGTCATCCTGGATGACCTCGCCTGCCTTGCGCGTCTCCGCGTCGACCACGCCTTCGATGGTCTCCGCCGGATCGCTCTTCTGCACCCCGAGGTCGCTCAGCGAGAGCAGCTTGATCTCCTTTGAGCGCGCCGCCATGATGCCCTTGAGCGACGCGTAGCGCGGCTCGGCGATCGCCGCGGTGACCGTGACGAGCGCCGGCATGGATCCCTCGACGACCTGGTAGCCGTCGGCGGTCTGACGATGCACCTTCACGGTCGACCCGTCGACCTCGACCTTCTTGGCGAACGTGAGCTGGGGAAATCCCAGAAGCTCCGCCAACATCGGCGGCACCACGCCGGTGCTGCCATCGTAGGACTCGGTCGCGCAGATGACGAGGTCGGGCTCTTCCGCCTTGATCGCGGCCGCGAGGACCCGGGCGGTCAGCAGTGCGTCGGCGCCGGCAAGCAACGGATCGGTGACCAGCACGCCTCGGTCGGCGCCCATCGACAATGCCTTGCGGAGCCCGTCCCTGGCGCGTTCCGGGCCCATCGAGACGATGACGACCTCGCCGCCGTGGGCTTCCTTGAGCTGCAGGCCTTCTTCGACACCGCACTCGTCCCCGGGGTCGAGGACGACCTCTTTGTCGCGCGAAATGGTGTTGTCCGCCTCGAGAGATAGCGTCGAGTTGGGATCCGGCACTTGCTTGACGGTGACGACGATCTTCAAGGTGCTGCCGCCAATTATCGCTGCGCCGAAAGGGCGGCATGGAAGCGCTCGAGGTCGGCGGGCGTGTTGAGGCTCTCGAACTGCGCGGGGTCGAGACCCTCGAGCCACGTGACGTCGAGGCTTTCCACGACGTCGTGGGCGGTGAACTGCCCGGCGTCCAGCGCGCCGACGATCGACGGCAGGGCCGTCTTGCGGTAGGCACCGCACACAGGCTCGAACAGGCCGTCGTGTCGCGGTATGGCCGCGTCGCAGTTCCGCGCCGCCGCGACGGCTATCTCAGCCGCGCCCTGGG
>Ga0209648_10000715_pt1 | contig 25895 bp, 27 predicted proteins | sample GraSoi2013_115cm_FD_185830 | JGI IMG/M metagenome (GOLD analysis project Ga0209648, IMG submission 185830) | Grasslands soil microbial communities from the Angelo Coastal Reserve, California, USA - Sample 9_17_2013_115cm (SPAdes) (version 2) | ecosystem: Environmental > Terrestrial > Soil >... | reverse complement strand
ATTCGCGGGCGAGCCCGTCCCGCCGGTGACGGGCAGGGGCGAGACCACCAGCATGAACTCGTCGCGCCCTTCCTCGACGCACGCGCGCGCCAGCGGCTCGAGCAGCGCGTTGTCCACGAGCCCCACGCCGTAGGCGAAGAGCGCCGCGTGGACGGCCCACGGGATGTCGTAGCCGATCGGCAGATGGTCGAGCATGTCCCAGACCAGCACGCTCACGTCGTGGTCGCGCAGGAACGGCAGGCACGAGACGTGGAGCCCCGGGCGTTCGGGTTGGCCGCCGCCCACGGTGAAGGGCCGGCTGTACGGCCGCTCGGGGTCCTGCGCCTGCCAGGCCTCGCGCCCGCAGTAGACGGCGACCGCGTCGCCGGGCTCCAGGCGGACGCCGCGCTTCGCGAGGATGTCGTCGAGCTCCCAGCCGTGGACCGGCGCGTCGTGCGTCACGCACGGCACGCCGCGGTGGCGGGGGACGTCGAGCATCACGCCGCGGGTGATGATGCCCTCGCGCCAGTGCTCGATCGAGCCGAAGCGGGCGCCGTCGAACGTGATCTCCTTGCGCGGGTCGCGCCCGTTCCACATCGCCTCGTCGTCCCAGGTGTGGCAGAGCGCGTCGATGTGGGTCGAGGCGACGCCGTGGTAGTAGATGCCGTAGTAGTCGGCGGCGAACCCGCCCTTGCCGCGCGGGTGCGTTTTCATGAAGTGGTGCGCCGGCAGCGCGTTGTTCGGCCCCGGCTCCTTGGGGAACGGCCGGCTCAGCGACACGCTGCGCCCGCTCCGGACGAGCCGGGCCGCCGCCGCGCGCTTGGCCGGCGTGACGAGGTTGAGCGCGCCCACTTGGTCGTCCTTGCCCCAGCGCCCCCAGTTCCGGCGCTCGCGGATGTAGCCGAGGACTTCTTTTTCCGATGGCAGCGGCTGCTTGGGCATCCTCGCCTCCCGGTGGTTGTTCGGTGACGACGGGCTATCGTATCAGCTATGATCGCGCCATGACCTGGTCACTCGCCGATACGATCCGCGAGCACGGGCGGGAGCGCGGTGCGCTGCCGATGATCACGTTCGGAGCGCGCACGATCACCTGGGCGGAGATGGACGCGCGCTCGAGCCGGGTGGCGCAGGGCCTGCTCGCCGCGGGGCTTGCCGAGCAGGACCGCGTCGCCTTCGTGGACAAGAACGGGCCCGAGTACTTCGAGGTCCTCTTCGGCGGCGGAAAGGCGAACGTGGTCGACGTGGCCGTCAACTGGCGGCTCCAGCCCGCCGAGATGGCCTACATCGTCAACGACGCCGAGGCGAAGCTCCTCTTCGTCGGGCCCGACTTCCTCGGCCACCTGGACGAGATGGAGCCGGTGCTCAAGACCGTGCAGAAGGTCATCGTGATCGGCGCCGAGCCCCGGCGCGAGACGCACGAGCGCTACGAGGCGTGGCTCGCGCGTCACGAGGCGCGCGACCCGGGGCGCGTCTCGGCGCTGGGCGACGTGGCGATGCAGCTCTACACCTCGGGCACGACGGGATTGCCGAAGGGCGCGATGCTCACCAACGGAAACCTCGGCACGCTCCTGCCGCACGTCGGCCCCTTGTGGCACGTGGACGCGACCTCGGTGAACCTCGTCTGCATGCCGCTCTTCCACATCGGCGGGTCGGGCTGGGCGCTGGTCGGCATGGTACGCGGCTGCCACTCGATCCTCGTGCGCGAGTTCGTGCCGCAAGAGATCCTCGCGACGCTCGAGCGCCACGGCGTGACGAACGCCCTCTTCGTCCCCGCGATGCTCCAGTTCCTCACCGCGGTGCCGGGCGCGGCCGAGCGCGACTACTCGGTGCTGCGCGCGATCGTCTACGGCGCCTCGCCGATCACGAACGAGGTGCTCGTGCGCTCGATGAAGACGTTCCGCTGTCCTTTCACGCAGGTGTACGGGCTCACGGAGACCACGGGCGCGATCACGCAGCTCCCAGCCGCCGACCACGCGACGGAGGGACCGAAGGCGCGTCTCCTGCGCTCGGCGGGCAAGCCCTTTCCGTGGGTCGAGCTGCGCGTGGTGGATCCGGCGACCGAGCGCGACTGCCCCGCGGGAGAGGTGGGGGAGCTCTGGACGCGCTCGGTCCAGAACTTCAAGGGTTATTGGAACAAGACCGAGGAGACGGCGCGGACGCTCGGCGCCGACGGCTGGCTCAGGACGGGCGATGCGGGCTTCCTCGACTCCGAGGGCTACCTCTTCCTCACCGACCGCGTGAAGGACATGATCATCAGCGGCGGCGAGAACATCTACCCGGCCGAGATCGAGAACGCGCTCTCCGACCATCCCGCCATCGCCGACGTGGCTGTGATCGGCGTGCCCGACGCGCGCTGGGGCGAGACGGTGAAGGCGATCGTCGTGCCGAAGCCCGGCATGGCGCCGCGCCCCGACGAGATCATCGCCTTCGCGCGCGCGCGCCTCGCCCACTTCAAGTGCCCGACGTCGGTGGACTTCGCCGCGACGCTCCCGCGCAATCCGTCGGGCAAGCTCTTGAAGCGCGAGCTGCGCGAGCCCTACTGGAAGGGGCGCGAGCGCCGCATCAACTGACGGCGGTCACGCCCGACACGCGGCGGGAGGGGCGGAGCGCACGTCGCGCGAGCGGCGCACCCTACGCCGGCGGGAGCAGGTCGGCCACCGCGATCTCCTTGGCGGGTGCGGCGAGCGGGGTGAGGGAGGCGGCGCGCGCGAGGTACTGGGCGTGCCGGTACTCCCAGCCGAAGCGCGCCCCCGGGTTCTCACCGGGCCGGCGATAGACCTCGAGCACGGCGGCCGTGAGGTTCAAGATCCAGTAGTCCGCGATCCCCGCGCGCGCGTAGAGGCTGCCCTTGTCGCCGTGGTCGAGGGCGAGCGATGTCTCGGCGATCTCGACGACGAGCACGGGCGTGGAGGCAGGTCCGGACGCGTACTCCCACGGCCCGCCCGGAACCACGACCACGTCCGGCTCGGGCTCGGAGGCGTCGTCCAGGGCGACGGGAAGGTGCGGCCGAACGTGGAAGCCGGCGCCGAAGGCCCGCGCCAGCACGTCACACAGAGCGGCGAGCGCCGCGCCGTGACGGCTGCCCTGGGGCTCGCGCACGACGAGCAGGCCGTCGAGCAGCTCGAGGTGCTCGTCCGCGTGGAACACGCCCTGGTCGACGAGCCGCTCGTACTCGACGCGCGTCCAGCGTCGGGTCCTGAGCGGCGGATCGCCGAGCGTCATCGGGCCCATGATACTCGCGCGCCCGGCCGCCGAGCAACGAACAAAGGAGATCCGCGTACGATGCTACCCTACCGCCCCGGGAGGGACCGACGGCATGCGGCTCGCGGGCAAGCGCGCGCTGATCACGGGCGGCGGGACGGGCATCGGGCGCGCGACCGCCGAGCTGTTCGCGCGCGAGGGCGCGGCGGTCATGGTCTCCGACCGGCGGCGGGCCGAGCTGGAGGAGACGGTCCGGCGCGCGAGCCGGGCCGGCGGGCGCGCGGGTTTGGTGCAGGGCGACGTGGGCTCGGCCGCCGACGCCGAGCGCATGGTCGCCGAGGCCGTGACGACGCTCGGCGGCATCGACGTCCTCGTCAACAGCGCCGGGATCATCGTGCGCAACGCGTCGGTCACCACCGTCTCGCTCGAGGACTGGGAGCGAATGCTCCGGATCGACCTCACGGGCGTGTTCCTCGTCTCGCGCTTCGCGCTCGTCGAGATGGTGAAGGCCGGCCGCGGCGGATCCATCGTGCACGTGTCGTCCGTCGCCGGGATCGTCGGTGACCCGAAGCTCGCGCCGTACAACGCGACCAAGGGCGGGGTGAATCTCCTCACCAAGAACATGGCGCTCGACTACGCGCCGCACGGCATCCGCGTCAACGCGGTGTGTCCGGGCCGCATCTGGACGCCGATGCCGATGAGCCGGCTCAAGCCCGAAGACGATCCCGAGGAGATCCTCGCGCGCTGGGGGAAGAACATCCCGCTGGGCCGGGTGGGCATGCCGGAGGACGTCGTCGCCGCGATCCTGTTCCTGACGGCGGAGGAATCCTCGTGGATCACCGGCACGTGGCTCGTCGTGGACGGCGGCGCCACGTGCTCTCACCCGCCGATCGGCTGATCGCCGATGAGCCCCGGCATCACGACCACCGTCGTCGGCAGCTATCCGCAGCCGGGCTGGCTCGTGGACAGGGCGAAGTTCCAGCAGTCCGTCGTCCCCCGCGTCCGCATGCCGGAGGTGTGGCGCGTGGCCGAGTCCTTCCTCGCCGAGGCGCAGGACGACGCCGTACGCCTCGCGGTGCGCGACATGGAGCGCGCGGGCGTGGACGTCGTCACCGACGGCGAGCAGCGGCGCGAGTCCTATTTCAACCAGTTCGCGAACGCGCTCGAGGGCGTGGACCTCGACCGGCCGGGGACCGCGGTGAGCCGCCTCGGCCGGCCGATCCCGGTGCCGCGGATCGTCGGACCGATCCGCCGCGCGCGGCCCGTGTGCCTCGGCGACGTGCGGTTCCTCCGCTCGGTGACCGACCGGCTCATCAAGGTGACGGTGCCCGGACCGTTCACGCTCGCGCAGCTCGCCGAGGACGAGCACTACCGGGACCCGGCGCGGCTCGCCATGGCCTATGCGGAGGCGGTGAACGCCGAGCTCCGCGACCTCGAGCCCCACGTGGACGCGATCCAGCTCGACGAGCCCTACCTGGAGGCCCAGCCCGAGCGTGCCCGCGCGTACGCGATCCCGGCGATCGATCGCGCCCTCGCCGGGCTCGACAAGCCGACGTGCGTCCATCTCTGCTTCGGTTACGCGTACTCGCACGCGCTCGCGGGGAGCACCAAGGCGAGCGGCTACTCGTTCCTGGCGGAGCTCGACCGGTGCGGCGCGCGGCAGGTGTACATCGAGGCGGCGCAGCCGCGGCTCGACCCGGCGGCGCTGGGCGCGCTCCCCTCCTGGGCGTGCTCGACCTCGGCGACCCGACGCCCGAGACGCCCGACGCCGTCGCGCGCCGCCTCGAGGCGGCGCTCCGCCACGTGCCGGCCGGGCGCCTCGTCGCGGCGCCCGACTGCGGGATGAAGTTCCTGGCGCGCGACGTGGCGTTCGCGAAGCTCCGCGCCCTCGTCGCGGGCGCGCGCCTCGTCGCCGGCGGGCGCTAGATCGCCGGCGCGGGCTCAGCGCCCGCGGAACAGCGGCGCGCGCTTCTCGACGAACGCCCGGATGCCCTCGCGCGCGTCCTCCGTCTCGAAGCAGACGTTCTGCGCGAAGGTCTCGAACTCGAGCGCCGCGCGCAGGTCGGCCGCCTCGCTGTGGTAGAGCGCGCGCTTGGCGAGGCGGATCGCGACGGGCGGCCCGGCGGCGAGCTTCTTCGCCAGCTCGTAGGTCGCGCGCATCAGCTCCTCGGGCGGGTAGACGGCGTTCACGAGCCCGAGCCGCAGCGCCTCCTGGGCGTCGATGACGTCGCCGGTGAAGACGAGCTCGCACGCCTTCGCCATGCCGACGAGGCGCGGCAGGAAGTAGGTCCCGCCCCAGTCGGGGTGGAGGCCGCGCTTGACGAACGCCTGGGTGAACTTCGCCGCCGTCGAGGCGAGCCGGATGTCGCAGCCGAGCGCCAGGTTCATGCCGGCGCCGGCGGCGGCGCCGTTCACCGCGGCGATCACGGGCTTCGGCGCGTCGCGGAGCGCCAGGAGCACGCGGTCGCGGAGCGGCGCGACCTTCTCCGCGAGCGGGCGCTCGGCGCGGCCCTCCTTGGCCTCGTTCATGGCCTTCACGTCGCCGCCCGCGCAGAAGGCCTTGCCGGCGCCGGTCAGCACCACCGCGCGCACGTCGCCGTCCTGGCTCGCGCGGAGGACCGCGGCGTGGAGGTCCTCGCGCAGCGTGTCGCCGAGCGCGTTGAGGCGCTCGGGACGGTTCAGCGTCAGCGTGGCGACGGCGTCCTTCACCTCGTAGAGCAGGCACTTGTAATCGCTCATGCGCATTACCACTACATGGAAGTATCCTGCTCGGCAAGGAGGAGTTCATGCGACACAGGATCGCGGTGATTCCCGGCGACGGGATCGGCAAGGAGGTCGTGCCCGAGGGCCGGCGCGTCCTCGACGCGGCCGGCCGCCGGTTCGGCTTCGACGTCGAGTGGACGACGTTCGACTGGAGCTGCGAGCGCTACACGAAGACGGGCCGGATGATGCCGGAGGACGGGCTGGACCAGCTCCGGGGCTTCGAGGCGATCTTCCTCGGCGCCGTCGGATCCCCCGGCGTGCCCGACCACGTCTCGCTGTGGGGGCTCCTGATCCCGATCCGCCGCGGGTTCCACCAGTACGTCAACCTCCGCCCGGTGCGGCTGCTCAAGGGCGCCCGGTCGCCGCTCGCCGGCCGCGGGCCCGCGGACATCGACATGCTGATCGTGCGCGAGAACAACGAGGGCGAGTACTCGGAGATCGGCGGGCGCCTGTACCGCGACACGCCCGAGGAGCTCGCCGTCCAGCAGGCGATCTTCACGCGGCGGGGCTGTGACCGCGTGATGCGCTACGCCTTCGAGCTGGCGACGAGGCGGCCGCGCCGTCACGTGACCTCGGCGACGAAGTCGAACGGGATCATCCACAGCATGCCGTTCTGGGACGAGCGCTTCGCCGCGATCGCGAAGGAGTACCCGGGCGTCAAGACGGCGCAGTTTCACATCGACATCCTGACCGCCCACTTCGTCCAGCACCCCGACTGGTTCGACGTCGTCGTCGGCTCGAACCTCTTCGGCGACATCCTCTCCGATCTCGGCCCCGCCATCGCGGGCTCGATCGGCCTGGCGCCCGGCGGCAACATCAACCCCGAGAAGGAATACCCGTCCATGTTCGAGCCCGTGCACGGCTCCGCCCCCGACATCGCGGGCAAGGGGATCGCGAACCCGATCGCGCAGATCTGGACGGGCGCGATGATGCTCGAGCACCTGGGTTACGCCGAGGCGGCCCGCGCCGTCGTCGCGGCGATCGAGCGTCTGGTGGAGGAAGGCAAGACGCTGACGCGCGACCTCGGCGGCAAGGCGACGACGACCGAGGTCGGTCAGGCGATCGCCGCGCTGCTCTAATGCCCGTGAGACGCAAGGAGCCGCCCGCGCCCGCGCGCGTGCTGTCGATCCACGCCCATCCGGACGACCAGGAGTTCACGGTCGCGGGGACGCTGGCGAAGTGGGCGCGCGCGGGCAGCCGGATCGTGACGGTCTGCCTCACCAACGGCGAGGCGGGCTCGAACCGCCACACGAAGCCGACCATTCGACCGAGCTGTTCCACTTCACCCGTATCATCAACGACCGCCTCTCTTTTCAGGAGCGGGTCGATCTGATCGAGATGCTCTGGGAGGTCGCCTACGCGGACGGTGTGCTCGAGCCGACGATCGCCCTCCGGCGCGACCTCGCGCGCCTGATCCGCCGCTACCGGCCCGACGCCGTCGTGTGCGGGGATCCGACCGTCCGCTTCTTCGGCGCTCGCTACATGAACCACCCCGATCATCGCGTGGCGTCCGACGTGGCGCTCGACGCCGTCTTTCCGTCGGCGGAGACGCGCTTCATCTTCCCGGAGCTGCTCGACGAGGGTCTCGAGCCCCACCACGTCCGCGCCGTCTGGCTCCACGCCTCGGACCGCGCGGACACGTTCATCGACATCGCCCCCGTGCTGGAGGTCAAGATCCGCGCGCTGCGCGAGCACGCGAGCCAGATGGGCGACTGGAACCCGGCGCCGGTCATCACCGGCTGGGCCCGGCAGCAGGGCGCGCGCCGGCGGCTGCGCGCCGCCGAGGCGTTCCGCCGGATGGTGCTCGAGGACGACTAGGCGGCGACGCTCTCGAACACCGCGCGCGCGAGGCGGGGAAGCGCGGGATCCCGCGCGCCCATGATGAGCACGGTGTCGCCGGGCCGCGCCTCGGCGAGCACCCAGCGCCGCGCGGACTCGTGGTCGGCGGCGTAGCCGCAGCGGAGGCCTGCCGGGAGGTCGTCCGCGAGCGCCCGGCTCGAGATGTCCTTCGTGACCGTGCCGCCCGCGTAGAAGATCTCCGCGTAGCAGAAGCGATCCTCGGGGCGGAGCAGGCGCGGCAGCAGGGCCGCGAGCTCTCCGCGCAGGAAGCGCGCCGGGCCGAACCCGTGGGGCTGGAAGACCGCGAGCACCCGCGGCGCGCCCGCCTGCGCCGTGGCGATCGCCGCGCGGATCTTCTCGCCGTTGTGCGCGTAGTCGTCCACGACGCGGACGCCGCTCGGCGTCGTGCCGATCACCTCGAACCGGCGCGTGACGCCGGGGAAGCTCGCGAGCAGGATCTCGAGCGCGTGGCGCGCCACGCCGAGCTCGAGGGCGATCAGCGCCGCGGCCGCGGCGTTCTCGAGGTTGTGGAGCCCGGGCTGCGGGACGTCGAGCGCCAGCTCGTCGTCGTCGAGCCTCAGCACGCCGGACGCGCGGTGAGGACCCACGGTGTTGACCGTGAGGCGCGCCTCGGCACCGGCCGCGGCGCCGTAGGTGAGCGTCTTGACCCGGCGCCCGAGCGCCGCCGCCTCGGGACACGCGGCGTTGACGAAGAGCCGGCCGCAGTTCTCGGCGAACGCGGCGAACTGGGGACGGAGGGCCAGGAGCTCCCCGTGGTCCCGGCTCACGTTGTGGACGAGGCCGATCGCCGGCCGGTAGCCGACGAGCGTACCGTCGGACTCGCAGGCCTCGGCGACGACGGGACCCCCGGCGGGGCCGGCGGCGAAGGATCCGCCCGTGCCCTCGCCGACGAGCGTCGCGCCGCAGATCACGGTGGCGGGCACGCCCGCCTGGCCGAGGAGCCACGCGACCATGCCGACGATGGTGCTCTTGCCGCTGGTGCCGGCGACGGCGATGCCGGGCTCGCCGGCGTTGACTACCTCGGCGAGGAGCCGCGGGCGCGGCACGCACTCGAGCCCGAGCGCCTGCGCCGCCCGCATCTCGGGCGTGTCGGCCTCGACGGCGGTGGAGTGGACGAACCGGTCGATCGCGCGCGTGACGGCCGCGCCGTCGTGCGGGACGAGCCGGATGCCGAGCGCCTGGAGGTGCCTGGCGATGTCCGGCGCCCGGCCCTGGTCGAGCGCGCGGTCGGAGCCCTGGACATGGTGGCCGCGCGCCCGCAGGAGACACGCCAGCGGGCTCATGCCGGCGCCGGCCACCCCGGAGAAGTGATAGCGCATCGCGATCAGCCTATCACCGGCCTCGCTTCACCTCTCCAATTGACGCTCGTTTTCTGCCTCTCTCAGAGCGGGCGCGAGCGGACGCGGAAGTCGACGTTGGCCCGCACCCACTTCCACAGCCGCGTCTGGTCGGCCGGCTCGACCCCGGATGTGAGCTGATGGCGCCAGCCCTTCATCACCTCGGATTCGGTCGTCCAGAGCCTGACCCGCTGCCTCGGCACTTCCTTCCGCCAGTACTCTCCCACCTTGGGGCTCGCGAAGATGAGCCGTAGGGTGAGGTTCCTCGACAGGTACTCGAGCGGGCGGAGATCGATTTTCTGGTACATGGCCAGCGAGCCGGCCTTGACGCTCGCGATCGGCACGTCGGGAATGCCATCGGTCACCATCAGCACGGTGATCGGGCTGAGGACGAGGTTGCGTTCCTTGGCGATCCGGGCCACCTGGGCGAAGAACACGTTGAAGTCCGTGAGCGTATCGGTGGACGGGAACCAGCGCTTGAGGTCAGCCTCGATCTGCGCGATGTCCTTGCCCGCGAAGTCGAGGATCGGGTGGAAGGCCTTGGGCTCGCTCGCCGACTTGCCTCCGATGGCCGCGACGAACAGCTCGCGCGGCTGGCTGAGCCCGCCGAGGCCGTTGAGGTGGCCATAGAGGTAGTAGGCGAGGAAGCTCATCGCATTGGGATAGTCCCCCGCCTGGACGAAGGACCCACTCGTGTCCACGCCGACGAAGAGCGTCTCTCGTCCCACGCGGTCCGTCGTGGGCTGCTGCGCCATGGCCGTCGTCGCGAGCAGGGCGCCCGCGGCGAGCGCGACGGTGAGCGAGCGGACGCGGCGGCTCACAGGTTGCCCTGCCGTCGCGGCTGGAGGTGCATGCCGGCCAGGAGAACCTCCCGCGCTTCCGTCACCTCCTTGAGGCTCTTGAAGGGCAGGCTGAAGACCGGCCGGCCCGTCACGAGGACCATCGCGAAGTTCAGCGCGGCGGCGACCAGGTGCAGCACGGGCAGACCGAGGTACTCGAGGAGCTGGTCACTCTTCTCGTGGAGCCAGACGATCTCGCGCTTGAAATCCGCGAGCGGCGCCTGCCACCAGGCGGCCTCGGGCTCCGCCATCAAGGGTTGCCCTTCGGGGACCGTCATCGGCTGGCGCGAGATGAAGGCGAGCAGTGGCGCCGTCCCGTACTGGCCGAACAGGAACCACGTCATGCCGCGAATGCCGATCCAGCCGAACGTGGCCACGCCCATCGTGAACCAGATCCCGGGGTGGAACTTGTCCCCCGTCTGCTGGACGATCCAGGGGGTGATGGCGTCGACCAGCTCCCGGTAGAGGAACATGACCTCGAAGAACATGACGAAGATCTCTACCAGGACGATCTGGACCATGAACTTGAACTCGCGCTTCCGGACGGCGTCGACGAGCGCCTGGACGCAGGCGAAGCTGCCCATGATCAGCAGGAGCAAGAAGAACCAGAGGACCGTCCCGGTCGCTCGCGGCACCTGGTCGGTGCCGGCGAGGTCGGCCAGCACCTGCGACAGGGTCGGCATCAGCGTGTACGTGAAGATCGTCGCTTCCAGCGCGCACCAGAACACCAGCATCACGAAGGCGATCCATGGCACGCCGGGCCGGAAGTACCGGTCCGTCATCCGGCCCGTCACCGACAGCGGCAGGAGCACGAGCTGGCGGGCCGCCTCGAAGCCGAGCTTGACGGCGAGGCTGAGAAGCGTGACCAGCCAGCCGAACACGACCGCCCCCATCCGTATCATGCCCACCCAGTACATCCAGGCCGCGCGGGCGGCGTCCCACCACGTCAGCAGGAACGTCGAGATGAAATCGATACGCCGCGATCGGAACGGCACCGTGTAGACGGCGAGCGCCGTGCACCAGATGGCGGCGAGGCCGAGGAGCATCGGGAGCAGGACGAGGACGTACTTCATCGCCGCCGTCCAGACGGACGATGAGTCGGCGAGGAAGCCGAGCATGGTCTGCTGGAGGCGCGGCACCCACAGGATCGGCGCGGCGACCAACTCGGCGAGGTCGCGCCACGCTTCGGGCAACATGGTGATGATCCGGTCAATCATCTCTCTCCTCCTTGATTACGGGCCTTGAAAGTCGGAGCGCTCGATCCGAAGCGCGGGTGCGGCGGGCCCGTTGGCGACGCGCCGCAGCCCGGGGATCGCTTGCCGCTCGAGGGCCTGGCGCTCGCGCCAGGCCTCGAGCGCGGGGCCGGTCACGGCGAGCGCGAGCCCAGAGCCCGTCCCGTTGGTCGTCAGGGGAATGAGCACGGCGCCCGAGCTGCCGATCACGCGGTTCACGAGGTCGTGGCGGCCGATGCGCCGCAGGATCCGGACGACGTAGCGCCGGGTCTCGGGATAGGGCGGGACACCGCCGTAGAGCAGGACGGCCTGCTCGCCGGCGTTGTAGGCGGCCAGCACGAGCGGCAGGTCGCCGTTGAACCGGTCCATCAGCCGGCGCAGGTGGCGTACGCCGCCCTCGATGTTCTCGTACGGATCGAAGGTGTTCTCCACCCGGACGCTCGCGGCCGTTCGCGGCATCAGCTGCATCAGGCCACGGGCGCCCCGGCGCGACACCGCTCGCGGATTGAAGTCGGACTCGGCCTCGACGATCGCGGCGACCAGGAGCGGCGAGATGCGGTAGCGGACGGCGACCTCGCGGATGTGCGCCTCGATCGCCACGCCGAGCAGCTCGCTCGACCCGACCGCCGTCGCGTCGTCCGCGATGCCGGCCTTGCGCTCGATCCGCCGGGGCGCCTGAGGGGCATTCGGCCGCGAGATCAGATACGCGGGGAACATTATGAGCAGCAGGATCAGGAGTCCCAGCGCGCGGCGCGTCAGCAGCGATGGCGCGTCTCGCATGGCAAAGAGAGAAAAGAGGCAACGGGGGTGCCAGATCATCGTCTGGAGCCGACCGCGAGCGTTCTTCGCTAGTTAGCCGCGGCGGTTCGAGCGCTTTCGAAGGGGCAGGACGTCACTGCCCAGACACGCCGGTGCCATCCGGACGCGGTCACAGGTGTGGGCGCATCCGGGCGGCGGCGATGCGCGACAGGGCCGCCGCGAGCGGCCGGTCCTCGGGGGCGTGGCCGGCGAAGGTCCTCAGCCGGAGGTTCGCGCACTCGATGAAGCAGTCGAGGGCCGTGGCGAGCTCCGCCGGGCTGCTGGGCCTCCCGACTTCCACGAACGCGTCGGTCTCGTCGAAGATCACGTTGGCGGCGCCGAGCACGCTCGAGGCCGCGTGCGCCTTGAAGAGGCCGATCCAGTTCCGGTCGGGGGAGACGTTCAGCTTGAAGCGAACGCAGAGCCGATGGTCGCGGCGCTCGACCGTGAGCTCGCTGATGCGGCGGATCGCCGGCATGAGGGTTTCTCCGTGGCGACTGCGCCCGAGCGTCGCGCTCGGCGGGGACCGCTGAGGGCAGGCGACCGACACTCCGGTCTCGCTCATCGAAGCACACAACGCCCGGTGTGTCCAGACGCGGCGCGCGAGCCCTAGCTCCCGCGCTCGCTCGACAGCACGAGCGTCCCGGCGGCGGAGAGCATGCCGCCCATGCCGTTGACCAGCGAGAGCCTCACGCCCGGCACCTGGCGCGGGCCGCACTCGCCGCGGAGCTGGCGCGTCGCCTCGATGATCGGGAAGATGCCGTACATGCCCGAGTGGGTGTAGGAGAGGCCGCCGCCGTTGGTGTTGATCGGGAGCTTGCCGCCCGGCGTCGAGCGGCCGTCCGCGAAGAAGTGCACGCCCTCGCCGCGCCTGGCGACGCCGAGCGACTCGAGCATGATGGGCGGCCCCGAGGTGAAGGCGTCGTAGAGCATGATGTGGTCGAAGTCCCGCGCGCCGACGCCGGCCATCCGGAACGCCTTCTCGCCTGCGAGGCGCGTGGCCTCGCTGAAGGTGAGGTCCTTCATCTGGGTGACCATCACGTGCTCGGTGCCCTCGCCCAGGCCGCGGACGTACACGGGCTTCTTGGCGCAGTCCCGCGCCCGGTCGGCGCGCGTCAGCACGACCGCGCCGCCCGCGTCCGTCACGAGACAGATGTTCAGGACGTTGAACGGGTAGACGACGGGCCGTGAGTCGAGCACGTCTTGGACGGTGATGGGCTCCCGGCGGAGCGCCTTCGGGTTGAGCGCCGCCCACTTGCGCGTGGACACCGCGACCTGCGCCCACTGCTCGAGCGTGGTGCCGTACACGTGCATGTGGCGCGTGGTGATCATGCCGAAGAAGGTGGGCGCGCCGCCGAAGCCGAAGGGCGCCTCGTACTGGCCGGTGAGGCTCGTGTCGCGCCGCGGGGAGACGCCGACCCCGGAGCGCCCGGACTCGCCGTGCGAGACGACGGCCACGTCGCAGAGGCCGTGGTGGAGCGCGGCGACCGCGTGGCCGACCTCGATGATGAAGGAGCAGCCGCCGACGCTCGTGCCGTCCACGTAGCGCGGGGTGATGCCGAGCGCCTCGCCGAGGAGGGCGGGGGAGTGCTGGCCCGCCGTGAAGATGCCGTCCACGTCCGAGATCCGGAGCCCCGCGTCGCGGACGGCGTTGGCGACCGCCTCGAGGTGGAGCGTGAGCTGGCTCTTGCCGGGCAGGTTGCCGATCTCGTCGCTCTCGTCGACGCCGACGACGCACACCGAGCCGGAGAGCGCCTTCAGGTCCGCCACGGGGCTCACCGCGCCGGCTCGAAGAGCGGCAGCGTGATCTCGTCGGTCAGCTTCGAGAACACGACCTGCACCGGCATGTCGCACTTGATCTTCTTCGGGTCGGGCTCGACGTTGACGAGGTTGGACATCAATCGCGGCCCCTCGGCCAGCTCGACCATCGCCAGCACCCACGGCGGCTTGACCTTCCACGCCTTGCTGAACGCCTGGTGCGCGATCTCGAAGGCGTGGAGCTTGCCCCTGCCGCTCGCCTGGATCCAGCCGATGTCGCGCGCGTGGCAGCGCGGACAGAGGACGCGCGGATAGAAGAACACGTGGCCGCACGCCCCGCACTTGGGCAGCATGAGCTTCTGCTCGCGCAGGCCGTCCCAGAAGGGCTTGGCCTCGGGCGTCATCGGATTCGGCAGCGGGCGATCGAGTTCCATGGGCGGTGGCCTCCTCGGGCGAGCCGAGGCTAGTCGGCGCGCGCCGTCGTGTCAAGGACGACGCGCATCGCCGTTCGCTGTTAGGATCTGCGGCGAGATCACGGCGGTCGAGGAGGGTGCGCATGCGGACGGTGGGACGGCTGGTGCTGATGATGGCGGTGGCGTCGGTCTTCGTCGCGGGCGAGGCGGCGGCGCAGGGGCCGATCAAGATCGGGTTCATCTCGCCGCTGTCCGGCGCGATCGCCGCGGCGGGCAAGGACATGTACGCCGGGTGCGAGCTCTACTGGCAGGAGCTCGGCTGGCAGATGGCCGGGCGCAAGGTCGAGGTCATCCTGGAGGACAACGAAGGCCAGCCGGCGACCGCGCTGACCAAGGCCCGCAAGCTCGTGGAGAACGACAAGGTTCACATGCTCGTCGGGATCATTCTCTCCAACGTGGCCTACGCGCTCGTGCCCTACATCGAGCAGCAGGGGATCCCCTCGCTCTACCCGATCAACTCGGCCGACGACCTGACGCAGCGCCGCCGCCCGAAGTGGCTCATCCGCACGGGCTTCTCCGCCGGCGGCAACATGCACCCGTTCGGCGAGTACGCGGCCAAGACGCTCGGCTACAAGAAGATCGTCACGATCGGGCTCGACTACGCATTCGGCTGGGAGACTGTCGGCGGCTTCCACAAGTCCTTCGAGGACAGCGGCGGTCAGGTGGTCCAGAAGCTGTGGGTGCCGTTGAACATCCAGGACTATTCACCGTATCTGGCCCAGGTCAGGAAGGACGCCGACGCGGTGTTCGTCGTGGGGCTCGGGCGGTGGACGCTGTTGTTCGCCAAGCAGTACGCGGACAGCGGGCTCAAGGGGAGGGTTCCCCTCCTGGCGAACGGCACGTATTCCGATGAGCACGTCCTGCCGCAGCTCAGCGACGAGTCGCTCGGCGTCGTCAGCGCCCACCACTACTCGGCCGCCCTGGAGACGCCGGCCAACCACAAGTTCCGCGCGGCGTTCGAGAAGGCCTACCAGCGCACGCCGGGCTTCTACTCGGAGAACTGCTACACGGGCGCCCGCATCATCCACGAGGCCGTCAAAGCCATCGGCGGCAAGGTGGAGGATCGGGCCGCCCTCATGGCCGCGCTCCGCAAGGTGAGGATCACCGACGCTCCGCGCGGCCCCGTGGAGATGGACGCGTACGGCAACCCGACGCAGAACGTCTACATCCGCAAGGTGGAGCGCGTGGGCGGGAAGCTGCAAAACACCGTCATCTACACCTACCCCGCCGTCAGCCAGTTCTGGAAGTACAACCCCGAGGAGTTCCTGAAGCAGCCCGTGTACTCACGGGACTTCCCGCCGTGCCGCCACTGCTGAACGCCCGTCGAGGCTCGCGCGCGGCGCTCAGTCCTTGGGCAGGCCGAGGACGCGCTCGCCGATGATGTTCCGCTGAATCTCGCTCGTTCCCGCCGAGATGGTGTACTGCCGCGCGGCGAGGACGCGGTTGAACCAGCGCGGGGCGTCCGGCACGGCGCCCGAGGGCTCGTTCACGAGCACGTGCATGCCGAGCAGCTCGCCGGCGACGTCGGCGATCCGCACGCCGAGCTCGGAGCCGGTGAGCTTGAGGATCGAGCCCTCGGGCCCGGGCGGCTCGCCGCGGAGCTGGCGTGTGAGGCTCCTGAGCCGCGTGTACTTGAGCGCCTCGCAGTCGATCGCGAGCTGGGCGAGCCGCTCGCGGATCCACGGCTGGTCCCACGCGGGCTTCCCGTCGATCGTCACGCGCCGGGCGAGCGCCGCGAGGCGCGCGATCTGCGCCGCGTGGCTCCGGCCGCCGGCGGAGTGGCGCTCGTACATGAGCGTTGTCGTCGAGACCTTCCAGCCCTGGTTCGGCGGACCGAGCAGGTTCGCCGTCGGCACGGCCACGTCGGTGAAGAAGACCTCGTTGAAGTGGTGGTGGCCGGTCATGAGCACGAGCGGCCGCACGCTGATCCCCGGCGACCGCATGGGAACGAGCAGGCAGCTGATCCCCCGATGCTTCGGCGCGTCGGGGTCCGTGCGGACGAGCAGGATGATCCAGTGGGCGAAGTGCGCGCCCGACGTCCACACCTTCTGGCCGTTGACGACGTAGTGGTCGCCGCGATCCACGGCGCGCGTCCTGAGGCTCGCGAGGTCGGAGCCCGCGCCCGGCTCGGAGAAGCCCTGGCACCAAATCTCGTCGGCGGCGAGGATCGCGGGGAGGTGGCGGCGCTTCTGCGCGTCGGTGCCCCAGTGGATGATCGTCGGGCCCACGAGGTTCAGCGCCATGTTCCCCGGCAACACCGGCGCCCGCGCCGCCGCGTACTCCTCCTCCCAGATCACGCGCTCGATCAGCCCCGCGCCGCGGCCCCCGTACTCCGTCGGCCACGTGATGCCGACCCAGCCCGCGGCGTGCATCGTCTTCTGCCAGGCGCGGCGGCGCTCGAAGGTCTCGCGATCCGACGCCACGCGGTCGTCCGCGGCGTCGTCCAGGCAGAGGTCGGGAGGAAGGTTCGCCGCGAGCCACGCGCGGAACTCCTTGCGGAAGGCTTCCTCGGCCGGCGAGTACTCGAAGTCCATGAGGGCGCGAAGCGAGGCTAGTCGGCCCGCGCCGCCGGTGTCAAGGCGCGGCGCGCGCGCCGCGCCCGCCGCGTCAGAAGCGGAGCGCGAAGCCCCCGGAGACGCCCCAATCGGCCGCGCCGTTGGTCAGCCCGCGCATCACTGAGCCTGTCAGCTTCAGCACCTTCGTCAGCGCGAATTCCGCGCCGACGACGACGTCCACGGGATCCGCCTGGCCTCGCGCGATCGCGGTCGCGCCCTCGAGGAAGCCGAAGACCGACAGCGGCGTGAGCACCGCGTACGCGGCGCCGAGGCTCCACCCGAACGAGTTGCGGAGGTCCGCGCCCGGCGGACTGCCGACGAACGTGTAGGACAGCGTGAGATATCCGAAGAGCTTGTCGAGGAGCGCCTTGCTCACGTCCACGCCCAAGGTCTCGTCGAACTCGCCCGTGCCGAGCCCGCGACTCTCGTCCGCCGTCGGGAACTTGATCTTCACGTAGGGCGCGATCTCGGGGAGCACGGGCCCTTCCTGAACGACGGCCCAGGACACCTTCAGGAGCACGTCGCCGGGGCCGGCCTCGGTGGTGGAGCGGGCGGGGCGGGCGAGCTTGCCGCGCGCCTCGTTCCTCGCCGCGACTCCACCACCGGTACTGACGACGTTCTGCGAAGTCTGCTCGATGTACGGTACCGTCAGCCGGATCCACAACGTGTCGAGCGGCCTCACGCCGAGCGTGAAGGGGATGTAGACGATCGTCGTGTCCTTGCCCGTGCCGTAGTCGCCGACCGAGTAGTTGACCGAGCCCGAGAGCGACAACCAGGGCTGGTCCTCGGCCAGGGCTGGCACGGCGCCGAGCAGGACCAGTGCGACGGCCAGCACGACCACGACGCCACGATGCCGCATCGCTCGTCTCCTCTCGATTCCGGGCCGACGACTACCGGCCCGGCTTCTCGGGCCGCTCCATCTTCTCCGGCTTTTCCATCTTCTCCGGCTTCTGCACCTTGTCGCGCGTCCCGGGTTTCTCGCTGCGCTCCATGGCCACCCGCGCCAGGGCCTTCTCGCTCGCCTTCACGCTGCTGATGACCGCGCCCAGGTTCTTGTAGCCGAGGTCCTTCGCGATCTTCCCCCAGCCCTCATGGGCCTGGCGCATGGCGAGGATCTGGTCGAGCGACTTCGCCGTCGCCGCGTTGTGTTGCTTCGCCGTAAGGGCGAGCAGGATCGAGATCTCGCCATAGCCGAGCCCCTTGGCGCGGAGGTTCTGGACGTCCTGCGCCGTGAACGCGCGCGGCGCGCCGCCGGCGTCGAATTTGAACGTCGTTCCCTTCCACTCGTCCGCGATCCGCGAGGTCACGCGGCCGGCGTCCCGGTCCGCCGCGCTCTTGTCGATCCCCTTCGCGAGTCTCGTCAGCTCCTTGTCGCCCTTCGCGTCCACGTCTTGCGCGGCCGCGGGAGCGACGATCAGGGCGGTCAGCAGGACGCTCGAGACCACCGAGAGCACGGGTCGGAAGATGTTGAGCTTCGTCATCGCGTTGCCTCCTTGGAATCCCCGATGTCGGGAGAATCCACCCCGGGTTTCTGCAAGTCGTATGCCCGGAACAACCCCAATGGTAGCAGGGCCTTCCAGACCGGCAACCCCAAAATTGTGTCAGTGGCCTGACACGGATGCCGGCGCGACCGATCGGCGCATTCTGCCTAGCCCGCGGCGGTGTGGGCCCGTATGATGCAGGACATGGAACGCACGAGCGCCGGGCGGTTCCGCCGCCGCGGCGCTGCGACGACGAGCCCCGCCCCGGAGGTCGAGCCCGCTCCCGAGCCGCTCCCGTCCCTCGTCGAGCACGAGCCGGTCGTGCCGCTGGCCACGCCCGAGCCCGCCTTCGCCGCACGCATGGAGCCTCCCGCGCCCGCGGCAGCGCTGCCGTCGAGCCGGCGCGTCATCTTCTTCGACGTCGAGAACACGAGCCAGCCCGGGCGCATCGCGCGGCTGATCGAGCACCTCGCCACGGACCGCGCCGGCTGGCGCACGGAGTTCGTGGCGGTCGGCAACTGGCGCGTGATCAGCCAGGACACGGCGCGCCTGCTCGCGCGCCACGGCGCCCAACTGGTCCACAGCGCGCCCTCCGCCGGCGTGAAGGACTGGAGCGACCTCCGCATTGCGGTGAGCGCGGGCGTGTGGCTGGCCGCCGGCCGCCCCGGGGACGTGGTCGAGATCGTGTCGGAGGACCGGGCGTTCGACGCCGTGGGCGACGTGGCTGCGGCGCTCGGCATCGGCTTCCGCCGTCTCTCCTCCCGCGCGCTCGCCGGCACACCGGTGGAGGAGCCGGGCGAGCCCGAGCCGGCGGGCGGGAGGGGACACCGCCGCGGGGGGCGGGCCCGCCGCGATCGCCGAGCCGCGACGGAGCGAGCCGCGCCGTCACGAGCCGGCGCACCCCGCCGCGGCGGTGGAAGCGCACACCGCGCCCCACGACGAGATCGTGGACGTCGTCCGCGAGCTCGCCGAGCGCGCGCCGAACGGCGCCGTCCTCATCGACACGCTGGAGCGCACGCTGAAGGCGCGGGGGTTCAGCCGGCCGCCGGGCTCGCCGCGGCTCATCACGCGTCTGCGCCGGATCAAGGAGCTCGCGGTGAGCCCGACGGGCATGATCACGCTGGTGGGCGAGGCGCCGCTCGCCGAGCCCGCTGCGGCGGCCGCTGAAACGGGCGAGCCCGAGCCGGCGCCGGCGGCCCGGCGGCGCCGCCGCCGAGGTCGGCGGGGCGGCCGCGGCCGGCAGCGCGCGGGCGCCGCGGGCGCCTGAGGGCGCCGGGGCGAGCGCGGGCTCAGGCTCCCGTCGCCACGAGCACGGCCTTCGCCCGCGCCCGGAGCTCGTCGGGCAGGGGCGTGGACTTGCGCGCGTCCATGTCGAGGTGGACGCCGAGCTGCTCGAGCGTGGCGACCGGCGCGGCGGATCGCTCGTCCGTCATCACGTGCAGCAGGCGCATCGAGGAGTTCCCCACGTGGAGCAGGGCCGACTGGACGCGGACCGAGTCGCCGGGCCGGAGCGTGCCCCCGATCGCCAGCTGGAACTCGAACGTCGAGAAGCCGCGACGCTGATCGCGCTGGTAGCCCGGCGTCATTCCGAACGCGGCGATGGCGTGGCCGTTCGCGGCGGAGAAACGGTGGATGTAGTGGGACAGGGCGCTCTGCCCGAAGACGTCGAGCTCCCCGGGCTGCACGGTGTCACGCGCCGTCTGCGGGAAGCCCTCGAGCCCGCGCGGCCGCGGCCGGCGCTCGCGGGGCGGACCGTCCCACCCGACACGGCGCGCCTCGGCGCGGCGCCGCTGTGCCGCGGTGAAGCGGACGGCCGTGCCGCGCCGGAGCGCCACGTGACGCACGGCGTGCTCGACCGTCGTGCAGAGCTCGCCGGTCTCGGAATTGAAGACCTTGTGGCCGAGCAGGAGCCCGTCGGGCTCGGCGCCGATCACGCCGCTCTCGACGTGCATGAGGTCGCCGACGCGCAGCTCGTGCTGGTAGCGCACGTAGCAGTCGGTGGTCACGCAGCCGCGGCCCGCGCGCCCCATGTAGGCCGCGCCGAGCCCGAGCGCCTCGAGCAGGCCGAGCCCGGCGTCGGCGATGCGCGCGAAGTAGTAGGCGACGGTGAGGTGGTCGTTGTGGTCCACCTCCCAGCGGTACACCATCCCTCGATAGGTCTCGAGCCAGCTCACATTTTCCTCCGCGCCGAATCCATCGTGTCGGCTGCTACACTCTAAACGGCATGGCCAGCCTACCCCAGAGCCCCCAGTCTCGCTCGGACGATATCGAGGGCGCCCTCGGGTCCGACCCGGTGGGGTTCCCATTCAGGACCGAGCTGAGCCTGGCGCCGCTGCTCGCCTTCTGGTCGTCCGAGTTCGGCAACGTGCTCTCGCCCAAGGGGCGGTTCGGCGGGATCGTCCGCGAGGAGGCCGAGAAGGCGCCGGAGCTGTTCAGCCCGATCACGGATCTCTCCGTCATCGCCCGGTATCGCGAGCTCGTCGACGTGCTGATGGCGGCCGTCTTCCCGCCGGCCTCCTTCGAGCAGGAGTTCGGTGCGGCGCTGATCCCGTTCCAGCTCCGGAGCTTCTACGCCACGCCGGCCTTCGAACGCCTGTTCGTGGGCGAAGGTGGCGCCGTCCGTCTCAAGGTGAATCTGGACCCAGCGACGCTGAACTCGATGCGCAGCCTGAAGGCCTACGCGCTCGTGCTCAGGCGCGTCCACGCCGTCGAGCTGGGCGTGAACTACCCGCTGACCCTGACGGTGACCGATCCGGACACCAGCCTCGAGCGCCACTTCAGGGTCGAGTTCGACCCGCGGTTCATCGAGGTGGAGACGGTGGGCCCGGTGCCGCCGCTGACCGACGACGTGCTGCGGCGCCTGCGCGGGGCTTTCCTGGACCCCGACTTCCTCCGCGCCGCCATCCCGCCCGAGAGCTTCGTGCTCCGCGGGTTCACGGTCTTCCGCGCCGTCGAGGTGACCGAGCGCGAGGTGCTCTCGTCGCTGAAGCGGGACCTGATCGAGAAGGAGTCGGTCGTCTCGCACGCGCGCTTCCAGGCGCTCCAGCAGAAGCTCCGCACCCTGTTCCGGCGCCCCGAGCTGCGCTTCGGCCTGGCCGCGCTCGAGGGCGACCAGGTGCTGATCCTCAACTACGGCGGCGAGTCCGAGCACTCGTGCATCTTCGCCGACTCCAGGCACCTCTCGACCGCGGACTTCAAGGGGTCCATCTACGAGCGCGCGGTGGCCCAGGGCAAGCCCCTGATCATCGAGGACCTCACCGCGTGGCCCGGCCGGACCCCGGTCGAGGACGACATCATCGCGGGCGGCGTGCGCAACATCGTCGTGGCGCCCCTCCACTATCAGGACAAGGTCATCGGCACGCTCGAGCTCGGCTCGCCGCGCCCGGGTGACCTCGACGCTACGCATCTCCCGATACTCGACGAGGTGCTGCCGCTCTTCTCGATGGCGGTGCAGCGGAGCATGGAGGAGCTCAACAACCGCATCCAGGCGGTCATCAAGGAGAAGTGCACGGCGATCCATCCCGTCGTGGAGTGGCGCTTCCGCAAGGCCGTGCTCAAGGCCATCGAGCAGCAGGCGGAGGGCGGCGCGGACGGCGGCGTCGAGCTCGAGCCGATCGTCTTCGAGCGTGTCTATCCGCTCTACGCGCTCTCGGACATCCGCGGCTCCTCCACCCAGCGGAGCCTCGCGATCCAGGCCGATCTCCTGACACAGCTCCGGCTCGCCAAGGACGTGGTCCAGGCGGCCTACCAGGCCCGGCGCCTGCCGGCGCTCGATGAGCTCACCTACCGCCTGGACAAGCACATGACGCGGATCGAGAAGAACCTCCGATCCGGCGACGAGGTCGGCATCATCGGCTTCCTCCGCGCCGACGTCGAGCGCCAGTTCGACACCCTCCAGGAGTTCGGCGTCGCCGTGCGCGAGCGGGTGGCGGCCTACCGCGCCGCGCTCGACCCGCGGCTCGGCACCGTGTACGCGCGCCGGCGGCTCTTCGAGGAGAGCGTGACGCGTATCGCCGAGGGGATCTCGGCCTACCTCGACCTGGAGGAGCAGGCCGCCCAGGCGATGTTCCCGCACTACTTCGAGAAGCAGAAGACGGACGGCGTGGACTATCAGATCTACGTCGGCGCCTCGCTCGTCGAGGACGGCCGCTTCGACCCGCTCTACCTGAAATCGCTCCGGCTCTGGCAGCTCATGGTCACGTGTGGCGCGGCGCTCCGCAGCCAGCAACTTCGGGACCGCCTCGCGGTGCCGCTCGAGGCGACCCACCTCGTCCTCGTCCAGCACGCGCCGCTCTCGATCCGGTTCCGCTTCGACGAGAAGCGCTTCGACGTGGACGGCGCCTACGACATCCGCTACGAGATCGTCAAGAAGCGGATCGACAAGGCGGTCATCAAGGGCGCGAGCGAGCGCGTCACCCAGCCCGGCAAGATCGCGATCGTCTACGCGCAGCCGAGCGAGGCCCAGGAGTACCGCGGCTACATCGAGTACCTCCAGCACCTCGGCTACCTGACGCGCGAGGTGGAGGACCTCGAGCTCGAGGAGCTGCAGGGCGTCCACGGCCTCCGCGCGCTCCGCGTGACGGTGGATCTCAAGAACGCGCGGATCGAGCGGACAGTGCCGCTCCGCGACGTCCAGGCCGCGGCCGGCGCGTCGCCGAACTAGCAGGGCGAGCTAGAGGTAGACCGCCTTCATCAGCGCCGCGGGGTAGCGCAGGCCCGCGGCGGCGCCCGCGGGCACGACCGCGGAGATCCGCTGCACGTCCTCGGCGATGAGCTTCACGTCCGTCGCGCCGGCGTTCTCCTCGAGCCGCTCCCGGCGCTTCGTCCCGGGGATCGGGACGACGTCCGGTCCCAGCGCCAGCAGCCACGCGAGCGCGAGCTGGCCCGGCGTGCAGCCCTTCTCCTTCGCGATCGCCTCGATCCGGAGCACGAGCTCGACGTTCTTCGCCAGATTCTCGTCGTGGAACCTCGGGTGGGCCCGGCGGCGGTCGTCCTCCGGAAGATCGGCGGCGCTGTGGACGCCGCCGGCGAGGAGGCTCCGGCCGAGCGGCGCGTACGCGACGAACGAGATGCCGAGCTCGCGGAGCGTGGGGCGCGTCTCCTCGGCCTCGGTGCGGTAGAGCAGCGAGAACTCGCTCTGGAGCGCGCTGATCGGGTGGACCGCGTGGGCGCGCCGGACGGTCGCGGGCGCCGCCTCGGAGAGCCCGAGGAAGCGCGCCTTGCCCTGCTGGACGAGCTTCGCCATCGCGCCCACGGTGTCCTCGATCGGCACGCTCGGGTCCACTCGGTGCTGGTAGTAGAGGTCGATCGTGTCCACGCCGAGGCGCCGCAGGCTCGCGTCGCACGCTTGCAGGACGTACTCGGGCTTGCCGTTGACGCCGGGGGTGCCGTCGGGCTGGCGCAGGTTGCCGAACTTGGTCGCGAGCACGACCTTGTCGCGTCGCCCCCGGAGCGCCTTGCCGAGCAACTCCTCGTTGTGGCCCCAGCCGTACATGTCCGAGGAGTCGAGGAAGTTCACGCCGAGGTCGATCGCCCGGTGGATGACCGCGATCGACTCCGCGTCGTCGCCCTTGCCGTACGCGCCGGACATGGACATGCAGCCGAGGCCGACGGCCGAGACCCTGAGCGTGCTGTTGCCGAGCGTTCGATAGTGCACTGGGCCCTCCGTGAGGCGGATTGTAGCGCAAAGAGGTAGGATAGGACGCCATGAGCGACTATCACCTGAACAAGCTCCTCTTCGACACGGCCGGCCGGCACAAGATGGTCGAGTCGATCGCCGACGAGGCGGAGCTCGCCCCCTACGACCTGACCGCCGAGGAGCGCGAGGCGCTGCGCGACGGCGACCTCGCGCGGCTCTACGAGCTCGGCGCCAACCCGTACCTGATCCGCCGGGTCTTCCGCCCGCGGTTCAAGATCTGAGGCCCCGGCCGTGGGCGCGATCGTCGCCGGCTGCCTGACATCGCACGCGCCGAACATCACCGCGAAGCCGGTGATCGCCGATCCGGCGCAGCGCGTCCGCTTCGTCGCGGGCCTCGAGGAGATGCGACGGCGGCTCCGCGCCGCGAGGCCGGACGTACTCGTGGTCTTCGCGAACGACCACCTCCAGAACTTCTTCTACGACAACATGCCGGCCGTCTGCGTCGGCGTCGCGGAGCGCTACTGGGCGCCGTCGAACGGCGGGGCGGAGTTCCTGCGGGTCCCGGCGCGGCAGATCGCCGGCGCCCGCGACTGGGCAAAGGCGTTCGTCCAGGCCGGGCTCGAGCAGGGCTTCGACCTCGCGTACGCGCACGAGCTCGAGTTCTGGGACGACGTCTCGGTGCCGCTCCACTTCCTGCTGCCCGACGCCGACGTCCCGATCGTGCCCATCCTCATCAACTGCGTCGCGCCGCCGCTGCCGCGCCCGCGCCGGAGCTACGAGCTCGGGGCGTTCGTCCAGGCGTTCATCGAGGACGCCCGCCCCAGGGCCGAGCGCGTCGCGCTCCTCGGCAGCGGGGGGATTTCGCACTGGATCGGCGTGCCCGACCACGGGCGGATCAACCCCGAGTTCGATCAGCGCGTGCTCGACGCGATCCGGCAGGGGCGCGGCGAGACGCTCGCCTTCTGGAGCCACGACGAGATCGAGAAGGAGGGCGGCAACGGCGGGCAGGAGATCCGGAACTGGATCGCCGTCCTCGGCGCCCTTCACGGCAAGAAGGGCGACGTCCTCGCCTACGAGCCCGTCACGGACTGGCTGACCGGCTGCGGCGCCGTCTGGATGGACGTCTAGGGCGGCTCCGGGTAACTTCGCCTCGCTTCGTTCTCGGTCGTCGCCGATCCTCACGTACAACCGCGTACGCTCCGGTCGGCTCCTCCCTCGGGCCTCGCGATGCTCGTTCTGCGGAGCCGCCCCGTTCTTCTTCCGCGGATCCGTCTGGATGGACGTCTAGGACGTCTAATGAGTCTCGCGGAATTGATTCACGGCACGCGACCAGCAAGATCGCGCACTTCGGCGTCAACGTAATGCGCGAGAGTCATTAGCAGCGCGTGACGCGCTCGGCGACGAGCGCGTCGATCTCCTCCTTCGAGAACCCGAGCGCGCCGAGAAGCGTGCGTGTCTCCGAGCCGAGCGCTTGCGTCGGCGCGCCCGGCCGGAAGCCGGCGCCGTCGAGCGCGAGAGGCGGCGCCAGCACGCGCACGGGGCCGAGCGCCGGGTGGGGAAGGCTCGCCGCTCAAGTAGCTTAATCGTCATTTCAAGGGAAAGAACGCCAGGCTCAACGGCCAAAGCGCGACGATAGAGTTTCTCAGCTTCTGCCAGTCTGCCGGTGACGTCAAGAAAAGCAGCGAGGCCGCCAAGGCCGAGTACGGTCTCGATTGGCTGCCCAGCTTTCTCGTATGCCTCAAGCGCTTGCCGGTACGATGCCTCGGCCTCCGAATATCTATTGCCGGCATGCTGCACATCGCCAATGCGCCCAAGAAGTATTGCGATTTCCGAATCGGGTGCCGACGTTCTCCGATAGTTAGCGAGCGCCTCAAGGTACATGCTTTCAGCGTCGCGATACCGGCCACTGTCCCGATAGACGTCGCCAATGCTGCTAAGGATTGAGCCTATGTCAGCATGATCCATTCCCTTCGCTCCCCGC